>Ga0207683_10004055_pt1 | contig 12658 bp, 11 predicted proteins | sample KBSM73metaG_FD_184333 | JGI IMG/M metagenome (GOLD analysis project Ga0207683, IMG submission 184333) | Miscanthus rhizosphere microbial communities from Kellogg Biological Station, Michigan, USA - KBS M7-3 metaG (SPAdes) (version 2) | ecosystem: Host-associated > Plants > Roots > Rhizosphere >...
CCAGTGCCAGTGCAGCTGGACGCCGTCGGGCAGCGTGATCTGGCTGAAGTAGGCCTGGATGAGCTCCCCGAGGTGGGACACGCAGAGGTCCACGTGACGCACACCGTGCTCGGCGAGCCGCCGGATGATGTGCTCGAGGATCGGCCGGTCGCCGAGCGGCACGAGGGGACTGTGCGCGCTGTCCAGCGAGGAGCGGAGCAGCGAGGCCAGCTGGCCGGTCATGCGCTCGGCGCCGGCGGGGTCCTGGGGAATGAGGGCCGCAATCGAGTTCAGCGTGTTGAACAGAAAGTGAGGCTGCACGCGCGATTCGAGTGACGCCAGCTGCGCCTCGGCGGCAAGCCTTCGGGCATCGGCCTCGTCGCGCTCCTTCACACGCAGCGCGAGTTCCGCAGCATCGACGCGGTGCCGCAAGCGCTCATAGAGGGTTATGCCGACGCCGAAGGTCAGCGTGACGGCAAACGACCCACGCAGCGAACCGTTGAACAGCCGGCCGAACTGGGCCGCCGGAAGCATGCCGACGCCAACCATCAACGCGACGGCGACGGCGGAACCGGCCGCCGCTACCGACATCATGACGACTACGAGCAGCAGCCAGTTCAGCGGGGTCCTGGTTCGAGCGAAGATGGTCGGCGCCAGCCGCGGCATCAGCCACTGAAGCGTGCCGCCTATCACCGTCGAAAACAGCAGTGCGGCGACGATGTTCAGAAACAGGGCGGACAGGCTCGGTCGCGCGAACGAGAAGAAGAACAGCAGGACGACTGCTGTCGAGACGAGGATGACCCGCGCAAAGGGCCACCAGCTGCGCCTGCCGCTCACGCCATCACCGGTGGCACCCGACACAGGCAAGGCCAGTCATGGCGGGAACGCGGGATGAGCACTCCCACGTCGTTGGGAGCGAGCGTCACTGCCTCATCGACTTCCCGCAGGCCTTTTGCCCACAGTTGAATCCCCCGAGCCTCGTCGTGAGAGGCGAACGCCGAGCCGGCTTCGAAGATGAGGCCCGAACCGTGCCACACCATCGCTTCGGCATGTCGTGGATTGTCGCTGAGCACGCGTTGGCACGTCTCCATCCCGCGCGCGAGCCGCGCGGCGTCGCCGCTGAACCCGGCGAAGAAGTCGGCGCGGACAAGCATATCGAATCGATCTGCCGGCTGCGTGCTGGTCTGCAGCGAGGACAGCACGAGCGCGAGCAGCCACGAGAACACGGTGGTCAGCAGTTTCATGTCTTCCTCCGATGCTGACAATACGAACTCCCGGCGCGCCCGGGCGGAGGTTCCGGATGAACGGCAGGAAAACACGGACGAAGAGGACCTTCGGGAGAGCCAAGGGCGCAGCCGCTAGAATCAGCTGTATATGTCCGTTCGCGACCTGCTCATCATCGGCGCCGGCCCTGCCGGCCTGGCCGTTGCCATTGCCGCGTCAGAGGCACAACTCGACTACGAGGTGATCGAGAAGGGGGTGCTCGTCAACTCCATCTTCAACTTCCCGCCGGGGATGACCTTTTTCACCACACCCGACCTGCTCGAAATCGGCAAGCTGCCATTTGTCACACCGTATGAAAAGCCGACTCGGCATGAAGCGCTGCGATACTACCGCCGCGTGGTGGACGCCTATCGGATGAACATCGTGTTCGGCGAAGAGGCGCTGACGATCGAGAAGGAGATTGTTGAGGGCGAGACCGTCTTCGTGGTGGACTGCCAATCGGACCGCGGCGTCCGGCGCGGCCGACGAGCGCGTGCGGTGGTGTTCGCCATCGGCTACTACGATCATCCGAACATCCTCGGGATTCCCGGCGAAGATCTGCCGCACGTGCGCCACTACTACGGCGATCCGCACGCCCACTACCGGCAGAACGTGCTCGTCGTGGGCGGCAAGAATTCCGCGGCGATCGCCTCGCTGGAGCTCTACAGGTCGGGAGCACAGGTGACCCTCGTGCACCGTGGTGCGACGTTGTCCGATCGCATCAAGTACTGGATCCGCCCCGACATCGACAACCGCATCAAGGAGGGGTCGGTCACGGCCTATTTCGAGTCGCGAGTGGTCGAGATTCATCCAACCTCCGCGTTGATCGAACGAGCAAATGGGGAGCAACTGACGGTAGCGGCCGACTCCGTGCTGCTGCTCACCGGATATCACCCTGATTTCCGGCTCCTGACAGGCGCAGGGGTCGAGCTTGGCGCACGCCGCGAGCCGCTGTTCGATCCCGAGACGATGGAGACACGTGTCCCGGGACTGTTCGTGGCGGGCGGTCTCGTCGGCGGGCTCGACACGGGGGCCATCTTCATAGAGAACGGCCGATTCCACGGCGACAAGATCGTCAGGAGGCTGCAGCAGACGCTGGCGACCTAGCCGTTTGGTGCCAGGCTTTCTGGCCACGCGATTGCTTTCGTTTCCCGCGGGTAGCGGCCGAGCAGGCCGCACGAAGCGATGGCTATAATCGCCGAATGACTGAACCGGGCGTCTGCGCACACATCGAGGCCATTCAGAACATCAAGCACGCACACAAGCACGAGTGCGAAGAGTGCGTCCGCATCGGCGGGCAGTGGGTTCACCTGCGCACCTGCCAGCAGTGTGGGATGACGCTGTGCTGCGACAACTCGCCGAACCAGCACGCCAGCAAACACGCGCGAAAGACCACACACCCCGTCATCGCCTCGGCCGAGCCGGGTGAGCGCTGGCTGTACTGCTTCCCGGATGAGGCCTTTGCCGAGTATTGACACCTCAACGCGAGAAGATCTCCTCGACCGCTATGTGAGGAACCGATCGCGTTCAGCGAGTCTGTTCGCGCTGTTGTCGGATGAGGCCTACTACAGCAGGCCGATCGCGTTGCGCCACCCGATCGCCTTCTACGAAGGGCACCTTCCCGGGTTCAGCTTCAACGCGCTGGTCAAGAAGGCGCTCGGCCTGCCCGGTGTGAACTCCCGACTCGAGGAACTGTTCGCTCGAGGTATCGACCCGCACGAGTCCCGCCGCTCCGGTGAGGACCGTGTCGAGTGGCCATCGCGCGACGTTGTCCGGGCGTTTGCGAATGAAGCCGACCGGCGCGTGATCGATGCGCTTTCAAATGCCGACCTCGACCAGCCGGGACATCCGCTGCTCGACCGCAGGGAGACGGCCTTCGCAATTCTCGAGCACGAAGAGATGCACCAGGAGACGCTCCTCTACATGTGGCACCGCCTGCCGTTCGACCAGAAGAGGGCGCCCAGCGGCTATCGTCCCCGCACTGAGGGCGTCGCGCCGCCGCAGGAGTGGGTCGACGTACCCGGCGGCCCGGCGACACTTGGCGTCGCCCGCGACGCGATTGCGTTCGGGTGGGACAACGAAAGCCCGGACCTGCGCGTGGCAGTCGAACCGTTCTCGATCGAGCGTCACGACGTGACGAATGCGCGGTTCATGGACTTTGTCGAGGCAGGCGGGTACCGCGATCCGCAATGGTGGACCGCCGACGATTGGCAGTGGATCCAGGGCGAACAGCGCGAGCACCCGATCTTCTGGGAGCGGCACCAGGGCAGCTGGTTCTGGCGCGGCATGTTCGACCTGATCCCGCTGCCTGCCTCGTGGCCGGTGTATGTGAGCCTCGCGGAAGCCTCGGCGTTCGCCAGGTGGCAGGGAACACGGCTGCCCACGGAGGCGGAGTTTCAGCGGGCCGCGTACGGGAGCCCGGCTGGTGAACGGCCGCACCCGTGGGGAGACGACGATCCGGCATCCGAATTCGGCGTGTTCGACTTCTCGAGCTGGGATCCCGAACCGGCTGGCTGCCATCCCGCCGGAGCGAGCGCGTGGGGCGTCGAAGACCTGGTGGGCAACGGCTGGGAGTGGACGAGCACCGTCTTCGCGCCGTTTCCCGGTTTCCGCGTGCTCGCCTCGTACCCCGAGTACTCGGCCGACTTCTTCGACGGCCAGCACTTCGTCATGAAGGGGGCATCGCCTGCGACAGCGCGCGAACTGCTGCGCCCGTCGTTCCGCAACTGGTTCAGGGCGCGCTATCCGTATGTCTATGCCACGTTCCGCTGCGTCAAGGTCTGACGAAGCCTCCGTCGCGCTTGCACAGGAGATCGCCCGGTCGCTGACGCGGGCGCCGCGGCAGCTTCCGTCGCACTACCTGTACGACCGCCTCGGCTCGTCGCTGTTCGAGGCCATCTGCCGCCTTCCCTGGTACCGCATCGCGAAGGTCGAGCAGCGCCTGCTCGACAACCATTCCGAGCGCATCTTCGAGGAACTGGGGCCTGTCACGTCAGTCGTCGAACTCGGCCCCGGCAGCGGCGAGAAGCTGGCCACGCTGATCTCAGCGCGCACAGTTCGGAACGTGCGGGTTCACCTGGTAGATGTTTCCGCTGAAGCGCTCGAGCAGGCCTCGCGGACCCTCGGCGCTCTGCCGGACCTGTCGATCCTGACGCACCAGGCGACCTACGAAGCCGGCCTGGCTTCCATCGGCCGGCACGACGCCGTCGCCGGCAAGTCGCTCATCGTCTTTCTCGGCTCCAACATCGGGAACTTTGATCCTGCTGCCGCGGGCGCGCTGCTCCTCGCGATTCGCGCGGCTGTCCGTTGCGGCGACTCGCTGCTGCTCGGAGCGGACCTTGTGAAGCCGGAACGGGAGCTCGTGCTCGCGTACGACGACCCCCTTGGGGTCACTGCGGCATTCAACCGAAACCTGCTCGTGCGCCTGAACCGGGAACTTGGAAGCGATTTCGATCTGGATGGATTCGAGCATCACGCGCGCTGGAACGCAAACGAGTCGCGCGTCGAGATGTATCTCGTCAGCATGCGCAGGCAGCGCGTGCGTATTCGCGCCGCGGATCTCGACATCACGTTCGAGGACGGCGAGGCAATCTGGACGGAGAGCTCGTACAAATACCGTGTCAGCGAGCTGGCGACGATGCTGACGCGTGCCGGGTTCCGGGTGACCGGACAGTGGGCGGAAGACGGGTTTGCGCTGACGCTCGGGGAGGCAGTGTAGCTGGCGTCAGTTCATCGCCAGGTATTCGTGCACGAAGCGCACGACCATCGAGCCTTCGCCGACGGCCGCAGCGCAGCGGTTGATGGCTGCCGCCCGGATGTCACCCGCTGCAAAGATGCCCGGCGTGCTGGTCTCGAGGTGCAGTGGCGAACGCAGCTCTTTCCAGGCCTTCTTGAAATCTCTGGCCGCCATCAGCTCACGTCCCGCGAGCACAAACCCCTTCTGATCGCGCAGCACTGACGCAGGCAGCCACTCGCTTTGCGGACGGGTGCCAATGAAGACGAACACGGCATCGGCGTCCTCGATCGTCTCGTGTCCCTCGGTTGCCGAGCGCAGCGTTACGCGCCCTACGTGCCCGTCCCCTTCGACCCGGACCAAATCGGTGCACGAGCGAATCTGGATGTTCTCCGTCTTCTCGATCTGCTCGACGAGGTACGACGACATCGTCTCCCGCAGCGCCGGACGCCGGACGACGATGTGCGCCTCGGAGGCGTAGCGCGAGAGGTACATCGCCGCCTGGCCGGCGGAGTTGCCTCCGCCGATGACGTATACCCGCCTGCCTTTGAAGGCTGGCGCTTCCGTCGTTGCCGCGCCGTAGTACACGCCGGCCCCGGTGAATTCGGCGATGCCATCCGCCGGATGCTCGCGGTAAGCCATTCCCGTCGCTGCGACAAGCGTGCGCGTGACAATCTCGCGCCCGTCCGACAACGCGACCCGCTTGTAACCGGCGTCGACCGTGACGCCGCAGACCTCGAGCGGCACCAGGAACTCGGCGCCGAGCCGTTCTGCCTGTGAGACAGCCCGACGTGTCAGTTCGCTGCCGCTGACACCCTTCGGGAAGCCCAGGTAGTTTTCGATGAGCGAACTGCTGCCGGCCTGGCCACCAGGCGAATGGCGGTCGAGCAGGAGCGTCTTCAGCCCCTCCGATGCGCCGTAGACCGCTCCGGCGAGCCCCGCGGGGCCGGCACCGACAATGACGAGGTCGTAAAGGCTCTTGGAGGCGCTGAGAGAGCGACCCAGACGCTGGGCGACTTCGCGCGGCTCAGGATCGCGCAGCACAGTCCCATCTTCGAGGAACAGCGCCGGCAGTTCGTGCGTGCCGACGCCCTGCGATTCGAGGAGCGTGTTCGCGGCGTCCGCGTTCAGGAGCATCTCCAGCCAGTGATATGGGATGAGATTGCTCGACAGGAAGTCCTTGATCTGGTGCGATCGCGGCGACCACTGGTGCCCGACGAGCCTGATGCCTTTCGCCTCGGGCAGGTACTCGGCCTGCCATGAATCGAGCAGGTCGTCCACGACGGGAAACAGGCGCTCCTCGGGCGGGGCCCAGGGCTTCTGCAGGTAGTGATGGACGTGCGCGTCGTTGATTGCGCTGAGAGCGGCCTTGATGTCGGAGTACGCCGTGAGGAGGACGCGGCGAGCGACCGGGTAAAGCTCGAGGGCCCGGGTAAGCACCTCGCCGCCCTGGATGCCGGGCATCCGCTGGTCGGTGATCACGATCGCCAGCGACTCGCCACGCGCTTTCAAGTCCTGAATGGTGGTGACCGCCTCTTCGCCCGACGGAGCGCCCATCACCTGGTATTGGTCCTTGTACTTCGAACGCAGGTCGCGGCGGACTGCCGCGAGCACCTGCGGATCGTCGTCAACGACCAGCATGACCGGCTTGTTCACGTCCGGGCTCCCTTTCCGTCGTCTTCAGTCGGCAGGGACACCTTGAACTCGGTCCGGCCAGGCCTCGACTCGACGTCGATGTGCGCGGTGTTGTGGTTCAGCAATTTGCGGACGATGTCCAGGCCGAGGCCTGTGCCCTGGCCAACCGGTTTCGTGGTGAAGAATGGCTCGAATATCCTGTCGCGCACATCCGCTGGAATTCCCGGCCCGTCGTCCACGATGCGGACGGCGACGCGGTTCCGTTCGCGCGCCGCGCTGACGACGACATGGCCGCGCTCCGGTAACGCATCGAGGGCGTTGTCGATCAGATTCGAGAATACCTGGTTGAGCTCCCCGACAAAGCCAACCACCTGCGGCAGTCCCGGTTCGACGTCCAGCGACACCTCGATCGACTTCCCGCGTGCTTTCGACCGCAGGACGGCGACGGTGTTGCTGAGATTCATGGCCAGGTCGAAAGGCTCTGCTGATGCCCCCTGGTCCATGTGCGTGAAGCCCTTGACTGCCGCCACCAGCCCGGAGATGCGTGTGGCGGCGTCCTGTATCTCTGAGGCGAGCCCGCGAACCGAGCAGCCTGCCGCTGCCCACCGGAGCACGGCATCGAGGCACAGGCCGTCGACCGCGCCGGCGATCTGGTCGAGCGCTTCGAGGGTGACGGATGTTTCCGAGAGCGAGTTGGCGATGTCGTCGCGGAATCCGTGATCGCGGAGCCAGTCGGCGATCGCGTCCTCGCGCTCCGCCTGCTGGATGGGCGAGAGCACGCCCTGCACACGTTTCGCCAGGCAGGCGGTACGCACGGCCGCGATTGCGACAAGCTGTTCTGCGTTCAGCCTCGCCGCGCCAAGCGCCATGGTTGCGCGCTCGGCGTCTTCGAGGCGATCCTCGAGCAGCGCCGCACTGCGCTCGATGGCCGCGGTGGGGTTGTTCAACTCGTGCGCAAGGTTTGCGGACAGTTTGCCGAGCGACACCATCTTCTCGTCGTGCAGCTCGCTCGAGGTGAACAGCCGCGCGCGATCGAGCATCGTGTGCACGAGAATCGACGTGACTTCGTGGCAGTCGCGAATCATGTCGCGAAACTGATCGCGAGGGATTCCGAGAAGGGTCGTCGGTTCCTGGGCGACGCTGTCGCCAGGCGGGCCGCTCAGCCTGGAATACGGCAGCGCGCCCGTGACATCACCCGCCCGCCACTCGGTCACCTTGTTCAGGCCGGCGCCCCGGTCGACACGAATGGCGACGTGGCCCGAGAGAACGATGAACATGCTCCCCACCGGCGCGCCCTTCGGCGAGAGAATGTCGCCCGGTGCGAGCGTTCGCAGCGTTCCGTGGTTCACCAGCCATTCGAGTTCGGAGCGAGGGGCCGCCCCGAGTGTCCGGTGCTGTGCCAGGAGGTCGATCAGTTCGCTGGATGTCATGCGGCGCCGTGCGTGAGAGTGAAGGCCACAATCATACTCCGCTGTCCTGGACGCGTAGTTCACAAGTCATCACGACCGATGCACGATCCGGCGTGGTTCAGGGGTCGGCAGGCTAGTTTGCCAGCGGAGAGACCGACGGGTGCCGCGCGATCAGCGTCTTCATCTCGAGCAGTTCAATGAGCGCCTTCGCACGCTCCGGGACGGTCGGCTGTTCGAGCAGCGCCTGCTTTTCGATCGGCTCGAGAGCGAGGTATTGCGCGAGCGCATTCACCAGGTCCTCGTCGCTCATGGCTTCCGCCACCCTGGGGTCGATGCCGGCGTCCCGTTCGGACGGCGCAATCAGCGCCTCGATTCGAGCGCGCTGCTGGCGGAGCCGCGCCCGATCCTGGCTGGTAAGGTCGGGTTCAGGCATCGCCTCGGTCAGCCCCCGCCGGTAGCTGCGGGTCTGATCCTCGCCGACGATCCGGACACGATCGAGCCCGCGGAGGACAATGTTGTACCGGCCGTCCGGAAGCTTCTCGCAGTGCGTAATCAGCCCGCTGCAGCCGACACTGTAGATCTGAGGGCGCCCTTCATAGTCGGCAGCCCACCCTTCACGCAGCAGTACCATCCCGATCAAGCGGTCGGTAGCCAGCGCGTCGGCCACCATCTCCCGGTATCGCGGCTCGAAAATGTGCAGCGGCAGAAAGACGCCGGGGAAGAGCACCACGTTGGGAAGCGGAAACAGGGAAAGTGAGTCGGACAAGGAAATTGCTAATTGATGATTGCTAATCGCTAATTGGAATGGCGAATCGCTCAAGGCAAATCGCAAATCGTAAATCGCTGATCGGATGGCCACCACGAACCCACCGCCGGTCCGTGCGCGGCCTTTCCAATTAGCAATTAGAAATCAGCGATTAGCGATTTTCGATTCGCGATGATCTAGTGGATCGTCCTTGTCTTCTTGTCCATGTAGTCCATCAGCACGTACTGACCGAGGGTGTACGGCGTCGTGAAGTATGCCTTGCCTTTGCAGATGTCGGCGACACGACGCACGAAGCTCACCAGGTCGTAGTCGCGCGCCAGCATGAAGGTGTTGATCATGATGTTGCTCTTCCGGCACGCGGCCACTTCGCGGAGCGTCTCGGTGACGACGAACGGGTCGAGGCCGAAGGCGTTCTTGTAGATCCGGCCGTCGGGCTGCGTGAGCGCCGACGGCTTGCCGTCGGTGATCATGATGATCTGGCGCATGTCCTTGCGCTGGCGGTCGAGGATGCGGCGGGACAGTCGAAGCCCTTCGCGCGTGTTGGTGTAATAGGGACCCACCCGAACGCGGCCCAGTTCCGATAACGGAATCTCCTCGGCCGAATCGTGGAAGAGCACCACGTTGAGCGCGTCGCCGGGATACTGGTGCTTGATCAACTGGGCCAGCGCGAGCGCCACGCGCTTGGCCGGCGTGAACCGGTCCTCGCCGTACAGGATCATGCTGTGACTGCAGTCGAGCATCAGCACTGTGGCGCACGAACTCTGATATTCGCCCTGCACGACCATGAGGTCGTCGTGCGTCACGTTGATGCGGCGCGACGCCGGCCGCCCGGCCTCGATGGCGAGGCGGCTTTCGCGCTGCACGGCGTTCAGCAGCGTGCTTGCCGGATCGAGGTTGAGGGTGTCACCGAATTCGTATGGCTTGGGCGCGCCCGTCGTCTCGACGCCGGTGGCCTGCTCGCGCGTGTCGTGGCGTCCGTAGCTGCTCTTGCCGAGTGATCCGAGCAGGTCGCGCAGCGCCCGGTACCCGAGGAAATCCAGTGTCTTGTCGGTGACCTCGAAGGTCGTCGGCGGCTGATCGGGACCCTGCCCGCCTCCGCGTCCCTGGCGGCGCTCGCGTTCCTGTTCGAGATCGGGCGGCATCGAGATGTAACCCTCCTGGCCCATCTTCTCGATGATCTGCTGGATGAGTTCCTCCAGCTTCGAGCGCATTCCCTCCTGGTCGCCGTCGGCCGGGTCTCCCAGCAGCTTCTCGATCGTTTCCTCGGGCAGGACCCCGCCGTTGAACAGCGCATCGAGGATCGCATCATGAAGCGCCTGCATCGTGCGCTCATCGTCGTCGGTGGCGTATGGGTTCGCGAAGCCGCTCGAGAGGAGCAGGTCTGACAGCTTCGACACGAGATCCTCGAGGTCGATCTCGTCGAGCAGGTCGCCGGTGAATTTCGTGTAGCGATACTTCATGGACGCCTTAGGGGAAGCTGGAATTTAGAATTGAGAACTTGGAAGTAAGACGGAACTTCTGAGCTCCATTTCTACGTTCTCAATTCTCTGTTCTCACTTCTGAGCGAAGCTCAGTTGTAGTACTTCTTCTTCCTCCCAGGCAGCTGGAAGTCCTCGTCGGCGGCCGGTTCCTCTCGCCGCGGTTGCGGCCGGCGGCTGGCCTGTTCGGTGCCGGCCGAGTAGCCCCGCTCATCGTTGCGGCTGATCTTGCGCTGAGCAGTGAGCCCCTCGAGGACGAAATCGATCGCAGAGGCAACTGCCGGAGCGGGTGCTCCGGGAGCGATGCCGGCCTTCTCGGCCAGGTCGCGCAGGCCCTGGACGGCACGCGTCTGCTGGATGACATCGTCGGCGGAACTGTTGTCACTGAGCGGCAGGGAGCCGCCAAGGTCGAACCACTCGACGACCTTGCGGGTGTCCACCCCGTCGTAGACGCTGGTGAAGATCGAGCCGATGGACGAGCGGATGAGATCACGAGCCACCGTTTCCGCGCCGCGCAGCTCGCCCTCGTATTCCAGCTCGAACTTGCCGGTGATCGAAGGCAGGGCGGCATACAGATCGGTGACGCGCGGCACCGCGACCTTCTCGCCGTTCGCGAGCGCCCGGCGTTCGGCGTTCGACACGATCAGTTCGAGCGTCGTGATCGGCAGGCGCTGGCTGACGCCCGACCGCTTGTCGATCTTCCGATCGGCGCGTGCCTGGAACGCGACCTCCTCGACCGCCTCGCGGACGTAGTCCGGAATCTCGATCCGGACGCCGCCGGGACGATCGAGCCAGGCTTCCTGGGCGGTGATCGACACCCCATTCTGTCGCGAGGTTGGATAGTGCGTCCGGATCTCGGAACCAATGCGGTCCTTGAGCGGCGTGATGATCTTCCCGCGGGCCGTGTAGTCCTCGGGGTTTGCCGTGAAGACCAGCATGACGTCGAGCTGCAGGCGGATCGGATAGCCCTTAATCTGGACGTCCCCCTCCTGCAGGATGTTGAACAGGCCGACCTGGATTTTTCCAGCGAGGTCGGGCAGTTCGTTGATGGCAAAGATGCCCCGGTTGGCTCGCGGAAGCAGGCCATAGTGCATCGTGAGCTCGTCGGCGAGGTTCAGCCCGGCCTGGGCCGCCTTGATCGGATCGATGTCGCCGACCATGTCGGCGATCGTCACGTCCGGGGTGGCGAGCTTCTCGACAAACCGGTCCTCGCGGGGCAGCCAGGCGATCGGCAGCGAGTCGGCCTCGGCCGCGACACGGGCGCGGCACGCGCCGCAAATCGGGTTCAACGGGTTGTCGTGAATCTCGCACCCGGGAATGACCGCGATCTCTTCGTCCAGCAGGTCGACGAGGCTTCGCAGGATGCGGCTCTTCGCCTGCCCGCGCAGGCCCAGCAGGATGAAGTTGTGACGCGAGAGGATCGCGTTGACCAGCTGCGGGATGACGGTGTCTTCGTAGCCGATGACACCGGGAAACAACTGCTCGCCTGCCTGCAGCTTGCGCACAAGGTTGCCGCGGATTTCTTCCTTGACGGTGCGCGGCTGCGAGCCGTGGCGTTGACGCAGTTCGCCGAGCGTACGGATTGTTGCCGACATGGTCTGGATCATATCCGAATTACACTGGGCGCCTCGCGTGCGACATCCCTTCTTTAGGTCGGCCAGGCCGCTCGTCTTCGCGCATCGCGGCGGAGCCGCACTGGCGCCCGAGAACACGCTGGCGGCCTTCGAGAACGGCGTGGCGCTCGGGGTCGACGGCATCGAGCTCGATGTGCGCGCCTCGCGGGACGGACGTGTAGTCGTTCATCACGATGAGACGCTCGATCGCACCACCTCGTTGCGCGGACCGGTCGCCGCGCGAACGGCGGACGAGCTTACACACGCCGGCGTGCCCGAACTCTCGCAGGTCCTTCATGCCTGCCGCGACGTGCGCGTGATTGTCGAAATCAAGGTGAACGAACCGGCGTTCGGGCTCCGGGTGGTGGAGGAACTGCGGCGCGCAGCAGCGGTGGAGCGCGCATGCGTGGGCGGGTTTAAACGGGCCGTGATTCGCGCCGTTCGCCTCGAGGAACCGTCGCTCGCCACCAGCGCCGCGCTCGAAGAAGTGCGCCTGGCACTCTATCGTTCGTGGCTGCGGTGGCCGGTGATGCATCCCCAGTACGCCGGCTACCAGTTGCCCGAGCGGCGGGGCGCGACCCGTGTTGTGTCGCCCCGTTTCGTCGCCGACTCGCATCGAGCCGGGCTTGGCGTGCAGGTGTGGACGGTGAACGACGAGGCCGACGCTCGACGGCTGCTCGCCTGGGGCGTGGATGCCCTGATTACCGATCGGCCGGACCTGATGGTGCCGCTGGTTCGCGGCACTACCTCGCCGCGAGCGTGACCGCCACGCCAGTTTTGAA
>Ga0207683_10004058_pt1 | contig 12652 bp, 11 predicted proteins | sample KBSM73metaG_FD_184333 | JGI IMG/M metagenome (GOLD analysis project Ga0207683, IMG submission 184333) | Miscanthus rhizosphere microbial communities from Kellogg Biological Station, Michigan, USA - KBS M7-3 metaG (SPAdes) (version 2) | ecosystem: Host-associated > Plants > Roots > Rhizosphere >...
CCTTCTTCGGGCCGCCGATGCCCAGGTGCACGCCGTAGACCAGGCCGTACAGCACGTGGGCGAAATCCAGTTCGCCGTTGACCAGCTTGTCGCGCACGCCGGCCCAGCTGGCCTCCTTGCTCGGCACGATCTTGACGCCGTATTTCTTGTCGATGCCGAGCACCGAGGCCATCACCACGCTGGCGCAGTCGGTGAGCGGGATGAAGCCGATCTTGACTTCTTCCTTTTCGGGCTTGTCGGAGCCCTGGGCCCAGACGGCGGCGCGCAGTGCGGGGTCGAGGCCGACCACGCCCGCGGCGGCGGCCTGCAGCACTCGGCGGCGACTCAGTGTGGGTTTCAGCGCATCGGTCATGGGTCGTACTCCGGGAAGTGAAAAAAGCGGTTCGGAAAAACGAAAAGGCGCCCTCACCACGCACGGGCCGCTCGAAAACGAGCCCCTGCGGGATAAGGACGCCTTTGTCCGGTTCGGTGGGCCGCACCCGCCGTTGGATGCCGCCTGCCTGAAGACCTTCGTCGGTCTATGGACTGGGAGACAGCAAGCGGCGTGCCAATTGCTGGTTGCTATGAAAAGAGGAGCGTTGAATACCCGTCAATGCTCGCCGTGGCGCGGATTCCGCAAGAGGCCTGCCGTCGCGAAGTGCTTGTGCAGTGCACCATTGCGGGCCGCCGATGCACTCAGGGCGCCTTGTCGACGGGCAGGTACTCGGCCATGGCGAGCACCGATTCGGCGACCTCGACCAGGCGCCGGCCCTGGTTCATCGCGGTCTGGCGCAGCATCTTGTGGGCCTCCTCCTCGCGGATGCGGCGGTGCGCCATCAGCAGTCCCTTGGCGCGCTCGACCAGCTTGCGCTCGTTGAGGGCGGCGCGCACGGTGTCCAGCTCGTCGCCCATCGCCTGCAGCCGGCGCGACTGCTCCTGCACCATGTCGAGGATCGAGCGCTCGAGCTGCCGGCCGTAGGGCGCGCCGCCGGCCGGTGCATCCGGCGTCGCCGGCGCGTCGAGAAAAAAATCCGCCGTTTCCACGCCGTTTCCAACCTGCAGGCTGGCCAGCAGGGCTTCGTGGGCCTGCAGTTCGCTGCGGGCCTGCGTGGTCTTGTGCAGGCAGAGCCCGCGCAGGTCGGCCGCCAGGCGCTCCTCGACCGCCTGCATGGCATCGATGCGGCGGGTGCAGCAGTCGAACCAGGCCGGGCTCAGCTCGCTGTCGAGCGCGACGCCGGCCGGCGCCGCGCAGGCGATGCGGCGCAGCCGCTCCAGTTCGGCCAGCTGCGCCGCCGCCTGCACCGAGCCCCACACCTCGGCCAGGCCGGGCGCAGCGAAGTCGGCGAACAGCGCGAAGCAATGCTCCTGCGAAGCGATCAGGTGCAGCCATTGCTGCTGGCGGGCGCCGTCGTTGCGGCCTGAGGCGAAGGCGGCGGCGCCGCAGGCCCGCTCCTGGCCCGCGAACTCCTTGCCCTGCATGAAGTTGAACAGTGCGACCAGGAGGCGCGAGATCTCCGGGTCGGTCGCGCCGTCGGCGGCCTCGAACACCACCGCGATCAGGCCGGCGATCAGCTTGCCGAAGGCGGCGGTCGACTGCGCGGCATCGATGTCCAGCGCGCCGATGCGACGGCGCAAGCCGGCCAGGGCGTCCAGCCCCGGCAGCACCCAGGCGATGCGGCTGAACAGCCGCGCACCGTTGCCGATGCGGCCATCGGCGGCGTCGAGCTGGTCGAAGGCCAGGCGCACGGCCTGCTCCTGCCGCAGGCATTCGGCGATCTGGGCGTCGCGCTGCGCAACGAAGCGCTGACCGCGCGACGCCAGCAGCACGTTCGAGATGCCGCGTTCGCGCTGCAGGGCATGGACCAGCCGGCCGATCGTCGCCACCAGCTCGCTGGTTCGCGCGAGCTGCTCCAGCTCGTCGATTTCGCAGCGCAGGGCGCCGACCAGGAAGCTCAATCCGGATTTCATCGGGGTGTTCTCGAGGCCCGGGGGCCGTTCCAGGGGAATGCAGCAACATCCGTGCCCCGGAACAGGGCGCCGCCTACACTCGACGGATGCATGTACTGGGAATCGAATCCTCCTGCGATGAAACCGGCGTGGCGCTGGTCGAGACCGTGGACGACGGCCTGCCGCGGCTGGCCGCGCACGCGCTGCACAGCCAGATCGCGATGCACCAGGCCTACGGCGGCGTGGTGCCCGAGCTCGCCAGCCGCGACCACATCCGCCGCGTCCTGCCGCTGACCGAAGCGGTCTTCGAAGAGGCCGGCCGGCGCCTGTCCGACGTCGACGTCGTCGCCTACACCCGCGGTCCCGGCCTGGCGGGCGCCCTGCTGGTCGGCGCCGGCGTGGCCTGCGCGCTCGGCGCGGCGCTCGACAAGCCGGTGCTCGGCGTGCACCACCTCGAAGGCCACCTGCTGTCGCCGTTCCTGAGCGCCGATCCGCCCGAATTCCCCTTCGTCGCGCTGCTGGTGTCCGGCGGCCATACGCAGCTGATGCGGGTCGACGGGGTCGGGCGCTACGCGCTGCTCGGCGAAACCATCGACGACGCCGCCGGCGAGGCCTTCGACAAGAGCGCCAAGCTCATGGGCCTGCCTTATCCCGGCGGCCCCTGGCTCGCCAAGCTGGCGGAGCAGGGCGATGCCGAGGCCTTCAAGCTGCCGCGTCCGCTGCTGCACAGCGGCAACCTCGACTTTTCCTTCGCCGGTCTGAAGACCGCGGTGCTGACCCAGGCCAAGAAGCTGGGCGACCAGCTGGAGGCTCGCAAGCCCGACCTGGCCGCCTCGACGCAGGCCGCGATCGTCGAGGTGCTGCTCAAGAAGTCGCTGGCGGCGATCGAGCAGACCGGGCTCGACCGCTTCGTGGTCGCGGGCGGGGTGGGCGCCAACCGCGTGCTGCGCCAGCAGCTCGATGCCGCCTGCGCCAGGCGCGGCGTGCGCGTGCACTATCCGGAGCTGCACCTGTGCACCGACAACGGCGCGATGATCGCGATGGCGGCGGCGATGCGGCTGCAGGCCGGCGTCCAGGCGCCGACCGGGCACTACGCCTTCGACGTCAGGCCGCGATGGCCATTGGCGTCGCCGCCGGACGCCTGAGCTCGCTGCGCGCCATCGAAGGCAGCGGCAGCACGTCGAGCATCTTGCGCCACAGCTGCGACCATTGCGGCCAGTCGTGGCCGCCTTCGGTGGTGAAGACATGGCCGGGCGGCAGCGCGTCGGCCAGCAGCTGGTGGTTGGAGGCAAAGCGGTCGCTGAGCCCGAAGCCGAGGTACAGAGGCGGCAGCTGGGCGGCCTTCTGCGGCGAGGCGTACTGCTGCAGCCAGGGCCACAGCTTGCGGTCGACTTCCTCGTCCGGCGGCGGCCCCTCGGGCGCCTTCCAGGCCCGCAGGCCGCCGGCCTTGTGGATCTCGGCGCCGATCGGCCGCCGGCCCAGGTAGGGCGCCAGGGCGACGATGCCGTCGACCGCGCCCGGCTTCGCCAGTTCGTGGATCAGGGCGCCGAAGCCGCCGATCGAGATGCCCACCAGCCAGATCGACCGGTAGCCCAGCGCGCGCTGCGGCTCCAGCACATCGTGGTGCAGCCGTTCGATGAAGGTCTGGTCGTAGTAGTAGGAGACGTCGGCGTCCACCAGCAGGGCGTCGGCCGCGAACTCGCGCTCCCGGACGGCGTTGACGAAGCCCTCGCGCTCGAATTCCTCGGGCTTCAGAAAAGCGCCAGGCAGGAAGACCAGCAGGGTATCGGCCCGGGCGTTGTTCTTGGCAAACTTCAAGTGCGTTTTCATGGCGCTTCGTCGGGCGCCCGCCACCTGCTGCCACCGCAGAACTCGACGATTCGGACGCTAATTAAGAAGAAAGCATTGAAAAATACGTCACAGAACGTGACGTATTTGGCACTTATTGTCAGCCAGAAACATGACAGGGCCAGCAACAGAAAGTTACCGGCCCGTCCATTGGAGGGTATTGCGCCCGGGTCGAACCGGGCGCATGCACCGCGGGGCTCAGTTGATCGCGAGCTGGGCGACGTTGCTCACCGGCACCTGCTTGCCCAGCTTCAGGCTCAGGACGCCGTTCTCGAGCTTGGCCTCGCTGGCGGCGACATCGATGTCCTGCGGCAGCTCGTAGGCAGCCTTGATCTGGCGCTTGGCTTCGGCCTTGCTCTCGATGCGGACCACGGCGCCTTCGATGCCGATCGTCAAGTCGTCGCGCGACAGGCCGGGCACGTCCAGCGTGAGGGTCCAGGTCTTTTCATCCTGCTCGACATTGAGCGAACGCTGCGCACCCGAGAAGGCCTGGTTGACGAAGCGCTCGAGGCTGCGGTCGTAGGTGCGCGGAACGAAGCGGGCGGTGCGGACTGCGGGGGCGAAAAACATGATGAGACTCCTGGGCTGAGGGATGGCTTCCGGGACAAGAATGTGTGTCCCTTACACTGCGCGGCGTTCAACAAGACAAGTGCCGCATGCCATCGCATCTAGGCGCTGCAACAGGGGATTCAAGACAATGCCTTCCAACTTTATTTGGCGTCGCCACGCCTTGAAATTGGCCGCTCTGGCGCTATGCGCGCCGGCTCTCCCGGCGGCCCTGGCGCAATCGGCGCCCCCGATCCGGCTGGCCCTGATCGAAAGCATGAGCGGCCCTTTCGCCAACACCGGCGAGGCCGTGTTCCGCAACCTGCTGTGGGCGGTCGAACGGGTCAACGCCCGCGGCGGCGTCAAGCTGCCGGGCGGCGCGCGCATGCTGCAGCTCGATCGCTACGACAGCAAGGGGCAGAACGAAGAGGCGCTCTCGGCGCTGCGGGCCGCGATGGACGACGGCGCGCGCATCGTGCTGCAGGGCAACTCGTCGGCCACGGCGGCGGCGCTGATCGACGCCATCGACAAGAACAACGAGCGCGACCCGGCGCGGCGCGTGCTGTTCCTCAACTACTCGGCGGTCGATCCGGTGCTCACCAACGAGCGCTGCAGCTTCTGGCACTTCCGCTTCGACGCCCATGCCGACATGCGCGTCACCGCGCTGATGCAGGTGCTGCAGGACGACAAGTCGCTGCAGCGCGTCTACCTGATCGGCCAGGACTACAGCTTCGGCCAGTCGGTACTGCGCGAATCGCGGCGGCAGCTCGCGGGCCTGCGGCCGGACGTCCAGATCGTCGGCGACGAACTGCATCCGATGGGCCGCGTGAAGGACTTCGCGCCGTATGCGACGAAGATCATGGCCAGCGGCGCCCAGGGCGTCATCACCGGCAACTGGGGCAACGACCTGACGCTGCTCGTGAAGGCCGCGCGCGAGGCCGGCTTCAACGGCAGCTTCTACACCTTCTACGGCAATGCCCTGGGCGCGCCGGCGGCCATCGGCGATGCCGGCATCGGGCGCGTGGTGGCGGTGGCCGACTGGCTGCCGAACGTGCAGACGCCGCAGAGCGAGGCCTTCTACCGCGACTTCCGCACCCGCTTCCCGAAGCCTTCGGACGACTACGTCCACATGCGCATGCAACTGCTCGTCGAGGCGCTGGCGCAGGCCATCGAGCGGGCCGGCAGCGTCGACACCGTCGCCGTGGCGCGCGCCCTCGAGAAGGCCGATGTCACCCTGGCCGGCCAGCGCGGCCACATGCGCGCCGCGGACCACCAGTTCCAGCAGCCGCTGGTGGTCGGCGTCATGGACCGGCAGGGCGCCCCCGGCGTCAAGTTCGACGTCGAGGGCTCGGGCTACGGCTTCCGGGTCATCAAGTCGATTCCCGCCAGCCGCGCCGAAATGCCAACGAGCTGCAAGATGCAGCGCCCCTGAACTTGTTGCTCGCCCCCAGGGTTGGGCTCACTTCGTGTAGCCCGCCCACCCCCTACCGGGGGCAACACCAGCGGCCCGGCGAAGCCGGTTCCGCGGTGTTCCCCCAACGGCCGGCCTGGCTGCGCCGGCCTTGAAGATACTGCGTCCATCTGATTGCAAGGAAGTTGATCATGCGAGAAGCGATTCAAAACCTCGAGGCCTCCAAGATCCGCGAGGTGGCCAATGCCGGCCTCGGCCGCAGCGACGTGCTGGCCTTCTGGTTCGGCGAGAGCGACGAGGTCACGCCCGAGGTCATCCGCCAGGCCGCGATCGAGTCGCTGCAGCGCGGCGAGACCTTCTACGCCCACAACCTGGGTCTGCCCGAGCTGCGCGAAGCCGTGGCCGCCTACGTGAGCGGCCTGCATCCGAAGATCGAGGCCTCGCGCATCGCGATCACCTCGGGCGGCGTCAGCGCGCTGATGCTGGCGGTGCAGGCGCTGGTCGATGCCGGCGACGAGGTGGTGGCGGTCACGCCGGTGTGGCCCAACCTCACGGCGCAGCCTGCGATCCTCGGCGCCACGGTGCGTTGCGTGCCGCTGGTGCCGAGGGCAGGGCAGTGGACGCTCGACCTGGACGCGTTGCGCGCGGCGGTCACGCCGGCCACCCGGCTGCTGATCGTCAATGCACCGAACAATCCGACCGGCTGGACGCTCACCCGCGCCGAGCAGCAGGCGATCCTCGACCATTGCCGCGGCACCGGCACCTGGATCCTGGCCGACGAGGTCTACGAGCGGCTCTACTACGAGCCGACGCCCAATGGCTGCGCGCCCAGCTTCCTCGATATCGCCAGCGCCGACGACCGCCTCGTGGTCGCCCACAGCTTCAGCAAGAGCTTCCTGATGACCGGCTGGCGCCTCGGCTGGCTGGTGCTGCCGCCGGCCCTGATGGACGGCATGGGCAAGCTGATCGAGTTCAACACCTCCTGCGCCAGCGTCTTCACCCAGCGCGCCGGCATCGCCGCGCTGGCGCACGGCCCGGAGATCACGCCGAAGATCGTCGCCCATCTCAAGGCCTGCCGCGACACCCTGGTGCCCTTGCTGGCCGACATCCCCGGCGTCGAAGTCGCGCCGGCGAGCGGCGGCATGTATGCCTTCTTCAAGCTCGAAGGCTTCGGCGACTCCCTCGAAGTCGCCAAGCGCCTGGTGGTCGAGGCCGGCCTCGGTCTGGCGCCCGGCAACGCCTTCGCGCCCGAGGCCCAGGGCTGGCTCCGCTGGTGCTTCGCCTCGAAGGACAAGCAGCGGCTTGTGGAAGGCGTGAACCGTCTCAGGCGCTGGCTGGCCGCACAGCGCTGACCAATGGCCGGCGCAGCCCGGCCCCTTGGTGAAACACCGAGGAACCGGCTTTGCCGGGCCTCTGGTGTTGCCCCCGGTAGGGGTGGGCGCCCGGACACGAAGTGCCGGGCAACCTGGGGGCGAGCTCAGTATATAATCCCAAAGCTTTGCATGTCGCAAGGCGCACGGTGGGTGCAGTTCCAGTGCCCACCGCAAGTCAAACATCCCGAGAAAATTCGAATCCCGGGATCGGAACGAAGGAAACACACATGATCGCAGCCTCCATCAAGGCCGAAGTCGTCAAGGACAACGCCCGCGCCGCCAACGACACCGGCAGCCCGGAAGTGCAAGTCGCACTGCTGACCGCCCGCATCAACGAACTCACGCCTCACTTCAAGACGCACGCCAAGGACCACCACGGTCGCCGCGGCCTGCTGCGCATGGTGAGCCGCCGCCGCAAGCTGCTGGACTACCTCAAGTCCAAGGACGCCGACCGCTACACCGCGCTGATCGCCAAGCTGGGCCTGCGCAAGTAAGTCGAATCGCATGCAAAAACGCCTGGGTTAGTCCGCTAGCTCAGGCGTTTTTTACTTCGGAGCCGCAAAAACAGAGCGAAGCTGTGTCATTCCAGAGAGGTTCTCCCCGAGCTTCCCTGGAATGGCATCGTGTTCTGACAAGCGCTCCAGCCCCCGCGGGGCCCGTGGTCGTCACAGGTCGCCGCCATCCAAACAGGAGCACAACATGAGCCTCTTCAACAAAGTCACCAAGTCCTTCCAATGGGGCGGCAAGACCGTCGTTCTGGAAACCGGCGAGATCGCCCGGCAGGCCAGCGGTGCCGTGACCGTGGACATCGAGGGCACCGTGGTGCTGGCCACCGTGGTCGCCTCCAAGTCGGCCAAGCCCGGCCAGGACTTCTTCCCGCTGACCGTCGACTACATCGAGAAGACCTACGCCGCCGGCAAGATCCCCGGCAGCTTCTTCAAGCGCGAAGCCAAGCCCAGCGAACACGAAACGCTGACCAGCCGCCTGATCGACCGCCCGATCCGCCCGCTGTTCCCCGAAGGCTTCCTGAACGAAGTGCACGTGGTCATCCACACGCTGTCGCTCAACCCCGAAGTCGACGCCGACATCGCCGCCATGATCGGCGTCAGCGCCGCGCTGTCGATCTCCGGCATCCCGTTCAGCGGCCCGATCGGTGCCGCCCGCGTGGGCTACATCAACGGCCAGTACGTGCTGAACCCGGGCCAGACGGCCCGCAAGGATTCGCAGATGGACCTGGTCGTCGCCGGCACCGAAGCGGCCGTGCTGATGGTCGAGTCCGAAGCCCTGCAATTGAGCGAAGAGATCATGCTCGGCGGCGTGGTGTTCGGCCATGAGCAGGCCAGCATCGCGATCAACGCGATCCACGAACTGGTGCGCGACGCCGGCAAGCCGGTCTGGGACTGGCAGCCGCCGGCCGAAGACGAAGCCTTCGTTGCCAAGGTCAAGGGCCTGGCCGAAGAAAAGCTGCGCGCGGTCTACCAGATCCGCAGCAAGCAGGCCCGCACCCAGGCCCTGCGCGAAGCCAACGCCAGCGTGATGAGCGCGCTGAAGGAAAGCGGCGAGCCCTTCGACGCCGGCAAGGTCAACGACCTGCTGTTCGCGATCGAATCGAAGATCGTGCGCAGCCAGATCCTGTCGGGCGAGCCCCGCATCGACGGCCGCGACACCCGCACCGTGCGCCCGATCGAGATCCGCAACGGCGTGCTGCCGCGCACCCACGGCTCGGCGCTGTTCACCCGCGGCGAGACCCAGGCGCTGGTCATCACCACGCTCGGCACCGAGCGCGACGCACAGCGCATCGATGCGCTGATGGGCGAGTACGAAGACCGCTTCCTGTTCCATTACAACATGCCTCCCTTCGCCACCGGCGAAGTCGGCCGCATGGGCTCGACCAAGCGCCGCGAAGTCGGCCATGGCCGCCTGGCCAAGCGCGCGCTGGTCGCGGTGCTGCCGAACAAGGAAGAGTTCCCCTACACGATCCGCGTGGTGTCGGAAATCACCGAGTCGAACGGCTCCTCGTCGATGGCTTCGGTCTGCGGCGGCTGCCTCTCGATGATGGACGCCGGCGTGCCGATGAAGGCCCACGTGGCCGGCATCGCCATGGGCCTGATCAAGGAAGACAACCGCTTCGCCGTGCTGACCGACATCCTGGGCGACGAAGATCACCTGGGTGACATGGACTTCAAGGTGGCCGGCACGACCAACGGCATCACCGCGCTGCAGATGGACATCAAGATCCAGGGCATCACCAAGGAAATCATGCAGGTCGCCCTGGCTCAGGCCAAGGAAGCGCGCATGCACATCCTCGGCAAGATGCAAGAGGCGATGGGCGAAGCCAAGGCCGAGGTGTCGACCTTCGCCCCGCGCCTGACCACGCTCAAGATCAACCCCGAGAAGATCCGCGACGTGATCGGCAAGGGCGGCTCGGTGATCCGCGGCCTGCAGGAAGAAACCGGCACCACGATCAACATCGACGAAGACGGCACCATCACGATCGCCTCGACCGATCCGGAGAAGGCCGAGTTCGCCAAGAAGCGCATCGAGCAGATCACGGCCGAAGTCGAAATCGGCAAGGTCTACGAAGGCCCGGTCACCAAGATCCTGGACTTCGGCGCGCTGATCAACCTGCTGCCCGGCAAGGACGGCCTGCTGCACATCAGCCAGATCGCGCACGAGCGCGTCGAGAAGGTCACCGACTACCTGAGCGAAGGCCAGATCGTCAAGGTCAAGGTGCTCGAGACCGACGAGAAGGGCCGCGTCAAGCTGTCCATGAAGGCCCTGACCGAGCGTCCGGCCGGCATGGAATTCAGCGAGCGCCCGCCGCGTGAAGACCGCGGCGACCGCGGTGGCGAGCGCCGCGAGCGTTCGGACCGCGGCGACCGCGGCGGCGATCGTCCGCCGCGCGCCGAGCGCGCACCGCGTTTCGAGAACAACGAGCGCGGCGGCGAGCAAGCCGTGGAGCAGGTGGCCGAGCAGCAGCCGGTTCAGGAATCGAACCGCGGCGACGGCCAGGCCTGATGGAGCCGCGATGGCGGCGACGCCATCGCGCTGGACCGCGTGCCGCCCGCGTTCTGCGCGGCGGCCGCTACCCGGAAAGAGACCATGAAAGCCATTGAGATCACATCGTTCGGCGCCCCCGAGGTGCTGCGCATGGTGGAACGTCCTGCGCCCGTTGCCGGCGCGGGCGAATTGCTGATCCGCGTGGCCGCGAGCGGTGTCAACCGCCCCGACGTGCTGCAGCGGACCGGCAACTACCCGGTGCCGCCGGGCGCCTCCGACCTGCCCGGACTCGAAGTCGCGGGCGAGATCGTCGCCGGCGACGAGAAGGCGCTGGCCGAGGCCGGCTTCAAGATCGGCGACCACGTCTGCGCGCTGGTCGCCGGCGGCGGGTACGCCGAACTGTGCGTCGCACCGGTGGCCCAGTGCCTGCCGGTGCCCAAGGGCTGGAGCGACGTCGAGGCGGCCACGCTGCCCGAGACCTTCTTCACGGTCTGGAGCAACGTGTTCGAGCGCGGCCGCCTGCAGCAGGGCGAGACCCTGCTGATCCAGGGCGGCTCGAGCGGCATCGGCGTGACCGCGATCCAGCTCGGCCGGGCGCTCGGCGCCACCGTGATCGCGACCGCCGGCAGCGACGACAAGTGCGAGGCCTGCCTGAAGCTGGGCGCCCACCACGCGATCAACTACAAGACGGCCGATTTCGCCGAGGAGGCCAAGCGCCTCACCGGCGGCAACGGCGTCGACGTGATTCTCGACATGGTGGCCGGCGGCTACGTGGCGCGCGAGATCGACTGCCTGGCTGAAGACGGCCGGCTGGTGATCATCGCAGTGCAGGGCGGCGTCAAGGCCGAGATCAACGCCGGCCTGGTGCTGCGCCGCCGCTTGACGATCACCGGCTCGACCCTGCGGCCGCGGCCGGTCGCCTTCAAGGGCGCGATCGCCAAGGCGCTGCGCGAAAAGGTCTGGCCGCTGCTCGAGAGCGGCGCGGTCAAGCCGATCATCCACAGCCGCTTCGCCGCGGCCGGGGAGCCCAGCGGCGCCGCGCAGGCCCACCTCCTGATGGAATCGAATCAGCACATCGGCAAGATCGTGCTGACCTGGTGAACAACACAGACATGACGACCAAGAAGAAGCTGATCGCAGGCAACTGGAAGATGAACGGCAGCCTGGCTGCCAACGAGGCGCTGCTGAAGGCCTTGCTGGCGGGCGTGGGCGCCCCGGGTTGCGAAGTCGCGGTCTGCGTGCCGGCGCCTTACCTGGCGCAGGTGCAGTCGCTGGTGGCGGGTTCGCCGATCGCGCTCGGCGCGCAGGACCTCTCGGCGCAGCCGCAGGGCGCCTTCACCGGCGAGCAATCGGCGGCGATGCTGAAGGACTTCGGCGTGCGTTACGCGATCGTCGGGCACTCCGAGCGGCGCCAGTACCACGGCGAGACCGACGAGGCCGTGGCGGCCAAGACTGCCATCGCCCTGGCCAACGGCATCACGCCGATCGTCTGCGTCGGCGAGACCCTGGCGGAACGCGAAGCAGGGCGCACCGAAGAGGTCGTCAAGCGCCAGCTGGCCGCCGTGATCCACGTCAACGGCCATTGCATCAGCGAGATCGTGGTGGCCTACGAACCGGTCTGGGCCATCGGCACCGGCAAGACCGCCACGCCCGCACAGGCGCAGGCCGTGCACGCGGTGCTGCGCGCCCAGCTGCACCATGCGGCGAGCGAGCACGCCGCCGGCATCCGGATCCTCTACGGCGGCAGCATGAACGCGGCCAATGCGGCCGAGCTGCTGGCCGAAGCCGACATCGACGGCGGCCTCATCGGCGGCGCGTCCCTGAAGGCCCCCGATTTCCTGCAGATCATTGCAGCGGCCCGCTGAACGCGCGGCCCGAAGACAAATTTAGGAGTTAGATCGAATGAACGTGGTCCTCAATATCCTGGTGGGCGTGCAGATGCTCACCGCACTCGCGATGATCGGGCTGATCCTGGTCCAGCACGGCAAGGGCGCCGACATGGGCGCCGCCTTCGGCAGCGGCAGCGCCGGCAGCCTGTTCGGCGCCAGCGGCAGCGCGAACTTCCTGTCGCGCACCACCGCGGTGCTGGCCGCCGTGTTCTTTGCGTGCACCTTGCTGCTGGCCTACTTCGGCCATGCCCGCCCGGCGGGCGGCGGCAGCCTGCTCGAACGCGCGGCGATCGGCGCGCCCGTGGCTCCGGCCCCGGCCCCCGCGCCGGTCGATTCGGCGGCCCAGATCCCGGCCGGCAGCGCTGCCCCCGCACCGGCGGCGCCTGCCTCGGCACCGGCTGCGCCCGCCGCCGGCGCGGGCCAGATCCCGGCCAAGTGATACAAGTAGAGATCTCTTCGCTCGTCGAGTGAAAACAGGCGTTTTTCAGGGTAAACTCTAAAGCTGCACCGGAAAGCCAAAGCCTCACAAGGTTCCTCATGCCATCCGGGCAAGCAAAAACCGCGGTCGTGGTGAAATTGGTAGACACGCTATCTTGAGGGGGTAGTGGCGAAAGCTGTGCGAGTTCGAGTCTCGCCGACCGCACCAAATATCACCGGCA
>Ga0207683_10004059_pt1 | contig 12651 bp, 8 predicted proteins | sample KBSM73metaG_FD_184333 | JGI IMG/M metagenome (GOLD analysis project Ga0207683, IMG submission 184333) | Miscanthus rhizosphere microbial communities from Kellogg Biological Station, Michigan, USA - KBS M7-3 metaG (SPAdes) (version 2) | ecosystem: Host-associated > Plants > Roots > Rhizosphere >...
GGTCATCGAGGTCGCGCCGGACAAGGCGCGGCAGCGGCGGGAGACCGCGGCGAGGTTCGCGCGGGTGGAGCGGTGGGCCGAGGACTCCGGCAACGCCGCCCTGATGGGGCGGGAGCTGCCGCCGGACGAGGTGCTGGCCGCTGATCAGCGGATCAGCGCGTGGGCGGGTGAGCTGAAGAAGGCCGGGCTGGACGGCGGGATGGATGAGCTGCGCGCCCGCGCGTTCCTCGACCTGGTCCTGGGTAAGGACTCCCGGCCCCGCGCCCCCGGGGCCACCGACGCGGGCCGCGACGGCGCCCCTGGGGCGGGTCCCGGCCCGGGCGGGGGTCCGGCCGGGGGCGCGGCGGGCGGGTTCGCCGGGCGGGTCACGCTGACCGTGCCGCTGGGCACCGCGGCCGGGCGGGCGGACCGGCCGGGCGAGCTGTCCGGGCACGGCCCGGTCGACCCCTGGCTGGCCCGCGACCTGGCCGCCGCGGCCGCGCGGAATCCGAAGACGACGTGGTGCGTGACCGTGACCGACGAGCACGGCCACGCCGTCGGCCACGGCTGCGCCCGGCCCGCACCCAGAAGCCACGCCAAACGCGCCGGGCCCGGGCCGCCGGGGTTCTGTTTCACCCCGGCCAGCCGGGACGGGCCGCCCGGCGGGTACGGGACCTGGCGGCTGCGCGTCCCGGGCGGCGGGCCGGACCTGATCGTCGCGATCGACACCCTGGACACCCGCGATTGCGAGCACCGGTACCAGGCCCGGGGTCACGACCCCGGGGTCAGGCTGCGGCACCTGTCCCAGGTCCGGCACGCCACCTGCACCAGCCCGGTGTGCCGGCGACCCGCCACCCAATGTGACTACGAGCACAACGTGCCGTACGAGGCGGGCGGACGGACCTGCTTGTGCAACGGGGGTCCTAAATGTCGTCATGACCACCGGCTCAAGCAGCAGCCGGGCTGGACCGTCGACCAGCTGCCCGACGGCACGTTCCGGTGGACCACCCCGGCCGGGCGCAGCTACGACACCGAACCCACCCGCTACCCCATCTAATGAGCCGTGAGCTCGGTCGCGATGTTTGAGCTGATCGTCCACTGTCAGACTGTCACTCCGGCATCGGGACGGAGGTTGTGCCGTGCGGGGTCAGGCGTGGCGCGTAGTGGTCGAAGAAGAGCCGGGCTACGAGATCGCCGCGCGAGCCGGTACCCGACTTCTCGAAGATCGACTTCAGGTGGTCCTGCACCGTGTACGCCGATAGGTGCAGTCGCCCGGCGATCTCGCTGGTCGGGAGGCCCCGCGCCACCAGCTCGGTCACTAGCCGCTCGCGTTCGGTAAAACCGTACGCGTCGGCGATCAGCGGAGCCAGCTCGGGCGGGCGGGCCGCCTCCAGCAGGACCGCGACCCGCGATCCGGGTCCGTCGCCAAGAAGCGAACCCCGCACCACCACCCAGCGTCCAGCCGGGGTCCGGATCCGGGCCCGGGCGAGGCAGGCCGCCGGGCCACCGTCGCCGCGGCCGTCACCGCCGTTCCCGCCGTCGGCGGCGGCGCGGGCCCGGCTGGCGGCGGCCCGGACCGCGAGCGGGAGATGCCCGCCGGGCCGGTCCCCGGGGCCTAGTTCGTCGAGCCAGCGGCCGGCCGCCGGGTTGGCCATCTCAACGGTGCCGTCGGCCGCGAGCACCAGCAGACCGGTGTCGTCGCCGCCGCCGTCGACTGCGTCGCCAATCAGCGCGGCCCGCCGGAGGCCGTCCGCCAGGGCCCCGGCCAGTGACGCCACGAAGCGCACCTCAGCGGGCGTGAAGTGCGGGCTCCTCGCCTCGCGGAGCAGGGTGAGCGCGCCCCAGGTGCCGGTGGTACCGGACAGCACGGCCCGCAGTTCGTCGGCGAAGCCGCTCGGCCGCCGGAGCTCGCGCTGGCGCAGGCTCCGGTCGAGGTCGCCCGCTGTGGCGCCGCTGAGGCTGGCCGTCGGCTGATCCGTGCGGGCGAGGGCGGTGAACTTGTTGAAGTCCGGCTCCCGCAGTTCGATCTCGGTGAGCCGGATCATCGCCGCGGCAGGCAGGCCGTCCTCGACGACTTCACCGGTCGGCAGAAGGGTCGCCGGGTCGACCGTCAGCAGGCATACCCCGTCGAAGGGGACGGCGCGGCGCAGGATGCGGGTGACGGCCCGTGAGAAATCCCGCACGCCGAGGTTCCGGTGGACGAGCCTGACGACGTCGCCACGGACACGTTTGCGCGCAGAAGCCGCAACTACCACGGATCGACCATACCCACGCCTCGCGCCTCCACCCAGAAATCTGGGATGGATGCTCCCGGCCGCCCGCCGCACCCTGGACGGACCATGTCAATCCAGGAGTATCTCCGTGTCTGATCTGCATGCGGGCTTCCAGCGGGCCGATGCTGATGCCCGCGGTGACGGGCTGTTCGCCTTCCTGGCGCGGGTGGACGGGTTGCCGCACGTCCAGGCGATCAAGCGGCGCATGACCGAGCTCCTCGGCCCCAGCACCGGGCAGCAGCTCCTCGAGGTCGGCTGCGGCATGGGCCACGAAGTACGCAGGCTGGCCGGACGGGTCGCCCCGGGCGGATCGGTGCTGGGCATCGACATGAACCATGCCATGATCGACGAGGCCCGCCGCCGCACCGCCGACCTGGGCGGCGCCGTCCGATGCCAGGTCGGTGACGTGCAGCGGCTGGAACTCGGCGACGACGCGGTGGACGGCGTCCGGACCGAACGGGTCCTGATGTATGTCCCTGATCAGCAGCGGGCGATCGGCGAGCTGGCGCGGGTGGTCCGGCCTGGCGGCCGGGTCGTCGCGTTCGAGCTGGACTACGGGGCGACGCTGGTCGACCTGCCGGACCATGGAGCCGCGCAGCGGGTGCTCGACGCTCTCGGGCATACCGTCGTCCACCGCTGGATGGGCCGCGCCCTGGCCCGGGCGTTTCACCAGGCCGGGCTGCGGGACATCGTTGCCGAACCGCGACCCATCGCGCTGCCGCCCGCGATCCACCGCCAGCTCGTCGCCCCGGCCCTGGCCGCCGCGGTCGAGACGGGGACACTCGAGGCTCACGCCTACCGGCACTGGCTGGCGGCGGCGCGGGACGCCGAGCGTGGCGGGTACCACAGCGACACGTTCGTCGGGATGGTCGTGTCGGCCCGCAAGCCCGAGCCGGGCCGTGCGGCGATCGCCCGGTAACACGGCACCCGGCCGCCGGGTAGCGTGAGCCGCATGGCGATCATGACGCGGCCGCTCGGCCGGACACAGGCTGACGTCACCATCCTCGGATACGGCGCCATGGAGCTGCGAGGCCTGCCGAGGGGGCCCGAGATTGCGGACGAGGACGCCGGGCGCCTGCTCAACGCGGTCCTCGACGGCGGCATCAACCTGATCGACACCTCGCCCGACTACGGCCGCAGTGAGGAGCTCATCGGCCGCTACGTGGGGCACAGGCGCGATGAGTTCTTCCTCGCATCCAAGTGCGGCTGCCTGATCGAGCTGCCCGCGGACGCGCTGCCGCCGTACCCGCACGACTACAGCCCGGGCAATGTCCGCGCGGCCGTCGAGCAGTCGCTGCGGCGGCTCCGTACGGACCACCTGGATCTCGTCCAGGTGCACATGTCACCGGACCGGGCCACGCTGGAGGACCACCACACAGTGGAGACACTCCAGGGGCTGCGGGACGAGGGCAAGGTCCGGTTCATCGGCATGTCAGGCATCCTCCCCGACCTGCCCGACCACCTCGCGATGAACGTCTTCGACGCCTTCCAGATCCCCTACTCGGCCGTCCAGCGCGATCATGAGGAACTCATCGCCGAGGCGGCAGGCCAGGGCGCGGGAACGCTGATCCGAGGCGGCGCGGCCCGTGGCGCGGCGTCGGAGGAGAAGAACTGGCGGACCGGTCCGCTCACTCAGGAGCCGGGCCTGGGCCAGCGGAACTGGGACACCTCGGGCGTCGAGGACCTGCTCGCCGATGCGGGCCTACCCGCGATGGAGTTCGTCCTGCGCTTCACCCTCAGCCACCCGGGCCTGTCGACCACCATCGTCGGCACCGCGAACCCGGGGCACCTGGCCGGCAACATCGCGATAGCCGAGAAGGGACCTCTGCCTGCCGACCTCTACGACGAGGCAAAGAAGCTACTCCCGCAATAAAGCTGGCCGGCGACCGGTTTTCACGCACAGCGCCATTTCGCGCTGTTCGGGATAGGCTTGGCTTGCGGAATCGAGGAAGCCAGTGAACCGGTCGGATGACCTCATCGACACCACAGAGATGTATCTCCGTTCTGTGCTGGAACTCGAGGAAGAAGGCATGACCCCGCTTCGCGCACGGATCGCCGAGCGGCTAGGGCAGAGCGTGCCCACGGTGTCGCAGACGGTGGCCCGGATGCAGCGGGACGGGCTGCTCACCGTCACCGATGACCGCCGGATCCAGCTCACCCCGCACGGCCGCGACGTCGCGACCCGGGTGATGCGTAAGCACCGGCTCGCCGAATGCCTGCTCGCCGATGTCCTCGGCCTGGACTGGCACCTGGTTCACGAGGAGGCGTGCCGCTGGGAGCACGTGATGAGCGAGGCGGTCGAGCGGCGCCTGATCGACATCCTCGGCCATCCGACTCAGTCGCCGTACGGGAATCCCATCCCCGGCCTCGCGGAACTCGGCGACGACGAATACCATGACGGCCCCGGCGGCGTGATGGCGCTCACTCAGATTCCGACGGCGGCCCGTAGCGTGGTGGTGCGCCGCATCGGTGAGCCCATCCAGTCCGACACGGATCTGCTCACCCGCCTGCGAGGCGCCGGGCTGCGCCCGAACGCCGTCATGCTCATCAGCCGGGTCGGTGACCGGGTCCGGATCGGAACCGGCAGCCAGGTCGTGGAGCTAGACGAGACCACGGCCGCCCACGTCTTCGTCACCGCCGCCTGAGTGCGGCAGGCTGATAGCCCGCCAGCAAGCGCCGGCGATCTCGTCGAGCTGTTCATCGGTCAGCGCGGTCCCGCCGGCCGCCAGCCGCACGGCCGGGCTCAATCCGAGCTCGTAGATCACCTCCAGCGGCAGAGGCAGCAGCCGGGCGGCGATATCGGGCATCGCCGCCTGCGCCGCCAGCGGGTCGCCGCCGGTGATCGCCGCCTGGTGCGCGGCGCTGCGATAAGGCGAGTGGTCGACCTGTATTAGGAAGCGGGCATGATCGGGGTTCGCCTTCAGGTGACGGTAGGTAGCCAGCCAGATGCTGCGAAACTGCGCGTCAGCCTCTGATCTCGGGTCGAGACCGACCATGGCGGCCACGCCAAGCTGCGCCTTCGTCTCGCAGTAAGCGGCGAGTACCAGTTCGTCCTTGGAGGCGTAGTGGGTGTAGGCGGTGCCGGTCGCCACACCGGCCTCGCGGGCGACGGCGCTCATCGACGCGCCGTGAAAACCGTGCCGGGCGACGAGCGTACGCAACGCACTGCGCACCGCGGCGGCGCGGTCCATCGACGTGACCGTCATGCAGCCGCCGCCGCGCGCACGTCGATCGCTATTCCGGTCTCGCGTTCGGAGACCTCCCACAACGCGGCGATCGCCTTGTCCATGCCAAGCCTGCGCACGACCGGCTTGCGCACCGGCGGCCCGCTGTTGACGAACCGCGGGCCGTAGAACTCGCCGCCCTTCGCGGCCGGGTCGGTGGCCGCCCGCAGCTGTGACAGCGCGCCGTCGGCCGCGGACATCCCGCTGCGGCGGGCGAGGAAGAGGAAGAACCGCTGGCTCGTTCCCCCGCCAGTTTGCTGCACGCTGACCGCCTGCAGGTCGGTGTTCGACAGTCCCGGATGCGCGATAAGGCTGGCCGTGCTCGCGCCAGCGTTCTCCAGTTCGCGCTGAAGCCCTAGGCCGAAGTGGAAGTTCGCGAGCTTGGCCTGGCCGTACGCGCGCCATGGCCGGTAGCGGCCGTGAAGGTGCGGGTTCGCCGGGCTGATGGCGCGGCCCATGTGATGGGCCGTGCTGGTCACGGTCACGATCCGCGCGCCGGGTGTGCGCAGCAGCGCGGGCAGCAGCAGCGCGGTTAGCGACCAGTGCCCCAGATGATCCACGCCGAGCTGCATCTCGAAGCCGTCAGCGGTCTTGGCCTCCGGGATCCCCATCACGCCGGCGTTATTGATAAGCAGGTCAATGCTCTTATGCGCGGCCATGATCTGCTCGGCCGCGGCACGTACCGACGCCTGCGAAGCGAGGTCCAGCGCTACTAGCTCCAGTGCGGCATCCGGCACGCTGGCGCGGATCTCGTCGACCGCGGCCGCCGCCTTCTTCTGGTTGCGTACCGCCATCATGACGTGCGCGCCGTGCGCCGCCAGCTGCCGTGCGGTCTCCAGGCCCAGCCCGCCGTTGGCCCCGGTCACGACGGCGATCCGGCCGTGCTGGTCGGGGATGTCTGCTGCGCTCCAGGTCACGACGACTCCCTGAGTGAATGTTCATTCGGGCATCATGACGGTATCACGGTCCCGCGGCAACCGGGCCGCGCCAGTCGTTCAGGCGAGCGCGAAACCTACAGGTACCGGCTCGCGATGGCGATCAAGGTGTCGGGCTCGCCGCCACGGCGTTGCAGCAGTTCGCGCAGGCCTACGGTCGACTCGTCGAAGACATCCATATGCTCGGATATCGTCACGCGCTCCCATTCCTCGTCGTCGCCGCTCGCCCGCATCAGATCCGCGAGGACGGTCTTCGCGTCGCTGCCCACCGGCCGCCGGGCACCGAGCGCGTCCAGCAGCCACGGCCAGCGGACCATTATCTCGACGAGGCGCGCCATTTCAGCACTGTGGACGCGGGTGGCCGTGATGCTGTTCGTCATGTAGCCGAGTTCGTAGTCGAGGACCATGTAGAAGCGCCACAGGTTGATAAACGCCTTCGTCTGGCGCGGGTTGCGGCCCGGCAGGTTGAGCACCGCGTTGGTGAGCGCGTCCCGGACGAGCGGCACGTCCTCCATCCGGCCGGTCAGGGTCGCCCCGTCGAGGCCGCCCGGGGTGGCTCCGTCCGGGACGGAGGGCCGCCAGGGCTGAATGCCGCTGAACCTGCCGGCCGGTTTAGCAGGCCGGACGGGTTCAGCCGGCCGGACAGAGTCAGATCGCGAGCCTGCTCGCGTGGCGGCGGGTGGACCAGCGTCCGGCTCAGCCGCGACCGGAAGCGCTCCCTGTCCTGCCGATCCCGCGTTGAGCAACTCGTTGAGATAGTTGGAGATCGCGGCGTCCGGGATCCGGGGCAGCCGGATCGGCAGGTCCACGATCTTCTCCATGAACCGCCACCCGGTGTGCCGCAAGTGGCCGAAGCTGACCGGGTCATCCATGGCGCGCTCCTGGATCGACGGATGCGCGGTCTCCAGGTGGGCGGCGACGGTGGCCGGGTCGAGGGCCAGGACGAAGTTGCACGGTCCGAACGCCTTGGTGAGGAAGAGGTTGACGGCCTCGATCGTGTCCGCGACGATGGCCGGGCTGCACCGGTCCAGGTCGTCCACGAAGATGTAGAACGACGCGTGCTCAGTGGCCAGGTCAACGAGTTCCCTGACATCGTGCTGGAGCAGGTACAGGTAGCCTCGGCCGCCAGCGTCCAGCGGGTCGGCCGTGTCGGCCCCGGGTTCACGGGACAAGATGCCAGCCGACGACGACCTGGTGACGGCGGCCGGGTCGAACCAGGTCGGGAAACCCTTCATGCTGGAGTAGATCACCCGGCCGACCACGACGAGCGCGACGAGGAACGTCGCGGTCGCGACCCCGACGATGTCGCCGAGCTTGTTGTTGTTGACCAGCGTGGCGACGGCCCCGACGATCGTGGTGATCGTAGCGAGCGCCACGACGGCGACCGCGGCGAGGCCGCGAATGCTACGAGGACGCGCGCTGGCCAGGATCTGCCGCCGCATCGCCTCGGGCCCCGTGCGCTTGAGGTTGAGGTCAAAGAACAGGCGCCGCCGCTGCTCCTCGGGCAGGCGCGCCATGACCGACTGGGTGATCTCCTGGGTCAGTCCCGCCCAGACCTGGTCGGGGTTCTCGTACATCCAGGGGTTGAACCACACCGTGATCGCCTTGCGGACGCCGTCGACGGGAACCATCTGGTACGGGAGCTGGTCCTCGCGGATGCGTTGCTGCAGCCGCTTCCAGGCCCAACCGGACGTGATCCGGCCCTTGTCGACCGGGCGGCCGTCCCTGGTCCGCAGTTCATAGTCCGGCTCCCGTCCGGCTCCGTCCGGCGCCTGCGGCCGCACGGGGTCCAGCCTGGCCTGGATCTGCCTGAGCAAGCTCGACTTTCCCTGGCCCCACGGCGCATGGATGCCGACCACGACCGGCGCGGCGGTACCGTCGGCCGCGAATGCGTCGACGATCGTCCTGGTTAGCGCCTCCCGGGCGAGGAGATCCGCGTCGGCGGGCTGATCTTGCAGCAGGATTGACGCGACACGGATCGGGCTGCCGAACGAACCGCCGGAGACCAGTGGCTGGTCGGGCGAGATCAGCCACTCGCGCATCGACGCGTCGTCGCCTCCGGTCAGCAGGACGGGCCGGCCCTGCTTCGCCGCTTCGGTCACGTGCAGAGCGCGGATCGCGGACCGGCCGCTGCGCGACGGGGTGCCGACCAGGCGTCCGTCAACGCGCCACTTGAGCAGATAACCCTCGTCACAGCCGCCCAGCACCAGCGAGTCGCCGCGCTCGCTGAGGTGGCTCGCCAGCGCCCGTACCGGCCGGGCCGGGAAAGGAGCGCCGTAGGCGGCGACCTGGGTCAGCCTGACCGGGTCGTACATGTCGACCGAACCGTCGGTCCTGGCGGCCACGACCTTGGGCAGGCTGCCGTCGAAGACCACGCAGACGGCCTGGACGGAGTACGGGGCAATCGAACGGACCTCACCGGGCTCATCCATCGACACCTGCAGCAAACCCTGGGTCGACCCGATCACCACGATGGTGCCGTCCTCGGGCCCGGGGACGACGGCGAGCCCCGTGACCTGCCCGCAGCCCGAGGCGAGCTCGGTGCTCGCCTCGGGGTCGTCGAGCGGGCACCGCTGGACGGTTCCGTCCAGGCTGCCGCTGAGGGCGTAGAGCACACCCCTGTGCGTCGCGGTGGCGAGCGCGTGCACCTCGGCGTCGTGGCCCATCGGAAGCTCGGAGCGGAGCCGTCCGGTGTCCGGGTCCCAGTCGAGCACACGGTGGTCGAGCCCGCTGCTGAGCAGGTGGGTGCCGCCGGCCGCCAGCGCGCGCACCGCTCTCCCGTGGCTAAACGATTGCAGCTGCGCGCCGGTCTCCGGGTCGATGACGCGGATCTGGCCGGTGGCCCCGGCGCAGGCCAGGAACGGTCCCGTGGCCGCGGTCCCGCCGGTCACCGCCGAGATCGGGCCGTCGGTGCGGAAAAAGGTCCGCATGGACTTCAAGACGTTGGAGCTGAGGCGGCTGACCTCGATGTCGCCGTTGAAGTCGCCCGACGCGACGATCACGCCCTCGGCGGTGCTGGTGCAGGCGATCGCGTAGACCTCGCCGCGGTGCCGCGCCGCCTCCATCAGCGGACGGTCGGCGGGCCCGTCGTACCGCCATAGCGACACGGCGCCGGTCGCCGACGCCGACGCCAGCATCGGTACCTTGCCCTCGCGCTCGCCGTCGATGGCGTGACCGAGGCGGCGGATCGTCCCGTCCGCCTCGAACTTCTGGCGCGCTACGAGCGCGCCGTCGTCGGCAATCCCCCACACGCACAGCGACCGGTCGGAGCCACCGGACGCGACGAGCGGCTCGCGCCGGTCGTCGTCGTCCAAGTCGATGAGGGTCCAGATCGGCCCGGAGTGGGCCTGGCGCCAATTCGGCCCCTGATCCACCGCGTCGAGGTTCCACGCCGCGAGCCAGCCGTCGGTGAACGCGCAGACAAGGTAGCGTGCGCTGTCGTTTCCGCTGAAGCAGATGCGGAACGGACGCGCCCGCTGCGGACGCGGCACGAACTTGACGGGCTCGGTGTCGCGCCCTTCGGTCGCCCACAGCCGGACGCCGCCTTCGCTGGCGACCGCTGCGAGCATGCACCCGGACCGTTCGGCCACCGCCAGGTCGCGGATGGCGCCGTCCCCGATCTGCTGCTGGCGCCGGAGGGCGCCGGTCTGCGGCTCGTACTGACGGATGATCCCGTCGGGCCCGCCGACGAGCAGGGTGTCTGACATGCCGTCAGAGGCCAGCGCGCACAGCGCGTTATCCGGCTTGCCTTCGCCGATGATCCTGGTCACGCGCTTGGTGTTAAGGTCGACCAGCTCAGTCCCCAGGCTCCGGCCCGTGGCGAGAACCAGATCTCCCGATATCTTGAGAAAGAGCAGGTGCTCCAGTGCACCGCCGAGTCCTTGTGCCTCGTTCTGGATCATCAGCCGCCCCATCTGATCTGATCCGCACCGGATCCGGCAGACGCGGGTCCCCGGCGTTACGCTAAATATAAGACTCTTCGACGTTGTGTATCCAAATATTTTGCGAGCGAAATGACCGACAGCGGGCCAGCGTCGGAGTTGCAGGCCGGCGAAGGCGTTCCCGACGCCCCGGCCGAGGCGGCGCGCCCGCCCCTGTGGCGGCGGCTGGCGATCATGGACTGGATCGCCATCGCCTTGTTCGTGCTCGGATGGACGGCCGTCGCCACGGGCCTGCTGCCTGCGCACGACGCCCGCGCGACCATCACCCGGATCTTGCCCCTGCTGGTGTTCCTCGGCTCGGTCATCGTTCTCGCCCGGCTGGACTCCGAAGCCCAGCTGTTCGACGTGCTCGCCTTCCGCCTGACCGCACTGGGCCGGGGGCGAACCTGGGTCCTGTTCCCGCTCTGCGTGCTCTTCGCGGCGGCCACGACGATCTTCCTGAATCTGGACACGACCGCGGTCCTGCTCACCCCGGTCCTGCTGGCGACCGCCCGCCGGGCCAGAATGACGGCGCTGCCGCTCGCCATGACAACGGTCTGGCTGGCCAACACGGCGAGCCTGCTGCTGCCGGTATCCAACCTGACCAACCTGCTCGCGGCCGACCGGGTCGGGCTCAAGACACTGCCGTTCGCTCGCCAGATGGCTCTTCCCCAGTTGGCTGTCCTCGGCGTCGTCACCGTCGCCCTCTGGCTGTTCTACTGGCGCTCGGAGCCCACGCGATACGAGGTTCCGCCGCAGCTCCGGCCGAGGAACCGGCGGACGTTCGCGCTGGCCGGCGTGTGCACGGCCATGTTCATAGGCGGCATCCTCGCCGGGGTGAGTATCGCCGTCGCCGCCGTCGTCACCGCCGCCCTCCTGACGCTCGGCTTCGTCCGCTGGGACCGGTCGAGCCTCACCTGGAATCTCATCTCATGGCGCCTGCTCGTCTTCGTCACCGGCCTGTTCCTCGTCGTTGACACGATCGGGCGGCACGGGCTCTCGTCCCTGGTGTCGTCGCTGATCGGCACCGATCCAGGTAGCGAAGGCATCATCCGGGCCGCCGCCGTCGGGGCGGGTCTGTCGAACGCGGTGAACAACCTGCCCGCCTACGTCGCGGGCGAGGCCGTCATCCCGGTAGCCAACCACCACCAGCTCATCGGACTGCTGATCGGGACCAACGTCGGGCCCGTGATCGTGCCCTGGGCGTCGTTGGCCACGCTGATCTGGGCCGAACACTGCCGTCATGCCGGCGTCAGGATCAACTGGCGGCAGTTCATGGTGACCGGCGCACTGATGGCGGCGGCAGCGCTGACCGCCGGGGTCGCCGTGCTCATCGCGATGCCCTTACTGGCCTTCAGACTCGATAAGCTTGCCGTTTCTTGACACGTCCGGGTTGGTGCAAGCGGCGAGGTTGAAACAGCAGGGCCGTCGCTTCCCGCTGTCCATTTTAGAAATACTTACTTCGACTCGTCGTCTTCGCGTGTCAGGGTTCTTGGTTGCATTTACCCAGCGAACCCACTCCCAGCGGGCCATCGGCGTAATGTCGTTCCACAGGTCCTGGATCTTCTGAGGGGCAGTCACCAGAGCTGTCTCAAAATCCTGTGGAACGTCCGGCTCCGGCCATTCTCTGGTTGGCTCGATTTCGAGCGTTGCAGTGTCACCCGCGCTTATGGCCGCGGTTCGCTGCAGCTCTTCGTCGATCCTCACCCAGTGGCCCGAACAGCCGTCGGGTTCCAGCACGGTCTGGAACTCATGGCCATCGATCGTCCCTTGTACGGCCACCTGGCCACGCGATGGGAGCTTCTCGCTTGCTTTCTCGGGCAACCGCACGATAGTCCATTTGTCTATGGTGTGCAGCGTGGCCTCAAAACGAATTGCCGAGACCCCTGTGCGCCGATTCATCGATTCATTATACCGAAGGGATTACGCCTCAGCCGGACCGCGGACCCGTGCCGGTCAGCGCCTGGCCCGCAGCGTGCTTCCGGCCGGAGCCGCCCGTCGTCGCCGATGTCGGCCAGGACTTGGACCGCCTAAAGGCCACCCTGGGCGCGCTTAGCGCCGGGCTCGCCGACCCCGCGCGCCTCGGCGGCCGCCGGGATCCTGGCCGCGCGCGGGAATGACCGCCGACGATCCCGAGCCCCAGATCACCGCGCGCCCTGCTCGGGCTGTGGCACGTGCCGGCCGGCAGCCTGCGCAGGCATCTGGACCACGCGGCCACCCCGGCGCTGCTGCCCGAGCGGGTGACTGCCGACGTCCACCGCGCCGCCCGACTCATCGACACCGGGCTGCGCACGTTCGCCGCCCCCGCGAGCGCGGTGTG
>Ga0207683_10004061_pt1 | contig 12648 bp, 12 predicted proteins | sample KBSM73metaG_FD_184333 | JGI IMG/M metagenome (GOLD analysis project Ga0207683, IMG submission 184333) | Miscanthus rhizosphere microbial communities from Kellogg Biological Station, Michigan, USA - KBS M7-3 metaG (SPAdes) (version 2) | ecosystem: Host-associated > Plants > Roots > Rhizosphere >...
CAGGCCGTCATCCCGAGGAACGAGGGATCCCGGACTCGACCCGCAACAGGATGCCGTCCGCTTCCGGGCCTGCCGACGACGGGATCCCTCGCTATCGCTCGGGATGACGGCGGTCGTAAACCGACGATCCGAGCTCATCCTCCCCGCGTGTGCATCTCCAGGTGCGGATCCTTCTTCAGCTCCGCCACCGGCAGCAGGGTCCCGCGTTCGCGGTTCGCCAGTCTTTCCTCCGCGCCGCGGTCGTCTCGGCGCACCCAGGCCGCCTCGATGATCCGGCGCAGGTCGTCGTCGGAGGCGCCCGCGCGGAGCGGGCCGCGCAGGTCGATGCCCGCGGACGCGTAGAGACACAGGAACCACAGCCCGTCCGCCGTCAGACGGCTCCTGTCGCAGGACCGGCAGAACGGCGCGGTGGTCGACGCGATGATCCCGAACGTCGTCCCGTCCACGAGGCGGAAGCGCTCGGCCGGGGCCGACGAGGCCTCGCGGATCGGGACGATCTCGCCGTAGACGCGGCCGAGGCTCTCCAGCATCTCGGTCCGGGAGAACACGCGCTCCGGCGACCACTGCGTGGCGCCGCCGACGTCCATGTACTCGATGAATCGGACCTCTGCGCCGCGCTCGCGCCCAAACGCGAGCAGGTCGGCGAGCTCGTCGTCGTTGACGCCGCGAATGACGACGCTGTCGATCTTGACGGTGTCGAACCCGGCCGCCGACGCGGCGTCGATCCCGGCGATCACCTTGTCGAGCGCGTCGAAGCGCGTCAGCTCGCGGAAGCGGTCGGCGTGGAGCGTGTCGAGGCTGACCGTGACCCGGTGCAGCCCGGCGGCCCACAGGTCGGCGGCCGAGTCGGCGAGGAGCAGCCCGTTGGTCGTCATCGCGAGGTCGCGCAGGCGCGGGTTCCGCGCGAGGATCGCGACGAGCTCCGTGAGATCGCGCCGCACGAGCGGCTCGCCGCCCGTCAGGCGGACCCGGTCGACGCCGAGCTCCGAGAACACGCCGGCGAGCCGCCCGATCTCCTCGAAGTGGAGAATGTCGCGCCGGGGCAGCCACGCGTAGTCCTTCTCCGGCATGCAGTACGCGCAACGCAGGTTGCAGCGGTCCGTGACGGAGATCCGCAGGTTCGACATCGGCCGGCCGAGCGAGTCGCGAGGGGGCATCAGCGGTCTATATTACCGGCGTGAGCCTGCGCGTCGCGATCGTCACCGTGTCCGACGGCGTGGCCGCCGGGGCGAGGACCGACGCCGGCGGGCCCGCCTGCGAGCAGGCCCTGCGCGACTCCGGCGTCGAGCACCGCGTCGTCGCCCGCTCCACGATTCCCGACGGCGCCGACGGCGTCGCGAAGGCGATCGTCGAGCACGCCGACGCGGGGGACGCGGACGTCGTCGTCCTGACCGGAGGCACCGGCGTCTCGCCTCGCGACCGCACGCCGGAGGGCGTGCGCACGGTCGTGGAATTCGAGGTGCCGGGTCTCGCGGAGAAGATGCGCGCGGACACGGGCGCGGGCTTCCCGGCGGCGTATCTGTCGCGGCAGGTCGTCGGCGTCCGGGGCCAGTGCCTCGTCGTCGCGCTGCCCGGCTCGCCGAAGGGCGCCGGGGACTGTCTCGCCGCGATCGCGCCGCTGATTCCGCACGCGGTGGCGCTGCTCCAGGGACGGCGGCCCGAGCATCCCTCCGCGCCGGTCTAATATCGCCTCAGCATGACCACAGTTCGTTCCGGCATCGACGTGCTCGTCGAGAGCCCGTGGCCCGTCGCCGGCCGCCGCATCGGGTTGATCACCAACGGCTCCGGCGTGACGTCCGCCGGAGTGCCGACGTGGAAGGCGCTGCGCAACGTGCCGAACGTCCGACTCGTGCGCCTCTTCGGCCCCGAGCACGGCCTCGAGGGCGGCGCGATCTACATGGAGGCGGTCCGGTCGGCGATCCACGCCCCCTCCGGCCTGCCGGTCGTCTCGCTGTACGGCGAGAACCCGGAGAGCCTCAAGCCCCGCCGCGAGGATTTCGCCGATCTCGAGGCGATCGTCTTCGACGTCGCGGACGTGGGCGCGCGGTACTACACCTACATCTGGACGATGCTCCTCATGATGGAGGCGTGCGCCGGCTCGCGGCTGCGCTTCGTCGTGTGCGACCGCCCGAACCCGATCGGCGGCGCCGTGGAGGGTGCGCCCCAGTCGTCCGGCTACCTGACGTTCGTCGGCCTCCACCCGATTCCCGTGCGGCACGGCATGACGGCGGGGGAGCTCGCGCGGATGTTCGCCGCCGAGCGCCGGCTCGACCTCGACCTCGTCGTCTGTCCGGCCGCGGGCTGGGCGCGCGACACCGAGTTCGCGGCAACGGGGCTTCCCTGGGTGCCGCCGTCGCCGAACATCCCGACGGTCGACACGGCGCTCGTCTATCCCGGCATGTGCCTGCTCGAGGGCACGAACGTCTCCGAGGGCCGAGGGACGACGCGGCCGTTCGAGATCTTCGGAGCGCCCTGGCTCGATCCGTCGACGCTCACGGACGCGCTGAACGGCCTCGCGCTCCCGGGGGTCTCGTTCATACCGATGCGCTTCCGGCCGATGTTCGACAAGCACGCGGGCGTCCCGTGCGGCGGCGCGCTTCTGCGCGTCGTCGACCGGTCCTCGTTCCGCTCGTTCCAGACCGGCCTGCGCGTCGTCGAGACCGTCCGCCGGCTGGCGCCTTTGGACTTCCAGTGGCGGCGCGAGACGTACGAGTTCGACGACCGGCCCGCGATCGACCTGCTGACCGGATCGGATCGTTTCCGCGTCGCGCTCGACGCCGGGGAGAACCTCCGGGCCGAGATCGCGCGCCACTACGACGGCGCATCGACGTTCCCCGCCCGCCGCGAGCCGTACCTCCTCTATCCCGACCGGCGGCCGGGCATCGTCGCGTTCGTCGGAGCGCACGACTCCGGGAAGACCTCGGTCATCGCCGAGCTCATCCCGCGGCTGAAGGCGCGCGGCCTGGTCGTCGGCGCGCTGAAGCACACCTCGAAGGACGTGCCCGACGACGTCCCCGGCAAGGACTCCCAGCGCATGGCGGAGGCCGGCGCTCAGGTCGCGGCGCTCGTCACGCCCGCTCGCTCGGCGGCGCGGCGCTTCGGCCCCGAGGAGCCGATGGAGGCGGTCCTGCGCCGCGAGTACGCGGGCTGCGACGTGGTGCTGGTCGAGGGGTACAAGACGCTGCCGCTTCCGAAGATCGAGGTCGTCCGCACCGGCATCGAGCGTCCCGACGTCTTCGACCCGGCGGCCCGGATCTCGGACGGGCCGTTCTCGGGATCCGTGCCGACGCTTTCGTGGGGCGATTGGGACGCGATTGCGGCGACGGTGCTCCACCTCGCCGGCCTCGACCGGCGCGACTCGGCCGCTCCCGCGACGCCGATCGCCCAGGCGACTTGAAGCGCGGCGCTCCCGAGCTCGTCGTCTTCGACCTCGACGGCACGCTGATCGACGGCTACGCCGCGATCGCGGACGCCCTGTCGTACGCGATGGAGCGCCTGGGGGACGCGGCGCTGCCTCCGGAGCGCGTCCGCGCGATGGTCGGTCACGGCCTCGACAGGCTGCTCGAGCAGGCGGTGGGCCTGGAGCGGGCCGCCGAGGGCGTGCGGCTCTTCCGCGAGCGGTATCCGGAAGTCGCGGTCTCGCACTCCCACCTGCTGCCGGGCGTCGCCGACACGGTCGCGGCGCTGGCGGCGGCCGGCCATCCCATGGCGGTCGCGTCGAACAAGCCCGAGAGATTCTCGCGGATGATCCTCGAGGCGAAGGGCCTGGCGTCCGCGCTGACGTCGATCGGGGGCCCCGATGCCGAGACCCCCGCCAAGCCCGACCCGACGATGCTGCGGCGGATCATCGAGTCCGCGGGCGCGACGCCGTCGGACACGGTCGTCGTCGGAGACATGGAGGTCGACTACGAGTTCGGGCGCGCGGCGGGTTGCCGCGTGGTGCTGATCCCCGGGGGATCGAGGACGCGCGAGGAGCTCGCCGGTCTCGAGCCGGACGGGTTTCTCGGGAGCATCTCGGAATTGCCCGAGTGGATCCGGGCGAATCCGCGATCCTGACGAGAACGGTGTCCATAAAACGCCGGGAAGATTCTCCCGCGTCCATTAGAATCCCCGCCCTCATGTCTTTCGACTCGACCGGCGGCCGCCCGGGCCAGGTGCGCTTCTTCCTTCCGGGCCCCGTATGGGTGCGCGACGGAGTCCGCGAGGCGATGGCGCACGAGGCGATCGGGCACCGCGGCAAGGCGTTCGAGAACCTCTACCGGGACATCCCCTCGCGCCTCCAGAAGGTCTTTCGGACGCGCGGCTTCTGCTTCACCGCGACCGCCGCGGCCACGGGGCTGTGGGAGGCGGCACTGCTGAACCTCGCGCCCGAGCGGGTCCTCGCCGTGGTCTCGGGCGCGTTCTCGGAGAGATGGGCGGTCTGCGCGCGCGACCTCGGCATTGCCGCCGACAGGGTCGAGTTCCCCTGGGGCGTCCCCGCGGACCCGGACGAGATCGGCCGCGCGCTGTCGAAGGCGCGCTACGACGCCGTCACGGTCGTGCACTCCGAGACCTCGACCGGGACGCTCAACGACCTCGCCTCGATCTCGCGCGCCGTGCGCGCCGGGTCGGACGCGTTCGTTCTGGCGGACGTCGTGACGTCGCTCGCGGGATCGCCCGTCGAGAGCGACGCGTGGGAGCTGGACTTCGCGCTGACGGGAACGCAGAAGGCGATCGCGCTGCCTCCCGGGCTCGGCGTCGCCTTCGCGTCGGACCGCTACCGCGCCCGCGCCCGCGAGCGATCCCGCGCCCACTACCTGCGCCTGCCCGAGGCCGAGGCGTTCGCCGAGAAGAGCCAGACCCCCTACACGCCGTCGACCCCGCACCTCTTCGCGCTCGACGTCCAGCTCGACCACATCCTGTCCGAGACGATGGAGGGACGGTGGGCGCGGCACGAGGCGCTGCGCCGCAGGGTGGCCGACTGGGCCGCGCAGCGCGGCCACTCGGTCGTTCCGCCCGAGGGCGCGAGGTCGTGGACGGTGTCGTGCCTGCGCCCGCGCGAGGGCGTCTCGCCGGAGGCGCTCGTCGCGAAGGCGAAGGAGCGCGGGTTCACGATCGGCGGCGGCTACGGGGCGTGGAAGGCGACGACGTTCCGCATCGGCCACATGGGCGACGTGGACCTGGCGTCGCTGGAGGCGCTGCTCGCGGTGCTGGACGAGGCGGCCGCTTGAGCAGACGGATATTTCGTGGGAGAGGAGGCTGCAGCGACTTCCCCTCCCATGTCCACGGTCCGCGAAGCGGACCGCTAGAGGTCCGAGCCAGCCCATGAGCAAGGTCGTCGTCGCGGAGAAGCTCAACGCCGCCGGTCTCGACATGCTGCGCCACGCCGGCCACGAGGTCGTCGACCTCGCCGGTGCGCCGCGCGAGACGCTCCTCGCGGCGCTCGCCGACGCGGACGCGCTCCTCGTCCGCAGCGCGACGAAGGTCGACGTCGCCCTCTTCGAGGCCGCCCCGCGCCTCACGGTGGTCGGCCGCGCGGGAGTCGGCGTCGACAACGTGGACGTGCCGGCCGCCTCCGAGCGCGGCGTGCTCGTCCTCAACTCGCCGACCGGCAACGTCGTCTCCGCGGTGGAGCACACCTTCGCCGTGCTGCTCGCGCAGCTCCGGTGCGTCCCGCGCGCCGCCGCCTCGATCGCGGCCGGCAAGTGGGAGAAGCCGAAGTTCGTCGGCACGGAGCTCGCCGGCAAGACCGTGGGCATCGTCGGCCTGGGCCAGGTGGGGTCGCGCGTCGCGGCGCGAGCGCGGGCGTTCGAGGCGCGCGTGCTCGGACACGACCCCTACCTGCCGGTCGGCAAGGCGCAGGAGATGGGCGTGCCCCTCGTCTCGCTCGACGAGCTCCTCGCCCAGTCCGACGTCGTGACGCTCCACTCGACGGCCACTCAGGAGGGGAAGGCGCTCCTCGGCCCCGCCGAGATCGCGCGCATGAAGCCGGGCGCCGTCCTCGTCAACGTCGCGCGCGGCAGCCTCGTGGATCGGGCGGCTCTCTACGAGGCGCTCCAGTCCGGCCGCCTGGCGGGCGCGGCGCTCGACGTCTTCGACCCCGAGCCGCCGGACCCGGACGACCCTCTCCTCAAGCTGCCTCAGGTCGTCGCGACGCCCCACCTGGGCGCATCGACGCACGAGGCGCAGGAGCGCGTCTCGACCCAGACGGTCGAGGCCCTGCTCGAGGCGCTCGCGGGAGCGGCGTACGTGCCCGCGGTGAACCTGCCGTTCCGCGGCCCGAAGGACGCGGAGGGCGCGGCGGACTGGATGCGTCTGGCGGAGCGCTCGGCGCGGTTCCTCTCGCAGCTCTCGGCGGGCCGGCTGTCGAGGCTCGCGGTCGAGACGTGGGGGCTGCCCGAGGACATTTTGCATCCGGTCGCGGTGGCCGCGGCGAAGGGCGCGCTCGAGTCGAACACGCCGGAGGTCGTCAACTACGTCAACGCGATGTTCGTCGCAGGCGAGCGAGGGCTCGCCGTCAGCGAGACGAGGCACGAGGAGCCGGGGCACTACGCGCGCTCGATCCGCGTCTCGCTCGAGTCGGCCGGCGTCCGGTCGGGGGTGCACGCGACGCTCTTCGCGGGACGCGAGGCCCGCGTCGTCGAGGTGGACGACCGCCCGCTCGAGTTCCGACCCGAGGGCACCGTCGTCTTCCTGCGCAACCGCGACGTTCCCGGCGTGGTCGGACGCGTCGGCACGATCCTCGGCGAGGGGGGCGTGAACATCGCGAACTTCTCCCTGGCCCGCGGAAGCGGAGGCGGCGACGGCGCCGCCGCCGTCATCGCCGTCGACTCGCCTCCTCCTCCGGAGGTCCTCGAGCGGCTCCGCCGGGCGCCGGGCGTCGACGAGGTGCGCGTGGTGAGCTGGTGAGCCGCACGCGGGTCGTGGTCCTGTTCGGAGGGAAGTCCGTCGAGCGCGAGGTCTCGAGGATCTCCGCTCGGACGATCTGCGGCGCGCTCGATCCGGCGCGCTACGACGTCATCCCGCTGGCGGTGACCGCGGAGGGAAAATTCCTCGACGCGGCCGACTCGGCCGCGCGCCTCTCGGCCGGCGGCGTCCCGGAGCGGTTCCTGGCCGAGAAGGCCTCCGCGCCGCCGGCCGGCGCGTCCATCGTCCCGTCCGAGTTCGCGCCGGGCCGCGCGGACGTCGTCTTCCCGATCATCCACGGCACGACGGGCGAGGACGGCGTGCTCCAGGGCTTCCTGGAGACGCTCGGGCTTCCGTACGTGGGAGCCGGCGTCGCGGCGTCGGCGGTCGGCATGGACAAGTCGGTGTTCAAGGCGCTCCTGCGGGACGCCGGGATCCCCACGCCGCGCGCGAGGGTGATCGCGGCGCCGCCGGCGGAGGGCGAGTGGGTCCCGTTCGCGCCGCCGTTCTTCGTCAAGCCCGCGAACGGCGGCTCGTCGGTCGGCGTCTCGAAGGTCAAGCGCGTCGAGGAGTACCCGGCGGCCGTCGAGAACGCGCTGCGGTACGACGAGCGCGTGCTCGTCGAGGAGGGCGTCGACGCGCGGGAGCTCGAGTGCGCCGTGCTCGGCAACGATTCGCCGAAGGCGTCGATCGTCGGCGAGATCGTGCCGGGGCACGAGTTCTACGACTACGACGACAAGTACCGCGACGACAAGGCGCAGCTCGTCATTCCCGCCGAGGTGACCGAGGAGGTATCCGCGGAAGTGCGGCGCCTGTCCGTGGAGGTGTTCCGCCTCTGCGGCGTCTCCGGGATGGCGCGCGTCGATTTCTTCCTCGAGCGCGGGACCGACCGCGTCCTCGTCAACGAGATCAACACGCTGCCGGGCTTCACCGCGATCTCCATGTACCCCAAGCTCTGGGAGGCGAGCGGGATGCCGCTGCCGCAGCTGCTCGACGAGCTGATCTGGCTGGCGATGGAGCGGCGCGACCGGCGCGCGCGGCTTCTGACGGAGCCCCCCGCGCAACTGGCATGAGAAAAGGGCCGTTCGTCCTCGCTCCCTCGGCCGGGCCGCGGGTTGGGAGATACCTTGGCCCGATGTCGCGAAAGTCCCGGGTCCCGTCGCGGCTCGCCATGGGGGTCGCCGTCGTCGCGATCGCGGCCTCGCGCGCCGCGATCGCCCAGCAGCCCGCGCCCACCCCCGTCCAGGAGTTCGTGACGGTCACGCGAGTCGAGGTCACTCTCCACGTCACCGACAAGCTCGGCAACGTGATCCCGGATCTGAAGAAAGAGGACTTCCGCCTCTTCATCGACGAGATCCCGCAGCCGATCGAATCGGTCGAATGGGCCGGCGCGCCCCACGTCCCGCCGGGCGGAGAGGTTTCCGTGCCGCCCGCCCCGGCCGCGTCCGCCGGTGCGGCGCCGGCGCCGTACTCGTCCGACACGGGGCGGCTCATCGTCTTCCTCTTCCAGTCGCAGATCGAGGGCCTGAAGGACGAGGGCCTGATGCGCGTGAAGCGGCAGGCCCTCGAGTTCGCCGACACGCTGTCGCCCAACGACCGCGCCGCCGTTCTCCTCGCGGGGTCGCGACTCTGGCTCACGCAGGACTTCACGTCGGACAGGAAGGCGGTCCGCGCCGCCATCTCGCGCGTGCCGAGGAAGGAAGACGTCACCGTCTCGTCGGCCGCGCCGGGGGAGCCGTCGCTCGTCGCCGGCCTGCCGCTCGAGACGGTGCAGGCCGCGACGTCTCCGGAGAAGGCGCTGGCCGCGCTCGGCCGCGCGCTCAAGCCGCTGCCGGGCTCCAAGGCGGTCCTCTTCTTCGGCTGGGCCGTCGGCAAGTGGAACGCGCTCGCGCCCGTCGGTGAGTACCACATGGGCCGAGTGGACTTCTCGAAGGACTACGAGGCCGCCAGGAATGCTCTGTCGGAGGCGCAGGCGCCCGTATTCACACTCGACGTGAGCGGCGGGCCTCACCAGCTCCAGCAGGGGCTCAACGCTCTCTCGTTCGAGACGGGCGGCTTCTACATGCCGACCTACGAGTTCCCGCGTTCCGCGATGCGCCAGGTCGGGGAGGCGATCAAGGGGCACTACGTGCTCGTTTTCCGCAAGCCGGACCTCCCGAAGGGGCCGCACAAGATCCGGATCGACCGGATGCGAGGCAACTGGAATCTGCTCTACCGGCAGGACTACGACGACGGGGGAAGTTGAGAGACAGAGTCGAGAGCTGAGGGTTGAGGATCATTCGCTCTCGACTCGCGCCTGCTCCAGCACCCACTTCGGCGTCTTCGGCTCGTTGGGGAGGATGAGGGTCTTGTCGCGCGTCAGCGCCCAGCGGTGCAGCCACGTGATTCCAGCGGTCCCGACGTACGAGTCCGCCGACCGATAGGCCTCGTCCTGGAGCGCCTCCTCGAGGCGGACGAAGCGATAGCCCCGCCCGGTGATCATCTTCGCGAGCTGCGGGAACGCGTCCGCGTTCAGGGAGTTCGCGTGGATCAGCAGGACCTGCGGGATCTCTCGTCCGAAGAGCGCGTTCGACTGCCTCTCGAAGTAGTCGAACTTCGCCTCCATGTACGGGACGTACGCCGCGGCGACGCGCCCCACGAGCTCGCGGTCGTTGCGGACCGCCGCGTTGGAGTAGGCCCGCGCGAAGATCCACTCGGAGTTGTCGTGGGTCACGGGGGCGACCGTGTAGCCCCGGCCCCCGAGGAACGCGGCGATCTGGTCGCGCGTCGCGAGGTCGCGCCCGGTGTGCAGGTAGGGGTGCCGGAAGAAACGGAGCCGCTTCCCGCGCTCGGCGAGCAGCTCCTTCGTGACGGGCTCGCCGCGAACGATCTGGTCCTCGAACGCGTACGGGTCCGTCGTGTTCAGGTCGACGTGGTCGCGTGTGTGGTTGCCCAGCTCGAAGCCGGCGTCGGTCCAGCGCCGGAGCGCCGCGACGCGGGCGGGATCGAGGCGCTCGTCGGCGTAGAGCTTGCCCTCGTTGACGAAGCCGACCACCGGCGCTCCGCTCGCCGCGATCGCGTCGACGAGCTTCGCCGTCATCGCGTCGAGCGGCTTGACGGTGCCGTCGCCGGCGACGGAGACGCCGGGCAGATCGTCGAAGGTCACCGCGACGCGGCGCTGCGGCGCAGCGGACGCCGGCGTCGCGGCGGGCGTCGGCGTCCGCCGCGGCATGGCCGCAACGGTTGCCGCCAGGATCGCCGCGAGCCCCGCGCGCGTCACCGCGGTTTCAGCGGCGCGTCGTCGATGTCGACGGGATCGGTGTCGTCGTCCGGCTCGTCTTCCGGCTCGGGCTCGCCGGAGGTGTCGACCGGCCCCTCACCGTCCGCCCACACGTCCTCGTCGTCGAAATCCTTCTCCGCCGCGAAGACGGCGAGGTCCTCCTTGTCTCGTAGCATCGGCTCGGGCGGCGTCGAAACGAAACGGCTGTAGACCTCCGCACCGTCGCCCGGCGGCCCGAGGAGCTCCACGAGCTCCGCGAGCCCGAGGAACCGAAACGTGCCGGAAGCGCCGTCGGAGTCCGTGTACGACTCGGTGGTCGCCGTGCCGATCTCGAGCGCGCGCGCGTAGGCGCTCTCCGCGTCGGGAGCCTCGACCAGCTTGTAGAGCACGTCGCCGCGCCTGGCCGGACCGGGCTGGCCGTCGACTTCCTCTCCCCGCAGAAGGACCGCTGTGTACCAGGGCATGCGCGAAAATCCTATCCGTCGGCGGGTCCGGCGGCGCGGGGCGCCCTCCAACGTCCTCCGCTCGCGCCTCTACTTCTTCTGATTCCGCGGATCGTCCGCCGGGTTCACGTATTTGAACTCGATCGGGCCCTGCGCATAGAGGATGACCGACGCCGCGGTCTTGGCGTACGCGTAGTGGTTCATGCCGGCCGGCATGAGCGCATAGCCTCCCACCCGGAGCAGCTTGACCGCCGACGTGTCGAGCTTGTCGCCCATCCCGAAGCCGACGGTCCCGGAGGCGATGACGACGTTCTCGTCGGTCGGATGAGAGTGCGCCGGGATGCGGTATCCCTCCGGCATCTTGATGCGAAGCGTGACGGGAACGCTCTTGCTCGGATCTCCGACCAGGACCTCGACGGTGGCCCCCGGCGGGAGCATCGGCGGAGCCGGCCCCCACTTGGCCTCCTGGAGGTTCTCGATGATGTGCTGTGCCGACTGCGCGGACGCGGCGGAGGCGAGCACGAGCGAGGCGGCGAGGCAGAGGCCGGCCCGGATGGTTCTCATGGGGTTCCCTCCGCGGCGAATCCTACGCCCGATGCGATGCCCGACCGGCGTCGCTGAAATATTCTCCGCCCGTGCCGGAGCTGCCCGACATCCTCGCGTACCTGACGGCGCTCGAGCCCCGCGTCGTCGGAAAGACGCTCGAGTCGGTGCGGCTCGGCAGCCCGTTCCTCCTGCGCTCCGTCTCGCCGCCGCTCTCCTCCGCCGAGGGACGGCGCGTCGCCGGCCTCGAGCGCATCGGCAAGCGGATCGTCTTCGCGCTTCCCGGAGCCGGGGCCGGGGACGGCGATCTCTTCCTCGTCCTGCACCTCATGGTCGCGGGCCGCCTCCACTGGCGAAAGCCCGGAGCCCGCGTCGGCGGGCGGGGAGCGCTCGCCGCGCTCGACTTCGCGGACGGATCGCTGGTGCTCTCCGAGGCCAGCACGAAGAAGCGGGCCTCGCTTCACCTCGTGTCCGGTCGTCCGGCTCTCGCCGAGTTCGACCGCGGCGGGATCGAGCCCCTCGAGGCGAGCGAGGACGCGTTTCGCCGGGCGCTGCAGCGCGAGAACCACACGCTGAAACGCGCGCTGACCGATCCCCGGCTCTTCTCCGGGATCGGCAACGCGTATTCCGACGAGATCCTCCATCGCGCCCGTCTCTCGCCGGCGAAGTGGACGCAGCGGCTCTCCGACCACGAGGCCTCGCGCCTGCACGCCTCGACCGTCTCGGTGCTCGAGGAGTGGAACGCGCGCCTGGGCGGGCCCGCGCGCTCGACCTTTCCCGAGAAGGTGACCGCCTTCCGCGAGGGCATGGCGGTGCACGGCCGCTACGGCAAGCCCTGCCCCGACTGCGGCTCGCCCGTGCAGCGGATCGTGTACGCCGAGAACGAGGCGAACTACTGCGCCGTCTGTCAGACCGAGGGCAGGCTCCTCGCCGACCGGGCCATGTCGCGGCTCATGCACGGCGACTGGCCGAAAACGCTCGAGGAGCTCGAGGAGCGCAAGCGCCAGTGAGGCCGATTCGCGTTTCCGCCCTCCTCGCGATCCTCGCCCTGGCGCCGGCCGGGGCGGCCGCGCAGGAGGCTGCGGGCACGACGCACTGGGCGCTCGCGGCCGGGTACGGCCGGACCGTCCCGTTCGTCACGGCGGCGGAGACGGAGACGAACCTGCTGTTTCTCGCGCCGCAGTGGAGCTACCGGCTCGGAAGCGTCGTCGAGGGAGTCGTCGAGGGCCATGTCGCCGGATACGTCGGCGACACCGACGGCTGGTTCCTCGGCGCGCTTCCCCTCGGCTTCCGATTCCGCGTCCCCGACTCGGCGTGGCGGCCGTACCTCGCGCTCCAGGCGGGCCTCGGCTGGACGGACCTGAACGTCATCGAGATCGACCGGCGCTTCAACTTCATCCTCGTCGGCGGCCTCGGGGCGCGGCCCGGAGGCGAGGACGGCCGCCTCTCGCTGGAGATCCGGCTCGTCCACTATTCCAACGCTGGAACCGTCCTTCCGAACTACGGGCTGAACTCGCT
>Ga0207683_10004062_pt1 | contig 12647 bp, 9 predicted proteins | sample KBSM73metaG_FD_184333 | JGI IMG/M metagenome (GOLD analysis project Ga0207683, IMG submission 184333) | Miscanthus rhizosphere microbial communities from Kellogg Biological Station, Michigan, USA - KBS M7-3 metaG (SPAdes) (version 2) | ecosystem: Host-associated > Plants > Roots > Rhizosphere >...
ATATTTGAAAGCAAATTTAACGTCCACACCCAGTATTGTCAATTGTGAAAGGATATTTAACAATTTGCGGGCAAAAGCAATTGAACCACATGGGGCCCATAGAAAACAAGAAACGTACAAGCCCTTTATGTCCTGCCATGTGCCAGATTGTATCTATTATGGTTCACTAAACCTACTCAGTACGCAACGACTTCACCGGATTTGCCAATGCAGATCTAATTGTCTGTATACTCAGCGTCAACATAGCAATGAATATCAACAGGAATCCGCTGACAGCAAAGACCCACCAGCTGATTTCCGTGCGGTAGGCAAAATCCTGCATCCATTTATTTACAGCCCACCAGGCAACCGGTGCTGCAATGGTGAAGGCAATAAAAACAAGCAAAACAAATTCTTTCGACAGGATGCTGACGATTTGTATAACCGACGCTCCTAATACTTTGCGGATACCGATCTCTTTTGTGCGTGTCGTTGTTGTGTACATGACGAGACCCAATAATCCAAGGCAACTAATGAGGATGGAAAGACCGGTTGCCCAATTCAGCAAACGCGATGTTTTTTGCTCGCTGGTATACAACTTCGCAATTGATTCATCAAAAAATGAATAGCTGAAATCATTTTCAGGATATATTTTCTTAAATGACTTTTCAATTTTATAAATAGCATTTTGCCATACAGTTCCATCGGCGTTTTGTGGTTTCAATGCAATATGAAACATATCTCCGCGTGTAGCGGATTGAAAGACGATCGGGCCAATGGGTGCATGTAAAGAATATTCATGGAAATCATGCATTACCCCAACTATTGTTCTTGTATTACCATTCCCGAATATCAGTTCCTTATTAATTGCTTCGGAAGGATGCTGAAAACCTAATGCTTTTGCATACGTTTCATTTACGAGTACTTCTTTTATACTGTCACCTTCAAATACATTTCTCCCTGCGAGTAATTTTATCTGGTAAATCTTTATATAATTTGTGTCGCCCCATCGTATCTGCACATTTACTTTTATATCTTTTTTACCGTCATTGTATTTGATGTTGCTGAATGCAGCCCCTTCGATGGCCGGTGGCAAAAAACCTTTGCTTGCAAGCTCTACGCCAGGTATTGCTTTTATCTCGTTCATCAGCTGTGAAGCATGGGAAGCAACGGTATCACGCGGTAACTCAAAATTGATTATCGCTTCTTTTTTATAACCAAGATCCGTATTCAGTGAATAATAAATCTGTTTGCCCACCATGAACGAGGCAATGACAAAAAACTGTGCTATTGTAAATTGAGAAATAGTCAGCACTTTACGGGTGCGGGCACTGCGCGTCTGCGTACCGGAAGTGGATTGATTTTTCAAAACAGATACAGGTTTAAAACCGGACAATATCAACGCCGGGTATAAACCGGAAAGAAAACTCACAATAATTGTCAGCACTGCAAGGAATATTATTACAGAGGGTTGATGCCATAAATCAAAATGCAACCCCGGCGGAATAAAATCTGCGAACATGCGCAGCAGTACAGGGGTGATGAGAACAGATACAATCGTGGCGATAATTGTGATGAATAAAGTTTCGCTCAAAAATTGAAACACTAATTGTTTTTTTGAACTGCCGATCGTTTTGCGTATACCAATCTCTTTCGCCCGTTGTGTTGCCTGTGCAGTGGTGAGATTGATAAAATTGATGCAACCCAATAAAAGCAAAAAAACAGCAATGGCTAATAATCCGTATATCGTAGGCTTATGTGCCGTACGCTGATCAAAGCTTGCGTACGTGGTATTAAAGTGCATATCACTCAATGGCTGCAGGCGAAAGTCCATTGTGTTTTTATCATCTTTATTGGCATCCTTGTTATATTTACCTAACAGACTTTTCAATTGCGATTCGATCCTGCCGGCAGTTGTTCCCTTCGATAACTTAACATACAATTTAGAGTAGGCCATCCAGTCATTCCACACGTCCATCATAAAATTATCCTTCAGTGTTGTTTTTGCTATTGTCGAAAATGAAATGAATTCTTTCGCCGTAAAATCTGTGTGTTCGTCCAGGTCCTTTACAATGCCGGTGACAATCGCTTTCACGTTATCGTTATATAAAATTTGACGCCCCGGTATATCTGCATAGGCCACACCGGGAAAATATTGCCTGGCCCTGCTCTCAGTAATCACTACTGAAAACGGTTCGTTAAGGGATGATAACATGGAGCCTGCAATCCATTGATGTGGTATCACCTGGAAATACTGGTCGTTTGTAAACACAACATCCGGTTGTTTTTTATATACTATAGGTCTTTCCGGGCTGGCAGTTTCTATGGTTACTTTTACGCTGGCATCGCCCTGGAACTGCATTACCGGTACGGTTGCTTCCACTCCGCTCACTTCATTTTGTACAGCCGTGCTCAATGGTGCAGGTACTGCAGCGCCATGGCCCTCCATTCCATTAAACTTAGTATCCATTACTATCCTGTAAATCCTGTTACGGTCTTTTTCAAATTTATCAAAGCTTAATTCGTAATAAACGATCAGGAAAATAACTACAGCTGAACTTATACCTATTGAAAGTCCCAATACATTGACAGAAGAGAAAAATTTGTTTCTCCAGAAATTTCTGAGTGCAATAGTGAAATAATTTTTAAGCATAAAAATTACCGGTTTTAGGATGATAGCAACGCCTGGTTCCTATGAAGATGGCTTGATCCGTGGTTTGAACCCGTTGATTTTTTATGAGCAGATAGTAATACCGCCCAATATAAACCAGATAATAAACAAGACTTTAAAAAGCAATAATTTTCTCTCCTGCATATTTTATTATGTCGTTATTCGGTACGTAAACTTTTCACCGGGTTCCTCAGGGCGGCTTTCATCGATTGAAAACTTATAGTGAGCAATGCAATCGCTACGGCCAGCAAACCGGCTAATATAAAAACTCCCGGGCCTATCGTGATCCTGTATTCATAGTTCAACAGCCATTGGTTCATCATCCACCATGCAGCAGGAAATGAAACCAGTGCTGATATAACAATCAATTTCAAAAAATCAACGGACAATAGTGAAACAATACCCGAAACACTTGCACCCAGCACTTTTCGTATGCCGATTTCCTTTGTTCTCCGCTCTGCAGTATATGCAGCAAGACCAAATAAACCAAGACAGGATATAATGATCGCCAATGTGGCAAATACACGGGATAATTTACTGATCAGCGCTTCGCTCTGGAACATTGCATTGAACTGGTCGTCGACAAACCGGTATTCAAACGGATAAGCAGGATTATCTTTCCGCATTACTCCTTCAATTTTTGATAAAGCCTGCTCAACATTTGTTTGATTTTTGATGCGTACATACATCACCGTTGTATTTTGCGGAGCGGTACACGCAAAAAGAACAGGATCTGACCGCTTATACATGTTGCCGTACACGTAATCGTTTACTACGCCAACAACAGTTGCATTTGTGCCGGAGGTATCACCATCGTATCGTAAAATTTTTCCCACTGCACTTCCTTTGCCCATCAATTTTTCGAATGATTGGGTGATAACTACATTCAGCGTTTTGTTATATGCCGTATCGCTTAACTGCAAGTCTCTTCCTTCGAGTATCGTGAGGCCCGACGTTTTTATAAACTCCGGTGTTACATACCGGGTTGAAATGAGAATTTTTGCTCCCGGTGCTTTTCCCTCCCAAACCAATCCGTCGGTATTGTTGCCACCATAAATTGTAGTATGATCTGATAAGGCGACGTCTTGTATAATGCCGGTACTTAATAGATCTGTCCTGATCGCCGAATAGTTCTTTCCCATGTCACCCTGCATATCCATTTCAAGCAGGTTATTTTTATCAAATCCAAGCTGCCGGCTCTTCACATGCTGTATCTGCTGATAAATAATAATGGTGCTGATGATAAGAATGATTGAAATGCTGAATTGTAAAACGACAAGACCTTTGCGGATAAACGTAGCGCCACCGGTTTTTAATTTCATTCCTTTCAACACAGCAACAGGATTAAAAGAAGAGAGATACAGCGAAGGATAACTGCCTGCTATCAATCCGCAAACAAGCGTGATCAATATCAATGCAGAAATATGAAGCGGTTTGAAAATATCCAGAATAAGATTTTTCTGTACCAATGCATTAAATAAAGGCAGTGCAAGCGACAGGATAACGACTGCTGTGAAGCCCGCAAGTACCGCCATTAATAATGATTCGCTGATAAACTGAAAAACAAGTTTTCTTTTTCCGGCCCCTAATACTTTTCTTACACCAACTTCCCTGGCCCTTTTTTCACTTTGTGCCGTAGCAAGGTTCATAAAATTGATGCAGGCGATCAGCAAAATGATCCAGGCAATAAAAGAAAACAAATGCACATATTCAATGCGCCCGCCGCCAGTTGCCTTCCCGTTTTCGAATTCGTCATACAATCTCCATTGATCCATTTTCCATAAAAAAGGGCGGGCAATTGAATTGGGTTCCCGCTTTTGAATGAAATCGTACAACATTCGATCAATAGATCCGGCGTTTACACCGGGTTTCAATTCCACGTATGTGCTGAGTGTATTATTGCCCCACCTGTGCGCCCAATCTGCATGAGCGTACCAAACCTCAAACGGGATCAGCCACTCAAACCTGATACTCGAATTTCGTGGTATATCTTTCAACACACCGCTTACCACGTAGTCCTGTTTATTATCCAGCCTTATTGTTTTGCCGATCACATTGCCATTATTTCCGAAGATCTTTTTTACACTGGATTCAGTCAGGACAATTGAATGCAATTGAGTAAACGCAGTTTTCGGATCGCCCTGCACAAAAGGCAACGTAAACATGCTGAAAATAGAGGGTTCCGCATATGTGCCGTAAGCAAATACTGATCGCTCACCCACCTGGAACAACATTTTGGAATTGCCTTCCGTGGTTCTGCAGGTATTGGCAATGCCGGGAATTTCTGCCTGCATGGCGGGGGCTAATACACCGGGCGTTGAAGTAAAAGTAGCAGTATAGGTGTCATACTTTTGATTTTCACGGATATAATAAAGCCGGTCTTTCTTCACATTGAATTGATCATAACCGAGTTCATCTTCTACCCATAAAAAAATAAATCCCGCACAGGCGATACCGATAGCGAGACCAAAAATGTTGAGAAAACTATACCCTTTATTTTTCCAGAGATTGCGGAAGGTAATGAGCAAATAGTTTTTAATCATGGCTATACCTTATAAAATTTGTGATGGAGCTTTATAAAGTTGAAAAGGTTTAATGGTAACGACTCTTTTCCTCATGCCAAGAGAATGCCGATTTATAAGCATATTGAAAATCAATGGATTTATTTTTTACCGATCGCAAAACTGTCCGGTTTTGATATAACCATTGTCCGGTTTTGAAAACTGTCCGAATTTTCCACGCATTATCGCCATTATTGTGACCTACCGAAACACCTCTTGAATCTCACGAAATATCATTGCATTGTTAAACTCTTTCACAGTTTGTCTCAATTCCGGATTTGAGAAGTGCTTCATTTTTCCCGGATTGTCATTCATTGGAGATTTGGATAGTCAATAACACAAATTATCGAATCTCTTTAAATAATGATAGCACATGAAAAAGTTCTACCTCCTCACCAGTTTTATAATTATTCTTTTACCGGTCTCCTGCAGCAAAGATTTTTTGAAATCTTATGACAAGCGTATCCAGGGTGCCTGGCGACTAACGGACATTGATCGGTTTGGCTTCGGCTCTACGAGCCGGCAATTCAGCAGCGGCCTGTTTACTTTTTCCGGTGATGGCGGGCTGACGTATGTGGACGATGCCGGCGATACGTCAACGGGCAGCTGGAACATTCAGCGTCGCTGGTCAACCGGTAATTGTTATACCGATGATAATGGCAACCGCAATTGCAATGACCGGTACATCCGCAGCCTGGCTATATCCGTTATGAATTTCAACAGCCAGGAATTCAAAGCAGAATATTTTGATGAGATCGTCTTCACCGGCACCAATCGGTTCAAAGCGATGATCTATCTCGGCGCAGGTGTTTGTGTATTTCGGTTTAAACGGCAATAATTCATTCTGTAAATTCTCATTTCTTGAACATAAAATATACGGCTCCAAATAAGAATGCGAAGCTGATAAGGTATTTTAGTTGAAATGGCTCTTTCAAAACCAATACAGCAAATATGCTGAAGACAATCAATGTTACTACTTCCTGTATCAATTTTAACTGGAAACCGGTCAACCCATCTGCATATCCAAAGCGGTTAGCCGGTACTGCGAAACAATACTCAATAAATGCGATCAGCCAGCTTAATACGATGGCTTTCCAAAGCGGCCAGCCTTTTTGCTGTAAATGATAATACCAGGCAAATGTCATGAAGATGTTGGAAGCGAATAGTAACAGTATTGTACGCATGCGATTATAATTATTCTTTGAATAACTGTTCAATAACACCGGGATTTTTATAGCGCCTGAAGACAGGCACTAACTGTGTTTTCGTTTAGAAAAAACAGTTCTATCAAGCGAAGTGGAATTTGCAGCACCATATACCTGTTGGATGTTATAACAGGCGGTATCCAGCCTTTCTTTCATAGATTTATTTTTCCAATAACCATAATGGTTATCCGCTTCTACAAAGGATAGTGCTTTGAACTCATTTTTATCGATATGGCATTTATATGCCGATTCTTCCTTCATATTGTAAAAATAAAAAAAGACCGGCATAACCGATCTTCAAATATCTCACATAACAACTGATCATTTACATATACCTGATGACCAATTTTGGATGTTTGGCAGCATCACTGTATTTGCTGGAACAGAATATTCTTGAATTATAAATGACCTCGTTCTGCAGTTTTATCAGGAATCCATAGTTATTTGTCTGAAACATTTTGTTAACCATTGTCGTTACATCTATATCTATCAAATCAAAATAAGGATCATTTGATTGAGGAATCAACACCTGGTCATCTGTTGTTGTGGAAGGCTGTGTACTCCATGTGATCATATTATTCCAGGCAGACGTTATGCGCTGCACATAAAAAGCGTTACTGATACCGGAATTTGCGTGGATCAGATCTCCCGTCAGCGGCGTTGGATTTGAAAATAAGGTAAGTTTAGCCGACACAATTGTTTTACCTGCAGGAACACCACTCAAATCAAAGCGGAACAGGCCCCTGACATAAACTGTTTCTCCACTCATTGTCCAGGCGTCAGCACCGAATTCAGGTGCTAAGGGATCACCCAAATCGTGAGTGTTGCCACCCAGCAGATGAATTTCGAATGTGTTATTTGCCGGTTGCAATAAGATGGATGCACACGAATCTATGTGCGTTGTGTCATGAACGGTCGTGGTGTCATGAACAGTTGTTGTATCATGAATTGTCGTCGTATCATGAATCGTTAACGTATCGGTTACCGGATCCTTTGTACAGGAAGAGAAATTGGTCTGTACAGATAGCAAAAAAATAATAAAAGCAAACGAGGATAATAGGGAAAAAATTCTTTTCATAATAAGGCTTATAAATAGTCAATAAAACAATTACAAAATGGTGAAAGTAATAGTTAATTGTGAAATGTAAAAGCCCTTACCTTTATTTTGTCCTCCCCCGATAGATTTTAAGTTATCGATACCCGGTAGATCGTATTTTTCCGATATGCTAAACTGATTAAAATAAAAAGTCCCGTATGAACGGGACAATATTATTATTGACAGAACTCACTATTCTTTACGTGCTAATTCTGGCTCTCCGCCAGGCTCCTGAAATCCACACTAACCAACTTACTCACGCCAGGCTCCTGCATCGTTACGCCATAAATTACATCTACCGTGCTCATCGTCGTTTTATTATGTGTCACAATGATGAATTGGGAGTTCTCACTGAATTCACGGATCATGTTGGTAAACTTGCCCACATTCGCATCATCCAGCGGCGCATCCACCTCATCGAGTATACAGAATGGTGCGGGTTTTATCAAATAGATAGCAAACAATAACGCAGTTGCCGTTAAGGTTCTTTCTCCGCCACTCAACTGCGTTAATGATGTCGGGCGTTTACCTTTCGGTTTTGCAATAACATCTATGCCGCTCTCTGCAAGATTCTCCGGATTATCCAAAATCAAATCACATTGATCATCTTCTGTAAACAGGCTCTTGAATACTTTCTGGAAATTATCACGTACCTGGTTAAACGTATCCAGGAATTTCTGGTTGGCCGTGGCTTCCACCTCCTGAATCGTCAGTAACAGGCTATCCTTTGCCGTTGTCAGGTCATTCTTTTGCTCAAGGATAAAATCATAACGCTTCTTCATCTCCGTAAATGCCTCTATGGCTGTCGGGTTCACTTCACCAAGATTTTCCAGGCGTTTTTTCATCCTGTCTGCTTTTTCCTGCAACTCTTCTGCCGTCAGCTCCGTTATTCTTGCTTCGTCGAGTATATCCTCCAGCTGTATGCGAAATTCAACATTTAGTCTTTCTTTCGTGCCTGCCAATTGAAGCTTCAATTCGTTGAGCCGATCTTTTATTTCACTCAATAAATGTTCTATCAGCTCTTTATCCTTCACCCGGTGACGCAGTTCACTTTCTTTTTCACTTAATACGTTGCGCAGGTTATAATATGCCTGGTCTGCTTCATTCAGCTTTCGTTCTTCTTCTTCTTTGCTGCGCAATAAATTCACCAACGCATCTTCTGTTTCCTGCAAAGCCTGTTGCGATTGTTCAATGCTTGTCGCTGTATCCGAAAGCATCGTTGTATTGCTTTCTATTTGCGTTTGCAGGTCACCCAGCTGGTTCGTTTTAAAATCCAGCTCCTGTCTTAGGGCATTGATCTTGCTTTGTTGTCTCGTGACATTCAGGTTAAACTCGTTGTATTGCCTGTTTGCCTCATTATAATTTTCTTCTTCAGCTTTGAACGCCTCGTCAGCTTCCTGCAGGCGGTTATTTTGCAGTTGCAATTCCTCGATCAACCTTGCCAGTTCATTTCTTATGCTTTCTGCCGATTGGTGTGTTTGCGTCAATTGCTGGTTCAATTCCTGCACACGATGTTCACCCTGGTGCTGCTGTGCATGCAGGTTTTCAAGCTTATTATGCAATGCAAACACCCGGTTCGTGAGTTGCTGAATCTCCAATTCTGTTTCCCGGATAGTATTCTCACGCAGATCTTCATTAAAAGCGATCACTTCATTATGCCTTGCCTGTATCTCTGTCTTCAGATTATCCACAACAAGATCCTGCGCAGAAATCTCTTCCCGGAGTTTTTCGAGATTTTTGGCACGGCCGATCTTTTTTCCTTCAAAGAGACCTACACTACCACCGGTCAGCGAATATTTCCCTTTTACATACTTGCCGTTCTTTTCAATAATGGTGAAACCATTGCTGTTTTGCAATGCTTCTTCGCTATCGGCGATATATACATTGCCCAATAAATGCTCGGCAAGTTTCCTGTATTTATCATCCACTTCAATTACCTGCAATGCCGGAATAGCTCCTTCAAATTCATGACCGGACGTTTCCAACGCATGCTGGTCCACTTTATCCAGCATGAAAAAATTGGCTTTCCCTTTTTTATTATCGTCGAGAAGATGAACAGCCTGTAATGCATCACCCAGGTTATTTACAACATAATAGCTCAGGTAAGGCTCCAGCACATTTTCCAATGCGGTACGATATTCTTCTTTTACATAAAGTATATCGGAAAGTATCGGTGAGTGATGGTTCCAGCCAAGATTGTTATGCAAAAATTTCACACTTTCCGGGTAACCTTCCATCGTATCGATCAGGCTCTTCAACAGGTCATGTTCATTCTTTTTTGAATCAAGTTTCCTGTTCTCTTCTGCTAATTGATTGCGCAAATCCTCCAGCACGGCCTGTGTCTGCAATATTTGCTCTTTGGTATAATCCTGGTGCTGCTGCAGTTGCTCAAGGTCAACCTTCTTTATATGCAGCTCTTTTTCTATTAAATGTTTTTCCTGGTCGGCGTGTTGAATCTGGTCATTGCGGCGGCTTCCTTCATCTTCCACCTGCTGTACGGTACGCTGCAGGTTTTGGATAGATGTATCTGCAACAGCAACTTTCTTTTCTGCTTCAAATTGATTACGCTGTGCCTGTTGATAATCGCTGCGCAGCTGATTCAATGCCGATCTTTTTTCATCCAGCACTTCTTTCTTTGCATTTACGTCATTCCGCAGTTGCTGCAATTGTTCGGTCAGGGATACCAGTGAGCTGTCTTCTTCTGCAATCTGGTTATTGGTAAATGCAATACTTTCATCAATACCTTTTACCTGCCCTTCTGCCTTTTGCAAAAAATCTTTCAGGCTGCCTTCTCTTTCTTTCAGGTATTCGAGCCGTTGAGCCGCAAGATTCTTATCATTCTCTTTGGTGCGAACGGTTTGTTGCAGCTCATTGAAGGTATGCTGCATCTGCTGCAACTCTTTTTCCTTTTCTATAAAACCAAGCTTTTCCTGTTCGAGTGCAGCTTCAGCGTTTGCAATGGCTGCTTCCAGTTGAACTCGTTTATCCGTCTCCGTATCGTGCTGTTCGTTCAGGTCTTTATAGGTTACATTAAAACCTTCCAGTGCAGCCTTTGCCAGTTCGATACTCACTTCACGATAATCTTTCTTTATTTCGTAGTACTTCTCGGCTTTCTTTGCCTGGTTTTCTAATGTTTTTAACTGGTTATTTATTTCAAACAACAGGTCTTCAATGCGGGCGATATCCTGTTCGGTTGCCTCCAGTTTCAGCTTTGCTTCCTTCTTACGGGTTTTATAAATGGAAATACCGGCCGCCTGTTCCAGCATCCGGCGACGGCTGTTTTCTTTATCCTTTATCAGGTCATCTACCATGCCGAGCTCGATGATGGCATAGCTATCGGTACTGATACCCGTGTCCATAAAAAGATTCTGGATATCTTTCAACCGGCACTGTACGTCGTTCAGGCGGTATTCGCTTTCGCCGCTTTTATAGAATTTTCGGGTAATGGTAACAGTGCTGAACTCGGTGGGCAACAGGTTTCTTGTATTTTCAAAGGTCAGGCTCACCTCGGCAAGTCCACTGGCGCTGCGGGTTTTGCTGCCATTGAAAACAAGGCTATCGAGATTCTCACTGCGCAGGTGACTGATCTTTTGTTCACCGATCACCCAGCGGATACTATCCACGATATTGCTCTTACCACAACCGTTAGGGCCAACGATGCCGGTGATATTGTCATCAAAACTCACAATAGTCTTATCGGCAAAGCTCTTAAAGCCCTTGATTTCTAATGATTTTAAACGCACGGACTAATCCTCCATTTTGTATGGTCGCGAATTTAAGGTTAATTCAATGTTAGCATAGGAAACATTTATACACAGAACCTTTATAAAATGTTAAGAAGAAATTTTGTGTTCCCGGCTTTAGTACTACTAGTTGGCTGTTCTTGCGTCGCACACTTGTACTGGCGGGATTTCTATTCAGCAACCTCCTGTCGTCTGTATCTTCAATTTTAAATTTATTGCTCCGGTGAAATATGTCGTTAAGAAATTACTGCTAAGAAGGATCTTATTTGACGTCGGAAATACTTGCTGATTAATTCAATTCACTCATGTCCCCTCTTCAATCCGGTAATGAAATGCATTTCTATTCGGCTCGATCGGCCAATTCTTTTCATGAGAGTACACAGCGATAAAACAACCGCCGTAGTATAAAATAAACGATGAATAAAAAACAAAGAGCAAGACAAGCACAAAAGATCCGGCGGTACCATACAGGTGTGTTATATTACTATTCACAAGCAGTAACCGTAATATCCAACGGCCACCCATAAACAGGATGCCCGTCATCACCCCTCCCCATATCGCTGCTTTCCAGTGCGGTTTTGCGTCTGCCAGGAACCGAAACAAAAGAATGAACCATGTTGCTATAATCAAGAGGCTTATTATTTGCGCCACTACACTCTGAAAATATACTCCTGCACCGGGGAATATTTTATCAATCGACTTTCCTGCAAGTACATTCAGGCTTTCAATAAAGGCATCAGCGAGAAATAATATTCCCGCAAACAGGATCACCGCAAATGATTTTATCCTGATAGATATAAGCAATGAAATGCCCGATTTTTCTTTTAAACGGATCATCCAAACCTGGTTAAGTGAATTCTTTATTACACTAAACAATGTGGTGGCAACAAACACCAGGAAAAGAAAACCAAACACAATAATATACCAGCTGTTTCCAAAGCCCCGAATGCTTCGTATCACTTCCCTTACCTGCTCTGCTCCCTGCTCGCCTACCGTATTGGAAATATGTTGTAATAAACCGCGTCCTACCGTACGGCGGCCAATAAAAAGCCCAAAGATCACCGCCAGTATGAACACAATTGGGGGTAATGCAAACGTTGTGAAGAAAGCGGTAGCGCCCGCCATGCGCAACGGGTCATTTTCCTTGAATAAACTGAAGGATTTTTTAATACTGGTAAATACTATTGCTGTTTCATGCCGGTTCGTTTTTTCTTGCATGGGATATAATATTGCCTGCACCCGGATTACATCTTTTTAAATCACTATTACTACGCTCAATCAAGCTTCCTTACTCTTATATTCCTGAACCACATCTGCTGCCCATGATGCTGAAACATGATCAACCCGTTTGGCGACACAAAACTCGCGGAGCCACCGTCATTCAGCCGCACG
>Ga0207683_10004063_pt1 | contig 12647 bp, 9 predicted proteins | sample KBSM73metaG_FD_184333 | JGI IMG/M metagenome (GOLD analysis project Ga0207683, IMG submission 184333) | Miscanthus rhizosphere microbial communities from Kellogg Biological Station, Michigan, USA - KBS M7-3 metaG (SPAdes) (version 2) | ecosystem: Host-associated > Plants > Roots > Rhizosphere >...
GCTGCGCGAGAAGGGCATCAACGTCCGCTTCGGCATCCACCCGGTCGCGGGCCGCATGCCCGGCCACATGAACGTGCTGCTGGCCGAGGCGAAGGTTCCGTACGACATCGTGTTCGAGATGGACGAGCTCAACGCGGACTTCCCGGACACCGACGTTGCGATGGTCATCGGCGCCAACGACATCGTCAACCCGGCGGCGCAGGAGGACCCGACGAGCCCCATCGCCGGCATGCCGGTGCTCGAGGTCTGGAAGGCGAAGACGTCGATCGTCATGAAGCGAAGCATGGCCTCCGGGTACGCCGGCGTCGACAATCCGCTCTTCTACAAGGACAACAACCGCATGCTCTTCGGCGATGCGAAGAAGATGCTCGACGAGGTCCTCGTGGCGCTGAAGTCGTGAGACTGCGCAGGCTGCTCGCGTCCGGAAGGAAGCGCCCGCCATCGGGCGCTTTTTCTTGGCGCGGCCTCCGGCCGCGGTAGAATCGACGGCGCTCTGCGTTCGTCGTCGGCGCGCCGCCCGATCAAACGATGTCCGGCCCGCTTTCCCACCTCACGATCCTCGACCTCTCGCGCGTTCTCGCGGGACCGTGGTGCACGCAGGTTCTGGCCGATCTCGGCGCCACCGTCATCAAGATCGAGCGGCCTGACGGCGGCGACGACACGCGCGCGTGGGGCCCGCCGTATCTCAAGGACGCCGCCGCACACGACACGAGCGAAGCGGCGTATTACCTGTCGTGCAATCGCGGCAAGCTCTCGGTCGCCGTCGATTTCACGACCCCGGACGGCCAACGTATCGTCCGCGATCTCGCGCGGCAGGCCGACGCGCTGATCGAAAACTACAAGGTCGGCGGCCTCGCGAAGTACGGGCTCGACTACGCGAGTCTCGCAGCGCTCAATCCGCGTCTCGTTTACGCGTCGATCACCGGTTTCGGGCAGAACGGCCCGTACGCCGATCGCGCCGGCTACGACTTCATCATCCAGGGGATGTCGGGGTTCATGAGTGTGACGGGGGAGCGCGACGACCTGCCGGGCGGCGGCCCGCAAAAAGCGGGCATTGCGATCACTGATCTCATGACCGGCATGTACGCCACTATCGCCATCCAGGCGGCGCTCGCGCATCGCGACCGGACGGGGGAGGGGCAATGGATCGACGTGTGCCTCTTCGACTCGGCCGTCGCGATGATGGCAGTGATGAATCTGAATTTCCTCGTCACCGGCAAACCCCCATCCCGCGCCGGCAACGCGCACCAGAACATCGTCCCCTACCAGGTGTTCGCGTGCGCCGACGGTCACGTGATCGTCGCCGTCGGCAACGACAGCCAGTTCGCGAAATTCTGCGACGCCGCGGGCCGGCCCGAATGGGCGGCCGACTCGCGCTTCGCGAAGAACGCGGACCGCGTGCGCTATCGCGACGTGCTCGTTCCGCTGATCGCTGCCGTCATGAAGACGCGCACGCAGCACGCGTGGCTCGCGGGGCTGGAAGCGCAGGGCGTCCCCTGCGGCCCGATCAATCGTCTCGACCAGGTCTTTTCCGATCCGCAACTCATCGCGCGCGGCCTGAAGATGGACCTTCCGCATCCGCTGGCGGGGAGCGTGCCGCAGGTGGGCACGCCGATCGGGTTCTCGCGGACACAACCGGAGTACGAACGCGGGCCGCCGCTTCTCGGCGAGCACACGGCCGCCGTGCTCCGCGAGCGGCTCGCTCTCACCGACGATGCGATCGCGGCGCTCGCCGCGCGCGGCGTGATCGGCGTGCGCGCATGAGCGCAACGGGCCGCTCCCGAGCGCGAATTAGCCCCGAAGCGCGAAGCGCGGAGGGTAGTCCGGTCATCGGGTGGGGCCGGGCGTGAGCGGGCGCTCCCCATCCCTTCCGTGGACAGCGAGGCCGACGTTCTGGATCGCGTACGCCGCGCTCGCGGCAATCGCGCTCGCCATCGCCTGGCGGATCTTTCCGCTGGCGATTCCACTCGTCAACCTCGACATCACGTTCTCCCGCGCCGAAGCGCGGAAAGAGGCGGAAGCGGAGGCCACGCTCCTTGCCCTCGCGCCGGACGACGCGCGGAGTGCCGTTCGTTTCAGCCACGACAGCACGACGCAGAACTATGTCGAGCTCGAAGGAGGTGGCAAGGCCGCGTTCAGCGTGCTGGTGACGGGCGATCTCTACGCGCCGTACTGGTGGGACGTGCGCATCTTCAAGCCGGGCGAGGTGAGCGAAGTGACGATTCGCTTCCGGCCCGACGGCGCGCCCAACGGCTTTTCCCGCCGCGTTCCCGAGACCTACGTCCGCGACGCTGCGGCGCAGGCGCTGTCCGCTGCTGCGGCGCGCACGCTCGCGGAAGAACGTGCGCGCGTCGACTGGAAATTCGATCTCGCGCCGTACACGCTGCTCGAGCAGTCGCAGCAGCTGCGGCCCACCGGCCGTCTCGACCACTCGTTCGTTTATCAGCGCGCCGAAGCACTGGGCGAGGCGCGCATCCGGCTTCGCCTCGGCGTCGCAGGCGATGAGCTGATCGAGATCGTGCCGTACGTGCACGTGCCCGAATCGTTCGACCGGCGCTACCGCGAGTTGCGCAGCGCGAACGACACGATTGCCGGCGTCGCCGGCGTCGCTGCAGGCCTTCTCTATGGGCTGGGCGGCTGCATTCTCGGCGTGCTCTGGCTTGCGCGAACCCATTGGCTGGCAGTGCGTCCCGCGCTCGCCGCCGGCTTCGTCGTGGGCTCGCTGATGGCGGCGGCGAGCCTCGCCGGCGCACCTGCTTCGTGGTTCGATTTCGACACGGCGCAGTCGGCGACGACCTTCTGGGCGCGGCAAGTCGGCGCGGCGGTGGCGGTGGCGCTGGGCGGCGGCCTCGCGTATGCGCTCGTGTTCATGGCCGCGGAAAGCCTCGCGCGGAAGGCCTTTCCATGGCAGCCGCAGTTGTGGCGCGTGTGGTCGCGCGATGCGGCTGCGTCGCCGTCGGTGCTCGGCCGCACCCTGGGCGGCTATCTGTTCGTGCCGCTCGAGCTGGCACTCGTCGCCATCTTCTACTTCGCGACCAACCGCTGGCTCGGATGGTGGCAACCCTCCGAGGTGCTGACGGATCCCAACATTCTTTCCAGCGCCGTTCCAGCCTTGATGCCGATCGCCATCTCGTTGCAGGCGGGATTCATGGAGGAATGCCTGTTTCGGGCGGTGCCGCTGTCGCTCGGGGCACTCATCGGCGCGCGTTTCGGCCGCGCGCGCTGGGGCATCGCCGTCGCCTTCGTGCTCCAGGCCCTGGTGTTCGGCGCCGCGCACGCGAACTACCCCGGCTTCCCCGCGTACTCGCGGCTGGTGGAGCTCGTCGTGCCTTCGATGCTGTGGGCGGCGATCTTCCTGCGCTTCGGCCTGTTGCCGACGATCCTGCTGCACGGGCTCTTCGACCTGTCGCTGTTCGCGATCCCGCTGTTCCTGGTCGATGCCCCGGGCGCCTGGACGCAGCGCGCGCTCGTCTTCGCCGCCGGGCTCGTGCCGCTCGGAATCGTTGCGTGGCGGCGGGTGAGCGCGGGCCGGTGGGCTGCGTTCCCGGCAGCATTGTGGAACCGCGCGTGGGAGCCCGCGCCGCAGGCGGCGCGCCCGGTCCGGTCGGCGCGCTCGGTCATCGCCTCTCGCATCCAGGTCTTCGTGCAGAGGGCGCTGCCCTATCTCGGGATTGCGGGCTTCATCGCCTGGATTGCGTTAACACCCCGCGAGGCCGACGTTCCTCCGCTCGCGGTCGATCGCGCGGCAGCCGAAGCCGCCGCAAGCGCGGCACTCGCGGCGCGTGGCGTGAAACTCGGACCCGAATGGCGCCGCTTTTCGGCGGTGCGGCTCGCGAGCGACAGCGCGCAGTGGGAGCAGCATCGATTCGTGTGGCGCGAGGCGGGCCAGGACGCCTATCGCGCGCTCGTCGGCGGCACGCTCGCGCCGCCGCTGTGGGAGGTGCGCTTCGCCATGTTCGAAGGCGACGTCGCCGAACGCGCCGAGGAATGGCGCGTGACGATCGAGCCCGATGGCAAGGTGCGCCAGATCCGGCATTCCGTACCGGAGGCGCGACCCGGTGCGCGCCTGTCGAAGGACGAGGCGCTCGCGCGCGCGGAAGAGCATCTCGCGAAGCGCTACGGACTGGATCCGCGCGCATTGACGCAGGTTGCAGCGGACGAGAAGGATCGTCCCGCGCGCACGGATTGGTCGTTCGTGTTCACGGACCCCCACCCGAACGTCGGCAAGGACGGCGAGGCGCGCATCACCGTGATCCTCGCCGGCGACGAGGTGGTCGCTTCGGGCCGCTACGTATTCGTGCCCGAGACGTGGCTGCGGGCCGAGCGGGAGCGGTCGGGCCGCAACACGATCGCCAAGATTGCCGGCGGACTCCTGTTCGCGTTGGCCGGGCTTGCGGCAATGGTGGCAGGCGTGCGGAGCTTCCTGCGCAACGACTGCGACAACAGGGCGATGCGAATCGTGTTCGCGCTCGGCCTTGCGACGTCGATCGGCAGCATCGCCGTCATGTGGCCCTCGCTCGCGATGCAGTTGAAGACGACCGAGGCGATCGGCTGGCAGGTGGTGCTCGCGACGCTCGGGTCCCTGCTCGCAGCCGCCGTCGGCGCGCTCGCGGTCGCGCTCGCTGCGGGCGTGGGCGCATGGTCGGCCCGCATCCACCCGCACGTGCCGCTGGCGGGGGCGCTGCCGTCGTGGGCTGCCGGCGCCGCTGCCGCGTTCTTCGTCACCGGAGCGGGAGCGTTGGGAGGGGGCGCCGCAACGGCGGAGTCTCCGCTCTGGCCCTCGCTCGCCTTCGAGTCGGCGGCGATGCCGTGGCTCGCGGCCGCGCTCGACGGGCTCACGACCGTCGCCGCGATCGCCGTCGGACTCTTTCTCCTCTACCTCCTCGATCGCATCACGGCCGCGTGGACGCGACGCGCGTGGCTCGCCGCAGGCTGCGTCGTCGCGCTGATCGCCGGGTTCGTCGCCGTCAAAGGCGGCGATTCGGGCGTCGCCTTGGCCGAAGGCCTTGCATCGGGGCTCGTCGCCGCGGCGGTGATCTACTTCGTCCTGCGCTTCGATCCGCGCACCGTGCCGGGCTACATCGTGACCGCCGCGCTGATCGACGCCGCCGAAAATGCGGCGCTTGCAGGCACGACGACGGCATGGACGGCGTTCGCGTTCCAGGCGGCGGTCAGCGTGGCCGTCGGCTACGCGGCGACGCGCTACCTGAGCCGGCCGCTCGTGCCCTTCGACAGCTGACGCTCGTCGCCGCGGCGCCAAGCTGCCGTCACCGTGATGCAGTCGGCGGCGAACGCCGTCACTTCGATCGCTGCCGCAACAGCACGCGATAACGCGCCATGTGGCGAAGCGCTTCCTTCGGTCGCGCGAGCTTTTCGTACGCGAGCGCCAGGTTGTAGTGACAGTCGGCAAAGCCGGGATCCCCGGCAAGCGCTCCTTCGTATGCGACCACGGCCTCGACCGTGCGCTGCATGTCGTCGAGCAGCACGCCCAGGTTGTAGAGCAGCACCGAATCGCGGCCGCACGCCTTGATCGCTTCCTGGTAGGCACGCTCCGCGGCGGCGAAGCGCCGGGTCTCGTGCAGCAGGCGTCCGAGATTGATGTGCGCATCGAGCGAAGCCGGCTCGGCGGCAATGGCGCGCTGGTACGCATCGATCGCGGCGTCGGGCTCCGTTCGCTCGAGCGCCAGTCCGCGTTCGAACCACTCGGTCGCTCCGCTCGGCGCGGCCTTGGCATTCTGCCGCTCGATCACGCTCAACGCGCCTTGTGCGGGGTCGCCCTCGAAGTCGAGCACGTATTGGCCGGAATCCGCCCGCCACCGGCTCGCTCCCTCCCGAACGACCACGCGGCTGCCCACCGCGCCGATCGACAGCCCGGAAAGCGGCATGGACTCGGGGAGGCGGCGGCGAAGCTCGCTCATCGATTTGGTGATCCGCCTCCGGGGAACGTTCGCAGCGACCAGTGCCTGCGCGGTACGCAGCACGATCAAGTCCTGGAACGAGAACCGCCACGCCCCGCGAGGACCCCGTGTGGGCGAGACGAATCCGGCGGCGATCAACGCCCGGATCGTGCTGCGCGGCAGGCGTAGCAGCGTCTCGACGTCGCGGACGCCGTACGGTTGCACCGCTGCCCTCTCGCCCCCTCTAGGCTTTTTTCGCGCGTTTGCGCGCCGCCGGCGCGGGCGCCTCTTCGGCGTGTGCGCGCTTCGGCGGCTTCCGATCGGCCGCGGCCGGCTCCGCCGCCTTGGAGCGCGGCGGCGCCTTCTTCTCGAGGCTCGCGCGCAAGGCTTCCATGAGATCGATGACCTGCGCTCCGCCTTCGGGTGCTTCGGCGAGCGTGATCTCCTGTCCCTCGACCTTTTGCTGCACGGCGGCTTCGATGCGGGACTTCACTTCGTCGGTGTAAGCGGCGGGGTCGAATGTCTCCGACGTCTGCTGGTCGATGAGCATCTGGGCGAGCTTGAGCTCGGCCGGCTTGACTTCGGTCTTCGGAATTTCGAGCTCCTTCATCGCCCGCACCTCGCCTGCGTAGAGGAGCTGCTGCATGACGAGCCCGTCTTCGACCGGGCGGATCATCACGATGTACTGCTTGCCGCGCGCCGCCCACCGGCCGAGCGCGCAACGCTTCGATTCGCGGAGCGCGGTCGCGAGGAGCGCATAGGGCTTGGCGCCTCCCTTGTCGGGGGCAAGGTAGTACGCCTTGTCGAAGTAGACGGGATCGACGGCTTCGAGCGGGACGAATTCGGTGATCTCGGCCATGTGCGTGCCGACTTCCTCCATCGCCTTGAGCTCTTCCGGCGTGAACATCACGTACTGGTCCTTGGCGAACTCGTAGCCCTTGGCCATGTCCTCGCGGGCGACGGGGATCTCCTCCTTGATGCAGAAGTACTGCTGCTTCAGCCGCGACCCGCATGTCTTGTGCAACAGGTTGAACGAGATTTGCTTGCTCGCCTCCGTCGCCGAAAACAGCTTTACCGGGATGGCCACCAAACCGAAGGAAACCGTCAGACTCGCAATGGATCGTGCCGCCATGCCATGCCTCCTGCCAAGGTTCAGCTCTTTGCCGTAAGGGATTGATACTTTAGTCGATTGTGCCGAATGCGCCAATGAAGACCCACCGGAGCCCCAGGAAGTCGCATCCCCTTGTCGCGGGAACGCAACGCCGGCGGGCTTCATCCAATGTCGCGACACCCCCGCATCCCCAACCGAGAAAGCGCATGCAAACGGCTCCTGCCGCCGCTCCTTCGTCGACACCCGCGGACCAGCTTCCCGAGCGCGAGGTGATCGCCCGGATCGCAGCCGGGGATCGTGCCGCCTTCGCGTGGCTCATGCGGCGCTACAACCAGAAGCTCTATCGCACCGCCCGCAGCATCTTGAAGGACGACGCCGAGGCCGAGGACGCCGTGCAGGAAGCCTACCTCGTCGCCTACCGGTCGCTCGCGGGGTTTCGCGGCGAAGCGACGCTGTCCACCTGGCTCGTGCGCGTGGTCGTCAACGAATCGCTCGGCCGGCTAAGAAGGCGCAAGCGCGATGCCGAGATCATCCGCCTTGGGCACACCGACACGGAAGTGGACGACGCACTGGAGACGACGATGGACAACGCTCCGTTCGAGCCGCCTGAAAGCGCCGCGTTGCGCGCCGAGACGCGCCGGCTCCTGGAATCGAAGATCGACCTCCTCCCCGACGCCTTTCGCACGGTCTTCATGCTCCGCGCCGTCGAGGAGATGTCGGTCGAGGAGACCGCGGCCGCGCTGGACATTCCGGAGGCGACCGTGCGCTCCCGCTACTTCCGTGCGAAGGGACTGCTGCGCGAAGCATTGGCGCGCGAGGCCGACATCGCGTTGGGAGACGCGTTCGCGTTTGCCGGCGGCCGCTGCGACCGCATCGTCGCGAAGGTGCTGGCCCGGCTCGATTCAATGCAGGCGGGACCGCCTGATCGCGTGAAACAACCCTAACTGGAGAAATCGAAATGTCGTTTCTGAAGCTCGGCAATGCACCCGATATTCTTTCCGCGCGCCGCGCGTTCCTCGGCCAGTCCTGTCTCGTGCTGTCCGGCGCGGCCGTGGCGCTCCTCGCCGGACGCGATGCGCTCGCGACCGACGTTGCCAAAGGCGCCGCTTCCTCCGGCGAGTCGGATATCCGCATTCTCAACAGCGCGCTCGGAGCCGAGCTCGAGGCCATTGCAGCGTACCAGGTCGGCGCCGAAAGCGGCCTCCTGCAAAAGCCGGTGCTCGATCTCGCGGTCAGCTTCCAGAGCCACCACAAGGAGCACGCGGACGTTCTCGCGAAGACCATCGCGAAGCTCGGCGGCAAGCCAGTGATCGCCAAGAGCAAGTACACGTTTCCCACCGACACGCTCAAGACGCAGAACGACGTGCTGCGTTTCGCGGCGACCCTCGAGAAGGGCGCGGTGAGCGCTTATCTCGGCGCGGTGCCGGTGTTCGGCAATCGCGACCTCGCCAAGGCGGCTGCGAGCATCCTGGGCGACGAAGCGATGCATTGGGCGATCCTGCGCAATGCCGTCGGCGAAGCTCCGGTTCCCGCCGCGTTCGTCAGCTGACGCTGGTCAACGGATGAGCGCCGCCATGCGGGCGCTCGCGGGTGCCGCATGCGCGCTCACGATGGTCGTGACGCCGCCGGCGCTGGGTGCCGGCGGCGATCCCAAGGCAGGCGAGGCGATTTACTCGCGTTGTGCCGCGTGCCACGCCCTCGAATACGACCGGACCGGCCCGAGGCATTGCGGCCTTCTGGGTCGCCGCGCCGGAGCGCTGCCCGGTTTCGACTACTCGGAGGCGATGCGCCGCTCGCGCATCGTCTGGAGCGAAGCGACACTCGATCGCTTCCTCGCCGATCCCCTGGGCGCCGTCCCTGGAACGACGATGGGCTACGCCGGCGTCAGGGACAAGAAGGAGCGGGCCGATCTCATCGCGTACCTGGCAAAGGCGGGTCGGTCGGCGTCGTGCGCGTCGGTGTCGCAGCATCCGTCGATCAAGTAACGGCAGGGCAGAACCGGGCCGGGACGAAAAGCGCGCGCGTATATCCGCCCGGCTTCAGCCCTTGGCGCCCCCCAACGCTTTCTCGAGGTTCTGCTTGCGCTCCAGCGCGTCGGCCCATCGATCGCCGGTTTGCGCGAGGCGCTCCGCCGCGTTCGTGATCCGGAAGTCCAGCGGGTGCGCGTTGGCGAGCTCGTCCCACGTCAGCGGCATCGACACGGGCGCGCCCGGTTCGCCACGCGGCGAATAGGCCACGTTCAGCGTCTTGCCGCGGACGTTCATGTTGTAGTCCATGAAGATCTTGCCCGTGCGCTTCGGGATGCTCCAGTCGAGCGTGATGTCCTTGGGATGCGCTCGCATCAGATGGCGGCCGACAAGCTCGGAGACGTGGCGCGCGGCATCGAAGTCGAGCGTGCGCCGGATCGGCACGAACACGTGGAGGCCGGTCTTGCCGGAGGTCTTCACGATCGCTGCGAGCGACATGCTCGCAAGGAGCTCGCGCAGCCAGAACGCCACTTCCTTGCCCTTTTCGAAGGCGATGTTGTTGAGCTCCGGCTCGGCGCCTTCCTTCTCGTGGCCGGAGTAGATGTAGGGGTCCAGGTCGAACAGCACGTAGTCGGGATAGTTGAGGACCGATGCTTCGAGCGCCTCGAGCGAGCTCGCGTAGTCGGTCTTCTTCGAGCGTGCGTCGGGCTCCCATTTCGCGCGCGAATGCCAGATGTGGAATTCGAGCGTGCCGGACTGGGCGAGCCACAGGAGCGTCGGCAGGTTGTTGCACACGAGGTAGTCGTGGCGCTCGTCCTTGTGGCCGGAGAACACGGTGATCGACTCGACGAACGGGGGACGCTCCTGCTCCCAGTGCTTCTGGAAGAACCGCTGGCCGCCGATGCCGTCCGGCATGCGGATCATGGTGAGCGGCCGATCGGCGAGATGCGGCAGCATGTACGGCGAGACCTGCGCGCAGTAACGCAGCAGATCGCGCTTGGTGAGCGCAGGCTGCTTCAGCGCTGCATTCGCGGGCCAGTAGACGCGATCGAGGTTCGTCAGGCGAATCGAATGCGGTCCCACCGCAAGCGTCATCGTAGCCTTCGGGTTTGCGAGCTGTGCGACGATCTCGTCGATCGGGCCGCTGGAGTGCGCGGCGGGTGCCGTCAGGGTCGACGCTGTCCTCGGCTTCGCGCGGGTTACGCTCCTGGGATCGAGGTCGTCGCGCAAGCGGACGAATACCGGCGCGCGCAGGTGATCGTCGTCGGTCCAGCTCTGGAAGCTCACTTCGGCGACGACCTTGGGCTCGACCCACGCCGTCGGCGCATTGAGCTCGGGAAATTCGGCGAACGGACACGTGCTTCGCACGAGCGGCTTCAGCCGCGCCTTGACCGCCTCCAGCGTTCGCTCATCGAAGCCCGAGCCGACATGAGACGCGTAAACGAGCCTGCGGCGCGTCTTCGCACCTTCCCAGTAGCCGACGAGGATCGCGCCAAGCGACTCGCGCGAGCCCTTGCCCTGCGTGTACCCGCCGACGACGAAGTCCGCGCCTTGCGTCGGTTTCACCTTGACCCACGACATCGAGCGCCGGCCGGCCTCGTAGCCGCTTTCCTTGCGCTTCGCGACCACGCCTTCGAAGCCGCTGGCGAGCGCCGCGGCCTGCAGGGCGGCGCCATCCTCCGCGGCATGGACGAGCTGCACGCGCGGAGTGGGCAAGAGGCACTGGGCGAGATAGCGGCGGCGATCGCGGTAGGGCGCCCGCGTCAAGTCGATGCCGGCGAAATACGGCATGTCGAAGCAGTAGAAGACGACCGGCGTGCTCTGGTCGGCGGCAGCGATCTCGCGTTCCGTCTTCAGTTGCGCGCGTTCCTGAAGCGCGCCGAACGACGGCTGGCCGGCGCCGTTGAAGGCGACGAGCTCGCCGTCGAGAATCAGCCCGTTGGCGGCCTGCTTGGCGAGCTCTTTCGCGAGCAGCGGAAACGTCGGCGCGAGCTCGAGCCCGCGCCGCGACTTGAGCCTGACGCCGTGCTCGTCGATGAACGCGAGGACGCGATAGCCATCGAGCTTGGGTTCCCACATCCAGTCGGGGCGATTGAACGGCGCGTCACCCGTTTCGGCGAGCATCGGCGAAAGCTTCGAAGGCATCGGCACGACCTTGCCCGACGGGACGATCTCCGCGGCGCGCATCTTCTGCGCCGGCATCACCTTCAAATCCTCGACGACCATCGCGGAGAGGACGGACCGGTTCCGCGTGGTGACGTCGACGGGCGCGGCGAAGCGGTCCTTGTGCTTCAGCAGCAGCCACTGCTTCGCCTCCTTCGTGCGAACGAGGGCGAACGAGCCCTTGAGCTTCTCGCCGCGCAAGAGAACGCTCAGCTTGCCTTTGGCGAGCCCTTCGAGCACTTCGCGTTCCGCCGCCGCGCGATCGTGGAACCAGGTGGCGCCGCCTTCGTCGGGCGAATAGACGCCGCAATCCCAGACGATCACTTCACCCGCGCCATACTGCCCCGGTGGAATCACCCCTTCGAACGAGGCATAGTCGTACGGGTGATCCTCGGTCTGCACGGCGAGTCGCTTTTCGCTCGGATCGAGCGCCGGGCCCCTGGGAACGGCCCACGACTTCAGGACGCCGTCGCATTCGAGCCGGAAGTCGTAGTGAAGCCGCCGCGCGGAATGCTGCTGGACGACGAACATGAGCGGTCCGCTCGCGGCGGCACGGACGGCTCCCGGTGGTTCCGGGGTCGCAGTGAACGTGCGTTTGGCCGAATATTCGGTCAGACTGTTTTTCGCCATGGCTGGATTCTAGCGGGCCGTGGATGGATTCAAGGACGTGCGGATGACGACTTCGAGGCTGGTGGCGGGCGCAAGCGGCTATTCATTCAAGGAATGGAAGGGCAACTTCTATCCCGACACGATCAAGCCGGAGGACATGCTCGCCTGGTACGCGGCGCGGCTGCCGACGGTCGAGATCAACAACACGTTCTACCGGACGCCCAAAACGACGGTGCTCGAAGGGTGGTCGGCGGCGACACCCGACACGTTCCGGTTCGCGATCAAGGCTTCGCGCCGCATCACGCACATTTCCCGGATCAAGAGCGAGTCGGCGGCCGAGCCGCTCGGGTTTCTCTACCGCGCTCTGGCGGCGCTCGGCGAAAAGCGGGGTCCCGTGCTCTTCCAACTCCCGCCCAACCTCAAGAAGGACCTGCCGCGCCTCGCCGAATTCCTGAAGCTCTTGCCCCCGGATCACCGCGCCGCGTTCGAGTTTCGCAACGATACGTGGTTCGACGATGACGTGTACGACGCGCTGAAGAGTGTGGGCGCGTCGCTTTGCCTCTCCGAGCGCGAGGACAACGCGCCGCCGCCGCTCGTCGAGACCGCGCCGTGGGGCTACGTCAGGCTGCGCCTCGAAACGTATACGGACGACGACTTGAAGCAGTGGGCGGCGCGGCTCGAGGCGACGTCGTGGCATCAGGTCCACGTGTATTTCATGCACGAGCCGACGGCGCCTCAATACGCGCGTGCGCTGATGACTTTCGCGTCGTCGCCGTGACGGGCGCGGATCGGAAGGAACAAGCATGAGGGAGTGCCGGCGATGAGTACCGAGCTCTTGTTCAGGGACGACGCGTACGCAAAGACTGCGAGCGCGCGGGTCGTGGCGGTGGATGAGCGCGG
>Ga0207683_10004066_pt1 | contig 12643 bp, 14 predicted proteins | sample KBSM73metaG_FD_184333 | JGI IMG/M metagenome (GOLD analysis project Ga0207683, IMG submission 184333) | Miscanthus rhizosphere microbial communities from Kellogg Biological Station, Michigan, USA - KBS M7-3 metaG (SPAdes) (version 2) | ecosystem: Host-associated > Plants > Roots > Rhizosphere >...
TTCCCGAACGTTGTCAGCGTCGGCGGGCAGTCAATGACAACGATCGGGAACTCGGCCAGCAGCGGCTCCAGCTTGTCCTTCAGGCGGAAGTGCGCGTCCATTTCGCCCACGAGCTTGGCCTCGAGCTTGGCCAGGGCGATGCGCGAGGGGGCAATGACCAGGTTCTCCAATGGCGATTGCTGCATGACATCGCGGATGCCAACGGCAGGTTCCGCAATGGCGTCGTAGACACTGCGGGCCACGAGCGACATGTCGAGGAACGACATCGTGCTGTTGGCCTGCGGGTCGAGGTCGATGAGCAGCGTGCGCTTGCCGCGCAGGGCGAGCGCCGCCGCCAGGTTGATGGCGGTGGTGGTTTTGCCGACACCGCCTTTCTGATTGGCTATGGCGACGATCACTGGGGTGTTGAATTCTATGTCTGATGCCACGCCGGTTACATCTTGTATTTCCCGAGATCGTCCGGATCGAGGCTTTCCAGCCACTTGTGCAGCCGGTCAGAGTCCGGTTTCTCGGGCGTGAAGTCCACCGTCTTCGCGTGATCGATCACGGTCTCCTCCACGTAAATCGGCGCGCGCGTTCTGAGTGCCAGGGCAATGGCGTCGCTCGGCCTCGCGTCGATGGCCATCGTCTCGCCATTGCGGTTGAGATAAATGAGTGCGTAGTAGGTGTTGTCCTGCAGATCGCATACGACGATGCGCTCGACCGACGCCTTGAGGTCCGAGATCACGTTGCGGAGCAGATCGTGGGTCATCGGCCGTGGCGTCGTGACGTTCTCGATCTGCAGCGCGATCGCGTTTGCCTCGAAGATGCCGACCCAGATTGGCAGCACGCGCTGGCCTTCCTGATCCCGCAGAATGACGATCGGCGTATTCGTAATGGGATCGACCATCAATCCCTTGATGGTCATTTCGATCTGCATGTGGTTCAGTGCCTCGTGCTCTGCACGGTAGGCTCGAGCCGTTCGGCTGTCAAGCTCACCTGTCCCCACACGCTGTGGGGGCCCGCACGTTCGACGCGAACGTGCACTGTGCGACCGATCCAGTTGCACTCGCCGGGGAGGTTGACCACGGTGTTCTGAGACGTCCGCCCGGAGAGTTCGGCCTCGCGCCGACGACTCGATGCATCGATCAAGACTTCGACCGTGGTCCCGACCATCGCTTCGTGAATGTCTGTCTGGATGGCGCGCTGCACGGCTTGCAGTTCGACTATGCGCCGTGTCTTGTCCTCCTCTGACACGTCGTCTTTCATGCGCTTGTCGGCGAGTGTGTTCGGGCGTGGTGAGTACTTGAACGAGAACATGCTGCTGAAGCGCGCGATGCGCGTGAGCGAGAGCGTCTCTTCGAAGTCGGCCTCGGTCTCGCCAGGAAATCCAACGATCGCGTCGGTCGACAGGGCCACATCTGGAAGCATCGTGCGGATGCGCTCGACGAGTTCGAGATAGCTCTCGCGCGTATAGCGGCGTCGCATGTCCCGCAGCACTCGGGTTGATCCAGATTGGACCGGGAGGTGTAGATGCCTGGCAATCTTTGGGAGGCGCTGCATCGCTTCGAGGAAACGCAGAGAAAAGTGTCGAGGATGAGGGCTGGCGAACCGGATCCGGTCGATGCCGTCGACGGCGTGGATTTTTTCGACGAGTGCGGTGAAGTCGCACGATGGATCGTCAGGGGCCGAATAGTGGTTCACGATCTGCCCCAGGAGTTGGACTTCACGCCGACCGCTGGCGGCTGCTTCGCGTACCTCCGCCAGGATATCGGCCAGCGGCCTCATGCGTTCGTTGCCGCGGGTATATGGGACGACACAGAAGCTGCAGAATTCATTGCAGCCCTCGATGATGGTGACGTACGCCTTGACCGGGTCCGCTCGACGGGTGACGCCGAGGGGGAACGTGACATCCTCGAACGGATCCAGGTCGATGACCGGCCGCCGCGTCGCCTGTGCCCGTTCGATGAGCATCGGCAGGCGCTTGATGGCCTGCGTCCCGACGATTACGTCCGCCACGCCTGGTGACCGCCGGAGCAGCGACTCCCCTTCCTGCTGCGCCACACAGCCGGCCACGGCCACTATCGGGTTGTGCCCCCGCTCCTCGGCCAGCACGCGCAGTTCGCCGAGGCGTGTATAAAGCTTGTCCTCGGCGTGCTCCCGAACGCTGCAGGTGTTGATCACGACGAGGTCGGCGTCAGCCGCATCATCCGTCGGTTCATAGCCGGCCTGCTCCAGGAGTCCCGCCATACGCTCGGAATCGTGTGCGTTCATCTGGCAGCCGTAGGTCTCGATCAGGTACTTGCGTGACATGGTGTTTGATCAGGCTTCCGGTCGTCGAGCGGGGGACTTCGCCGTTTTCGCTTTCGATCTGGCCGGACTTTCGCTTTCGCCTTTTGTGGTCGTTTCGCCTTTCGCTTTCGCCCTGTTCTCGGGCGATTCTTCGCATCCCTGGAGCATTTCCTCCGCGGTGACCCGAAGCTGAGGCGTGATGTTCGCGCCGCCAAGCATGCGACTCAATTCGCCCACTCGGCCAGCACGGTCCAGCTTGCGCACGCTCGTGACCGTCCGCCCCTGCTCTACCTGCTTCTCGATGACGAAGTGTGAGTCCGCGTAGGCGGCGATCTGCGGAAGGTGGGTGATGCAGAGGACCTGAAACGCGGAACCGAGCGCGCGCAGTTTCACGCCAACGATATCTGCAACACGTCCGCCGATGCCGGCATCGACTTCGTCGAAGATCATCCCGGGTGCAGCGACGCCCGGCTGACGCGCTACGGTGTCGCCGACGCCAAATCGCCGCGTGGCCGTCAGCGTCTTGAGCGCGAGCATCACCCGTGAGAGTTCGCCCCCGGAAACGATTCGGGCGAGAGGTCGCACGTCCTCCCCGGGGTTCGGCGACAGGAAGAACTCGGCGCGGTCGATTCCCTCGGCACTCCATTCGGGTTCTGGAAGGGGATCGGTGAAGCGAACTTCGAAACGGGTCGTTTCCATCGCCAGGTCCGCGAGCAGCCGCTCCATGGCCCGGCCGAACTGTCGTGCCGAGATTCGGCGACTGTCGCTCAGAGACGATGCCAGCCTCAAGTAATTGGTGGCGGCGGCTCGCCGCGCTTCTTCCTGCGCCGCCAGGCGCCCGCTCCCCTGCTCGAGTTCCTCGACCTCAACGCGAAGAGCTTCGCGCCGCTCCAGGACGTCTGCCAGCGTGGGGCCATGTTTGCGCTTCAGCCGATCTATCTGCGCGAGGCGGTCTTCCACTTGCTGCAACCGGGCGGGAGATGCTTCGATGCCGTCAGCGTAACGGCGGAGGTGAAGGGCGAGGTCTTCGAGCTGCGACTTGATGGTGTCCCTTGCGTCGAGGTAGGGCTGGAACACTGGATCCATCGAGGCGAGTTCACCGACACGACGCCAGATTCCGCCCAGCGACGCCAGGACGGCGGCGTCCTGCTCGTAAAGAAGGGCGTAGCTTTCCTCGCACAATCGTTCTACCCGCTCTGCGCTCGACAGCACCTGCTTGAGAGCCGTGAGTTCCACATCTTCGCCAGGTTGGAGCGCTGCCTTGTCGAGTTCAGCAAGCTGAAACACTGCGAGTTCCAGGCGAGCGTCGCGTTCAGCGATGGCCTTTCGGAGCCGACTGAATTCCTGGGTCTCGGACTGAAGCCTGGCGAACGCGGATGCGACGTCCGTGCGACTCGATTCGAGGCCGGCGAACAGGTCGAGCGCGGCCAGATGCGAAGACGGGTCGAGGAGCGTCTGATGTTCGTGCTGGCCGTGCAATTCGATCAGGCGGTTGGCCAGATCCTTGAGCGCTCCGGCCGTTGTGAGGTCGCCATTGATGAAGGCGCGGCTCCGGCCCTGTGCGGTAATTTCGCGCCTGACGAGCCACTCCTCCGTGCCGATCTCGAAGATGGCCTCGATTGTCGCTGTCTCTTCGCCGGTCCGGACCAGGTCGCCGGATGCGCGGCTGCCGAGGAGCAGCCCCACGGCTTCGACGAGGATCGACTTGCCGGCCCCGGTCTCCCCGCTGAGCACGTTCAGTCCAGGTTCGAACTCGACCTGGAGCGAGTCGATCACGGCCAGCCGTCGGATCGTCAGAAATCGAAGCATCGGAGGGAAGAGAACTCCAATCCTAGCATAGGTTTGACAGCGATTTTCACATCGTGCTACAGTTCGGCACAACCTCAGTTCGGGGCACTCCCCGTGGCGCTGTCCCAGCGGCGCAGAGCTGATTTGCGGAGGGCAGTTTGCGCACGCTTGGTAGCCCGATTTTCGCCCTGCTGATGCAGGCGCAGAGCGGTGCCGCGTCCGGCGACACCGGCGATTCCTCGATTTTGGGCCTCATCGCCCGCTCCACCCCCATTTCAAAGGCTGTGCTGCTCTCCCTGGCACTCCTCTCGGTCGGTTCGTGGGCCATCATTCTCTACAAGTTGTGGGTGTTCCGGCGGTCGGAGCAGCAGTCACGAAGCTTTCTCGATGTGTTCCGCCGAAGCAGCAAGTTTTCCGAAGTCCAGGCGGTGTGCCGGTCGCTGACAGAGAGCCCTCTGGTCGGTCTCTTCCAGTCCGGCTATGCCGAACTCACCGCGCAACTACGGCAGTCGACGCCAGACGAGGTCGCCGGCAATCCAAGAGGGACAGCTGCACGTCCTACCCTCAAGAGCCTTGCGGCTGTCGATCGTGCGCTGATGCGGGCGTCGGTTGTTGAAGTCAACAAACTGGAGAGCCGCATCACCTTTCTGGCCACCACGGCGAGCATCTCGCCTTTCGTGGGATTGTTCGGCACCGTCATCGGCATCATGATGTCATTCCAGATGATTGGTGTAACGGGATCCACCAACCTGGCGTCGGTTGGTCCCGGCATCGCCGAGGCTCTAGTGGCTACCGCGTTCGGCCTGATCGCCGCGGTGCCGGCTGTCGTGGCCTACAACTACTTGTCCAACCGTGTCCGCCTGTTCGCGTCGGAGATGGACGACTTCGCGATGGAATTCCTGAACATCGCGGAGAGGAACTTCACGTAACGTGCCGAAGGTTCATGCTGCGGGCGACGCGTCGGCCGTTCGCGGCCGCGGCCGGCGCGTTTCCACCAGCCTCGCAGAGATCAACGTCGTCCCCCTCGTCGACGTCATGCTCGTGCTGCTCATCATCTTCATGGTTACCGCTCCGATGATTCAACGCGGGATTGACGTGAAGCTTCCGGTCGCGCGCCGCGCGAGCGCCGTGGAGGGCGAGCGGCTCTTCATCACGGTCCCTGCCGCATTCCGGACCGACGGGATGGTGTATCTCGGCGACGAGAAGCTGCGGATTGAGGCGGTGCAGGAGCGCGTTCGGCAGCGGATGGAAACCGCATCCGACAAGCGAGTGTATTTGCGCGGTGATGGCACCGTGCAGTTGCAGGAGCTGATGACAATCATCGACCGCCTGAAGGACGCCGGCGTAACCGATGTCGGCGTGGTGGCGCGAGCGCCTGGAGACCGGTAAGCGTGGAAGTAACCGACGTCCTGCGCGACCGGATGAGCGAGCCAAAGGGGCTCGATCGGATGTTCGGTGCGTCGCTGCTGGCACACCTGGTTCTGGTCGCGGGCTTCATCTTCGCGCCCGGTGGCTGGCTCGACTCACGCAAGGAGCCGCCGAAGACGATCATGACGATCTCGCTCAGCGGCGGTAACGATGGCCCTGCCAACGGCGGAATGACCTCCATCGGAGGCCGTGCCGTTCAGGAGGTGAAGCCGCCTGACGAGCCAAAACGGCCGGAGGCGGTCAGGCCGCCGGCGGCTGCGGTGCCGGAAATGACAGTGCCGCTGCCGAACAAGACTCCGACCAAGGCCGCTCCTCCGCCGAAAGTCACGCAGGCGCCTGACCAGGCCAGGGGCAGGACCCCAACTCGCGGCGCCGAAACCCGGGAAGGATCGGCTCTTGCGGAGACCGGCGCCAGGGGCCAGGGGTTCGGCCTGTCCAGTTCGAGCGGCGTGGGCTCCGGATCACGGCTCGACGTCGCCGATTTCTGCTGCCCGGACTACATCGTCCTGATGGTGGAGCGCGTACGATCCAACTGGGTTCCCCGCGCGGAGGTCGCTGCCGTCGCCATTGTGAAATTCACGATTCAGCGTGACGGAACGATCACGGGAGCCGAAGTCGAACAGTCGAGCGGTTACACGGCACTCGACATCGCGGCTCTTCGCGCTGTCGTCGGCGCGCGGCAGTTGACCCCGCTGCCCGCGGCCTACCCTAACGCGTCCCTTGGGGTTCATCTCAACTTTGAATACAAACGATGAAACGGACATTCCCCGTCATCGCGGCCGCGGCGCTCGTCATCGTCACGGCACACGCCCAGCAACCACCGGCCTCGCAGTCGCAGCAGCCGAACGAGGTCAGCACCACGATCAGCAGCGACCAGGGCGGCGCCGCCCCCCGGTTCGCTGTGCCCGACTTCATCGCGCTGTCGAAGGACGCCGAGACGGTCGACGCGGCGCAGACGATCGGTCGTGTGCTATGGGACGACCTGAACTTCGAGCGCGAGTTCGCGCTCATTCCACGCGACGTCGTCGCGACCATTCCCCCGGCGACCTCGCTTACCGACGTGCCGTTCGACCGCTGGCGTGAAATCAACGCGGACGGCGTCATCGTCGGCACCGTGCTGAAGACCGACCTCGGCGTGCGCGTTGAAGTGCGACTGTTCAATGTGCGCAGCCGGCAGGCGGCGTTCTCCCGGGAATACAGCGGGTCGGTGGCGAACCGGCGCCTCTACGCGCACACGATCTCCGACGAGATCCACCAGCAGCAGCGGGCCTTGCGCGGGGTCGCCCGAAGCAAGCTGACGTTCAATTCCGATCGTGATGGCGAGCGGATTGCCGGCACGGTCGAGAACCGTGGCGTCAAGGAGATCTACATCGCCGATTACGATGGAGAAAATCAGCGGCGTGTCACGACGCAGCGCTCGCTGAACATCAACTCGGCCTGGTCGCCCGACGGGCGATCGATCGCCTACACCTCCTATCGCCGCGGGCCGCCGAGCATCTTCGTGTCGAATATCTACCAGGGCACTCTCGAGGAGCCGACCAAAGGGGCTGGACAGGCTTTTCTGCCAGCCTGGTCGCCCGACGGAACCCGCATCGCGTTTACATCGACGCGGGACGGCAACTCCGAGATCTACGTCGTGAACCGGGACGGGTCGAACGTCCGGCGGCTGACGAACAGCGGCGCCATCGACAGCACGCCCACCTGGTCGCCGACGGGCACACAGGTGGCCTTTACCTCGGATCGCACTGGGACGCCTCAGATATACATCGTGGGGGCGGATGGGCTCGGACTCCGGCAGTTGACGCACGAGTCGTACGCAGACCGCCCAACCTGGTCGCCGGCGCCCTACAACGAGATTGCCTATACGGCGCGAACCGGACCCGGGAACGACATCAAGGTAATCGAGCTGTCGTCGGGACAAGTGCGACAGCTGACGTTCGGCGAAGGGACCAACGAGAGTCCGTCGTTCTCCGCCAACGGGCGTCACATTGCCTTCATGTCCACCCGTTCCGGGAAGTCGCAGATTTTCACCATCAGCAAGGACGGCAAGGACCTGCGCCAGATCACGCGGGTCGGCAACAATTTCCAGCCGGACTGGTCCAAGTAGATGTCCGCCGGCAGTCCCAGGAGACAGTGAAATGCGACGAGTGGTTTCGAAGGTTTCGATAGCAGGACTGATGCTCTGCGTGCTGATCGTCAGCGCCTGTGGCGGCAAGAAGCCTCCGGTTGCGAGGCCGCTCCCGCCGCCGCCGACGCCCGCTGGATCGGGTTCGGCGTCGCGTCCGCCCGCACCGCCCGAACCGGTTGCGGAGCCGACGATAGTGCCGCCGGAACCGGTGCGCGATGAGCGGATCTCATCCGCATCACTGGACGACCTGAACAAGAACTCGCCCCTCAAGCCTGCGTTCTTCGAGTACGACAGCAGCGAACTGACATCTGACGCGCAGCGTGCGCTCAACGAGAACGCGGGGGTGCTGAAGCAGTACCCCGCCTGGACGGTGACCATTGAAGGTCATTGCGACGAGCGCGGGACCGCCGAGTACAATCTGGCGTTGGGTGAACGTCGCGCTGTTGCGGCGCGCGCGTATCTGGTGTCGCTCGGCGTCTCCGCGGATCGGTTGCGCACCGTGAGCTACGGGAAGGAGTTTCCGTTCGACCCGGGCCACGATGAAACCGCGTACACGAAGAATCGCCGTGCGCATTTCGTGATCACGGCAAAGTGAGCTTATGAAGATGCGAATGACCGGCGTGATTCTGGGCGCCGCGCTGACCGTTGCCCTGGCGGCTCCGGCCACGGCCGCCGACAAGGAAACACGGCAGATGATGGCCGACATCCGGATCCTGCAGGAACAGTCCCAGCAACTGCAGAATCTCATCGCTGCAATGACCGATGCTCTCAAAGCCGTCAACGTGCGGATCGATGAGCAGACGGGGACCAACCGGAAGGCGTTCGCCGACCAGAAACTCATCATCGATACGCTCTCGAACGATCTGCGCGTCGTCCGGGAAAAAGTCGACGACAGCAACGTGCGGGTGGGATCCCTCGGGCAGGAACTCGACGCACTGCGCCAGTCGGTGACCGCGCTTGGGACGGTGCGTCCCGCGGCACCCGATGCTGACCCTGCCGCTGCGACGACCGGCGATCCGGCCGCCGCACCGCCCGCGGCAGCGTCTCCCACCGGGGCGGCAGCAGTTGGCGCCTCGCCGCAGAAACTGCTCGATAGTGCGCTGGCCGACTATTACGCCGGCCAGTACGACCTTGCAATCCTGGGATTCGAATCGTACGTGAAGACATTCCCCCAGTCGCCTCAGGCGTCGTTCGCGCAGCTGCACGTGGGCAACTCGCAGATGCAACTCGGGAAATACGATCCGGCGATTGCCGCGTTCGACACGGTCATCCGCAACTATCCGCGCAGCAATGAAGTCCCCGATGCCTACGTCCGCAAGGGAACAGCTCTCAAAACGCTTCGACAGCCTGATAAGGCGCGCGAGGCATTTGAGTTCGTCATCAAGAACTATCCGGACAGCGTCGCTGCAACGGTCGCGCAGCAGCGTCTGCAGGACCTTCTCTCTCAAAAACCGTAACGCACGAGTTCCCGAAGGGACTTATCGACGATGGGCAGCGTAAACAAGGTCATTCTGGTTGGCAATCTCGGGCGGGACGCGGAGGTGCGCTACACACCGGGTGGTGCGGCCGTCGCGCGCTTCAGCATTGCGACCACCGAAGTGTGGAACGACAAGGCGGGTCAACGCCAGGAGCGCACCGAGTGGCACAACATCGACCTGTGGGGCAAGCAGGCCGAATCGCTCAGCGAGTACCTGGTGAAGGGCAAGCAGGTTTACCTTGAGGGACGCCTGCAGACTGACGAATACACGGACAAGGAAGGCGTGAAGCGCAAGAGCACGAAAGTGCGCTGCGACCGCGTGGTGTTGCTGGGGAGTGCCGGCGGCGGACGCAGCGGCGGCATGGATCGCTCCGACCGCGCCGGCAGTTCGGCGCCATCCCACGACGAGCCGGCCGAACCGCTGACCGACGACGATATCCCGTTCTAACGCTTCTCTCCCGTTCTGACGCTTCTCTCGAGATCGGCCTCTGGCCGCCAGGCGACCAGAGGGCCGATCGCAGTCCGTCAGGCCTTCTGGTCCTCTCTTCCGTAGCGATCCTCCAGCCTCACGACGTCGTGCAGTTCAGGCGTTGACACCTCGAAGATGTCGCAGTCGTCGATCGCCGTCATGCGGTGAACGGTCTTCGGCGTGACGTGCACGGATTGTCCTGGCTGCATTTCCCGCTTCGTCAGGACGCCGTCCACCTCGATCTCGAACAGCATGCGTCCGGTCTGCAGGTAGATCGTTTCGTCCTTGAGATTGTGGTACTGGAGGCTGAGCGCGTGCCCCGCATTCACGTGAATCAGTTTACCCACGTAGCGATCGGTCTTGGCCCAGTGGAGCTCGTAACCCCACGGCTTCTCCACGCGTGTCACTTCAGCTGTCGCCACAACAAAACCTCCCTGACCTGGTCGTTCCTACTTTGGAATACTGTAGCGGCCGAGTGCCGCCAGCAGTTCCTGTTCGATCTCATCGACCGTCGGCAGCCGCAGGACGCGGCGCGCCAGCGCCCGCAGATCTTCACTGCGTAGCTCCGCCAGCACCTGCTTGGCCACACCGATCGCGCCTGGTGTCATGCTGAACTCCCTCAGGCCCAGGCCGACGAGCAGCGTGAGGAGCGCGGGGTCCGATGCCATTTCACCGCAGAGCGACACCGGAATTCTGGCGCGTCGCGCCGCGCGTCCGACCATCAGGATGACACGCAGAATGGCCGGGTGCAGCGGCTCGTACAGACGCGAGACGCGCTCGTCGGCGCGATCGACGGCGAGGCAGTACTGGATCAGGTCGTTGGTGCCGATGGTGAAGAAGTCCACCTCGCGTGCGAGCAGATCCGCGGTGTAGGCTGCGGCCGGAATTTCGATCATCACGCCGATCGGCACTGACGGTGTGTCGATGCCGCGGGCCTGAAGGTCGGCCGCCGCCTGGGTCACCAGCTGCCTGGCGCTTCGCAGCTGCTCGACGCCCGACACGAACGGAAACATGATCCGAAGCGACCCGTGACGAGCGGCGCGAAGCAGCGCCCGGAGCTGCGTCCCGAAGAGCTCGGGCCGGCTGAGGCTCAGGCGCAGGCCACGCAGACCCTGCCGGCTCCCCCGCTCTTCCTCGGAGATCCAGCTGCCTGCCAGCGTTGGATCCGCGGAGCGCAGTGCGAGCTGATCCTCGTCCACGTCGAAGGTGCGCACCGTCACGGGCCCTGGCGCCATGCCCTCGAGCATCTTGCGGTAAATCTCGTACTGCTGGTCTTCAGTCGGCAGCGCCCGGTGCCCGGTCAGCAGAAACTCGGACCGGTAGAGGCCGATGCCCTCAGCCCCGGCGTACCGGGCTGTCGCGAGATCGTCGGCGAACTCGATATTCGCGTCGAGACGGATGCGCAGGCCGTCCGCGGTCGCCGCGGGCCGCCTGCGTTCGGCGTCGGCGCCCTGCGCGGGCGGACGATCGTGCGAGACCTGCTCTGCCCGCGCGAGCGTTTCCGCATCGGGCTCGACGATGATCTCGTTCTCGTTCCCGTCGATGACCACGAGTTGCCCGGGCTGGATGCGGCCCGCTGCCTCGTGCAGGCCGACGACCGCGGGCACTTCGAGCGACCGCGCGAGGATGGCGGTGTGATACGTGCGGCTTCCTGCGTCGGTGGCGAAGCCGCGCACCTTCGTCCAGTCGACCTGGGCGGCCAGCGACGGCGTCAGCTCGTCGGCGATCAGAACCGATGCCTCCTCGAGCGCGCGCAGCAGGTCGCGCGGGCTGGCCACGTCCTGTCGAAGGTTCATCTTCAGCCGCCCGACCAGATCCGCGACGTCGCCCTTGCGTTCGCGCAGGTACGGGTCGGCCACTTCATCGAACACGATGCTGAACTCGTCGAACACCTGCTGCACGGCCCACTCGGCGTTCACCTGCTGCTCCCGGACCAGCGTTTCCGCCCGCGGAACCAGCATCGGGTCGTCGAGCATCAGCAGCTGGGCATCGAAGAGTGACGCCAGCTCGGGGCCGCGGCGGCGCGTCACACGCGCCCTGATGTCCTGCAGTTGCTGCCGCGATCGCAGCCGGCTCTGCTCGAGCCGCGCCACTTCGTGGGGAATGCGTTCCGGTGCGACGCGGTAGCGCAGGACCTGCGCGCGCTGCATCAAAACGACGGCGCGGCCGACGACCACGCCCGGTGAAACCCCGATTCCTTTCAGGCGTTGCATATGTCCTCGCCGAATCCGCCCGCCACCAGGTCCGTCAATGCGTCCACCGCTGCGTCCTCGTCAGTGCCGTCGGCCGTGATCGTCACCATCGTTCCGCGAGCGGCGGCGAGCAACAACAGGCCCATGATGCTTTTGCCATCCATATCGCGTCCCTGCCGGCTGACGACAACCCGCGACTGAAACCGCGTGGCCAGGTGCACGAACTTTGCGGCCGCCCGCGCGTGCATGCCCAGCTGGTTCACCACGGTGACCGTTCGCGAGGTCATGGTGTCTTGTCGCCGCGCAGCAGGTCGGACGCGACCCAGATGGCGTTCCGACCATCATCGCGCATCTCGCGTGCAACCGCGAGCAGGTTGCTCGATCCCTTGAGCGACGCCAGCTTGATCAGCATCGGCAGGTTTACGCCCGTAATGACCTCGATCCGGTCGGTCTCGAGAAAGGTCATCCCGAGATTCGAGGGGGTGCCGCCGAACATGTCGGTCAAAATGGCGACGCCGTCGCCGCTATCCACGCGCTTCACCGCTTCGATGATGTCCTTGCGGCGCTCCTCGACATCGTCTTCGGGGCCGATGGTCACCGCTTCGATCTGGCTTTGCGGACCGACTACGTGCTCCAACGCCGCACGGAACTCGACAGCCAGCCGCCCGTGGGTGACAAGCACAAGACCGATCATGGAACTCCCCGCGGGTGCGTCCACGGTGCACCGCACGAAAGGGTGCTCATCTTGACCATCCGAAGCCCAAGCGCAAGGGGCATTCTGGTCGGATTTCGGTAGTTGGTGCATTGCGGTAGAACAAACCCGAACGGGCTTTCAGGTGTCGCTGCACAAGACCGAATATAAGAGCGTTAGAGTTACCAATCTCCAACCA
>Ga0207683_10004067_pt1 | contig 12643 bp, 11 predicted proteins | sample KBSM73metaG_FD_184333 | JGI IMG/M metagenome (GOLD analysis project Ga0207683, IMG submission 184333) | Miscanthus rhizosphere microbial communities from Kellogg Biological Station, Michigan, USA - KBS M7-3 metaG (SPAdes) (version 2) | ecosystem: Host-associated > Plants > Roots > Rhizosphere >...
CCGACGGCCGCAGCATGTACTCGTGGTCGAGCTTCTGCATCAGGAACGGCACCCAGGCGAGGCCGGATTCGATCCACACCACGGGGAGCTTCGGGAAGCGCTCGCCCATGCCGTTGATGACCCAGTTCGACAGGTTGACGATGTTGTACCAGGAGAAGCCGAGCGCATGCGCCGTAAGGAAGCGGTTGCAGCTCTTGAAGATCGGCTCGCCCCAGTTCGGGCCCGAGTGGAACGACAGCACCAGGCCGCGCTCCTCGATGGCGCGATAGACCTTCATGTAGCGGTTGTCGTTGACCGCGAGGTTGTTGCGGACGGTCGTCACCATGAAGCCGCCAACGCCCTTCCGGTCGCCGAAGGCCTCAACCTGGCGCAAGCAAGCATCGGGGTCGGAGAACGGCAACGTCAGCATCGTGAAGAAGCGGCCGCCGGACTCCGGCAGCACCTTCTCGGTAAGCCAGCGGTTGTAGGCCCAGCACAGCTCGACCTCCATCTCGGTCTGCGGATGCAGGCCGATCGAGAGCATGCCGGTCGGGAACAGGCAGGAGTAGTCGACGCTCATGGCGTCCATCCATCGGTGGCCAAGCTCGATGTCGCGCATGTGACCTTTGTCGCCGGTCTGCTCGGTGCCGCGCATCGGATAGCGCGTCACGCGGCCGCCCATGTCCTGGTAGCCGATCGTCTGCGGCGTGAAGGTGCCGCGGCTCCGCGTGCTGGTGCGGGTCGACTGCGAGAGCTGCTTGAACACCTCGTTTTCCATGAACGGCAAGATGTCGGCGAAGTGCTCGTTCTCGTAGTGGTGCGCGTCGACGTCGACGATCATGATGTCGTCGAGCTTGCGTTGCACCGCCTGCTTGCGGGCGTGCGCCAGCAAACGGCTGGTGTTGAGTTCCTCAACTGTTACGCGCCGGCCGCGATCTGCAATAAGGTCCATGACGTCTTCTCCTGCAGTCCGATATTATTTCGTTTGAAACGGTGCGCTCAGCGCCCCGTCCAGCTCTGCCACATTCCGAGTTCGAACACCGCGAGGTTTGCGGCGCGCAACATCCCGCTCGCCGTCACCATGACGCCGGTCGGGCTTACGATCTGTCCTTCAGCGATGGGTGTGTAGTTGGCACCATTCTCGACCTGCGCCGCGTAGACCCGGCACAGCGCCCCCATCAGCGTCTGCATCGCGTCTTCCGAGATCGCGTCGTCGCTTTTCTTGAACGCCTGTTCGATCTGGCTCGCGAGCTTGATGGCATCCGCCGAAAGCCCTGTCTGTGGAGTCTTGGGCTTCGGTGCCACAGTTCGAGTGGCGACAGCCTTCAATTTGGCGGCCGTAGCCGAACGGCGCGCTGACTTGATGGCGGCCTTAGGCGACGACATAGACCTCGTCCCCTTTTTCCAGCACTTGGTATTTCTTCAGCTTCATCTTCCGGTCGGACACGCACTCGCCGGTCGTCATGTCGTATTCCATGCCGTGCCACGGGCAGACGAAGTGCATCTCGGAGTCCGAGAAGGACAGGCCCAGGGACGTCTTGTCCGGTCGCAGCTTCTCTTCGACCTTGGCGATGGTCAGGCCTTCGCAGGCCGGGCCGCCCTGGTGCAGACAGAAATTGCTGTAGGCGTAGTACTGACCTTTGTGACGGAACACCCCGATTTCGTGGTCGCCGACAAACACGATGCGGCGGTCGCCATCGGTCATTTCCGAAGCCTTCGCGACGAACTTCTCAGCCATGCGATTTTGTACCCCTTTACGGCACACCGGCTTAACCGGCGGCCTTCTCCTCACCCAGCATTATAGGCCGATTTCGACCGGTTCTTGCCGGCGAATTTGCTCCCTCCCGGTTGCGAAAGCAACCAGCGACCGCGCCGGGGAGGGATGCAAAAGCCGTCGCCGTCCCATTCCACCTGCTGTAGGATTTTGCGATAGATTGCCGCTTCAGCCGGTGGAACCGCCGGCCTTGGCCGCTACCGTGTCGCAACATCTGCCTTTCGGAGTCCGAGACCATGACCAATGCCAGAATCAATGGCCTGCGCAGCATCGAGCTGGGCGTCCACGACCTGCAGAAATCCGCGGAATTCTACCGCCGTGTGTGGGCCCTGGAAGACGTGGCCGCCGAGGGCGACACCATCCACCTGCGCGGCACCGGCCGTGAGCATCATGTCGTGACCCTCCATGAGCGGCCGCGGGCGTCGCTGATGGGAGTGCACTTTTCGGCCTCCGATAGCGCGACAGTGGATGCGCTGTACGCCCAGGCCAAGGCCATGGGCGCCAACGTCGGTCCGGCGCCGGAGGCGCTTCCGGCCGTTGCCGGGGGCGGTTACGGCTTCCGGGTCAGCACGCCGGAAGGCCATCCGATCTCGATTTCGTCCGACATCAAGCTTCACGCCGAAGCCATCGATGATCGCTCGCGGCCGACCAAGCTCACCCATGTCGTGCTCAACAGCGCCGAGGTGGAGAAGCAGACCGCGTTCTTCCTCGACGTGCTCGGCTTCAAGTGGAGCGATTCGACCTTCATGATGGACTTCGTGCGCTGTTGTTCCGACCATCACAGCGTGGCGTTCGCGCGCGGCAATGGCCCGACGCTCAATCACATGGCCTATGAGATGCCGAACATCGACGGCCTGATGAGCGGCGCCGGCCGCGTGCGCAAGAGCGGCTATGAGATCATGTGGGGCGTCGGACGCCACGGCCCCGGCAGCAATGTGTTCTCCTATTTCGTCGAGCCGAACGGCTTCGTCACCGAATACACCACCGAGGTCGAGCAGGTGGGCGACAACTACGTCGGCCACGACGCCAAATGGTGGACCGAACAGAACGTCTTCCCGTGCCGCTGGAACATGGCAGGCGTGCCGTCCCCGTTTGCGCGCAAGGCCATGTCGGGCGAATTGTATGAGGAAGAGAACCAGCGCTGCGAGCAGGTGATGGCCAAGGCGCTCGGCCGCTGACATCCGTTCCGTGTCTCAGCTGATATTTTCCGCTCTGAAAGAGGAGGCGGATCGGTTCGCGGTTGTGGACCGCAATGCGAAGATGCAGCTCGATTGAGGGAATATTGTCATGGTCGATAAAAAGCTGACCGGCCGCATCGCCGCCGACCGCATCCGGATGCAGTCCACGCCCAAGCCGCCGTCGGGCGCGGTCGAGCGCTTCCTCGCGCTCGGCGACTGCTCGGGGATCATCTCGGACGTGATGGATGAACTCGGGATCCCGGCGGGCATCGTCGGCGCCTCGACGCTCAAGCCGACCATGCCGGGCCAGGTCATCTGCGGGCCGGCGCTCACGGTGCGCAATATCGCCCAGCGGGTCGACGCACTCGCCGGTGCGCGGGCGAGTCTCAACAAGATGGCGGAGTTCGAGGCCCACAATCTGGCCGAAGACGGCGACGTGTTGGTGATCGAGGGTGTGTCCGGCATGTCCAACATGGGCGGCATCTCGGCGCTCACCGGCAAGCGCGCTGGCGAACGCGGTTCTATCGTGATGGGCGGCGTCCGCGACATTCCGCATTCGCGATCGATCGGTTATCCGATCTGGGCCAGCGAGATCACGCCGATCACCGGCAAGTGGCGGCTGGAAACAGTCGAGATCAACGGCACGGTGATGATCGGCGACGTGCGGGTGGCGGCCGGCGACCTGGTGGTGGCCGACGACACTGGCGTCTGCTTCATCCCGGGCGACAAGATCATGCCGGTGCTGGAGCTGTGCGAGAAGAAGGCGCGGGCGGAAGAGATCCGGTGCCAGGCGATCGAGAACGGCATACCGGTGCCAGAGATTTCGCGCTCCACCTACGGCGAAAAGAGCAAGTAATTATTCGGTCGGCTGGATGTTGGCGGCCTTGCCGACCTCGTCCCATTTCTTGATCTCGGCGCGCACGAAGGCGGCGAAGTCGGCGGGCGTGCTTGCGATTGGATCGGCGCCTTCGCCCTTAAGCATCTCCCGGGTCTTCGGATCGGCGAACATCGCGGCGGCCTCAGTGGCCAGGCGGTCGACGATTTCCCTTGGCGTGCCGGCGGGCGCGAACACGCCGAACCAATTGAGCACCTCGTAGCCGCTGACGCCTTCGTCCGACATGGTTGGCACGTCCGGCAGCGCCGGCGAGCGCTTCAGCGACGTCACGGCGAGCGCGCGGAGCGCGCCTTTCTCGATGTGCGGTTTGGACGACGGAATGTTCGAGATCATCGACATGACGTGGCCAGCGAGCGTGTCCTGCAGCGCGGGGCCGACGCCCTTGTAGGGCACGTGTGTGACCTCGATGCCGGTCCGATATTTCAGAAGCTCCATCGCCAGGTGAAGATTGCTGCCGACGCCGGCCGAGCCATAGTTGAGCCGGCCCGGCGCCGCCTTGGCCGCGTCGATATAGTCGGCCAGCGACTTCATTGGCTGCGACGCGTTCACCACCAGCACATTCGGCACCGAAATCATCTGGGTCACCGGCGTGAGATCGCGCAGCACGTCATACGGCAGCTTCTTGGTGACGAGATGATTGATGGTGATGGTTCCGGCGCCGAGCAGGAGCGTGTAGCCGTCGGCCGGCGAGCGGACCACGGAGTCAATGCCGAGCACGTTGCCGGCGCCGCCGCGGTTCTCGACATAGAACTGCTGGCCCAGCACCTTGCCGAGGTGCTGGGCGTACTGGCGCGCTAGGGCGTCCGCCGTGCCGCCCGGCGCGGTGGGCACCAGGATTTTCACAGGCTTGTTAGGCCAGGGAGCCTGCGCCTGCGCGCCGCCAGCCATCAAAAGCAGAGCGACGAGCGACAAACCGATCTTTCGAATCATCTTCACTCTCTATTCTGCCTGGATGTTTGCCGCCCGCGCGATATCCGCCCATTTCACCAGTTCGGATTTGACCAGTGCCCCGAACTCCGCGGGGCTGCTGCCGACCGGCTCGGCGCCGTCCTGCGCCAGCCGCTCGCGAACCTCGGGTGCGCGCAACGCCTCGGCGACGGCGGCCGCGAGCTTGTCGATCACCGGCTGCGGCGTGCCGGCGGGTGCGAGCAGGCCATACCATTGCAGCGCGGAATAGCCCGGCACGCCGGCCTCGGCGACGGTCGGCACGTCCGGCAGGGCCGACACGCGCTTTGGCCCAGACATTGCCAGCGCACGAAGTTTGCCGGCCTCGATCAGCGGCTTGGCGGTGAGCAGATTCGAGAATAGCCCCGCGATCCGGCCGGACAGCACCTCGGTCATTGCCGGCCCGGTGCCCTTGAACGGAATGTGCTGAAGGTCGATGCCGGCCATGTGCTTGAGCAGCTCCATGCTCATATGCGGCGACGAGCCTGCGCCGGCGGACGCATAATTGAGCGTGCCCGGCTTGTCCTTTGCGAGCGCGATCAGCTCGCGGAGCGTTTTCGCCGGCACGTCCGGATGCACCACCAGCACGTTGGAAATGCCGGCCACCTGGGTGATCGCAGCCAGATCCTTCGCGGCGTCATAACGCGCCTGCTTGGTTACCGCCGGCAGCACAGTGACCGTGCTCGGTGTCATCAGCAGCGTGTAGCCATCGCGCGGCGCGTTGATCACTGCCTCGATGCCGATGATACCTCCGCCGCCGGCGCGGTTCTCGACGAAGAAGCTCTGGCCACTGCGCGAAAGCTGCTGCGTCAGCACCCGCGCGAGGATGTCGGTGCCGCCGCCGGGCGCCGAATTGACCACGAGGCGCACCGGCCGCGACGGATAGTCCGCCTGCGCCGATGCCTCGGCGGCGAGAGCAATGAGACAAGCGAGCACGAGCAGTGCCGCGCGTGGCATGTCAGGTCCTCACTGGCGCAAACCGCGTCGGATAGGTGGTGTTTTCGAACTTCTGCTCGGCGATCCATCGCGCCACCTCGCGGTGATGCGCGAACCAGACGCCCTTCTGGCTGCGGAGATATTCCAGGAGCTGGCGGAACACCGCTGCCATCGCCGGACGCCCGCCGAAATGGCTGTGCACGCCGATGTTGATCAGCGCGCCGGGCTCGCAGGCGTGCAGATAATCGAACATGTCCTTGTAGACGTCGAAGTAGATGCGCGGGCTGGCGCGCAGCGCCCGGTTATCGACGAACTCGCTCCACGGAATCATGATGATCCGGCCGCTCTTGGTCTGCTGCGGGTAGGGTACGCTGGCATCGAGCGCGTCGGAGCACCACTGCAACTTCGCCTCGGCGAGATAGTCGATGGTGTTCTCCGACCAGCCGTAGATCGGCGTCACCCAGCCGGTCGGGCGTTTGCCCGCGGTCTTCTCCAGAATGTCGAGCGTCTTCTTGATGGTCTCGCGCTCGCGGTCCGGACTCATGGAGAACAGCGTCTGGTCCTGCAGCCAGCCGTGGCCGGCGACGTCCTGGCCGGACTTGGCGAAGGCCGCGACCGCCTCCGGCCACACCTCGGCGCTGCGGCCGTTGCAGAACAACGTGGCCGGCATGTCGAGGTCTTTAAGATTGCGGGACAGCCGCCAGATGCCCTCGTTGCCGCCGAAGCGCGACCAGTTGATGCCGGCGACGTCCTTGGAGCCGGGCGGCAGCGGCGTGGTGCGTGGGAAATAGCTCGGCGACTTGCCGTCGCTCCAGGTCTCCAGCAGCACACTGCACACCACCGCAACGCGGTGACCGTGGGGCCATACCAACGCACGCTTGTTCATTCGAACCCCCACACTCGCCTCGATTGAAATTCCAGCACGGACGGCGGTGACGAGTCCATGCGGTGGAGTGACAAAAGGCGTCGGGTTGGCCACACTCGAAATGAAAGTTCGGGAGGATGATTAAGAATGATTATCGATTTCCAGCAGCACTACACGCCGGCCGAAATGCTCAAGGGCGATCCGAAATCGCTGACCGCCCAGGTCGACGAGCGCGGCAACCCGAACTACCTGCTCAACCCGCAGCTTGGCGATCTCACCAACCATGTGCGGATGATGGACCACGCCGGCATCGACATGGGCGTGCTGTCCTGCGGCGTCGGCTTCGATCAGCCGGACCTGAAAATCTGCCGGGCGATCAACGATCGCATGGCGCAGGCCGAGAAGGATCATCCGGGCCGCTTCATCGGGCTCGCCCATGTGCCGGCGATGAAGCCCGACGAGGCGAAGGCCGAGCTCAAGCGCTGCGCGGTCGATCTCGGCTTCCCCGGCGTCGTCATCGCATCTGAGATGCAGGACCAGGCGCTCGACCATGAATCGCTCAAGCCGTTCTTCAAGGCGTGCTGCGATCTCGGCCTCTATGTGTTCATCCACCCGCTGGCCAAGGTCATCAACTGGAACCGGATGGACGCCGACGACCTCGGGCGCATGTTCGGCTGGGAGTTCTCGCTGATGATCGCGACCATTCGCGTCATCAACTCCGGCCTGCTCGACGAATTGCCCGACCTGAAAATCCAGTTCTCGCATTTCTCCGGTGGCATCGGCCGCTATCGCGGCCGCTACAACGGCTTCCAACAGCGCACCAAGTGGGGCACCTCGCAGATCAAGGGCCACAACCGGCAGCCGAAGCTTGCGGTCGACCACTATCTCAACAACCGGCTGTTCTATGACTGTGCCGGCTGGGCCGGACCCGACCCGTGCGGGCCGCTCGGCGCCGACTGGGTGAAGTTCGGCCTTCAGGAACTGGCGCTGTCGCAATGCGTGTTCGCCACCGATTATCCGCAGGCGATCCGCGATCCGGGCGAGGTCAAGGACTACGTTGAGGCGGTCGAGGTGCTCGATCCCAACGCCAACGCTCTGGTGCACGGGCTCAATGCCGAGAAGCTCATTCCGAACATCAAGGAACGAGTGGCGAAGCGAAAGAAGTAGGCTATCGTTTGATCTCGCGTCGCGGGCGTTGAAGTCATGCCGGGTTCGTCGAACATCAAGGTCCAGCCCTCGGAGGTGCAGACGCCGCTTGCCGGCTATCAGCTGCTCGGCGATTCGTTCCTGAATAAGGGCACCGCGTTCACCGAGCCGGAGCGCGATGAGTTTGAGCTGCACGGTCTGTTGCCATCGCGGGTCGCATCGCTGGACGAGCAGGTGTCGCGGCGGCTGCAGGCGCTGCGCGGCTTCTCCACCGATCTGGAGCGTTACGCCTTCTTGCGCGAGCTTCAGGACACCAACGAAACGGTGTTCTACGCGCTGCTGACGCGCAACATCGAAGAGCTATTGCCGATCGCCTACACGCCGACGGTGGGCGCCGGCTGCCAGCATTTCAGTCGGCTGTTCCGCAAGCCGCGCGGATTGTTCCTGAGCTTGCAGCACAGGAAGCGCATCAAGCAGATTCTTTCCAATCCGCAGTTCGATCGCACCGAGGTGATCGTCGTCACCGACGGTGAGCGCATCCTCGGCCTCGGCGATCAGGGCGCCGGCGGCATGGGCATCCCGATCGGCAAGCTCGCGCTCTACACCGCCTGCGGCGGCATTCATCCCTCCACCACTTTGCCGGTGTTTCTCGACGTCGGCACCGACAATGACGAGCGGCTGGCCGATCCGCTTTACGTCGGCTGGCGGCATGAACGGGTGCGTGGCGAGGAATACGATGTCTTCGTCGAGGAGTTCATCACCGCTGCGACCGATCGTTGGCCCCACGTCCTTCTGCAATGGGAGGACTTCGCCAAATCGAACGCGACGCGGCTGCTTGAGCGCTATCGCGACCGGCTTTGCACCTTCAACGACGACATCCAGGGCACCGCGGCCGTTGCGACCGGGACGCTGCTTTCGGCCATCGGCGTAACCGGCGTGCCGCTGACTGAGCAGCGCATCGCCATCTTCGGCGCCGGCGGCGCCGGCTGTGGTATCGCGGGTCTGCTGATGGCGGCGATGATCGAAGCCGGCGTTGATCCCAAGACGGCAGCAAGCCGCTTCTACATGGTCGACCAGGGCGGCCTTCTGGTCGAGGGCATGAACGCGATCGTATCGTTCCAGAAGCCGTTCCTGCAGGATCGCGCCAAGGTCGCGGCGTGGCCGGTCGAGCACCCCGGCCGAGTAACTTTGCTCGACGTGGTACGGAACGCCAAGCCGACGACCTTGATCGGCGTGTCGGGCCAGCCGGGCTCGTTCTCCGAGCCGATCGTCCGCGCTATGGCCGAGATCAACCGTCGGCCGGTGATCTTCCCACTGTCCAACCCGACCTCGCGCGCGGAGGCGACGCCGGACGACATCCAGCGCTGGACCGACGGACGCGCCGTGATCGGCACCGGCAGTCCGTTCCCGCCGCTCATGCGGGACGGCCGGCCGTTCAAGGTCGACCAGACTAACAACTCCTATATCTTTCCGGGCGTCGGACTCGGCGTCATCGCGGTGCGGGCGCGCCGCCTCACCGACACGATGTTCATGGCGGCGGCAAAGGCACTGGCGGCGCTGTCGCCGGCCCGCAGCGACACCGGCAGCAATCTGCTGCCGCCGGTCACGGCGCTGCGCGAGGTCTCGATCGCGGTGGCGCGGGCGACCGCCCTCCAGGCTCGCAAGGAGGGCCTGACCGATCTGGCGGAGGGCAAAATCGATGCGGCGATCCACGCCAAGATGTGGTCGCCAAAATATTTGCCGTATCGCAGGACAAGGGCGCGACCCGATGACAGACCGTAGCCGGCATCCGATCGTGCATTTCGTCGGCAGCATTCCGCTGCCCGACAGCGAAACCGTGTTCCGAACGCTGTCGAAGGCGGTTGGGCTGCACCTCGTGCGTCTGCCGGATGGCGAAACTGGCATCCGCAAGAGCTGGATCAGGTTCCTGCAGGACGTGCTGTCCGGCAACTCGGCGATCGAATTCGCTACCGATGTGCCGCCGTTCAAGTTCGTGCAATGGGACGGCAAGGTGGTGCGCGAGATACCGCGGCTGCGGGTGAAGCCCGGCGCCACCGTCGATCCCGCGACGTTCGACACCGGCTACGCCGCCATGGCGATCGACTCGTGGAAAATTTTCGAGCGGCTGCAGAAGGCCGGCGATATTCCGGCTGGTGTCAAATTCCAGATCTCGATCCCGACGCCGGTGGCGCCGACCTACAACAACATGGTGCCGGCGGACCGGCAGAAGCTGCTGGTGCCGTTGACGCAGCATTTCCTGGGAGAAATCGCGAAGATCGCGAAGGCGCTGCCGAACGACCGCATCGCGATCCAGTGGGACGTCTGCCAGGAGGTGCTGGCCTGGGAGAACTACTACGACAAGGGCCCGGTCGATTTCCGCACCGAGACGCTCGATGTGCTCACCAAGATCGGCGACGGCGTGCCGGCCGAAATCGAGCTCGGCTATCACCTGTGCTATGGCAGTCCCGCCGACGAGCACATGGTGCTGCCCAAGGACATGGGTATCATGGTCGAGATGACCAATGCCATCGTGGCGGGCGTCAAACGGCCGATCCAGTTCTTCCACATGCCGGTGGTCAAGGCGCGCACCGATGACGCTTACTTTGCGCCGCTGAAGAATTTGAAGCTTCGCCCGGGGATCGAGCTTTATCTCGGCCTTGTTCATTACAACGATGCAAGCGGCGACGCTGCGCGGCTTGCCGCCGCTCGCCGCCACGCGCGGGTGGACGGCATCGGCACCGAATGCGGCATGGCGCGGGGCGATCCGGCGCGGCTGCCGGCGCTGCTCGCGGCGCACGCCAAGATGGCTGAGAGCGGATAGCAGTCCGGCGTTACTTTGCGTCGGGGGAAAATGCCTTGGCGTAACGCTCGGCGATCTCGGGCGGGGTCGCGGCGATCTGCGCCACGATCTTGTCGATCTCCGGACCGGGCACGAAGTCGAACTCCATCTTGGCCTTGTCCATCTCGGCGACGAATTCCTTGTCCTGCGCCAGCGCCTCGAACGCCTTGCGCAGCAGCGCCACCCGCTCCGCCGGCACCCCCGGCGGCGTCACCAGGGGCCGCGCCGCGGTCTTCTGCGTGAAGTGCAGCTCCAGCACCTTGCGGTCGACGTCGTTCTTGATGAAGTCGAGCGCGTTCGGCAGCGAGCCGAGCTCCGGCTCGTTCTTCAGCGCGCCCTGCATCAGCAACGTAATCTGCTTTTCGGCGAGCCAGTTCGGGCGAACCGCCTTCAGACTCGACCACGACCAGTCGGCGATGCCTTGCACCTCGCCGCGCTCGATGGCGAGGGCAATCTGCGCGGTGCTGTTATAGCCGGTGACGACCTTGAATTTGGTCCCGATCAGCGAGTTGTAGAGCCGGGGCGTAGTTTCCGGATCGACGCCGGTGATGCCGCCGACGATCAGCTCCTGAGCGAACAGGTCCTTCGCCGTCTTGTGCGGAGCCGTGTGCCAGGCGAGCGTCACCGCGGTCTCGCTATTGAGGCTGCCGAGCCAGTGGAATTTCTCGATCTCGAAGCGCACGCCGGACGGATAGATCAGCTTGGCGAGCAGGATGCCGCGTTGAAGCAGCGCGATGGTGGTGCCGTCCTTCATCGCGGTGCTGAACATCATGTTGGCGGCTGCGATCCGCGACGGAATGTTCTGCACGATGATCGTGGGATTGCCCGGAATGTGCCGGCCGAGATGACGGGCCGCGATACGCGCCTGCAGGTCATAGCCGCCGCCTGGGCCGGCGCCGACCATGATGGTGAGCTGCTTGCCGGCGTAGAAGTCCTGGGCAGCCGCTGGTGCGGCGCACGACCACGCCGCGAGCGCCAGCGTTGCAGCGAAATGCCGGACCATGGGGCGTGCCTCCGCGGTGGCGCATTATCGCGCATTTTCGGCTTGTGTGGTGGTTCAGAAATTCCCTCCACTCTGGCCGCGAGTCCGCCGAGGGAATTTCTGAACCAAAACCACACTAGCTTCATATGCTTGCTAGTGTCCCTTTGATTCCGAAGTTCGCATCAGAAGTCGCCGCAAGGTATGCGAACTTCGGAATCGGGACACTAGCGTGCCATGCGGTTGTCCGCCGCGCCCTCCGTGCTAGGCTTTCGGAATGAAACTGATCGACGTGCACCATCACATTATGCCGCCGGCCTACGCCGAGGTGGTCGGCCCCCGCTTCCAGTCGCGCAACGAAGCGAACGCCGCGCAGGTGATGCGCTGGACGCCGGCCGAATCCATCGAAGTGATGGACCGCTCCGGCATCGCGGCGTCGATCACATCGATCTCGACGCCCGGCGTGTGGTTTGGCGATGTCGCGCAAGCCAAGCGGCTGTCGCGTGCCTGCAACGAATTCGCTGCCGGGATGGAGCGGGACTTTCCAGGGCGCTTCGGATTTTTCGCCACCGTGCCGATGCCCGATGTCGACGCGACGCTGGAGGAAATCCGCTACGCCTTCGACACGCTCCGTGCGGACGGCGTCGGTCTGATGAGCAACTACGGCCGGGTGTGGCCGGGCGATCTCAGGTTTGCTCCGGTGTTCGATGAGCTCAACCGCCGCAACGCCATTGTCTATGTGCATCCGATCCTGCCGGAGGCGTGCCAGGACATGATGCCGGGTGTCGGCGAAAGCGCGCTGGAATACCTGTTCGACACCGCGCGTGCGATCGCGAGCCTCCTCTACAACGGTTCGCTGCTGCGTTGGCCCGCTATTCGTTTCATCTTTCCGCACGCGGGTGGCGCCATGCCGCCGCTTGCCGCGCGCGTGACGCGCATGGCCGACCGCGACCGCAAGGTCGCGCCGAAGCCCGCACAGGGCTCCATGTCGGAGATGAAGAGCCTCTACTTTGACGTGGCGAGCTCGACCAATCCAGTCACGCTCGCCGGCCTGCTGCGTCTCGTCCCGGCGACGCAGGTGATGTTCGGCACCGACTTTCCGTTCCT
>Ga0207683_10004069_pt1 | contig 12639 bp, 14 predicted proteins | sample KBSM73metaG_FD_184333 | JGI IMG/M metagenome (GOLD analysis project Ga0207683, IMG submission 184333) | Miscanthus rhizosphere microbial communities from Kellogg Biological Station, Michigan, USA - KBS M7-3 metaG (SPAdes) (version 2) | ecosystem: Host-associated > Plants > Roots > Rhizosphere >...
GCCGACGAGCCGACCGGCAACCTCGACACCCGCACGTCGATCGAGGTGATGGCGCTCTTCCAGGCGTTGAACGACCAGGGCACCCACAGGCCCACTGCGGACTCGCCGATCGCATACCAGATGTTCTTTTCGCGGTTGCACGCCCAGCAGGTGAGTGTGTCCTGCTTTGTTACCGGACCGATGCCGAGGGACGGCGTTTTCGCGTCAGCCCTTCCGGAAAGGTGATGCGGCGGGTGTAGACATCGCCGCGCGCCAGCCGATCCACCACCTCGATCGCGCTGATCGCGCGATCGAACCGGTACTCCCCGGCCTTCAGACGGTTCGCCTTCCGGCTCCAGAGCAGCGCCGCGCGCATCGTCAGATCGCCGTCGACGACGCCGGCGTCCACGAGACGGCGCCGGATCTCGGCGGCACCGGCGCCGCGCGGAATCTCGACGAATTGTTCCGCGGCCTCGTACCCCTTGTAACGCTCGGTGATGCGCGTCCACATGAGGGTGCCGATCAGCACCGGCACGCCGACGAAGAAGACGATGACGAAGATGAACGCGAGGGCGATTTTGCGCATCAGAGATCGACGTCAGGATCCAAATCGGCACTTGCGGCCGCGGCGCCATCACGGCCATCGAGGTAGTCCTGCAGGATGATGGCCGCCGCCGCGGCATCGAGCCGGGCTTTCCTGGCGCGCCAGCTCTTCTCCCGCAGCGCGAGCCGGCTTTCGGCCTCACGACTGCTCAACCGCTCGTCCTGGAAGTGGATGGCATACCCGGTCTTCTCGTGCAGAACCGCGGCGAAGGACTGCACCCGGGGCGTCATTGCATTCGCGGAGCCGTCGAGACGACGCGGCAGACCAACGACTACGCCGTCAATGGCGTCATCGGCGTCGATGTGCCGGCCGATTTCCTTGACCACGGCAGCGACAGCGGCCGCGCCGAGCGTGGACACGGTCACGACACCGAGCGGCCGCGCCAGGGTTGCGGAGGCATCGCTCACCGCCAGGCCTATGCGGCGCTCGCCCACGTCCAGTCCGACAATTCGTGCCACGCCATATAATTCTCGCACTGCTGCACCGATACTTCCTTCATCACTGATGCGTCTGCTTCGAACGATCTCGGTCGTCGGGCTGCTGCTGATCCCGCTGCGCTCGGCCGGCCAGGCCCCTCCACCCGGCGAGGACGTGCGGCGTATCGATGAGCGTATCCAGAGCCTGCAGAAAGAGGCCGAGGGACTGGCAGGCACGGCACGCACGCTGGTCGGCGAACTGCGTGCGCTCGAGGTCGAGCGCGACCTGCGCGCCGCCGAAGCCGCCAAGGCGGAGGCGGCCGCCCGCGACGCCCAGCGCCTCCTGGCCGGCATCGACACGCGGCTGGTAGATCTCGAGCACGAGCGCATTGCCCAGTTGCCCGGGCTGCAGGCGCAGCTGGTGAACCTCTATAAGCGCGGCAGTCTGGGCTATTCACACCTGCTGTTCGCCGCGAGCGACGTACGCGAGCTGGGACGTGCCTCGCGGACCATGGCCGCACTTGTCGCCCGCGACCAGCGTCGTCTCGAACAACACCGGCAGACTCTGGCGTCGCTGCAACAGGAACGCTCGGCGAAGGCCGCCACGGCTGGCGAGCTCGACGTGCAGCGAACGGCAGCCATTCAGGCTCGGACCCTGGCCGAGCGTGCCGTGTCGGCGCGCGCGGCACGAATTGCGCAGATTGACTCCCGCCGCGACCTCGCCGCGCAATATGTCGGCGAGCTCCAGATTGCCCGGGATTCTTTGCTCAGGACGCTGCCCGACGTTCAGCCGAGCTCGGCGTCGGCGTCGCTGCTCCCCTTCAGAGGCGCGCTCGACTGGCCGGCGGACGGCCGTCTGTCGGGGCTTTTCGGTCAGGCGTCGAACCGCCTGGGCGGCTCGGTTGTTCGAAACGGCATCGAGATCACGGCGCCCGATGGAGCCGTCGTCCGAGCCGTTCATCGCGGAACCGTCGCGCACGCGGCGCCCTATTCAGGCTTCGGTAATCTGGTGATCGTGGACCACGGGAACGATCACTACTCTCTGTACGGCTACCTGGGCGCCATGTCCGTCACGGTCGGGCAGGCGGTGGAGGCCGGCGCCGAGGTCGGGGCCGTGGGCCCCTCACCCGCCGGTCCAAGTGCCCTGTACTTCGAGCTTCGGGTCGACGGTCGTTCCGTGGATCCCGTACAATGGCTGAAACCCCGGTAAGCAACGGCAGCAGCGGAGGTTCGCGATGCTGACGTTCACCCGGACAGCATGACGTTGGGAGTCTCGACATGACGTCTCGCACGCGCCTCTGGGTGCTCGTTGTCTCCACGCCGGTCATCGCCTTTGCCCTCCTCGGCGGATTCCTCGGTCGAGTGGTCGCCAAGGACGAGACGTATCAGCACCTTCGCATCTTCCAGGACGTCGTTTCCCTCGTCGTGGACAACTACGTCGAGGAAGTCGACGTCAAGCAGGCGATGCGCGGCGCCATGCGAGGACTCGCCGACGGCCTCGATCCGGACAGCGCCTATCTGACGCCGGACCTCGCGAAGAATTACGAGGCCAACGCCGCGATGGGCCCCGCTGATCCGGGGATGGACATCTCACGGCAGTATTACTTGCGCGTGGTGTCGGTTCGTCCGAATTCGCCGGCGGCCAAGGCCGGACTCCGAACCGGCGACTACATCCGCGCAATCGACGGCAAACCGACCCGGGAAATGGCCGCCTATGAGGGCACGCGACTGCTCCACGGCAGCGATGGCAGCCGCGTCAAGCTGCTGATCATCCGCGGCAATGCGGCGGATCCGCACGAAGTCACGGTCGCGCGTGAGAAGCCGACTGGCACCGACCTCACCTCACGAATGGCGGACGCGACCACCGGCTACATTCACGTCATCGAGTTCAAGTCCGATTCCGCCAACCGCCTGCGGCAGACGGTGGACGCGCTGGCGAAGCAGGGGGCCAGCCGCTATGTCATCGATCTGCGAGGCGCCTCGCGCGGTGATCTTGACGACGGCGTGGCTGCGGCGAAGCTGTTCGTGAAGAGCGGAACGCTCGTCGTGAAACAGAGCAAACAGCAGAAGGAAACCGTCGCCGCCCAGTCTGGCGACGGCGCCATCACCGCGCCGCTCGTGTTACTGGTCAATCAGGGCACCGCCGGGCCAGGCGAGACGTTCGCCGCGGCTCTCGACGCCAACGATCGCGCGGAGCTCGTAGGCGAGCACACGCAGGGACGGGCGGGACGACAGCGTCTCGTGAAGCTCCCCGATGGCAGCGGCCTGCTCCTGACGACGCAGCGCTATTTCACGGCGAAGAACGTCGATATCCATGAAAAGGGGCTGTCGCCGGACGTCGACGTCGACGAGCCCGATGTCGAATTCGGCATCGAGCCACCGGCCGGGGATCGCATCCTCGATCGCGGACTGCAGGTCTTCACGCAGCAGCGTCGTCCGGCGGCGTAGATCGCGCCCACCACCACTTGTTTGGCACGCCGGGACGCGAGTCCCGGCGCTCCATTCTCACCGAGCACGCCCTCGCACCGTCGCACCTTCGCACCGTGTTTGTTATACTGTCCGTTCGGGTTTACGCCGGAATTTTCAGCATAGGCGCGTAGCTCAGTTGGTTAGAGCGCCTCCCTGACACGGAGGAGGTCAGTGGTTCGAGTCCACCCGCGCCTACCAACTTTCGCTCGGCGAGTATACGAGCCGACCGACGGTTGGAGCACCCCTAGCAGTTCATGAGCGACGTGACGGTTTCACTTCCTGACGGATCCACGCGAAGCGTGCCTGCGGGGACGTCTGTCCGCGAGGTCGCGTCGGGTATCTCGCCGCGACTGGCGAAGGCGGCGCTCGCCGGACAGGTGAACGACCGTCTCGTCGATCTGGACTATCGCCTCACGACCGATGCGGCTGTGAAAATCGTCACGGCCGATGCCGCCGCGGCGTTGCCGCTGCTGCGCCATAGCACAGCGCATCTTCTCGCCGCCGCGGTCACCAACCTCTTCCCCGCCGTGCAGTGCGGGATTGGTCCTGCGACGGACGAAGGATTCTTCTACGACTTCGTCGTGCCGCGGGCGTTCGTGCCCGAGGACCTCGACGCCATCGAGAAGAAGATGAAGGAGCTCGCGCAGCAGGATTTGCCGTACGAGCGCCAGATCTGGCCGCGTGAGGAAGCGCTCGCGTTCTTCGCGCAGCGCGGCGAGCCGCTCAAGGTGCAGCTGATCGAGGAGAAGACACCGGGGCAGACCGAAGTGTCGTGCTACACGATCAAGGACCGCGAGACGTTCGTGGATTTCTGCGTCGGCCCACACGTGCCCTCGACCAGCAAGTTGAAGGCGTTCAAGCTGCTCAGCACCTCGAATGCCTACTGGAAGGGCGACGCCCGCAACCAGCCGATGCAGCGCGTGTACGGGACCGCCTTCGTCTCTGAGAAGGAGCTGCAGGAGTACCTGCACCGGATCGAGGAAGCGAAGAAGCGCGACCACCGGAAGATCGGCCGCGAGCAGAAGCTGTTCCTCTTCCATGCCTGGGCGCCGGGGGCGACCTTCTGGCTCGCGAAGGGAACGACGCTCTACAACACGATCTCGAACTACATGCGCGGCGTGCTCTTCCCGGCCGGGTACGTCGAGGTGAAGACGCCGCTCATCTTCAACAAGGCACTGTGGGAGACGTCGGGGCACTGGCAGCATTACCAGAAGAACATGTTCCTCATCGAGAGCGAAGAGGAACAGATGGCCGTCAAGGCGATGAACTGCCCCGGGCACATGCTGGTGTTCGGCAGCGAAGTGCGCAGCTATCGAGATCTGCCGATCCGCTATCACGAGCAGACGGCGCTGCACCGTAACGAGGCCTCGGGCGTGCTGTCCGGACTGACCCGGGTGCGCCAGTTCAGCCAGGACGATGCGCACTGCTTCGTGATGGAGTCGCAGATTGCCGAAGAAGTGGAACGGCTGCTGCGCCTGGTGCAGCGGGTCTATAACGACTTCGGGCTGACCTATGAGGTAAAGCTGTCAACGCGGCCGGAGCAGTTCCTCGGCGAGGTGGCGATCTGGGATCACGCCGAATCGTCGTTGAAGCAGGGGCTCGAGGCGGCCGGGCAGGCCTATACCGTCAACGCGGGGGATGGCGCCTTCTACGGACCCAAGATCGATTTCGACGTCACGGATGCCATCGGGCGCAAGTGGCAGTGCGCGACGATTCAGCTCGACTACCAGATGCCGCAGCGGTTCGACCTGAAATACGTCGGTGCCGATAACACCGAGCACCGCCCGGTCGTGATTCACCGGGCCATTTTTGGCAGTTTCGAGCGTTTCCTGGCGCTGCTCATCGAGCACTATGCGGGCGGGTTTCCGATCTGGCTGGCGCCGGTCCAGGTGGCCATTCTCCCGATTGCCGACCGGCACCGCGACCACGCCCTGTCGGTCCAGTCACGGCTGGCCGCGGCCGGCTTGCGGGTCGAACTGGACGACCGCGTGGAGAAGATTGGCTATAAGATCCGGGAGGCGCAACTGCAGAAGGTGCCGTACATGCTGGTTCTGGGCGACCGCGAGGTGACCGAGGACCAGGTCGCGGTGCGGAGCCGCACCGCTGGAGACCTCGGTGCCCGGAGCGTGGCGGAATTCGTGCGTACCGCGCTCGACGAGATCACGCGGAAGGCGGGACCGCCCGAGGCGGCGCCCGCGTAATCGTTACTTCTGTTTCGGAGGACCATATCGCATACGATCGCTCGCCCCGACGTGACGACCGCGTTCGCATCAACGAACGCATCCGTGTTCGCGAAGTCCGGGTCATCGACGACACCGGGCAGCAGCTCGGGATCATGCCACCGCCACAGGCGCTGACCATCGCGAGACAGAAAGGGCTCGACCTGGTCGAGATCTCGCCGACGGCTGTGCCCCCGGTCTGCCGAATCATGGATTTCGGCAAGTACCAGTATCAGGAGCAGAAGCGCTCACGCGAGGCCAAGAAGCATCAGCGGGTGATCGAGGTCAAGGAAATCAAGTTCCGGCCGAAGGTGGACGAGCACGATTACGACTTCAAGAAGAAGCACATCGAGCGGTTCCTCGCCGACGGCGACAAGGTGAAGGCGACGATCTTCTTCCGCGGCCGTGAGATGGCGCATCCCGAGATTGGACGGCGCATCCTCGAACGGCTGATTACCGATCTCGGCGAGCTGGCGACGGCCGAGACGATGCCGCGTCAGGAAGGGAATCAGATGCACGTGATCCTGAGTCAGCGGGCGGGACGCAAGAATCCGCCGAAGCCGCGGACCCAGGAGGCGCCGGCGGGCGCCGCCGACGCGCAGCGCGAGGAAACGTAGACGCGCAGGCCGGGTCTCGACACCCGGCAGAGACACGCAGTCCGGGTATGCCACCCGGCGAGAGAGACGAGTGACATGCCGAAACTGAAGACACATCGGGGAGCCGCGAAGCGGTTCAAGAAGACCGGCAGCGGGAAGATCGTCCGCGCGTCGGCGTTCAAGCGCCATATTCTGACGAGCAAGACGACCAAGTCGAAGCGCCACAAGCGCGGGACTCGCGAGGTCGCAGAGCAGGACGCGCGAAAGCTGGAACTCATGCTGCCGTATAAATGACGGTGTCGGCCGGGTCGGTGGACCCGGCAGCCGGCGGGTCTGAAGACCCGCCCTGCGTGTAACTGGGTCAAGACGAAGTCGCTCCTCAGAGCGCACCCACGAACCGAGAGGAACCCATGCCGAGAGTCAAACGAGGGACAGTCCGTCGCGCCAAGCGGAAGAAGCTGCTCGCCCGCGCCAAAGGCTTCTACCAGACCAAGAGCAAGCTGTATCGCCAGGCCAAGGAATCGGTCGACACCGCCGCCAAATACTCCTACGTCGGGCGCAAGAACAAGAAGCGCGACTTCCGCCGTCTGTGGATCGTCCGGATCAATGCCGGCGCGCGCGAGAACGGGCTCACCTACTCGCAGCTGATGCGCGGACTCAAGGCGGTCGGCAGCGCGCTCGATCGCAAGATGCTGGCGGATCTCGCGGCGACGCAGCCCGAGGTCTTCGCGCAGGTCGCCGCCCAGGCCAAGGCTGCGCTCCCGGCAAAGGCCGCCTAGGCGATCGCCAAGTCACAATCACAAGTCAGACGTCACAATTCACAGATCGACGGGCTATCATCGCCACTTCCGCCCGCCGATTTTGTGAATTGTGCATTCTGACTGGTGACTTGAGCATTGTTTCAGTTCATGTCCGACACCCCCCTCGACCCGTCCGACATTGATACACACCGCGCCCAGTTCCGCGAGCGCCTCGCGGCGCTGCGATCGCTCCACGAGCTGAAAGCGCTCGCCGACGAATATCTCGGCCGCAAATCGGGCAAGGTCACCGCCCTGATGGCGAAGCTCCGCGAGCTGCCGCGCGAGGCCAAGGGCGAGTTCGGCGCGCTGATCAACGCCCTCAAGCAGGAGCTGGAGGCGTCGCTCGCCTCCAAGCGCGAAGCCCTCGAGGCGACGCAGATGCCCGCCGGCGCGGTCGACGTCACCCTGCCGGCACGCGCACTGCCACTCGGCCGGGTCCATCCGCTGATGCAGGTGCGCCAGCAGGTCGAAGACATCTTCGCGCGCATGGGGTACGAGATCCTCGAAGGGCCCGAAGTCGAAGACGACTATCACAACTTCGAAGCGCTGAACATGCCGCAGGACCATCCCGCGCGCGACATGCAGGACACGCTCTACCTCGACGTCCCGATCGCCGGCGGCATCTGGGGCGCCCATCGCACCGCGTCGGCCGGTGGTGTGCCGGAGGCGCAGGTCCGCGCCGCAACCCTGCTGCGCACACACACATCGGCGATGCAGATCCGGTACATGAAGACCTTCCCGCCGCCGGTGCGGATCATCGTCCCCGGCCGCGTCTACCGGCGCGACAATCTCGACCTGACCCACACACCGATGTTCCAGCAGGTCGAAGGACTCGTGGTCGGCGAAGGCGTGACCCTCGCTGATCTGAAAGGGACCTTCGATACGATGCTGCGGGCGCTCTTCGGTGAGGTCCGGGTCCGCCTGCGCCCGAGCTTCTTTCCGTATACGGAACCAAGCGCCGAGGTCGACATCAGCTGCCACCGCTGCGCCGGCGCCGGCTGCGGCATCTGCAAAGGCACCGGCTGGCTCGAAATCCTCGGCAGCGGGATGGTGCATCCGGCCGTATTCGAGGCGGTCGGCTACGACCCGGAGAAGGTCAGTGGCTTCGCATTCGGCCTCGGCATGGAGCGTGTCGCGATGCTCAAGTACGGCGTCGAGGACATCCGCATGTTCTACGAGAACGACCTGCGGTTTCTGGAGCAGTTTCCTGTTGCTTGAAGAAATCAGCTCAGTCCTGATCCCTGATCCCCGCCCCCTATGAAGATCCTGCTGTCGTGGCTGCGTGAGTTCGTCGACGTCCCTGGCACGGCGCAGGACATCGCCGCGACGATGTCCGTCCGCGGCTTCGCCGTCGAAGGGATCGAAACGCTCGGCGACGATGCGGTCATCGATTTCGAGATCACGGCGAACCGGCCGGACTGCATGTCGGTCATCGGCATCGCGCGCGAAGTAGCCACGGCGTATGGCCTCCAGGTGCGACGGCCGGCCGTACGCGGGCGCGACGCGACGCCGGAACGAAAACCGGACGTCGCGGCGTCGGACGGGGTCGAGTCAGCGGCAGCCACGGTGGCCGCGGCACCGGCGCCGGCCTCGCCGGGACTCAGCCTGATGTCGCTGAAGCCGGTCGACCAGATCGACGTGGCGACGACGATCGAGAGCCCGGAGCTCTGTCCGCGATATGTCGCCGCGGTCGCGGAGGTCACGGTCGGCGACTCCCCCGCCTGGATGCAGGTGCGTCTGCGTGCGGCCGGCGTGCGTCCGATCAGCAACATCGTCGACGTGACCAACTACGTGCTCCTCGAGCTCGGCCAGCCGATGCATGCCTTCGATCGCGCCCGTCTCGGGGGGGATCAAATCCGGATCCGAACGGCCCGTGCCGGAGAACAGCTGCAGACGCTCGACGGCCAGACCCGTGTGCTCTCCTCCGACATGCTCGTCATCGCCGACGCGGAGCGGCCGATCGCCGTCGCCGGCGTCATGGGTGGCGCCGAATCGGAGGTGACAGCCTCGACGACCGCGATCGTGCTCGAGAGCGCCTACTTTCAGCCGTCGTCGGTGCGGCGAACGAGCAAAGCACTTGGACTGAAGACCGAAGCCAGCATGCGCTTCGAGCGCGGGGCGGACCCGCGGCTGCCGGTCACCGCCATGGAGCGCGCCTGCGCCCTGCTGATGGCGATCGGGGCGGGGCGACCGTCCGGCACGTTGTCGGACCGCTACCCCGCGCGCATCGAGCCACGGGCCATCCGGCTCCGCCGACGCCGCATCGCCGCATTTCTCGGGCTGACCATCCCCGATGGCGACATCCGGCGCATTCTCGACAGCCTCGGCTTCGCGCTGCGCGAGGCCGACGAGGGCTGGGACGTGACCGTCCCGACCCGTCGCGTCGACGTGCACCGGGAGGCGGACCTCCTCGAGGAAGTGGCGAGACATTACGGCTTCGAACGGATTCCTGCGACATTCCCGCCGCTCATCTCGGCGGCGCCGGCGATCGATCCACGGACCGTCCGTGCACGCCTGCTCCGCAGCATGATGACCGGGGCAGGATTCTCGGAGGCGGTCACCTTCGGCTTCATCGCTGCCGAGGTCGCGGCGCCCTTCGCCGGCGATGGTGATCTGGTTCCGATCGCGAATCCGTTGTCCGAGAACTTTGCAGTCCTGCGGCCGTCGCTGCTGCCTGGACTCGTCGATGCCGTCGCCTACAACCGGCGGCGGGAGCAGCGCGACGTGCGGCTGTTCGAGATCGGCGTCCGTTTCTCGCGGAGCGCGGGAGAACGGCGCGCGCTCGGCTGCGCGTGGATGGGTGCGGCGCTCGGGGAACACTGGAGCGGCGGAGGGCGCGAGGTCGACTTCTTCGACGTGAAAGGACTGGTGCAGCGCATCGGCGAGGGTTTCGCGATCGACGTCAGCACGACACCGCATCAGGAGCCGTGGCTCGTCGCCGGCCGCGCGGCCGCGGTCTCCGCTGGCGGCGTCACGATCGGCGTGATGGGACAGCTCGCCCCGGCCGCGGCTGCACGGCACGGCCTGCCGACAGCCGATGCTGTCTACGTGGCTGAACTCGATGTCGACGCGCTGGAGCGGATCGCGGCATCCGCGTCCCGCCGGATCGATCCGCTGCCACGCTTCCCCTCCGTCACGCGCGACATTTCGATCCTGGTCGATGCCGTGGTGGCCTCGGCCACCATTCGCGAGACCATTCGGCGAAGCGGGCCGGAGACACTCATGCTCGTACGCGAGTTCGATCGCTATCAGGGAAAGGGCATTCCCGACGACAAGGTGAGCTTGTCGCTGCACCTGGTATTCCGGTCACCCGACCGAACGCTGACCGATGTCGAAGTCCAGTCGGCCATGGACATGATCGTGGTGGCACTGAGGGAGCAGCACGCCGCCATTCAGCGCTGATGCGTCTTGAAACTGCCTCACCTTCGTGGCACCATCTGACCGGCACTCCACTACGCAGAATCACACAAAGGGTCGCACGACATGGCAAAGCAGGCGGTGGCCGCACACGCGGTCGATCTCGAGCCCATCGATCGTCTCGAAGAAAAGATCACGCGTCTGGTAACGATGGTGGTCGAGCTCCGTGCGTCGCAGGCGCGTGCACAGGACGAAAACGCTCGATTGACGCAGGAGATCGAGAGCCTGCGGGCACGACTCGCCGACGCGGATGCCACCGGCACGGAGCTGCTGGCGCTGCGCGACGAACGGGAAATCATTCGCTCGCGTGTGTCCGAGATGCTCCAGCAGCTCGAAGCCCTCTGATGGCACGAAGGCGGAGGGTCGCCTTCGTCGACACCGCTCTGCGGGCCCGGCTGAGGAACCAGTCCGGCCCCCCGGCTAAAAGACCCGGCCTCCAAACGGAGTCGAATGCCGTAACATGAGCAGCGTGGTTACGGTCGAAATCGCCGGGCAGCGGTACCCGATCCGAAGCTCGCTCGACGAGCGCTACGTCGCCGAGCTCGCCGCCTACGTCGATCAGAAGATGCGCGCGGCGTCCGCCGCAGCGCCGACGAGCGACATGCTCGGCCTGGCCATCCTCGTGGCGCTGAATATCGCCGACGAATACTTCCGCATCCGCCAGCAGCATTCCTCCAGCAGCGGCGATTTGAACGAGCGGGCCATGCGCCTCGAGCGGCTGGTCGACGACGTGCTCGCGCAAGTGACGGCAAAATCGGTCAGCGCCGCGCCTTGACCGGCCGGGGGGGGCACGCTAAGATCCCTCAGCTCCTGCTTTGCCCGTGATGGTTTTCGGAGGCTCGTCTGAGCCAACGTAACAACCAAGCGAATCGCGAGGCCGTGTGTTGTGCATGCCTCTGTATTGAGGAAGCCTGAAGCGCGGCCGATAACAGCGGTTCCACCTGCTAATCGCAGGTTCATTCGACCTCCCCACACGGCAAAGCGGGGCGACTTCTCACCGACTGCGGTCGTGGCGGACGTTCCGCCGCCCGTCGCATCTGTCTCTCCGCTCCCTTCACTTCCTTGTCACCACACACTGTCGCGGATCTCGGCGAACGTGCGCTGATCGAGCGCCTGCGCGCCCGGATCACACGGCCACCGTGGGTCATCGTCGGACCCGGCGATGATGCCGCCGTGGTTGCCACACCTCGAGGTGCGCACGACGTCCTGACAGTCGATGCGCAGGTCGAAGGGGTCCACTTCGATCGCCGCTTCGTGCCGCCGTACGCGATCGGGCATCGCGCGCTGGCCGTAAACCTGAGCGACCTTGCCGCGATGGGTGCGCAACCGCGTGCCGCCCTGCTGTCGCTCGCGCTGCCGCCTGGATTCAGCGTTGACGATTTCGATAGCCTGCTCGATGGATTTCTTGGGCTTGCCGATCGTCATCGTACGGCGCTCATCGGCGGCAACATCACACGCATCGACGGACCGCTCGTCGTCGACGTCACCGCGCTCGGATCTGTAAGGCCACGCCGGATTCTGTCCCGTCAAGGGGCGCGACCGGGAGATGCCGTCTACGTCACGGGCTCGCCCGGAACTGCCGCGATCGGCCTGCGCCTGCTGCGCGCGGCTGCAGAGGATGGGAGCCCATCCGGGGGCGCGCTCGATGCAACCGTGTGGAGTTCCAGTCCAGAACGCTACTTGCAGCCGGAACCCCGGGTGCGCGCGGGGCAGTTGCTCGGGCGAAATCGAGCGGCCTCGAGCTGCATGGATCTCAGCGACGGCCTGGCGGATGGACTCCGCCAGATCGCGCTGGCGTCCGGCGTGGGCATGTCGATCGATGCCTCGCTCCTGCCCCGCGACGCCGAGCTCGATCGCTGGCACGCGGAGCATGGCGGAGATCCAGTGGAGACGATCTTCGCCGGCGGCGACGACTACGAGTTGCTCTTCACCGTTCGACCGGCGCAACGTGGCCGGCTGCGGCTGGTAAGGCAGCAAATGGGTGCGCTGAGCCTCACGCGCATCGGCGTGGTCACCAAGGACACCGCGCTCGTCGTCACGACGGGCGACGGGACACGCCCGCTGCCGCAGGGCTACGAGCACTACCGGTGATGTATGCGCCGATTTCTCTCGGGGTCACATGCACGCAAGGCTGCGGCA
>Ga0207683_10004070_pt1 | contig 12639 bp, 7 predicted proteins | sample KBSM73metaG_FD_184333 | JGI IMG/M metagenome (GOLD analysis project Ga0207683, IMG submission 184333) | Miscanthus rhizosphere microbial communities from Kellogg Biological Station, Michigan, USA - KBS M7-3 metaG (SPAdes) (version 2) | ecosystem: Host-associated > Plants > Roots > Rhizosphere >...
ACAACAGGGCTTGGTGAGATTTATCAGTTCAAAGTCACCGGCGCGGCTCACAGCGCAATGGAACTGCGGAGCATCCTCGATTGGGACATCGCTCCCAAGCTGCGCGGAGTGGAAGGCATTGTCGAGGTGAACACCCAGGGAGGAGACCTCAAGACCTATGAGATACAGGTGGATAGCGACAAGCTGACCGGCTATCACATCCCGCTGCGTCGCGTGATCGAATCGCTTCAGAAGAACAATGCAAATGCCGGAGGTGCATATCTCGAGAGTTCCGAACAACAGTCGCTGATCCGGGGAGAGGGCCTGATCGGCAGCCTCGCAGATATTGAGAACATTGTGGTCGGTAACTCGCCCACTGGTACGCCGATATTGATACGTAACATTGCCAAAGTGCATTTCGCGCCGCTGGTGCGGCGAGGCTTTGCCACACAGGACGGCCAGGGAGAGATCGTCATCGGCGTCGCAATGATGCTCGTCGGTGAGAACTCCCGCCTCGTGGCAGACCGGGTAAAGAAGAGTCTCGCTGACATTCAGAAGACACTCCCAGAAGGAGTGCATGTTGAGCAGCTCTACGACCGCACCGAGTTGGTGAACCGAACCATCCACACCGTCACAAAGAATCTGATTGAAGGCGGATTGCTGGTAATTGCGGTCCTCCTTCTCCTGCTGGGAAGTTTCAGAGCAGGAATCGTCGTCTCGCTCGCGATTCCCTTGTCGATGTTGATTGCGTTTATTGGAATGGTGCAAGCGAAGGTCTCCGGGAATTTGATGAGCCTCGGGGCAATCGACTTTGGCCTTATCGTGGACGGCTCTGTGGTCATTATCGAAAACATCCTGCGCCGCCTGCAGCAGAAAGGAGAGGACGAGCCTGCCAGTGTCGTGATCTTGTCGGCTGCACAGGAGGTAGCAAAGCCGATCTTTTTCGGGGTTTCCATTATCGTCCTCGTCTACATTCCGATCCTCACGCTGGGCGGGGTCGAAGGCAAGATGTTCAAGCCAATGGCGGCAGCAGTCTTATTTGCGCTCATCGGTTCGCTGCTTATAGCCCTTACACTCATGCCTGTGCTGAGCTGGTATGTGCTTCGCAACAAGGCAGTCGAGCACACGCTGGTTATGCGCAAGATTCTTGAATGGTATCGTCCTGCTCTGAAGCGAGCCCTTCGAAATCCTGCATGGACCGCTGGGATAGCCTTGGCCTTCTTTGCGGTCTCGCTGATAGCCATTCCATTCCTCGGCGCGGAATTCATTCCTTCGCTCGACGAGGGCTCGATCCTGGTCATGATGTATCGAGTGCCAGGAATCTCGATCTCCGAATCTCTCCATGGGAATCAAATCATCGAGACGGTGTTGCGCGAGTTTCCAGAAGTGGCCACTGTTTACAGCCGGACCGGAAGCCCGGAAATCGCTACCGATCCGATGGCCATCGATCAAAGCGATGTATACGTTGCCCTGAAGCCCATAGATCAGTGGCCGAAGAAGCGGAGCAAGGAGGACTTGATCGAAGCGATGAAGAAGAGACTTGAGAATGAAGCACCTGGCGCTCTCTACAGTTTCTCTCAGCCCATTCAGATGCGTATGCAGGAACTGATGGAAGGTGGCTCTCGAAGCGACCTTGCGGTCAAGCTCTACGGGGACGACCTTGACACGCTGAGGAAGACGGCTGACCAAATTGCCGACGTGGTACGAAAGGTGCCCGGTGCGGCAGACGTCCAGGTTGAGCGCGTGGCTGGACTGCCTTACTTGACTATTCGACTTCGACGCGACGCTTTGGCCCGACACGGCCTCGATGAGGCAGATGCGCTGGATACCATCGAAGCCATCGGTGGCAAACCGGTTGGCGAAATCGTCGAAGGCAATCGTCGATTTACGATGCAAGTACGCTTTCAGCCAGAGCAGCGTACAACCTCGGACGCAATAAGCAATCTGCGTGTCGGCGACAACGAAGGCCATTTCATCCCACTTGCGCAACTTGCTGACATTCGGGAGCAAGAAGGTCCCGCCCAGATCAGCCGTGAGAATGGGCAACGGCGAATCAGCGTCGAAGTGAACGTGCGCGGCAGAGATCTGGCTGGCTTTGTTGCGGAAGCGCAGAAGGCTGTTAGCGCGAAGGTCACCATTCCTAGCGAATATCAACTGCAGTGGGGTGGCCAGTTCGAGCAACTGGAGAGTGCGAGCAAGCGGTTGATGATCGTCGTTCCTGCGGCGCTTACGCTCATCTTCGTATTGCTCTATTTCAACTTCCAGGCAGCGACACCTGCCCTGCTGATCTTTCTGAACATTCCGTTGGCGACTACGGGCGGACTCCTCGCGCTACTTGCACGAGGAATGCCTTTCAGTATTTCCGCCGGAGTTGGTTTCATCGCATTGTTCGGAATTGCGGTTTTGAATGGAATCGTCCTGCTGACATACATCCGGGACTTGAGAAGCAAAGAAATGAAACTTGAGTGCGCAATTGAGCAGGGTGCTCATACACGCCTCCGACCTGTGCTTATGACGGCCCTCGTAGCTAGTTTGGGCTTCATTCCGATGGCTCTTTCCCATGGCGCAGGTGCAGAAGTGCAGCGCCCACTGGCGACCGTCGTCATCGGAGGTTTAATCACGTCGACGCTACTGACCCTGCTCGTCCTTCCGGCACTTTATCTGTTGATTGAAAGGCGAAAGGAGTCGATGGTCGCGGAAGGGAGTCGAATTGAATAGCACTCGGATCGCGCGGACTCGAAGCTCAGAGCAAAGTAGTGCAAACATGCCTAGCGGCCAGCCTTGCTTCAAAACGAGATCCGCCCCGTTGCGATGATGGCGTGGTTGTAACTGTGAAACTCCGAGGTCGCGATTTGCATACCGCCGCCGAAGATGAAAGCCAGGCGGTTGTTTGATTCCCGGCTGAACTTGATCTTACTAATCATCACCCCAGGCGTTACAAAAGCCTGAATGCGGCCGTCATTTGGTCCACCGCGATAAAAGGTTGAATTGAACTCCAGCTCTGGCCAGATGAGCCGAGTTGCTCGATACTGCGCGACAGCATTCCATGCAATGGGCCTGCCCACCCTGGCCGTATGTCCGGTCGGCAACGTCATTGCCACGCTTGATTGAGCATCAAAGCGGCCAAATCCCTTGCCACCGTATAGCGTTGGTGCCACGGAGCCGTCTGAACTGCCGTTCTTGTAGCTTCCTGTTGGTAGCGTGCCATTCAATGACGCGCTCAGCGAATAATCGCCATGTTTTGGACCGGCGGCGAGAAATCGATATTTAACCAGCATCAGCCAGTCGCCGGCACCGTCCCGCGCTTTACTGTTGTGTTCAATGTACGAGGGCAGCGCGATATCCACTTCCGTCTTGTACCAGGGAATGAGGTCGAATCCTTTGCTGTTTCCATATATCCAGGTCTCAGTGCGAGTCGACGTGATCTGTCGAACCGCGTCAAAGCGAGCTAGCTGTACAAGTCCTGACGACGGTGTCACTACGGGAACTGGCCATGCAGGCTGCTCGGCAACGGTCTTCTTGACACGTCGTTGCCATGAGTTGAAGAACCCTGATTGAGCATTCGCCGAAGGGATGCATTGAGCAGAGACAAATCCGAGAATCGTCAGGAGAACGGTGCGACCTATCGATTTCCTGAAAGATGAATGATTAGAGCATTGGAATGTTGATGTCTGTGTAAGTTGGTCAGTTAGCATTTTGAATCTACTACTCCCTTTGCCTTACATATCGAATATAAGAAGGGCTGTTTGTAAAGGCTGCGACCTAAGTTACAACGGCCTCGAATGACGAGTATTTTTTTGCAGATCGGGTGGTAGCGGTGACCTGCGCTAACTGTTCCTCACGCAGTTGCGGCGTCTTTGCTGGTGTAAACAGCCAAAGACGCCGCAAATATATTGGGTGGAATTGCTTAGCGACCTGCAAGGGCGACGTCGCGCTCTTCCTCCTTGAGTTCGACCCGCCTGTCTCGGCCTGAGGTTGTCTTGCCGTCGAATGAGTGCCCAGTCAGGAGGCCAATGACAAACCACGCGAACAATGCAGCACCGATCGCGAACAAAATGTCACCCGGGACCCTCATCCAACGCAGCGATTGCATCGTAACCGACTGCATGAATTCGGCAGACCGTGCATACCATGTTCCTCGTTCCATGGATGCCCAAGCCTGGAGAATCCCTACCGGCAGCATGCTGAGGATGACCATGAAGATCAGCCCCAAATTGAGTGACCAGAACGATAGCTTCAGCGGTCCTTCCTTCCACTTGCGACCCGGCATCAGCGCGCGTAAGCAGAAGAGCGTCAACCCTAATCCCAGCATCCCGTACACGCCAAACAATGCGGTGTGTCCATGGACGGGGGTCAGGTTCAAGCCCTGCATGTAGTACAAGGCCACCGGGGGATTAATGAGGAAGCCGAACAGACCGGCGCCCACCAGATTCCAGAATGCAACCGCAACGAAGAAGAAGATAGGCCACTTGTAGTTCGCGATCCAAGGTGTCTTTTTCGTCGGCTGTGCAAGTCGGATATTCTCCCAGGCTTCATAGCCGATTAATGTCAGTGGCACAACTTCAAATGCACTGAAAATTGCACCCAGACCGATTACCGCGGGAGTAGCGCCGGCGAAGTAAAGATGATGAAAAGTGCCGATGATTCCACCGGACAAGAAGATGGTTGTCGAAAACAGAGCTGCCTTCGTTGCGGTACGAATTTCGATGAGCTTGAGGCGAGTGAACAGGAAGCCGATCACAACGGTTGCGAATACCTCGAAGAAGCCTTCAACCCACAGGTGAACCACCCACCAACGCCAGTACTCAGCGGTGACCAAATGACTGCGCTGCCCGTACATCAGACCGGCCGAATAAAACAGCGGGATCGCGATACTGGATATGAGAAAGAGACTCAAGAGTGAGCGGTCCTCGCTCTTGCGAACCAATGCTGGCTTGAGGGACGCCACCATCATCACGAGCCACAGAACCAGTCCTACAAATAGCAGGATTTGCCAGAGCCTTCCCAGATCAACGTATTCATAGCCCTGGCTTCCGAGCCAGAACCACGTGTTGCCAAGGCGTTGCTGGATTCCGAGCCATTCCCCAGCGAGAGATCCGCCAACAACGAGGATCAAAGCGACGAAAAGCGCGTTGACACCAAGGCGCTGATGTTTAGGCTCATGCCCGCTAACCGCGGGGCCAACAAACAAGCCGGTAGCCAACCATGACGTCGCGATCCAGAAGATGGCGATTTGCAGATGCCAGGTGCGTGTAACCGCGTAAGGTAGGTACTTATCCAGCGGGAATCCGTAAAAGCCGTGGCCCTCGACGCCATAGTGTGCCGTCAGAATGCCCATCAAAATCTGTACGCCCCAAAGGATCACCACTACAAAGAAGTACTTTAATGTCGCGCGTTGCGACGGCGTTGGCTGGAACCCAAGGAAGGGATCCATCTCAGGATAAGGATCATGTGCCAGTTCCTTCTCCTGCGAGGCATACCACCAGACGAGGCCTCCGATACCGGCAAGCAAGCCTATGAAGCTCAAAACCGTCCAAAGCACGGCGCCCGATGTCGGGACGTTCGCAACCAACGGCTCGTGAGGCCAATTGTTGGTATAGGTAGCCTCTGAGCCGGGCCGGTTCGTGCTTGCAGCCCACGACGTCCACCAGAAAAATTCGGCCAGTTGATGCTGCTTTGCAGGGTTGGTCAAGGCGCCGCTCGGAATGGCATACGCGGATCGGCCACTTGCAAAAACGTCGGTATAGTAAGCGCGTAGCTGCTCGAATGCAGCGATGCGGTCAGCGCTTAATGTGACGCGATTGCGCGAAGCATCGTAGGTATTGGTGCGCATTTCGCGAATCAGACGGGCCTTCAGAATTGCCTGTTGGTCAGGTTCAAGAGCAGCAAAACTTGCCGCACCAGCTTTGACGGCCCAGGCATTCAGAAGAATCTCCGATTCACGGTGCAGCCAATCGGCGCTCCAGTCGGGCGCGACATAGGCTCCGTGACCCCAGACGGTACCTACTTCCTGTCCGCCGATCGACTGCCAGACTCCCTGTCCATCGGTGATGGAACTTCCGGTGAAGAGAAGCTGCCCATCTGTCGTGTAGACGTCGGGGATGGGAGGAGCTTCGCTGATCATCTTCCGCCCGACACTACCGAGAACGGCAAACGATCCAAGAATAACGATGGCTAAAGCCACCCAATAACGTTTGTAGGACATGATCTTCCCTCAATTGAAAATGAAAAGCAGGCGCGCCTAGTCCGTTACCGGAGGTGGCCGCAATGAAGTCAAGTTATCGACTTCACGAACTGAATGCAGGGACATAAGTCACAATTTCGTGTAAACAATCACGCTTTGAATCAAAGTGTCCCAGCAGGGATATGAGAGTTTCCCAGCAAGAGAGGGATATGAATGTGATTTAAATCACCGCATTCTCTCTGCAAGTCCGGCAGCGGACCAAGCTACTGAGAGGCGAGATATTCACCGATGAGCTGATGCCGATCGTGCGTCATTCCTGCTAAAGTGGCCAAGGCCTTGTCGAATGAGTGCAATACGCGCCGTCCTTAGTCGAGCGCTGGCGGCCAAGTTCTCCCGGAGGTTGCAGAGCATGTCCTTCCGTTCCGTGTTCCTGGCTGTCGTCATTGCATTTGCGCTCATTCTTGCCGGTTTTCTCGTGAATCGGGCTCGTCCGAGTGTCGAAACGGCTCAGCCGACAGCGGACTTTGTCCGGGCATCGGGAAAATGTGCCGAATGTCACGCGCGGCTTCAGTACTCAGTTGTTCACGAGTATGAGATGTCGGCCCACGCGAAAAAGGGCGTCAACTGCCTTGACTGTCACCAGCCCGGAGCGGGCCAACAGAAAGTCGATCATCACGGTTTCGTGATCAGCACCCATCTGACGGCCGGCAATTGCCGCTCCTGTCACGAAGGCATCTATCAGGAATTTCTGCGCAGCCGGCACGCGGCTCCAAGCTGGGCAGCCGTCCACGGCGAGAAGGCTCTCAGTCCGGAGCAGGTTGCCTTCAGCGAACAGTTCCAGCCAGGCGGGACGAAGCGTCCGCCGAATCCGTTGGTGATTCCGGAGGGACATCCCGCCGCTACATCCGGTTGCGAGCAGTGTCACGCCATCGGCAAGCCCAATGATGATGGAACGATTGGGAGCTGCACGCAATGCCACTCCAGGCATACGAGCTCTGTTGAACTCGCGCGTCTGCCAAGCACATGCGCCCAGTGCCACATGGGTCCCGATCACTCGCAGATCGAGATTTACAACGAGTCAAAACATGGGATCATGTTCGCGGCGCAGCGAAATCTGCTGAACCTCAATGCGGATCCGCGAAAGCTGACGACGCGGGACATGTTTGTGCCAACCTGCGCTACGTGCCACCTGAGTGGCATCAATGGACTCAAGGTCACGCACAACCCATCTGACCGGCTCGGTTGGTACCTTGCGGACGCAATCACAACTCATCGACCGAACTACCTCCAGGCCCAAATCAATATGAAGCAGGTCTGTACTCAATGCCACACGCAGGTTCTGATTGACCGCATCTACAGACAGGGCGAAGAAGTTGTGCAGAGTACCAACGCCAAGGTCACCGCTGCCAAGGCGATAGTGGATGACCTGCGCAAGGATGGCAGTCTTTCGGGGCCACCCTTCACGCATACCATCGACTTCACCTATTTCAATCTCTGGCACTACGACGGCCGCACATCGAAGCATGGAGCGTTCATGGGCGGCGCCGACTTCGTGCAGTGGCATGGGAATTACGAGCTGCTATCGAAGACTGTCGAGCTTCAACATCAGGCCAACGAACTGCGGAGGGAGCATGCCCACAAGTAAACTGCTGGTTCGGTTGCAGAGCATCGTTGCCGACAGGCGGTTGAGATGGGCACACGATCCTCAACTCTGGGTTGAGCTTTTTGTGACCACGAATCTGGCGATCCTTGCAGCGGACATTTACATCGCCCACTCGGTGAATCATTTCCAAAAAGCCGCAGAGTATGTTCCTCTCTACTTCTCCATCGGAGCGCCGGTAGTTCTCGCCGTCGTCATTTTGTTGCGCTGGATTGGGCGCTTCGAAGCGCCGTGGCGTGATGTTGGATACATGATCGGGTGGCTTTCTATCCTGGTTGGGCTGGGAGGCGTTCTCTATCACTTGGAGAGCCGATTCTTTCTCGACCGAACTCTGAAGAGCCTTACCTATGCCGCTCCTTTTGCCGCCCCCTTGGCGTATACCGGACTCGGGTTCTTGCTTCTGACGAATCGGATGGTGAACGCGCGGAGCGCCGAATGGGCCCGATGGGTGATCTTTCTGGCGTTAGGTGGATTCTTTGGAAACTTCGTGTTGTCGTTGACCGATCATGCTTCCAATGGCTTTTTCGCCAGGACGGAATGGATCCCGGTTATCTCTTCGGCACTTGCAACCGGCTTTCTGATCGTTCCCCTGGTACTCACAGTCACGCGGCGATTTTTGGACGTGTGTCTAGTCGTGATGCTGACGCAGGCCCTGGTCGGAATACTGGGATTCGGATTCCACGTTGAGGCGAATCTAGTCGGACCGGGGCACGACCTGTTTGACAAACTTGTCAATGGCGCTCCTCCAATGGCCCCTTTGTTGTTTCCCAATCTTGTGGGCCTGGCGCTGATTGGAATGTGGGCACTTCTTCCTCATCTTGACGAAGCCAGTCCGGGCCGGTCATGGCTGGGTACAACCTACGACTGGGCACACCCGGGAGAGCAGAATGCCCCGAGGACCTAGCTCGGCTTCGTGAGGGCGCGCAAGGTTTCGTGCAACTACGCCACAGTTCGTTGGCTTTGGATGCTCTGGGCAAATGCAGAATGTCCCAACAGAAATGTGAGTGCCAGGTTTGTCGCGAAGATCAGCACTCCACAGAGTTCCAACGTGCCAGAAGCCGGCAGCACCTTCCACGCGAATGAGACGATACCTTCATAGGCGAGGGGCTCAGAGGAAACACGCAACAGGCATCCCGTCTGAAGACATAGCAGACTCAAGAGCATGAGGCGCTTGCTGAAGATGCGTTCAATTCCGGCGAAATGGGGCAGAATGCGCGGCCCGATGGCGAATACCATTGTTGCCGCGAAGCCGACCGTCAGGGCATGACGTGAGGCACCCCAGATGCCACCGTGCACGTCGGCAAATGCGGCCCAGACACTCATCAATGCAGCTACCACCAGCCACACATAGGGCAAACGAGCAAAGGTAGAAAAACAGGGATGAATGCCTTGCATCTTGGCAAATCCGTGAGGCCGCTCTGCGAAACGTAGCGCTACTCCGATCGCAATTGCGCTAAACGCCAACAAGATGGTTGCGGGTTTAGGCAAGCCAGCAACTCCAAATAATACCCCCGCTACATCCAGGCATATGGCCAGGCGAAACAAGCGAACCTTCGGTTTGGCTATTGATAGAAAGGATGGCAACCAGCGCGCCGAGAATCCCCAAACGACGGGCACGACAAATCCCCAGCCCAGTAGCACGAGATATTTCTGATCGAGCGCGTGCGGGAAAGATCGAAGACCACCCTGCAGGCCCAATCGAACACATTCGACAAAGTTGAAGATGACAGCAGATGCGAGCCCCGCAGTCCCAATCAGGACGGAGACCATCCAGAGCTCCATTAGAGTTTTCGATTTGTTTCCTTGGGTTGACGCCGGTCGTTTGTGGTGGGAGGCTGCAAACAGGAACAGAATGACAGCGATGAGTTCAAATCCTGCGGAAACCGGAAGAAGCGTGCGCCAATGCCATCCATAAATGTTTGCGAACCAGCGCAAGGCCACGCCGGATGTCCAAAGGATGTAGCAAAAAAGAGGGAGACGCGTAGCCGCCCGCCCCTTCGCGGGCTGCGAATAGAAGCCAATGCCGAGAATGAAACTGCCAATCCAGCCGAACATTTGCGCGTGGCCGTGTCCTTCCATCCATGCTGCAGGTAATGTGCCCAGTCCGTGATGCGCACTGATCGCCATCAGGTTCGAAAATCCCAGCAGAGTCCCGGGCAACGCCATAAAGAAAAGGCCGCTCGCGATCCAGGCGCGGAGCATGAGGCTCTTCTGGCGTTCACGAGCGATGATTGTCGCGTTCTCATTGACCCCGACACTGAGTGCAGCTTGATCAAATAGCGAAACTGTGGTCATGGCTAGCTCCTTGCCTTGAGCGTTTCTTCCAGTTGCATGGCGCGAGGAAACAAAACATCGTTCTCAAGATGGACGTGCTGTTTGAGCTGAGCTTCGAATTCGCGAAGACCTGAAAAGAGGGCGATATGCGTCGCGCAGGCCCATGAAGGCGGCTCGAAGTGATTTGTCAGCCGCGTCAGTTCAGCCAGAATGTGGTCGGTAGCCTCGTGCTCCTGTTCCATCATGAAGATAGGCTGCGCGACCGAACGGAAACATGTGTGTGCGGGCGGATAGGCGACGATCGATTCCTGATCCATTTGCGAGATGAACGGAAATAGGACCTGCTCCTCCTTTTCAATATGCGCATGCATTTCGATATGGAGCTTTTCCGTGAGTTCGGCAACCCTCGCCAGTTCAGGCGCCCGATCGCTGCGCTTCGCCGCCACCTTTGCAGCCATTTCGACCAGCCTGGGGAGTTCTTGACGAACACACTGGTGATGAATACGGACGATGTGTTGAACCAGGCGCCCCAGCGAAAGCGCTTCTGGATCCATTGCCACGCCACCACTCTGAGCTTCGGCGTCGGCGAGTTTTTCAAGGACCTGATCTACAGAGAGTTGCAGTTCCTGACATGCTCCTTCGAGCGATCGGTCGGCCTGCAAACATAGGTCGATATCGAAGCGATGGAAAATTCTGGCCGCGGATGGCTGCCTGGATAAGATTTCGCGGATGGACTCTGTTGCGGTGGACATAAACACTCTCCACCTGCAACCGTATCGACCGCGGGAAAGCACAGCAGTAACTTATGTCACTTGGGGCGAATAGTTCTAGGGCGTCGCCTCAAGAAGTGCCTTCAGACCGTCCATGTCCTTTACGACAATATGTCTCGCGTCCACTTCCAGAAGGCCTTCAGCCTGAAGGCGCATGAGATTGCGAGAAACAAGCTCCCGAACCGTTCCCAACTGATTAGCAAGCTCCTGATGGGTTGTAGGGAGTTGAAACTCGATTCCACGGGCACCTTTCGTGCCGTCGCTCTGAGCGAGTTTGAGCAGCGCTGATATCAAACGCTGTCGAATGGTGGTGAACGACAGTTCTTCGATGATTCCCACCAGACGCCGCAACCGAGACCCCACTACCTGGAGAACCTTAAGTGCAACTTCCGGGTGCTCAAGGCAGTACGCCTGAAAATCTCGACGCGAAATGAATGCAATCTCGGCATTCTCAATCGCTACGGCAGAGGCCGGAAAGGGGCCACCATCGAAGACCGGCAATTCCGCGACGGACTCGCCTGGAACATTAACTGCTAGAACCTGCTCACGGCCGCTCATGGATGTCTTGAAAATGCGAACCTTGCCCTGTGCGATGATGTGCAGACCATTGCACGGCTCGCCTTCAGAAAAAAGCAACTCCCCGGCACTAAACAGCTTGCGAACTGTTCTTGCAGCGAGCGTTTTCAACTCCAGCGGCGTTAGGCTCGACAACAGCGGGGTCTTCCCGAGGGCAGTAGCGAGATCGATGCGTTCGGCGGTCACTCGGAAATTCTAGCAGCCTGGGACTTTGGTCACTGCGCCCGCCTGTTCAGGCGCGGTCTCATGAGTGCATGAACCCGCAAATCAACACGATCGACTTTAGCGAACGGCCATTCATCGCCATCTGGGAAGTGACCCAGGCGTGCGACCTCGCTTGTGTCCACTGCCGCGCTTCCGCCCAGCCTGACCGGAATCCCATGGAACTCAACACGGACGAGGGTAAGCATCTGATCGACCAGATCGCAGCATTGAAGGTTCCAGTTTTCGTGTTGACCGGAGGCGATCCAATCAAGCGGCCTGATCTTTTCGAGTTGATCGGTCACGCCCGCTCCGTAGGAGTCAGAGTATCTTTGACTCCGAGCGCTACGCCGTTGCTGACCAGGGATGTTGTTGTCAGGTTGAAGGAGGCCGGTCTTGCCAGGCTAGCCGTGAGTATGGATGGCGCCAGCGCCGAAACGCATGACGCATTTCGCGGCATGAGTGGGTCGTTTGCCCGGACGCTCGACGCGGTTCGCTGGGCAAATGAGATTGGGCTTCCGGTGCAGATCAACACTACGTTCAGCAGAAGGAACGTCGTGGAGATCGATGAAATTGTCGCATTGATGGAAAAGCTGGAGATAACGCTATGGAGCGTGTTTTTTCTCGTTCCCACTGGACGCGGGAAGCTGAACGATTTATTGAGCGCAGAGGAGTTTGAATCGGTCTTTGCGAAGATATACAGCCTGTCCAGCACTGCGACCTTCGATATCAAGACTACCGAGGCCCAACACTATAGGCGCTTTGTGTTGCAGCAACGTGTCGCCGAGCGCAAGTCAGGATTGGGTACCGGCAGTGTCCCCGAGAGATCAGATGACGCGATAGGGCGCGCACCGCGCGGTCTCAATGATGGCAAGGGATTCGTCTTCATTTCGCACAAGGGGGAAGTTTTTCCGAGTGGCTTTCTTCCCATTTCAGCCGGCAACGTACGCGAGCAGAACTTGGCCGAGATTTATCGCGAATCTCCGCTCTTTCGC
>Ga0207683_10004071_pt1 | contig 12635 bp, 9 predicted proteins | sample KBSM73metaG_FD_184333 | JGI IMG/M metagenome (GOLD analysis project Ga0207683, IMG submission 184333) | Miscanthus rhizosphere microbial communities from Kellogg Biological Station, Michigan, USA - KBS M7-3 metaG (SPAdes) (version 2) | ecosystem: Host-associated > Plants > Roots > Rhizosphere >...
CGGATCGGGCTCCAGGTCAGGCCCAGCGTGTAGTACTCGTTGTTCTTGGCCGGCGCGGTCCTTGTGTTGGTGTCCACGGAATCGTAGCGGGCAAAGACCGCCCATTCCGGCAGGAAGTAATAGGAAGCGAAGGTGGATACGCCATGGGCCGCATCGCCTACCGTGGGTGATGCCACCAGCGCGGCAGAGAAATCGTTGGCGTTGAAATACTCCGCGCCCAGGCGCAGGCCGTCCGCGATATAGGCGCCCATCACGTTGAAACGCTGGGCGGTATGGAAGGTCGGCGTGCCGTAAGCGGTGCCGAGCTTGCCGGTGTAACCGCCTACAGCAAGATTGAAGCCCTGATAGGCGGCGCTGATGCGGCCTTCATAGTCGAAATTGGCCGCCCGGTTGGTGCCCGCGCCGACCGGAATTTTCTTGTAGCCGCCGCCATTCAGTGCGGCAAAATCGTAAGCCAGGATGCCGTCGAAAGCGCTGCCCAGCATATGCACGCCCCAGTCGGACGAGGTGCCGAACTTGGTGCGGTCCACCACCACCTGCTCCAGATAGCGCATGCCATAAATGCCTTCGGAATAGGAAACCCAGGGCGTATCGGCGGCGCCGACGCGGATGGTCAGCAGCGGATCGATCTTGGCCTGCAGATAGGCCTTTTTGAGATAGATCTGGCCGTTCGCGGTGCCGCTGTCATAGGTGGTATCGGTCGTGACATTGGCCGAGAACATGGAATTGAAGACGTGCTCGATACCGACATAGAAGCGCTTGATGTCGAAATTGGTGCCGTTGCCGCCGCCGGGCCCTCTCACACCGTTGGTGGTGTTGGAGATGTTGGTGACGTCGTAATACATGCGCCCGCTGATCGTGGTGCTCTCCCACCAGCCGGGGGCTGATTTGGCGCCGTCCGAAGCGGCATTGGCGGCCGGGGCGGCCAGCGCCATTGCGGCGGCCATGGTTGCGACTTTGATCTTCATAAGAACGGGCCTTCTTGCGCGGGATAATTCGGCGCACGGCCCCGATCGCTGCGCGCGAGCGCGCGCGTCCAACCGGAACTGCACGGGCGCATCCAACGCGACGGCCGTTCCCGGGTGATGCCGGCAACATTTCGGGATATGTCGGATTGTTTCGAAGTGGCCGCTTGCGCCAACCGCCTAGCGGCCGCTTGGCCTACTGGGCCGCGCCCGGCTCAAGCCGCTATCGCGCGAGCGAGGCAGGCCTCAGCCGACGACATCAAAACCGCTTCTTCGCGAAAGCTCTGCCCGATGCCGACTTGAGGTACTTTTCGAATTCAACCGCCTGCGTTTTGTTGGAGAACGCAATGTAGGTCTTGACCTTCCAAGGAGCATATTTCGCTGTATGCGGCACTTCGCCGGCATTGTGTTTCTGAAGGCGGGATCGCAAATCGGCCGTGGCACCAACGTAATACCGCTCGAGGTGTGCCAAGCTTTGTAGAATGTAAACATAGGTCATTGGAATCTGCTCCGGCTTGCCCGCCTTCGCCCTGCGGGCTACGGCGCGGCTGCCATGATTGAATTTGACAAATCATATTCTGGCTTGCCGAGCCGAAGCTCGCGGCAACATGGCCCGCCTTCGCCCTGCGGGCTACGGCGCGGCAGCCATGATTGAATTTGACAAATCATATTCTGGCTTGCCGAGCCGAAGCTCGCGGCAACATGGCCCGCCTTCGCCCTGCGGGCTACGGCGCGGCAGCCTTCTCTCGCTTCGCGAGCGAAGGCTGGTGGGCGGTGAAGGGTTCGAACCTCCGACCCTATCGGTGTAAACGATATGCTCTACCAGCTGAGCTAACCGCCCGGATGCCCCTTATACCACGGGGCCGTAAACCAATTTCCGCGGTATCGCACGAAGCTTGGCAAACAGAAAGATTGTTCCTGCCACCAGCAGCACGACCACGATGGCGGTCTTGGTGAAAAGGAACTTCGCGCCCAGGATCACGGCCAGCAGCACGGCATGTACCGCCAGCCATAACAGCACCAACGGCAAAATTGCCGACCGGGCGCGCCGCTCCATCAGTTCAGCGAGTCCTTCAGCTGCTTGCCGGGACGGAAGCGCGGCTGCTTGGACGGCTTGATGGTGATTTCCTCGCCGGTCTGCGGATTGCGGCCCTTGCCGCCGGCGCGCGTCGCCACCACGAAAACGCCAAAACCGGTCAGCCGCACCTCATCCCCCGACTTGAGTGTGGCTGCGATAATGTCGAACACCCCATCCACGGCCTTGGCGGCATCATTTTTGGCCAGGCCGGTTGTGTCCGAAAGTTTCTGGATGAGATCGTTCTTGTTCACGGATGGCTCCTTTTCTTGGGCGCTCGCCGACATTGCTCCAGGCGATTCCTTCCCGTCGGGGGACTGTAGGGGGGGTGAAACCACCCCGTAAAGCCGAAAAAGCCCGGAATCGGCGGTTTTTTGGTCTCATGGCAGGCCGGGAGGCTCCCCTGATCGGGCTAAACCGGAAATGGAAGCGCCGCCAAAAAAAGAAGGCCCGGGAAGCCCCGGGCCTTCTCAGTTCCATTAACCCTATTTAGTGCGTGACCACCGGATCGGAGTCGCCATCGGCAAGCGGCAAGGGCGCCGCCACTTCCGGCTCGACCCAGTCGATCGCCTCGGGCTGGCGCGTCAGAGCAACCTGCAGAACCTCGCCCATGGTGGCGACAGGCACGATCTTGAGGCCCGTCTTCACATTGTCGGGGACTTCCGCGAGATCCTTCTCATTCTCCTTGGGGATGATCACGGTGGTGATCCCTGCCCTCAGAGCGGCCAGAAGCTTCTCTTTCAGTCCGCCGATCGGCAGTGCACGGCCACGCAGGGTGACTTCGCCGGTCATCGCCACATCGCGGCGGATGGGGATGCCCGTGATCACCGAGATGATCGAGGTCGCCATCGCCAGGCCGGCCGAGGGGCCATCCTTGGGGGTGGCGCCTTCCGGGACGTGGACGTGGATGTCGATCTTGTCGAACAGCGGCGGCTTGATGCCGAAGCTGGTCGCCTTGGAGCGGACGTAAGACCGCGCCGCGTCGATCGATTCCTTCATCACATCGCCCAGCTTGCCGGTGGCCTGGAAGCGGCCCTTGCCGGGCAGCATCACGGATTCGATGGTCAGCGTCTCGCCGCCCACTTCCGTCCAGGCCAGGCCGGTGACCACACCGACCTGATCCTCGCCTTCCACCTCGCCGAACCGGTGACGGCGCACGCCGGCATAGGTTCCGAGATTTTCCGGCGTGACTTCCACCGCCTTGGCCTTCTTGGTCTCGATCTCCTTGACCGCCTTGCGGGCCAGGTTGGCGATCTCGCGCTCCAGGTTCCGCACGCCGGCCTCGCGGCTGTAGTAGCGGATCAGGTCGCGCAGACCGTCATCGGTGATCTTCCATTCCTCGTCCTTCAGCCCATGCTGCTTCTGCTGCTTGGGGATCAGGTGGCGCTTGGCGATCTCGACCTTCTCATCCTCGGTGTAGCCGGGGATGCGGATGATCTCCATACGGTCCATCAGGGGCTGCGGCATGTGCAGGCTGTTGGCCGTGGTGACGAACATCACGTCCGAAAGGTCGAAATCGACTTCCAGATAATGGTCGTTGAAGGTGGCGTTCTGCTCCGGATCCAGCACTTCCAGCAAAGCGGAAGACGGGTCGCCGCGATAGTCCGCACCCAGCTTGTCGATCTCGTCCAATAGGAACAGCGGATTAGAGGACTTCGCCTTTTTCATGGACTGGATGATCTTGCCGGGCATGGACCCGATATAGGTCCTGCGGTGACCGCGGATTTCCGCTTCGTCCCGCATGCCGCCCAGGCTCATGCGCACATACTCACGGCCCGTCGATCTGGCGATCGACTTGGCGAGTGAAGTTTTGCCCACGCCCGGAGGGCCCACCAGGCACAGGATCGGGCCCTTGAGCTTGCCGACGCGCTGCTGCACGGCGAGATACTCCAGGATACGTTCCTTCACCTTCTCCAGGCCGAAATGGTCATCGTTCAGCACCTTCTCGGCGGCGACGATGTCGCGCTTGACCTTGCTCTTCTTGCCCCACGGCAAGGACAGCAGCCAATCGAGATAGTTGCGCACCACGGTGGCTTCCGCCGACATGGGCGACATGGAGCGCAGCTTCTTGACTTCGGCTTGTGCCTTGTCGCGTGCTTCCTTGCTGAGCTTGGTCTTGCGGATGCGCTCTTCCAGCTCGTTCATCTCGTCGCGGCCTTCTTCGCCTTCGCCGAGTTCCTTCTGGATCGCCTTCAACTGTTCGTTGAGATAATATTCGCGCTGGGTCTTCTCCATCTGGCGCTTGACGCGCGACCGGATCTTGCGCTCGACCTGAAGCACGCCGATCTCCGCCTCGATCAGAGACAGGATCTTTTCCAGCCTTTCGGTGGTGCCGAAGGTTTCCAGCAACGCCTGGCGTTCGCCGATCTTGACCGACAGATGCGAAGCGACGGTATCGGCCAGCTTGGCCGGATCGTCGATCTGCGCCACCGCCGCCAAGGTCTCGGACGGGATCTTCTTGTTGAGCTTGATGTATTGCTCGAAATTGGCCTTCACCGTGCGCATCAAAGCTTCGGACTCGGCGGGTGCCGCAACCTCCTCGGCCACTTTTTCCACGTTGGCCTGGAAGAAATCGCTGCGGGAATTGAAGCCGGTAACGCGGGCGCGCGACTTGCCTTCGACCAGCACACGCACCGTCTGGTCGGGCAGCTTCAACAGCTGCAACACCGTGGCCAGGGTGCCGATGGTGTGCAGGCCGTCGGCGCTGGGATCGTCCTCGGCGGCATTCTTCTGGGTGAGAAGCAGGATCTGCTTCTCGTCATTCATCACTTCCTCCAGCGCCCGGACCGACTTCTCGCGGCCCACGAACAAAGGAACGATCATGTGCGGGAAAACCACGATGTCGCGCAGCGGCAAAACCGGCGCGCTTGCGGGATAGTCTTTGGCTTCAGTTTTCTTGGCGTCATCCGCCATATGCATGCTCCTGCCGGATATCCCGGCCTAAAACGGCTTCCCCGACTGGGCGAAACCTTCAACGAAGGAGCCGCCCCTCTTGTCGCCAAGAGTATTCGGGCCAACTCCGGACATCGTAAAGTGGGCCCCCTAATAAGGTGTTTCAAGCCAGGCTAAGGGGTTAACCCCGCCAAGTTCCCGGCCGCTCACAAAAAGCTTGCGGGAAACCCGGTTTTTTGAGCTTTTTTGGGCGTTTGTGGCGGATTTGCCGCCGCCGCATGGCAGTCCTATCGTTCCGGTAACGACAGGAATGGGGAGGAATGGGGATGCTGAGCCGGCGCAAATTTAGTGCCTTGTTGGGAGCCGCCGCCGCGCTTTCGAGCCAAAACAGCTGGGCCGCAGGGACAGTGATTCCCTTCTATGCCAGCAGCGGCCCCAAACTCTTGCGCTTTGATTTGGAGGTCACCGCCGCTTCGCTGACACCGGCCGGCGGCATCACCCTGCCTGCCAATGTGCAATATGCCTGGCCGCATCCGTCGCGGAAATTTCTCTATGTCGTGGCCAGCAACACCCAGCCGGGCTCGGGCCCGGCGGGCGCAACCGGCGCGGACAAGAATCACTATGCCATTGCTTTTGTGGTGGGTGCGGATGGCGCCCTCACCGAACATGGTCCGCGCCGGATGTTGCCGTCGCGGCCGCTGCATGCCACCACCGACCATGCCGGACATTTCCTGTTCATCGCTTACAATGTCCCCAGCCAGGTCACAGTGCACCGGCTGAACGCCGACGGCAGCATCGGCGAACAGGTGGCGCAGGATCCCAAATGTGATTTCGGCATCTATGCCCATCAGGTGCGGATGACGCCGGGCGACAAGACCCTGATCCTGTGCAGCCGAGGCAATGACGCGGCCAATGGCAAACCGGAAGACCCGGGCCATATCGAGGTGTTCAGCTTCAAGAACGGGCAACTTGCCAATCTTCAAACTATCCGGCCGGGCGCAACTGGGCTTGGTTTCGGGCCGCGGCACCTGGATTTCGATCCGGCAGGCCGCTTCGCTTTCGTGTCCCTGGAGCGGCAGAACAGCCTGGCGGTGTATGGGTTGAAACCGGATGGCACCCTGACGCCGGAACCGCTGTTCCTGAAAAACGCCCTCACCGATCCCGATGGCAAGGCCAAACATCCTGGCCAAGGCGTGGGCCCTATCCATGTCCATCCCAACGGTCGCTTTGTCTATCAGACCAATCGCGGTTCGGGCCTTCGGGACGTCAACGGCCGCAAAGTCTCCAATGGCGGGGAAAACAATGTGGTGGTGTGGTCCGTGGACCCCAGGACCGGCGAGCCGACCTTGATCCAGCGGGGCTGGACCGATGACTATGAGCTGCGCACTTTCGCCATCGACCCTTCAGGCCAGGTGCTGATCGCCGCCAGCACCACCGCCATGCAGGTGGAAGAGCAAGGCGTCTTCTCGCTCGTCAGCGCGGGCCTGACAACCTATCGGATAGGGACCGACGGCAAATTGGCGCCGGGCCATAAAATGGACGTGGACACGAGCGCGGGTCTGCAGTTCTGGAGCGGACTTTTGACCATGTCCTGAGCATCCGGCTACTTGTCATGCCCGCGAAAGCGGGCATCCACCTTGGACATAATGCACAACACAAGAAGTTGGATTCCCGCTTACGCGGGAATGACATGCGGATAGATCTTCGTTTAGGAAGCTGACTTCTGTTCCGCTTTGTCGGAATAGGTGTACAGCGGCCGCGCCTTGCCTTCGACCACATCGGCGGTGATCACCACCTCCTGCACGCCCGAAAGGGTAGGCAGTTCGAACATGGTCTCCAGCAGGATGCCTTCCAGAATGGACCGCAAACCACGCGCGCCGGTCTTGCGCTGGATCGCCCTGCGCGAGATGGCATGCAGCGCCTCTTCCTGGAAGCGCAGCTTGACGCCTTCCATCTCGAACATGCGCATATACTGCTTGGCCAGCGCATTCTTCGGGCGGGTCAGGATTTCGATCAGGGCTGCTTCCGACAGATCGCCCAAGGTGGCGAGCACCGGCAGACGGCCGATGAATTCCGGGATCAGGCCGAACTTCAGCAAATCTTCCGGCTCGATCTCGCGCAGCAATTCGCCGGTGCCGCGTTCATCCGGGCTGCGCACATTGGCGCCAAAGCCCATGGAGGAACCGGCAGTGCGCGCCGCGATGATCTTGTCCAGGCCGGCAAAGGCGCCGCCGCAGACGAACAGGATATTGGTGGTGTCCACCTGCAGGAATTCCTGCTGGGGATGCTTGCGGCCACCCTGGGGCGGAACCGAAGCCACCGTGCCTTCCATGATCTTGAGCAAGGCCTGCTGCACGCCTTCGCCCGACACGTCGCGGGTGATGGAGGGGTTGTCGGACTTGCGGCTGATCTTGTCGACTTCGTCGATATAGACGATGCCGCGCTGGGCCCGCTCGACATTATAGTCGGCCGCCTGCAGCAGCTTGAGGATGATGTTCTCGACGTCTTCACCGACATAACCGGCTTCGGTCAGGGTGGTGGCGTCGGCCATGGTGAAGGGCACGTCCAGGATGCGGGCCAAGGTCTGGGCCAACAGGGTCTTGCCGCAACCGGTGGGGCCGATCAGCATGATGTTGGACTTGGCCAGCTCAACGTCGCCGTTCTTGCCGGACGAATTGATGCGTTTGTAGTGGTTGTGGACGGCGACCGAGAGCACCTTCTTGGCGTGGGCCTGGCCGACGACATAATCGTCCAGCACTTTGAAAATTTCTTGCGGGGTGGGCACGCCCTCCTTGGACTTCATGAAGGAGGTCTTGTTCTCCTCCCGGATGATTTCCATGCAGAGTTCGACGCATTCGTCGCAGATGAACACGGTCGGGCCCGCGATCAGTTTCCTGACCTCGTGCTGGCTCTTGCCGCAGAAAGAGCAGTAGAGCGTGTTCTTGGACTCGCCGCCGCTGGCCTTACTCATCGCCTTCCACCGGGTCCTTTCGACCCTTGGCCCCTTTGGGGCCCGTTACAGCCTTTAGCCTAAACGGCTTATGCTGCTTTGCACAATCCAGGCCAGGCGCCGAAGCACCCCCGCCTCCCAACATTCGACCATGCTAAGGCCGATGGGATCAAGATTTGTTTAATCCGATCCGTGACGAATCTGCCTGCGATTCCGGAACTTTAGCCCGAAAAATAGCATTAAGACTGGGTTTCCAGCTCCGGGCGGCGTTCCATCACCTGGTCAATCAGGCCAAAAGCCTTGGCTTCCTCGCCTGTCAGATACGTATCCCGGTCCAGCATCTTTTCAATGGCTTCCACGGTCTGGCCGGTATGCTTGGCGTAGATCTCGTTCAGCCGCCTCTTGAGTTTGACGATCTCCTGGGCATGGCGGGCGATATCGGCCGCCTGGCCGTAAAAGGACGCCGAGGGCTGGTGCACCATGACGCGCGCATTGGGCAAAGCATAGCGCTGGCCCTTCACACCGGCGCACAGCAGCAGAGACCCCATCGAGGCGGCCTGGCCGATGCAATAGGTGTGAATCTGGGGCCGGATATATTGCATGGTGTCGTAGATCGCCATGCCCGCCGTCACCAACCCGCCCGGCGAGTTGATGTACATATGGACTTCCTTCTTGGGGTTTTCGGCCTCCAGGAACAGGAGCTGGGCGGTCAAAAGGCTGGCGCCGTAATCCTCGATCGGCCCGGTGATGAAGATCAGCCGTTCCTTGAGCAGGCGGGAATAGATGTCGAAAGCGCGCTCGCCGCGGGCAGTCTGCTCGACCACCATGGGCACCAGGGTGTTGTTGTAGAACTCACCAGGATTTTTGAATTGGTCGGCCATCGCGCAGCGCCTCTTGATTCGTCAGCAGACAGTAGCCGGAAAAATCTCCCGGCCACGCTTAATATAGTGTTCCAAGATAGAAATGCGAACCGGGCTTGGAGCGCAGGCGAGAGCCGGAGCGACCATTAAGACCTTAGCTTAAGCCTTTGCGGGCTCATCCTCGGGATCTGCGAACAAAGTGTCCTTGTCCACCTTGCGGTCATTGACCGTGGCCAGTTCCGCAATGAAATCCACCACCTTGTCCTCGAACAGAGGGGCGCGGATTTCGGCCTGGGCCTGGGGATTCTTGGCATAGAACTGGAACACCTGCTGTTCCTGCCCCGGGAACTGGCGGGCGCGGGCCAGAATGGCGCGCTGCACTTCGTCACCACCCACGGTGATGCCGTTCTGCTCGCCCAGCTTGCCCAACACCAGACCCAGGCGCACGCGGCGCTCGGCGATCTTGCGGTATTCGGCCTTGAGCTCGTCCTCGGTCTTGCCTTCGTCGGCGGCCGTCTTGCCTTCGCGCTTCAGCTCGTCTTCCACCTGGGCCCAGATGTTGGAGAACTCATGCTCGACCATGGCGGGCGGCAGCGGGAAATCATGGACATTGTCCAGCGCGTCCAGCACGCGGCGCTTCAGATGCATGCGGCTGGCGGCCTTGTAGTCGCTTTCGAGCTGCTCACGCACCCGATCCTTGAGGGTCGAGAGATTGTCCAGCCCCAGCTTCTTGGCCAGTTCGTCGTCGATCTTGGTTTCTTCCGGCGCCTTCACTTCCTTGACGGTGACTTTGAACACCGCTGCTTTGCCGGCCATTTCCGGAGCGTGATAATCGGTGGGGAAGCTCACGTTCACGTCGCGCTCTTCACCGGCCTTGGCGCCGATCAGGCCATCCTCAAAACCTGGAATGAAAGTGCCGCTGCCCAGGGTCAGGCTGAAGTCCTCGCCCTTGCCGCCGGCAAAGGGGGTGCCATCGATGCTGCCCTCATAGTCGATCACCGCCACATCGTCTTTTTCGGCGGCGCCGTCCTTGGTGGCGTAGCTGCGGGCGTTCTTGGCCAGCCGGTCCAGCGCCTCGTCGATATCGGCATCGGCGATGTCGGCGGTCAGCCGTTCCACCGTGAGCTTGGAAACATCGGTGGCCTCGAAATCGGGCATCAGGTCCACGATCACCTTGAAGGTGAGATCGGCCTTGCCATCGACCACATCTTCCACGCTACCGACCGGCTCGACGCGCGGCTGCAAAGCGGGCTTGAGCTTGTTGTCGGAGATCGCCTTCTGGCTGCCCTCGTTGACGGCGGCCTCGACCACCTCGCCCATCACGGACTTGCCGAACTGCTTCTTGAGGAAGGAGACGGGCGCCTTGCCGGGACGGAAGCCTTTGAGGTTGATCCGCGGCTTCATCTCTTCCAGACGGGCATTCACCCTGCCCTCCAGCTCGCTGACCGGATAGGTGACGGTGAACTGCTTGTGCAGTTCCTGGGAAAGGGTCTCGCTGATCTGCATCTCGTCTACTCTCTTATCCTGTCCTGCGCCGGAATCTGGTGCGGGCAGAGGGACTTGAACCCCCACGACTTTCGTCACTGGAACCTAAATCCAGCGCGTCTACCAGTTCCGCCATGTCCGCCTGATTGGGGGAAAAAATCCGCCCGAAGCGGGCCCCTATAGCAGGGGTTTTTGGGGGTTGCTAGGGCTGGATGCGGCTATTCCGGGCCAGTGCCGCCAAAATGGCGGGCAGCGTCTCGGCCAGGTCTTCGGCGATCAGGCCGGGCCCGAAATGGCGGGCCGCCTCGCCATGCAGCCAGGCCCCGGCGCAGGCCGCGTCAAAAGTGGTCATTCCCTGGGCCAGCAGGCCGGCGATCAGTCCGGCCAGCACATCCCCTGCCCCCGCGGTCGCCAGGAAAGGCGATGCGTTGGCGTTGATGACGGCTTTGCCGGATGGGGCGGCGATCACGGTGTCGGCGCCCTTGAGCAGCACAACACAAAGCGCGCGGGCGGCAGCCGTGCGCGCCGCTTCCAGCTTGCTAGGACTTTGGTCCAACAGGCCGGGAAACAGGCGTTCGAATTCGCCTTCATGGGGCGTGAGCACACATTTGTCGTCCAGCAGGCCGAACAGCGCCTGCGGTTCGTCCTTGAAGGAGGTGATGGCGTCGGCGTCGAGCACCGCGGCCGCGCCGGACCTGAGCACGCTCGTCACCAGGTCGCGCGTCTCCTTGCCCACGCCCAGGCCGGGGCCAAGGACCACCGTATTGAGCCGCCTGTCGGACAGAAGCGCGCCAAGCCCCGCCGCGCCCTGGAACGGCTTGATCATGATGGCCGTGAGATGGGCGGCATTGACGGCTACAGCTTCCGGCGGTGACGCCACGCTGACAAGGCCTGCGCCCGCACGCAGCGCGGCGCGCGCCGCCAGTCGCGCCGCGCCCGTGGCATGGGCGGGTCCGCTCACCACAACACAATGGCCGCGGGAATATTTGTGCCCTTCCAGCTTGGGCCAGGGGAATTGCCAAAGTGCGGGGGAATTTTCGTGAAGCTGGGTGTTGGCAGCCTCCGCAGGAATGCCGATATCACCCACCACCGTTTCGCCGCACAGCACGCGCCCCGGCAAAAGCAGATGGCCGGGTTTCTTGCGGAAGAAAGTGACCGTGAGCACCGCCTTCACATACACGCCACCCAAAGATTGCCCCGTGTCGCCGGAAACCCCGCTGGGGATATCCACCGCCACCACCGGCAGGTCGTTCAGGGCTTCGACGATCTGCGCATAAGCGCCTTCCAATGGACGGGACAGCCCTGCCCCAAACAGCGCATCCACCACCAATTTTGCGCCGTCCAACGCTTCGGGCTCCAGCGCGACGCGCGTGCCTTTCCACAGGTCCGACATGGCCGCGGCATCGGATTTTTTTACCCCCTCCGGCCTTCGCACCTGGTCGGTGCTACGGCCACCTCCCCCATCTGCGCTGCGCGCATGGGGGAGGCCGGGCTCCGCGTCATGTGCGACCCGCACAATGAACCCGCTTTCGTCCAGCAGCCGCGCCACCACAAAACCGTCGCCGCCATTGTTGCCGGGGCCGCACAGAACGGTGACCGCGCAAGGCTTGAAGCCTGCGGTGATGGCATCGGCCACCACACGTCCGGCATTTTCCATCAAAGTCAGAGACGGCACCCCATGCGCCACCGCGAAGGCATCAGCCCTGCCCATTTCCACGGTGGTGAGGATCTCATGGCTCATCTTTTCGCGAAATACTTCTCCAGCCGTTCCAGTGACTGTTCGATCAATGCCTGCTGCTTGCAGAAGGCGAAGCGCACGAATGTATCCGGCGTGCCGCTCTTGAAAAAGGCCGACAGCGGGATCAGGGCTACGCCGGCCTCGCGGATCAGCCGCTCGCAAAAGGCAAAATCCTTTTCATTGGTCAGCTTGGTGATGCCGGCGGTCAAAAAGTAAGTCCCTTCGCAGGGCTGCACCTCGAAACCCAGCTTGGTCAGGCCTGCGGCCAGGACATCCCGGTTCTTCTGCAGGCGCTGGGTGAGCTGGATGGAAAAATCCATCTCATGAGTCAGGCCATGGGCCACCCCGGTCTGCAACGCCGGAGACGTCGTGAAAGTGATGAACTGATGCGCCTTGGTCACCACACTGACCAGCTCGCGCGGGCCCGTCACCCAGCCCACCTTCCAGCCGGTGAGCGAAAAGATCTTGCCGGCCGAACCGATCCTCACCGTGCGTTCGCGCATGCCCGGCAAGGTGGCGAGCGGGATATGCGGCCTGCCGTCGAACACCAGATGCTCATAGACCTCATCGCAGATCACCACGATCGGCGTGCCGTTCACCACCCGCGCCAGCACCTCCAGCTCGTCGCGGCCGAAGACGCGCCCCGCCGGGGTGTGGGGCGAATTGATCA
>Ga0207683_10004072_pt1 | contig 12635 bp, 14 predicted proteins | sample KBSM73metaG_FD_184333 | JGI IMG/M metagenome (GOLD analysis project Ga0207683, IMG submission 184333) | Miscanthus rhizosphere microbial communities from Kellogg Biological Station, Michigan, USA - KBS M7-3 metaG (SPAdes) (version 2) | ecosystem: Host-associated > Plants > Roots > Rhizosphere >...
CTCATCGCAACCGGCCTGCTTACCGTGGCGACGTGCTCCCTGCTGGGCGCAGGCCTGCTGGTTGCCGTCACCTCGTGGCTCGGCACAGGCGTGGGCGAGGCCTGGGCCGACCCCCTGGTCACGGTTCTTTTCCTGGCCACGGCACTGCTCGCTGCCAGCGCCTACCAGCTCGACCACGTGGGCGTAGCCCAGGAACGGGCCGACCGCACGCTGGTCAGAAGCCTCGCACAGTCCCTCGTCCAGCTCCTCTTCCTGGCCGTCGCGCTGGCCGCCGGGCTCCGTGACCTGGCCGTGATTGTGGCCGCCGTTGCCGCCGGCGCCCTGGCCAGTGTCCTCGTGGGGCTGCGCCAGCTGGCCCGGGCCCACGTGTCCCCGGACTGGAAGCACGGCTTCCGGCCTCGGCCGGCCCTCAATCTCCTGAAGCCAGGGCTTCCCAACCACGCCCTCACGCTCGCCGACCGCGCGCCCGGCTACCTGCTCCCGCTCATCGTTGCAGCTACCCTGGGCCCGGCGTCGACTGCCGCCTGGTATGTGGTCTGGATGATGGCCTCGGCAGTGTTCTTCGTGCCGCAGTCCGCCGGGTTTACCCTGCAAACGGCCCTCGCGGGTTCACGGGCGCGGCCGGGCCTCCTCGCCTCCGCGTTACGGGCCAGCTTTATGCTGACTCTCGTGGCCGGGCTGATACTGCTGTTGGCTGGCCCCCTGCTTCTGGGCTTCCTCGGGCCGGATTACGCGTCCGCGTGGGTCCTCATTCCTGTACTCGTCCCGGCACTCCTCCTGAGTTGCGTGACCCAGGTCTACTACGGGCTGTGCCGGGCCCAACGGCGGCTTTTCGAATCCACGATAGTCGCCACTCTGGCCGCCATCCTGGTCGTGGCACCCGCCGCGGCCGTGGCGCAGCAATATGGCCTCACCGGGGTCTCAGTCCTATGGGCCGTTGCCCAAGCGGCTGCTTGCCTGATGGCCACTTGGCGCCTGATCACCCTGACCCGGATGAAGCCCGCCTCCACCGCAGGCGAGATTCCTTCAGCGGCGCGCCACCAGCCGACCTGAATCGAGAAATGATGACACACGAAACGGCAACAAGCCTCCCGGTGCGCAGCGCCCACCGGCATGAGGCGCATGCGCACGTCGGCGGTGCTAAGCCGCCCACCCACCGCAACCTCGGACTCACGCCGTCGTGGCACATCGGTGCCCTGGCCGCGGCAGCCGCGGCCGCGCTCGCCCTCGGCGTGTGGAGCATGAACCAGGTCAATCCCTTTCAGATCGGCGGGGCGGGGCTGATTGATGCCCTCCCGCCGGCCTATTTCGTTGCGCTCGCGCTCAGCCTCGCCGGATTTGTCGCCTCGCTGAGCCTCCGCCGTCTGGTTCCGGCACTTCTGACCTGGCAGCTCCTGGTCACAGTGGTTCTCCTCGACGGTGCTGACCCCATCATTCATGGCCTGCCCCGGCTCGAGGCCAGCTTCCGGCATCTGGGCATTGCGGACACCATTAGCCAATCTGGCCAGCTGGATCCGACCCTGGACGCGTACTTCAACTGGCCAGGATTCTTCAACGTGCTGGGAATGCTCTCCGGGGCGACGGGCGCCAAGGATCTTTTCGGGATCGCAACGTGGGCGCCGGTGGGCATCAACATCCTCCTGCTCGCACCGCTGCTGGCCCTGGCCCGGCGGTTGACGGCAAATCCGCGCCAGGCGTGGGCGGCTGTCTGGATCTTTTACGTGGCCAGCTGGATTGGACAGGACTACCTGTCACCACAGGCCTATTCGTTCCTCCTCCTGCTCACACTGATTGCCTGCCTGCTCAGCGTCTTCGGCGGTTGGGCCTGGCCCACGGAGCGCACCCGCTTCTCCCGGTGGCTTGCCCGCAGTGTCAGCAAACTGGACAGCTCGGTCCCGCGGTATGGCGCCGCGGAACCGCACCGGGCGGACACGGCGATTCTCGTGGTGGTCTGCGCGCTGATCCTGCTTGCCATGACGGCTTCACACCAGCTCAGCCCCTTCGCCGCGATCCCCATCCTGGCCGCGCTCCTGCTGACCGGACGTCTCCGGCTGCGCTTCTTGCCGGTCCTGGCCGTGGTCCTGCCCGTCGGCTGGCTGCTCTTTGCGGCTTCCACATTCGTGGAGGGGCATTTCGGCCAGCTGCTCGGCTCGCTCGGTGACATCGGTGCGAACAGCCTCGGCGCGCTGAGCAACAGGGTCTCAGGCAGCGACGCCCACATGTTCGTGGTCTACACGCGCATGGCCGAGGTTGCGCTGGTCTGGGTGCTCGCCGTTGCCGGCGCCATAGTGGGCTACCGGCGGAAGGCACCGTGGCTGGCGGCCGCGGCCGCGGCGCTGGCGCCGCTGGTCCTGATTCCCCTCCAGCCCTATGGCGGTGAACTGCTTCTGCGCCTGTACCTCTTCAGCCTTCCGTTCGCCGTCTGCCTGGCGGTGCTGCCACTGATGTCAGACAGTGCCGCGGGGCTGAGCCTGCGCCGGGCCCTAGCGCTGCTGCTGATGGGCGCGGTACTCGCTACAGCCACTGTCGTCTCCCGTTACGGAAATGACGGCATGGAAAGCTTCAACGACGACGAAATCGCCTTAGTGAACCACCTCTATGCGACTGCGCCCACCGGTTCCGTCCTCATTGAGGCAGTTCGCAACACCCCGTGGAGATACCAGCACTACGCGGACTACGACTACCGGGCGCTCGTTGCTGCCGAGCCCATTCCCAACGCCGCGCCGCTCAGCTGTGACGCGGCCAACCAGATCGCCCACAAAGCGGGCGCGTACCTCATCGTTACCGAAAGCCAGCAGGAGGCAGCCGAACTTCGCGGTTCGACTCCCACCGGCGACCTTCAACGTTTTACCGCCACATGCGCCACGAGTCCGGGCTGGACAAAGGTTTTTGAAAACGCAGGCGGCGTGATTTTTCACATCGAAGGAGTTAGCAATGGCAACTGAACGCAGCTACGTGAGCTATGCGACGGCAGCAGTCGCCGTAGCAGCCATACCGCTCTCGTTTGTCGGCCCCGAGGGCCTGCGCCTGGCGGTGATTGGCCTGCTGATGCTGGCCGGGCCTGGAACGGCGCTGGTGCTGCTCCTCCGCTTCGACCCCCCGCGCTCAGCCCAGGCCACTGGCGCGCTTCCCCTCAGCATCGCCATCGCAATCGCCTTCAGCCTCGCGATGTCCACCCTCGTGGCGACGGCGATGATCTACGCACGTCTCTGGTCACCGCCGGCGGCGGTATGCCTCCTGTCGGCCCTGACCCTCGTATTCCTGGGCCTTGAGCTCAAGCGGCCAAAGCGTGCCCTGGTGCGTGCGAAATGATCATCTTCCTGACGGGACTGGCCACCATGACGGCCCTCGTGGGCTGCGATGTGCTTCGCGTGTTGCAGCCGGACAAGGCACTCCCGCGCGCCGTGGTGATCACCACGGCAGCCCTGCTGGCCATAGTCGGCGTCGCGGTGGTCATGCAATTGGTGCATCTGGCGCAGCTGGCGTGACAGAAACCGTCCGCCCGGTGCCGCGGCGCCGGGCGGACACCAACAAGTCGAACCAATCACGGAAAGTATTTTCAATGAGAAAACTTAGAACACTCAGCATGGTTGGGACGCTCGGAATGCTCGTAGCCGGTTCCCTTGTCTTCGGTTCCGCCCAGGCTGCCACCGCCGCAACCTGCAGCCCGGCACCGACAAACTCCTATCCGGGCACCGTTGTGCTCGCCACCAGTTTTGAAGCGGGCGGCTTTTGCGGCCTCGTCCCCAAGGTGTCCGGCACCGGCACCGCAACGATGTCCACTTCGCGGCCCCACACCGGGACACATGCGGTTAAGCTGCACGTGACCACGGACTCCGGCTCGCTCGCAAACCTCTCCTCCCCTTCGTTTTCCTCGGGGACCAAGACCTCGTACGCAGACGGCTGGTTCAATATCACTGTTGCCGGCGTTTCCGGCAATGACGTCCCGTACTTCCGTTTCTTCTCCGGTTCCACCCGTGTCGCGGACATCTACCGCTACAACAGCAACGGGCAGTTGTGGCTCCGGGTCACGTCACCGAGTGGCAGCTTTGTCTACACGAAGCTGATCTCCAGCAGCATCTCTCTGAGCGCCTGGCACCATGTGTCCATGCGGGTGACCGCCAACGGCAATTCGTCAACAATCCAGGTATGGTTCGACGGCGTGCAGCGCTACAGCAGCTCGAGCGTCCAAATGCTCGGGAGCAGCCTGAGCAAAGTTCAGCTCGGGGCCGAGCACAACCGGCAAAAGGGCGACGAATACATCGATGACGTGATCATCAAACGCTCCTAGCCCCCTCAGATGTTCCGCGGGCGGCCCAGCCTCATTCAGGCGCCTTGGCCGCCCGCACGAAATCCCCGATCTTGGCCAAGTCCTTGATGCCGCGCGCCGACTCGACGCCGGAGGACACATCGACACCCCACGCCCCGGCCTCCGCCGCTGCCCGGGCCACGTTGGCGGGATCGAGACCGCCGGCGAGCAGCCACTTGCGCCCGGTCAGGGCCTTGGCCCGGACCGAGCCGTAATCCCAGGCCTCGCCTGAGCCTGGCACGGCGGCGTCGATCAGGAGCAGCTCCTCGCCCCAGTCGCTGAAGGCCTCAGGCGCGGCGGCCATGGTGACGGCCCTGATGAGTTTCATCCCGGCGTCGTGCACTGTCCGGACGTCGGCGGGTGAGCGGTCCCCGTGGAGCTGGACCCAGACCAGGCCCGCCTCACGGGCGACGGCGACGGCGTCGGCGGCCGGTTCGTGCCGGAACACCCCCACCGCGGGCACCCCGTCCGGGACGTGGGCGAGGAGGTTCCTGACCTGTTCCGGCGTGACCTCCCGGGGGCTGCGGGTCAGGACGAAGCCGACGGCGTCCGCGCCGGCGCCTGCCGCGACGCGGACCGCATCCGGGGTGCTCAGGCCGCACACTTTGACAAACATTCGGGCTCCTTCTGCGCGCTTCCTGCCTCCGACGTTAGCAAGGCCGGACCCCCGCCGCCGACTTTGCGTCGGCACGGGCGTGCGCAGCGCCGCCGGCGTCCCGGCGGCGTCGGTGCGAGCGCCGTCCCCGGAAACGGGCCGATAGGCTGAGGCCATGGAGATCATCCGCTATGCCGAGCTCAAAGCCCACCCCTGGCGCAACGGCGGCGGGGTGACGCGCGAAGTGGCGCGCCATCCACGGACCCCGTCCATGCAGACCGCCCCGCAAACCGCCTTGCGGACGGCCCCGCAAGATACTGCGCAGGACAACGCCTGGGACTGGCGCGTCAGCATTGCCGAAGTCTCCAAAGCGGGCCCCTTCTCCGCCTACGCCGGAATGGACCGTGTACTGACGGTGATTGACGGCGACTTGCTGCTGCTGAGCGTGGACGGGGCCGAGCATCCGCTGGAGAAGTACCGGCCGTTCCGGTTTTCCGGCGACGCGGACTCGGCGGGGGCGCTGCCCACCGGCGACATCCGGGATCTGAACGTCATCACCCGCAACGGCGCCTTCAAGGGCTACACCTCGATCATCGAGCTGTCCAAGAAACGCGCCCATCCGGTGTTCGCAGGCCAACTCGGCATCCTCCTGCAGGGGCAGGGAACGGTCAGCCCGGGGACTGCCGGCAGCCTTCCCACCGGGCCGGCCGCCGTCGCCGCGCCGGAGCCGGAGCGCGTCGAGCTGAACCGTTACGACGCCGTCGTCGGCGCCGATACCGCGACGCCGGAAATCCTGGGCCGCGGATTCCTGGCTGTCATCTCGATCGACCCTGCGGAACCCGGCACCGTATAGCGCTGTCCGCCTACACCCGGGCGCCGCTGACACGCACCGAGTCCCCGGACAGCCGCTGCGCGAGCCAGATCGGGACGATCGAGACCACGATCAGCACGACCGCCACGACATTGACCACGGGCGCCTGGTTCGGACGGAAGAGGTTCTGCAGGATCCAGATCGGCAGCGTGGTCTCGCCGGCCCCGATCGTGAACGTGGTAACGATGATCTCGTCGAAGCTCAGCGCGAAGGCCAGCAGGCCGCCGGCCAGCAGCGCGGAGCGGAGCTGGGGGAAAGTCACCAGGCCGAACGTGGTGAAAACACCGGCGCCGAGGTCGGCAGAGGCTTCCTCGAGGCCGGCGCTGGTGCGGCGGAGCCGCGCAATGGCGTTATTGAACACTGTCACCATGCAGAACGTGGCGTGGGCGATCACCACCGTCCACAGGCTCAGCGGGACGCCCAGGATCGTGGTGAACATGTTGTTCAGCGCGATGCCCGTGACAACCCCTGGCAACGCGATGGGCAGGATGACCAGGAGGTTGATGACGTCGCGGCCGAAGAACTCGTAGCGCTGCAATGAGATCGCCAGCAGCGTCCCCAGCACCAGCGAAATGATGGTCGATACGACCGCCACCCACAGGGAGGACACGACGGCCTCCCTGACGCCGGGCGAGTCAAATGCCTTGCCCCACCATTCCAGCGTGAAGCCCTTGGGCGGCCAGCCGAAAGTCCGGTCCGCGTTGAACGAGTTCACCACCACCAGCAGCAGCGGTGTGTAGATGAACAAAAACACCAGCGCCGTGACAATGCCCAGGACCACCTTGGCGCTACGGGAAAGTCTCATGATGCTCCTCGCACTACAGGCTGTTCAGGGCGCCGGTGCGGCGGACGACGAAAAGGTAGAACATGATGATGGCGATCGGCACCAGCGATACCGCGGCGGCGAACGGCAGGTTGTTGGCCGCTCCGACGTTGGCGTAAATCACGGTGCCCAGCATCTGGGTGGTCCCGCCGACGATCTGCGCAGTGATGTAGTCGCCCAGGGACAGGGAGAACGTGAAGATCGTGCCCGCGATGATGGAGGGGACCAGCAGCGGAAGCATGACCAGGCGCATGGTGGTGAGCGGCTTCGCGCCCAGGTCCCCGGAGGCCTCCAGCAGGGAGTCGGGGACCCGGTCGAAGCCCGCGTAGATCGGCAGGATCATGTACGGCAGCCAGATGTAGGACAGGGTCAGGATGACGGCGGTTTCGCCGTAGCCCGGCGAGGACAGGCCGATCGGGGCCCCCAGCCACTCCAGCAGCCCGCCCTCGGACAGGACATTCCGCCAGGCGTAGGCCTTGACCAGGTAGCTTGCCCACAGCGGCATCAGCACGGCCACCACGAGCAGTTTCTCCCAGCGGGCGGGAGCGACCTTGGCGATGAAGAACGCGATGGGCAGTGCCAGGATCATGTCAATCACGGTGACCGCCACGGCGATCCACAATGTCCGCAGGGTGATCCGCTGATACACCGGATCGGTCAGGACCGTGACGATGTTTTCCGTGGTCCAGACCGTGGACACCTCCCCGGTGAAGGTGTCCACGGTCCAGAACGCGGTGATAAGCAGTGCCGCCAAAGCGGCGATGTACACCAGCACCAGCCAGCCCGCCGGGGCGGTGAGCAGGGCCGCCAGCCTCAGCCGGGGCGAGCGGTGCAGCAACGCCGAGAAGGCGTTGGTTTTCGCCCGTGGCACGGCCCCGGCATCGCCGGGCGCCCCGGGCGGCAGCTGTTGCGCATGAAGTGCCATCTCGCCTTAATCTCTGCCGGCCCCGGGGCCGGCTCGTTGTTGCGGGTTTGGTGCGGCAGAGCCGGAATCAGCCCTTGATTTCCGTCCAGGCCTTGGTCCATTCCGAATAGTCGGTGCACTTGACGTCCTTGCGGCCATCGAGGCACTCGGCCACCGGTGTGGTCCAGAACCAGATCTTGTCGGCGTAGGCCGCATCACCTGAGTGGTACGTCTGGCAGTGGTTGGGATCCTTGGTCAGCTCGCAGGCTTTCGCGTTGGCCGGCGATTCGCCAAAGTACTCCGCCACCTGGGCGTTCGCCTTGGGGCTGGCGATGTAGTCGAGCCACTTGTAGGCGCAGTTCGGGTTCTTGGTCTTGGAGCCGATCATCCAAGTGTCCGACCAGCCGGTGGCGCCCTCGTCCGGGACGAGGGTTGCGACCTTGGCGCCGTCTGCCGTCGCGATGTTGGCCCCCACCTGCCAGGTGGTGCCGACCACGGTGCTCCCGGACGTAAAGGCCTGGACCTCCTTGACGACGTCGCTCCAGTACTCGCCGATGTGCGTGCGCTGCTGCTTGAGCAGGTCAACGGCCGCGGTCAGCTGGTCCTTGTCGAGGGCATAGGGGTTCTTGATGCCGAGGTCCGGCTTATGGGCCATGAGGTACATGGCGGCATCGGCGATGTAGATGGGCGAGTCGTAGGCCGTGACCTTGCCGGTGTTCTTGGCGGCGTCGTCAAACACCGCGCTCCAGGAGGCGGGCGCCGGGGTGACCTTGTCCGTGGAGTACATCAGCAGGTTGGCGCCCCAGCCGTGGGGCATTCCGTAGTTGACGCCGTTGACGGTGTTCCAGGCTTTGTCCTTCAGGAACGGGTAGATGTCCGGGTAGTTCTTCAGCAGGCTCATGTTGACCGGTTGCACGTCCTGGCCGGCGATCAGGCGCAGCGATGCATCCCCGGAGGCCGAGATAACGTCGTACTGCCCCGTGCGCATGAGCGTCACGGCCTCGTCCGAGGTGCCGAACGGCTTGAAGCTGACCTTGCACTGGGTTTCCTGTTCGAACGGATGCACCCAGTCGACGGCCGGGTCGTTGCTGCCATCCTCGACGTAGCCGGGCCATCCGAGGATGGACACCTGGCCTTCACCGGTGCCGATCTCGGTCTTGACCGGCTGCGCCGACTGTGCAGAACCCGATCCGCCGCTGGTTCCGCAGGCTGACAGCGCGAGGGCTGCGGCTGCAACCACCCCGACTACGAGGGAGGCCTTAGTTCCTGGTGCCATGATCCGTACCTTTCGCTGTGGAGAAAAACTCTGGACTGGAACGCTGCGCCGCGGCACGGACGGCAACCCCGCCCGGCATGGTCCGGCGTCAGGTAGTGCCGGGGACCGGAAGCCAAACGACGGCGTCGTCGTCCCAGCTGACTGTGACGGGCCCGTTCACCAGATCGGTGTCGCTGCCGGGCAGCTTTTCCGGAACGAGCGCGACGACGGCAGGTCCGCCGTCGAGCTGCACCCGCACCTGGGTGGCGTGCCCGACGTATACGAACGACGTCACTGTCCCGGGCCGGGAGGTGGTGCCGGAACGGTGCTCCGGTTCGCCGGTCCAGGCGACGCGCAGCCGCTCGGGACGGATGCACAGCGGCTCCGGCCGGCCATAGATGGCCTGGGCCTGGCCGGCGTCGAAAATGTTGGAGGTGCCGACGAAGTTGGCCACGAAGATACCGCCCGGGCGCTCGTAAATTTCGTGCGCGGTGCCGATCTGTTCGATGCCGCCGTTGTTGAACACACCGATCCTGTCGCTCATGGTCAGGGCCTCCTCCTGGTCGTGGGTGACGAAGATGAAGGTGATACCCAGCGAGCGCTGCAATTCCTTGAGTTCGACCTGCATCTGCTGCCGGAGCTTGAGGTCCAGGGCACCGAGCGGCTCGTCCAGGAGGAGGACCTTGGGCTCGACCACCAGCGCCCGGGCCAGGGCAACGCGCTGCCGCTGGCCGCCGGAGAGCTGGGCGGGTTTGCGGCCGAGGAACTTCCCGAGCTGGACGCGGTCCAAGGCTTCCCTGGCCCGCTCCCGCCGCTGGTTCCCGTGCATGCCGCGCACCCGCAGCCCATAGGCGACGTTGTCCACCAGGGACATGTGCGGGAACAGCGCGTAGTCCTGAAATACGGTGTTGACGTCCCGCTGGAAGGGCGCCATGGCCGTGACGTCCTTGCCCTCGAGTTCGATAGTTCCGGACGTCGGCAGCTCGAAGCCGGCGATCAGGCGCAGGACCGTCGTCTTGCCGGAGCCGGACGGGCCAAGCATGGAGAAGAATTCCCCGTGGCGGATGTCCAGGTCCACGCCATTTACCGCGACGGTGTCCCCGAAGACCTTGGTGAGCTTACGCAGACGGATCGCCGGAACCTCTTCGTTTCCGGTCGAGGTGCCGGCGGCCAGTGTTTCGGTCATGGGGTGCGCCTTACTCCGTTGCCGGATCGTCCACAGGAACCACGCAGCCGAATGTGATCCAGTCCACACAGGGCTGCTGGGCCAAATGCTATTACTCCATAGGTTTTGTGTATAGACCCTCCGGCAAAGCCCGGATTAGGATGTCATCAGCCCGGGCGGCGCGCGGCGGCACCGCGGAAGCCGCACGGATGCACGGCCGGGGCAGGGCGGATACCGCCGGAGGGAAGGGAGGCCCGAATGGTGTTGTCGCCCACGGGCGCCTCCCGGAGCCTGGCGGCGGTGTTCACGCCGATCAAATCACGCGGGCTTGTGGATGAAGTGTGCGGCCGGATCGAACAGGCCGTGGAGACCGGGCTGCTCACCAGCGGCCAGCGGCTGCCGAACGAAACCGAGCTGGCCGCGGCCCTCGGAGTGTCCGCGGTAACGGCACGGGAGGCACTCTCCCAGCTGCGTGCCTCAGGAATCATCCGGACCGCGCGCGGCCGCAGCGGCGGAAGCTTCATCGCCGACGACGTGCTGCCCTCCCGGGAACGGGCCCTGGCGCAACTGCATGAGCTGAGCCGGCTGCAGATCAGGGACCTCGCGCTGCATTACCAGGCGATCGCCGCGGCCTGCGCGGGCGTGGCGGCCCGCCGCTCCGACGCCGCCGACATCGCCACGCTGCGCTCGTTCATCCCCGCAGCGGACGATGACTCGCTGAGCTGGCGTCTGGCCCTCTCGGAGTTCCTGCTGGAAGTCGCGGCCATTGCCCGCTCGGCCCGGCTTGCCCGGGAACTCATCCGGCTGCAGGCAGATCTCGGCACCCTCACGCTGCTGCCCTGCGCCGACACCGGCTACCGCGGACGCACCGCCGTGATCCTCGGGGACGTGGCAGCCGCCATCGAGACCCACGATCCCGGGGCCGCCGAAACGGGGGTCAAGGCCCTCATCTCCGCCACCACCGACTGGCTGCTGACCGAACAGGCCAAAAGCTATTGACCGCACCCGCATCCCGGAGCCACGATCGTGGCCAACTTTTGACCGCAAATGTCCGGCACCTTCGAGCTAAGGCAGCACCGATGTCCGAAACCACCTCCACCACAGACCCCACCACAGCGTCCATGGCAGCGCCGGCCGAACCCGGCGCTGTTGGGAAGGCGGCCCAGCTGGCCGCAGCCGAACTCGACGCCACCATCGCCGGCATCGAGCACCGCCTGACGGAGTGGGCCGCTGACACCGGGACCGCGCTGGCCGCCATGTCCGGCAAAGTCACCGGCACGGCCGTGGACAAGCTCATCCGTCCGGTGGTCGAGGAACTGGTGCAGCTGCCCGGCGGCTACGCGGCCGGAGCGGGGTTCATTGCCAACGCCGGGCTGCTCGGGCCCGAGCGCAGCTATATCGCCTGGTGGCAGGGCCCGGATCTGGAGCACGTCGACGCGCTGGCCAACTTCAGTCCCAACTCCATCAGCCGCTACGTCAAGGCCGAATGGTTCCGGATCCCCGTGGAAACAGGACGGGCCCACGTCACCGGGCCTTACGTGGATTTCCTCTGCACCGACGAGTACGTCCTGACCTTCACGCACCCGGTGTTTACCCGCCCGGACGGCCCGGTCGCGGGAATCGTGGGCATCGACGTGACAGTTCAGCGCCTGGAACGCGGAGCCATGGCGGCGCTGCGGCGGATCGGCGGCCGGGCCACCCTCGCCAATGCCGACGGCCGGGCCATCGTGTCGGCGGCGTCCGATATCGACGCCGGCGACCTTACCGCGCCGAACGAGCCGTGCGCGCAGTACCCCGTGGGGCGCACGTTCATTCTCTGCAGCGACGCCGTCGGGCTCTGATGCCGATTTGCTAAACTTGGAGGCCAAGGCCCCTCTTCCGGGCCTCCGGACGACGGTTCAGTACCCGGCACGCGACAAGACTGGCCACAGGAGCTGTCATGTCGTGGCTAATACTCATTCTTTCCGGGGCGCTGGAGGCCGTTTGGGCCGCCGCCCTGCACCGGACCGCCCAGGCCAGGGGCCGCCGCCGGCTGGTCCCGGCCCTCGTCTTCCTCGTTTCCGTCCTCGCCAGCACCGGCGGGCTCGCCGTCGCCATGCAGTCCATCCCTACCGGAACGGCCTACGCCGTGTGGGTGGGGGTCGGCGTCGTCCTGACGTCCGGCTACGCGATAGCCGCCAAAGTTGAGCGCCCGACCGCGGCACGGATCCTGCTTCTTGGCGGGATTGCCGCGAGCGTCGCCGGGCTGAAGCTGGTGGCGTGACCATGGTGAAACCAGCTGCAATGTCATGGATGATCCTGCTCGCTTCCGCTGTGCTGGAGGCGGTCTGGGCCACGGCACTGGGCCTGTCCGACGGGTTCTCCCGCCCGTTGCCGACCCTCGTGTTCGCCGTGACGGCCACCCTTAGCATGGTGGGGCTCGGCTTGGCCGTGAAGCGTATTCCGCTCGGCACCGCCTACGCCATCTGGGTGGGGATCGGCGCCGCACTGACGGTCGGCTGGGCGATGGCCACCGGCGTCGAACCGGCCAGTCCGCTCAAGCTGCTGTTCATCGCCGGGATCGTCGGCTGCGCGGCGGGCCTGAAGCTCCTGCCGGCAAAGGAACCGGCACAAAGCGCTGTCCGGCCGGCCTCCCCCGCGGAAATTCCCCACGTTTAGGGCAGTACGACGGCGTGTCCGCTGCGGCGCGCCGTCGTGCCGGCCGTGCAACAGT
>Ga0207683_10004073_pt1 | contig 12631 bp, 6 predicted proteins | sample KBSM73metaG_FD_184333 | JGI IMG/M metagenome (GOLD analysis project Ga0207683, IMG submission 184333) | Miscanthus rhizosphere microbial communities from Kellogg Biological Station, Michigan, USA - KBS M7-3 metaG (SPAdes) (version 2) | ecosystem: Host-associated > Plants > Roots > Rhizosphere >...
CACCGACGAATCGCCGCTCGGCCTGATGCTCGAAGTCGTCAAAGCCGAAATTCCGGACGTGTGCACGCTGAACTCGGAAGTCGACGCGGAATTGTCGCGCGTGCTGACGCGCATGATCGCCAAGGATCCGGCCGAGCGCTACCAGAGCTGCCACGAACTCGTCGCCGATCTCGGCCAGCATCCGCTGGTCGCACGCGGCGGCCCGATCACGTTGCAGACGAAGCTGACCACCGCGGCCGCCACGATGATCGGCCAGAAGACGCCGGTGTCCGGACAGCAGTCGCTGCCGAGCACGACGCCGACGCCACGGCCGATGCCGGCAATGGGTTCGCCGACGCCACGTCCCGCGTCGGCCACGACCGCGGCGCGCGCCGCGCCGGATCTCGGCGCGCCGGTGCACCAGTCGGTGCTCGAGCGCGGAGCGGCGGCCAAACCGCGCTCTCAGATTCCGCTCGCCATCGCCGCCATCGCCTTCCTCGTGCTGGTGAGCGCGGCATGGGCATTCCGCGACCGCATCCCGGCGCAGCTGGCGCAATGGTTTCCGACGCAGGTCGCCACGCCGCCGGCAACACCGGCCCCGGCACCGACGAGCGTTGCGGCGACACCGCCTCCGCCTGCGGCACCGGCCGCACCGACTGCGCCAACGGCGCCGCCTCCGCCGCCCGAGGCGAGCGGCGCTGTCGCCGCAGCGAACCCGCCGAACGCGTCGTTGAACGATATCCTCGGCACGAGCGCGCCCGCGAATGGTGCGACGGGCACCGCCCAAGCCGCGACTGCCAATGCGAACAGTGCAGCTGTCGCCGCGCCGGCGAACGACAGTGCTCCGGCGCCTCGCGCCTCGCAGGTCGAGCCACTGCGCGACCTGGCCGCCGCACAGGCCGCGCAAGCACCGCCACCGAAACAGCGTGTCGCCACCGCCACGCCGCCGCCACCGGTCAGCGCGCCGCCGCGGCCGCATATCCCGACGATCGCCATTGTCGCCGGCGGCGACGAGGCCGTGGCCGAACCGGCCCAGCACTCGATCGAGCACGCGTTGTCGCGCAACGGCTTTCACCTGGTCGATGCGGCGTCGATGCCGAGCGTCGAGCACCTGCTGCAGGGATCGAAGGCGAATATCGCCGAAATTCTCAACGTCGTCGCGCGCCGCGGCGACATCGACGTCGTCGTCGTCATCCATGCGCGTGGCGTGGGCTCGCAATCGGTGACGTTCTACGGGCAGAGCGACAACCTGATGACGGCACAGCTGAACATCAGCGCGTATGCCGTCCAGGGCCGGCGCAAACTCGGTGCCGGCTGGAGCGACAACGTGAACTTCACCGCGATGAGTGCCAAGGACAAGGCCGAGGAAGCCGTCGAACCGCTGATCAGCGAGATCGAAGAGCGTCTCAGCGAGTATCGCGCGGCGCGCAAGGGCTGAGAGAGCGTGAGGTCGCGGGCGCTTTGCGCCCGCTCGTTAGGAAGTGAGGATGTTAGGTCGCGCGCTGCGCGCGCTGGTAAGAGCGCAAGGTGCACGCGCCGCCTTCCTCACAAGCGAGCGCAGCGAGCGACCTCACGAAGGCGCGCAGCGCCTGACCTAACTAGGCCGCGCAGCGGCCGGCCTCACCCGTTCCTCACGGCAACTCCCGAACACCCGCCCGCCCGATCACCTCGCACGCGTGCCGGTAACCGGCCTCGATCGCCTTTTCGTAGGCGTGCCAGTCAAGCAGTTCGATGTCCTGCAGCGGCGGCGTCAGCAGCAGGCTGGTGTAGCCGCGGCGCTCGACGCTGGCGGCTTCGGCGTTGACCATGCCCGAGCGCAGCAGGATGCTCAGGATCCCCGGCCGCCGTGGCCGGCCCATGCGTTCGATCAGCAGGCGCCACGCCGACGGCAACGCGAACTCGTCGACATCGGTGCGCAGCACGTCGTCGGCGCTGATATCGACGGCAACGATCTCGCCGACTGCCTGGCCGCGCATGATGTCGGTCGGCAGGTTGTTCATGACCGCGCCATCGACGAAGACGTCGCCGCGATGGAACACCGGCGGCAGGATGCCGGGGATCGCACTGGAAGCGCGCAGCCATAGCCAAAGCGGGCCGGCCCGGTGCACGTGCGCGCGGCCGATCGTGAGATTGGCCGAGACGCAGTAGTAGGGCAGCGCCAGGTCCTGGATGTCGCGCGGGCCGAATGCCTCGCGCAGCAAGTGCGCGACGCGCCGTCCCGAGACCAGCGAAACAAATGGAAATGTGTAATCTTTCAGCGGGCGGCCGGCGACGAACGCGCGGCGGTACTTTTCCAGCATCTCCTCGTCCGACCAGTCGGCGGCGACGCCGGCCCCGATGATCGCACCGATCGACGTGCCGCCGACGCTGTCGATGCGCATGCCGGCCTCGCGCAGCGCACGCACGACACCGATGTGGGCGAAGCCGCGCGCACCGCCACCGGAAAGCACCAGGCCGATGCTGCGCCCGGTCAGCAGGCGCGCGACGCGTTCGACATCGCTGCCGTGGCGCACATGGTGCAGTTGCGCGCCGGATGGCGAGTGCGCCATCCAGGCAGCGCCGCTGCCGAAACGGATGTCACCCCGCTGCAGCAGCACCAAGTGGCAGGGCCGCTGCACGAAGCGATCGGCTTGCGGATCGGCGAATTCCGGCCAGTTGCCGGGCTCTGCCGCGGGATTGGCCGGCAGCACGAAGCAATCGGCCTGGCGCACGCACAGTTCGCGCCAGTCGCTCTGCTCGTGGCCGGCAAGATAGACCACGTAGCGATAGCGCGATTCGATTGCGCTGAACCAGTCGCTCGTATTGCCCTTGCCGACCTGCGCATCGATCAGCGCGCAGCTGCCGTAGCGTTCGAATGCCTGCTGCAGCTGCAGCGCGAAGCCGCGCGCGTCGCAGCTGGCGTCGTAGGGCAGCACCGCAAACGTGCGCGCCCCTGACAGCGGCCGGCGCACGGTGCGCGCGATCAGCCGCTGCACGGCCAGGCGCGCGCTCTGCAGCATCGCGTCCGGATGGTGCTCGACGAGCGCGCTGAAGCCGCGCCGTGACAGCCGCAGCAGTTCCGAATCGCGCAGCGCGCGCACGGTCGCCGAGCGCGGCTGGTCGACGATCAGGCCGAGCTCGCCGACCGTTTCGCCAGCCGCGACCAGGCCGTCGAGCTGGAAATGTCCGTCCACGTCGGGCTTGAACGCACCGAGACTGCCGGACTTGAGCACGTACAGCGCGTCGGACTCGTCGCCGTATTCGAACAGCACAGCGCCGCCCGGCATCGCGAACCACTCGAGCTCGCCTTCGAGTGCGGCGAGCGCGTGCGCGTCCAGGTGCCGGAACAGTGGCACGTCGCGCAACAACTCGCGCGTGTCGAAAGGTTCCGCGTTCGCTGGCGTGTCGCTCATCGCAGGCCCGTCGTCGCTTCGCTACATGCTAACCCAAAGGTGAACGACAGAACGTCGGAGCGAAGGACACGAGTTCCAGTGCTGTGCGCAAAACCAGCCACGAAGGGCAGGAAGCCCGAGTGCCGCGAAGGCCATGGATGGCCGAGAGCGGCCACGCCTTGATTTTTTTCACCGGGCGCATCACGTTTGGGTTCCGACCCTTCTTTCCGGCCCAGATGAATTCCCCGAATCCGCTGCTCAATGACACACCGCTGCCCGCGTTCTCGGCGATCGAACCGGAACATGTCCTGCCGGCGGTCGATAGCGTACTGACCGACTATCGCGCGGCGATCGATGCGCTGGTCGCAGATCCGGCTCCGCGCTCGTTCGCGCGCGTGCTGCAGCGGCAGGAAGAACTCGAAGACCGCCTCGAGCACACCTGGTCGCCGGTATCGCACCTGCATGCGGTGGCTGATTCCGAAGCGCTGCGCGCGGTCTATTCGCAGGCGCTGGAAAAGATCACCGAGCACGCCAGCGAGTTGGGACAGAATCGCGCATTGTATTCCGCCGTGCGCGCGGTCGCCGACGATGCGCAGTTTGACGGCCTGCCGCGCGCCGCGCGCACGCTGGTCGAACATGCATTGCGCGATTTTCGTCTGTCCGGCGTGGCGCTCGAGGAACCGGGGCGTTCGCGTTTCCGCGAAATCGCGAACACGCTGGCACGCCTGGAAAACGAGTTCGAAAACGCCGTGCTCGATGCGACCGAAGCGTGGTCCGAACCGGTCGGCGAAGAAGCTGGGCTCGCGGGTCTTGCGCAATCCGATCGCGACCTGTTGCGCGACTATGCGAAAGAGGCCGGGCAAGAGGGCTGGCTGGTGACGCTCAAGCAGCCGAGCGTGCAGGCCGTGCTGACTTACGCCGACGATCGCGGATTGCGCGAACGCGTCTATGCGGCATATCAGACGCGCGCCTCGGACCAGGGTCCGCATGCCGGGCGTTACGACAACTCGGCGCGAATGGAGCAGATCATGGCCTTGCGCCACGAAGCTGCGCAATTGCTCGGTTTCGCCGACGCCGCCGAGGAATCGCTGGCAACGAAGATGGCCGACGCACCGGGGCGCGTGCTGGCATTCCTGCGCGACCTCGTTGCGCGCGCCCGACCGGTTGCCGTTCGCGAGTTGGCCGATTTGCGCGCTTTTGCGCGGGATCAGCTCGGCATCGCCGAACTGCAGCCATGGGACATCGCCTATGCGGCGGAGAAGCTGCGGGTCAGGCAGTTCGCGCTGAGCGAAGAGGAACTCAAACCGTACTTTCCGCTGCCGGCCGTGATCGACGGTTTGTTCGCGATCTGCCAGCGCGTGTTCGGCGTGCGCATGCAGCCGCGCGCCGGCGTCGACGTGTGGCATGCGGACGTGCGCTTCTACGACATGCTCGATGCCGAGGGCGAGATCATCGCCGGCGCCTATGTCGACCTGTATGCGCGCACCGGCAAGCGCGGTGGCGCGTGGATGGATGTTTGCCGCTCGCGCTTCCGCCAGGACGCGACGACCCATCTGCCGATCGCCTACCTGACCTGCAACTTCGCGCCGCCCGGCGCGGCGCAACCGTCGCTGCTGACGCACGACGACGTCACGACCCTGTTCCATGAATTCGGCCACGGCCTGCATCATCTGCTGACCGAAGTCGACTACCCGTCCGTCGCCGGCGTCAGCGGCGTGGAATGGGACGCGGTCGAACTGCCGAGCCAGTTCATGGAGAACTTTGCCTGGCAACGCGAGGCGCTCGCGCTGTTCGCGCGCCACTGGCAAACCGGCGCGGCGCTGCCTGACGATTTGTTCGCGCGCATGCTCGCCGCGCGGCATTTCCACGCCGGGCTTTTCCTGGTGCGCCAGGTCGAGTTCGCGCTGTTCGATTTCCGCCTGCACCTCGAATACGACCCGGCGCGCGGTGCGCGCGTGATGGAAATCCTCGACGAAGTGCGGCGCGAAGTCGCGGTCGTCATTCCACCGTCATGGCAGCGCATGCCGCACAGCTTTGGCCATATTTTCGCCGGCGGATATGCCGCGGGCTATTACAGCTACCTGTGGGCCGAGCTGCTGTCGGCCGACGCGTTCGGCCGCTTCGAGGAAACCGGCGTGTTCGATCGCGCCAGCGGCGATGCATTCCGGCGCAGCATTCTGGCGGTCGGCGGGTCGCGTCCGGCGCTCGAATCGTTCACCGAATTCCGCGGCCGCGAGCCGACTCCCGACGCATTGCTGCGCAGCTATGGCCTCGCCGCCTAAGCTAAACTACGTGGATGAAAGTCGCCTCGTGGAACGTCAACTCGCTGAACGTGCGCATGCCGCATTTGAGCACGTGGCTGGCGACGGCGGCGCCGGATATCGTCGCGCTGCAGGAGACCAAGCTCGAGGACGCAAAGTTTCCGCACGAGGCGCTGACGACGCTGGGTTATCACAGCGTATTTTCCGGGCAGAAGACCTACAACGGTGTTGCCTTGCTGACGCGCGAGCCGGTGCGCGACGTGGTGACCGACATTCCGGGACTGGACGATCCGCAGCGGCGGATCCTGATCGGCACTGTCGGCGAGTTGCGCGTGGTCAATCTCTACGTCGTCAACGGCCAGGCCGTCGGCAGCGAGAAGTACGCCTACAAACTGCACTGGCTGGCGCGGGTGCGCGACTATCTCGCGGCAGAATTGCTGCATTTTCCACAAATGGTCGTCATGGGTGATTTCAATATCGCGCCGCAGGACCGCGACGTTCACGATCCGGTAGCGTGGCATGAGCAGATCCTGTGCTCGACGCCGGAGCGCGCGGCGCTGGCCCAGCTGCAGGACCTGGGCCTGCACGATAGCTTCCGCTTGTTCGAGGCCGAGGCCGGCCACTATTCGTGGTGGGACTATCGCCAAGGCGCGTTTCGCCGCAATCTCGGCCTGCGCATCGACCTGATCCTGGCCAGCGAGGCGCTGCGGCCACGCTGCAGCGGCGCATCGATCGACCGCAGCCCGCGCACCTGGGAGCGCGCGTCGGACCACACGCCGGTGCTGCTGGAGTTGACATGAGTTCAGGACAAGGCGAAGCGGACTGGCCGCTCGGCATCGACGATGCCGATCTGGAACAGCTCGACCGGTTTCTGCGCGCGCATGCCGGCGAGGACGACCTGCTGCTCGACGGCGTGCATGGCCTGCTGACGGCGATCGCGATCGGCCCGCAGGCGGCGTTGCCGGACGAATGGCTGCCCGAGGTGCTGCACGAGCCATTTTCCGACGAAGGCGAAGCCCGGCGCATTCTCGAATTGCTGGCGCGGCTCAACGAAAGCGTGGAACTCGAACTCGAAGCGGACAACTACGAGCCGATCCTCGGCGAGATCGAGCTCGACGACGGCGGCACGGCGCTGAGCGCGCATGGCTGGTGCGAAGGTTTCTCGCGCGGCGTGGACTTGCGCGCGCGCGTGTGGGAGACACGCCTCGGCGCCGATTCGCAACTGACCGAACTGCTTGGTCCGATCATGGCGCTGGCGGTCGAGGAAGGCGTGTTCGCGACCGATGCGGACTTCGCGCCGCTCAGCGAAGTCGAGTACGACGAATGTCTCGGTCAGTTGCCCTCGGCCGTCAGCGCCGTCGGGCACTACTGGCGCGATTCGCCGCCGACCGATGAGGAACTCGCTGCGGTTGCCGCGGGGGCCTCGGAAGGCGATGGTCCGCGCCGTCGGCGGGGCGGACGCTGGGTGCATTGAGAGCGGTGAGGAGTCAGGAGTGAGGTCGCGCGCTTACGCGCGCTCGTTAGGAGTGAAAGCGACTGCCTCCTAACTCCTAACTTCCTCACTCCTCACGCTCTTCTTTACCTTCGCATCGAAAAAATCCACGATCGCATGAAAGGCGTGCTTGCGCATCGCCGGCGTCGACAGGCCGTGCTTGCCGCCGGGGTAGGTCATCAGGTCGAACTGGACGGCATGCTCCTGCAGGCCTGCCATCAGGCGCGTCGAATTCGTGAACTGCACGTTGTCGTCGGCCATGCCATGCACGAGCAGCAGCGGCGACTTGATGCCATCGAGCCAGTGCAGCGCACCGGATAGTTCGTAGCCCTCGGCATTGTGCTGCGGAGTGTCGAGATAGCGCTCGGTGTAGAACGTGTCGTAAAGGCTCCAGTCGACGACCGGCGCAACCGCGACACCGGCGGCGATTTCCTCCGACGCTTTCGCCAGGAGCATCACGGTCATGTAGCCGCCATAGCTCCAGCCGAATACGCCGATGCGCTGTGGATCGACGAACGCCTGTGTCTTGAGCCAGCGGATGCCGGCGACCTGGTCTTCGACTTCGAGCTTGCCGAGTTGCTTGTAGATGCCGTCGGTGAACTGCCGTCCGCGGCGCGCCATGCCGCGGTTGTCGAGCGAGAACACGACATAGCCGTGCTGGGCCATGTATTCGGAAAAATAATCGGGCCAGCCGCGCACCGCGACCTGGCCGTGCGGTCCGCCATAGTACGTGTCGAAAACCGGGTAGCGCCGCGACGGATCGAAGTTCGCCGGCTTGAACATCCGGTAGTGCAACAGCTGGCCATCGGCAGCCGGCAGCGAACCGAATTCGGGCACGATGTGGGCGTCATGGTACGGCCAATACGGATGCCGCGCATCGAGTTTGTTCTGTTCGATCCAGGCAAGGAAGCGCCCATCGGCGGAGCGCACGGAGACCTGTGGCGGTGTTTGCGGGTCGGCAAACGTGTCGACATAGATGTGCGGGTCGCGGCCGAATTCGATCATGTGCACGCCGTCGCCCTGGCTGATGCGCCTGGGCGTCGCGGCTGTGCGGCCGTCGAGCTTGAGCGCGTAGAGCTGGCGATCCGGCACGAAGTCGCGGTTCGAGTCGACGTAGACCGTGCCGGCCCGTTCATCGACCGCGAGGACGCTATCGACGTTCCACTCGCCGCTGCTGATCGCATTGCGCAGTTCGCCGTCCAGAGTATACAAATACAAATGGTGGAAACCGCTGCGATCGCTGCCCCAGATGAACGCGTCCTCGCGCTTGAGGAAGTGCAGGTCGTTGTTGAGATCGATCCAGGTCGGGCGGGTCTCGCTGAGCAGCGTGCGCTGCTTCAATGTCGCGCTGTCGACCAGGTTCAGGTCGAGGCGCTGCTGGTTGCGCTGCATGAGCTGGTAGCTCAGGCGTTTGCCGTCGGGCAGCCAGTCGACGCGCGCGAGGTAGATATCGGGGTTGTCCCCAAGAGCGATCCAGCGCGGCTCGCCGCCGCCCGGCGCGACCAGACCCAGTTTGACCTCGACGTTCGCGGCCCCGGCCGCGGGATAACGCTGGTCGATGACTTCGCTGCGGTCGGCGTAAACCTCGAAACGCTTGACCTGGTCCACGCGGGATTCATCGAAGCGTTCGAACGCGATCGCGGACTCGTCCGGCGCCCACCAGTAGCCGTGGAAGCGGCTCATTTCCTCCTGGGCGACGAACTCGGCCTCGCCGTTGTGGATCGTGTTGCCGCCATCGTGGGTCAACGCGCGTGCCTTGCCGTCGGCCAGGTCGATCAGCCAGAGGTTCTGCTCGCGCAGGAACGACACGTAGCGGCCACGCGGGGAGACCTGCGGGTCGAGCGCCTCGCCGCCGGTGTCGAGTTCACGCAACCCCTTGCCGGCACCGGCCGCCAAGTCGAAAAGGTAGAGCTTGCCGGCAAGCGGAAACAGCAGCTTCTTCCCGTCCGGCGCCCAGGTGTAGTCGACGATGCCGTGCTGCCCGGCGATGCGCGCGCGCTCGCGACGCGCTTTCTCGGAATCGGACAATTGCTCGCCACCCGGCGCAAGCGTGCGTGAATCGACCAGCAGCCGCGTCGCACCGGCCTTGACGTTGTATTCCCACAGGTCGAACGTGTTCTGGTCGTCGGACTTGGCGCGCAGAAACGTGACGCGCGCGCCGTCGGGCGAAATCTTCAGGCGCGCCGGCGTAGGACCCGTGAGGCTGCCGCCGCCGTAGATCCGGTCGATCGTCAGTTCTTCGGCGTGAGCTGCCGCCGTGACGACGATCAGGAAGATCGCAAGCAGGGTTGCGCGCAAAATGTTCTCCACGGAAAGGGAAAGCAGGGCGGGCGATTATTGCCGGCGCGGCATTCTCGCGCCAGATGCGCACGTCACGATTCCCCGCAGCCTGCGCATCGCGCTGTCACTTGCCGATGCAGAACGTCGAAAAGATCGCTCCGAGCAGATCGTCGGTCGTGTAATCGCCGGTGATTTCGCCGAGCGCGCGCTGCGCCTGGCGCAGTTCCTCGGCGGCCAGCTCGCCGGCATGATCCACGCGCAGCGCCGTATCGGCCGCGTGCAGGTGAACGGCGACCCGTTCGAGCGCTTCGACATGGCGCGCGCGCGCGCTGAATGCGCCCTGCGCACCGTCGCCGCGGCCTCCCAGACGTGAAAGCTCGGCGCGCAGTTCGCCAAGCCCGTCCCCGCGCTGGGCAGAAATATACATGTGGATTTCGTTGCCGGCGAGGCGTTCGACGTGCGCGCTTTCGCCGCTGATGTCGATTTTGTTGTGCACGATCAGGCGAGCGGCGCCTTCGGCGCAAGTGCCGAGCAGCGCCGCGTCGGCATCGGCGTGCGCACTGTCGGTGACGAGCATGGCGACGTCGGCGCGCGCGAGTTCGGCGCGCGCACGGCGCATGCCTTCGCGTTCGACCTCGTCGCCCGACTCGCGCAAGCCGGCCGTGTCGACCAGCGTCAACACGATGCCATCGACATTGATCCCTTCGCGCAGCACGTCGCGGGTCGTGCCGGGGATCGCCGTGACGATGGCGCGTTCGCTCTGCGCCAGCGCATTGAGCAGGCTCGACTTGCCGGTGTTCGGCCGGCCGACGATGACGACGTGCAGGCCGTCGCGCAGCACGACGCCGCGGCGGGCGGCGGCGAGGAGGTTGCTGAGCTGGGCCTGCAGAGCAGCGAGGTCGGCTGTGAGTTGCGGGGCACTGAGAAAGTCGATTTCTTCCTCGGGAAAATCCAGCGCTGCCTCGAGCCATGCGCGCAGGTGCACGAGTGCATCGAGCAGAGTGCGCACTTCGCGGGAAAAATCACCTTCGAGGCTGCGCGAGGCTGCGCGCGCCGCCGCCGCGGAGTCGCTGGCGATCAGGTCGGCGACCGCTTCGGCCTGGATCAGGTCGAGCTTGCCGTTGAGAAACGCGCGTTCGGTGAATTCGCCGGGACGCGCGGCGCGAGCGCCGAGTTCGAGCACGCGCGCGAGCAGCAGGTTTAGAACGACCGGGCTGCCGTGGGCGTGCAGTTCGAGCACATCCTCGCCGGTGGCCGATTGCGGTCCGGCAAACAGAAGGACCAGCGCATGATCGAGGATGCGATCGTCGCCATCGCGCAGCGCGCACAGCCGCGTGGTCCGCGGGCGCAGGCGCTTGCCCGTCAGTGCCTGGCCGATCGCGCGCACGTGCGGTCCCGAGGCGCGCACGATGCCGATCGCCCCCGCGCCGGACGCGGTGGCGACGGCGGCGATCGTGTCGGTGGGCTGCGCCATTTGTGTCGGCGGGTTGACCGGGGCTTTCGCCGCGCGTCAGGTCTTGGCTTTGTCCGCGCTTTGCAGACGGTGCGTGATGACCCACTGCTGCAGCAGCGACAACGCGCCGTTGACGGTCCAGTACAGCACGAGTCCGGCCGGGAAGAACGCGAACATCACCGCCATCGCCAGCGGCATCGTCTTCATGATCTTGGCCTGGGTCGGATCCATGCCGGGATTCGGCGACAGCCATTGGGAGGCCAGTGTCGCCAGTGCATTGAGGACCGGCAGCACGAAGTACGGATCCGGCGCCGACAGGTTCTGGATCCAGCCGAAGAATGGCGCCTGGCGCAGCTCGACGCTTTCGAGCAGGACCCAGTACAGGGCAAAGAACACCGGGATCTGCACCAGCATCGGCAGGCAGCCGCCGAGCGGGTTTATTTTTTCCTTCTGGTACAACTCCATCATCGCGGCGTTGTACTTCTGCTTGTCGTCGCCGTAGCGTTCCTTGAGCGCTTCCAGGCGCGGCTGCAGGCGCTTCATTTTCGCCATCGAGCGGAACTGCGCTTCGCTGAGCTTGAACAGCGCGAGTTTGATCAGGAGCACGAGCAGGATGATCGCCAGGCCCCAGTTCTTGACCAGCTTGTACAGCTCGACGAGCACCCAGTGCATCGGGCTGGCGATAAACGTCAACACGCCGTAGTCGACCGTCAGCGCGAGACCCGGGGCGATCTGGTCGAGCGTGCTTTGCAACTTCGGTCCGACGTAAAGGCGAGCGTTGAAGGCCTTGGTCTCGTTCGGCGCGACCGTCAGCGCCGGCGAGACGTCGCGGACCAGATAACGGGTCTGGCTGTCGGCCTTGACTGTTTCGGTCGTGAACGTGTCGGTCTGCGCCGGATCCGGGATCCAGGCGGCGAAGAAATAGTGCTGCAACATCGCGGCCCAGCCGCCGGCGATGTCCTGCTTCAGCGGCGAGGCCGCGAACTTGTCGAACGCGAGTTTCTGGAACTTGTCCTTCGGGCTGTACCAGGCGGCGCCGGCGAAGGCGAAGCGCTCGGGATCGCTGAATGCGAACCCGGAACTCTTGATGACCGGCGGCACACGCTGCAGCTGGCGGTACTCGTTGCCGGTCCATGGCGAGGCCGTGGCGTTCGTGACTTCCTGGCGCGTTTCGATCAGGTAGCTGGCGCGCTTGAAAACGTATACTTTGCGAACTGTTACACCGGAGGCGTCGGTCCAGGTCAGCGGCACTTCCAGCGTTTCAGCGCCTTCGGCCAGCGCGTACTCCGACTTCTCGGCGCTGAACGTGGCCTTGTGGTCCGGTGCCGGCGAGGCGCTGCTGACCAAGCCAGTCTGCGCCACGAAGAAATCTTCGCCGCTGTCACTGAGCAGGTGCACCGGTTTGCTGCGATCGCTAGGATCGAGCGGATAGGCGAGCAGGTCGGCCGCGACGAGGTTGCCGCCGCGCGTATCGATGACCGCGTGCAGTACATCGGTGCGGATCTCGATGCGCTGCCCGGCGTTGGCTGCCGCAGCCGGCGTCGAGGCATTTGCCGCAATCGGTGCGCTGGCCGCGCTGGCGGCGGCAGGCACATCGCCCGGAACAGCCGGTGTCGCCGGCGCAGGCGTGGTCGTCGTGGCGGGCGCCGGGACGGCGCTTCCGACCGGCGGCTTCGATCCGTAGTCCTGCTCCCATGCTTGCCAGAGAAAGAATCCGATCGCGCAGAGCGCGAAGAACAGGAACGGGCGGGTGTTCGTCATAGTCAGGTTCGGTCGATGCGGTTGCTGGCGCGGC
>Ga0207683_10004075_pt1 | contig 12628 bp, 7 predicted proteins | sample KBSM73metaG_FD_184333 | JGI IMG/M metagenome (GOLD analysis project Ga0207683, IMG submission 184333) | Miscanthus rhizosphere microbial communities from Kellogg Biological Station, Michigan, USA - KBS M7-3 metaG (SPAdes) (version 2) | ecosystem: Host-associated > Plants > Roots > Rhizosphere >...
CTCGGCGGCTTCGTCGCGCCCATCCTGCGCACCTCGGTCAACCAGATCACCGCCTCGGAGACCGGGACCATGGGCGTCTACGCCCTCGGCGTGCTCCCGTTCCTGGCAGCGGCCATGATGTTCGCGACCCGCCGCTTCAAGAACAAGGCCGACGAGCTGCTGGAGCAGTAAAGGCCCCCGGCCTCATTCCAGCGCGACGTCCAGCACCCATCCACTGGATCCAGCAGAAAGCACCAACACATGCAGCAGAGCCCCGGCAGCCAGACCTCCAACACCCGCATCCTGGTGGGGGTCAGCACCAAGATGTACCTCGGCTACCGGGACAGCCTGGACTGGCTCGAGCGGCTGCAGCACGAAGTGGACACCCGCCCGGCCCTCGCGGCCGGGCGGGTTGTCCCGTTTGTCATCCCGTCCTTCCCCGTCCTGCCCGCGGCGGCCCGGCTCCTGGCGGGTTCGCCGCTGCTCCTTGGTGCGCAGAACTGCGGCTGGGCGGACGGGCCCTGGACCGGGGAAGTGGCCCCGTCCATGCTCGCGGAACTCGGCGTCCGGCTCGTGGAGATCGGCCATGCCGAACGCCGGCGGCACTTCAACGAGGACGACGCCATGATCACCCGCAAGGTCCGGGCCGCGGACGACGCCGGGCTCGCCGCGCTGCTGTGCGTGGGGGAGCGCGACGGCGGGCAGCCGGCGGCTGCGGCGGACTTTGTGTACCGCCAGATCGAGTCGGCCGTCGACGGCGACTGGGACCTCGCTGGCCGCCTGGTGGTGGCGTACGAACCGGTCTGGGCCATCGGCGCGGCCGAGCCCGCCGCCGCCGCGTACGTGTCCGACGTCGTCCGCCGGCTCCGGGACCAGCTCACCGCCGCCGGCGTGCCAGGGTTGCCGGTCATTTACGGCGGATCGGCCAAACCGGGACTGCTGCCAGACCTCGAGGGCGTTTCCGGCCTGTTCCTGGGCCGGTTCGCACACGACCCGGTGAATTTCGGCACGGTGCTCGATGAGGCGCTCGTGCTGGCCAAAGGCCTCCCCGCGACGGACCCCGCCACCGTGGGACATGTCCAGCCCTGACCGCGGGCGACGGGCATGATGCCTAGATCTCCCTTGGTGGAGGGGAAGAATGAGCACGTCCCATGCTGTGGCCACCGAGGAATGGGCATGTTCCGTGGGGTGGGTGGCGAAGAGTGGACATGTCCGGGCCTGACCGCGTGCGACGGGCATGATGCCTTGATGTCCCTTGGTCGAGGGGAAGAATGAGCATGTCCCCTGGGGTGGCTGGCGAAGAATGGGCATGTCCCCTGGGGTGGCTGGCGAAGAATGGGCATGTCCCGTGGGGTGGCTGGCGAAGAGTGGACATGTCCGGCTCTGACCGCGTGCGACGGGCATGATGCCTAGATGTCCGTTGGTCGAGGCGAAGAATGGGCATGTCCCTCGTCGGAGGGTGCGGGCAACCGAAGAATGAGCATGTCCCGCATAGTTGCCACGGAAAATGAGCATGTCCCCTTATTGGGCATGTCCCTGGGCTACGCCCTGACCGACCTCTGGCACAGGCCGATGAAGCCGCCCAGCTGCTCCAGACCCTCGGGGTGGGCGGGGAGGTAGTTGGTCAGTTCGGGCGCGCGGACGATCACGGCACGCCATTGGCCGCGGGACACCGCCACATTGATCCGGTTCCGCGAGAGCAGGAATTCCATGCCCCGCGGAGCCTCGGCCACCGCAGAACATGCCATGGACACAATCACGACCGCGGCCTCCTGGCCCTGGAACTTATCCACGGTCCCCACCCGCACGCCGGAGAGATTCGCGGCGTCCAGGGCATCGCGGATGACGTTGACCTGGGCGTTGTAGGCGGCCACCACCAGAATGTCGGACGCTTCCAATGGCCGGGCTCCGTCTGCGGTGTGCCAGGAAAGGCCCAGATGGCGGCGCACCTGCCCGACGACCTTGGCAGCCTCCTCGGCCGACGACGTCGTGTTCCCGCTGTGTGGCACCATCACCGTCTCAATCCCCGCGGGCACACCCTCCAGACGGCGCAGATCCGCGGATGGGGCGGAACGCAACCGGCCCTCGTAGGACAACTCCGAGACGGCCAGGCACAGCTCGGAGGTCATCCGCCACGAGTCGGCCAGGAAGTAGCCAAGCTCGGGCGGCAGCGTGGCGTGGCCTGCGGAAATCCAGCCCAGGGCCGACTCGTCGACCGGCTCCGGGTGCCTGCCCTGGCTGACCTGCGGCAGCTGCTGCGGGTCGCCGAGCAAGAGCAGTCGGCTGCTGGCCTGCGCCACGGCAAGGGTGTTGGCCAGCGAGAACTGGCCGGCCTCGTCGATCACCAGGAGGTCCAGGGAGCCGGCCGGGACGGTGGCGCCGGTCATGGTCCACGCCGTGCCACCGACGAGGGCGCCTCCAGGCGCACCCAGCAGCTCCGCAACGTCCTTGCCGGTGCGCCGGGCCCACGGCAGGGCGTCGTTGTGCTTCACGTCTTTGGCCACCAGCGCCGGGTCGACCCCAGCCTTCGTGACAGCGGTCTTCAGCAGGTTCTCCACCACCGCGTGCGACTGGCCGACGACGCCGACTTTCCAGCCGCGGGCCACGAGCCGGGCGATGACGTGGGACCCCACATGGGTCTTGCCCGTTCCGGGCGGACCCTGCACTGCCAGGTAGGAGTGGTCAAGGGCCAGCACGGCCGCCGTGATGGCTTCAATGAAGCGGTCCGGTCCGGCGCCAGGCTGCGGCAGTGAAGCTCCGGCGGCCAGCCTCGGTGGCTGACGCCGGACGAGGTCAAGCGCAGGATGGCGGGGGAGGGAGCCGGACCCCAGGCCGGCGACCACCGTGTCAGCGAGGGCTGCCAGTGCTTGCTCGAGGCTCTTGGTGGCGAGGGGCTGGTCTTCCGTCAGCGCAATGGGGAGGTCATTGTAGGGCTGTATCTTCCGGTGCAGCCGGTCCCGGATGATGACGGTGTCCTTGCCGTCCTCATGGCCCAACTCCAGGACCTCCGTGCCGAACCATCCGCTCCGTCCGGTTCCGTTCTTGCCGGTACCTTCCAGCCCGGCGGGAAGAGGCAGTTCGTACATGCGGAACCACTTGCTGCCCTCGCGGAGGTCCGACCCTGGACTCACGGAGCCGGACAGCTTGACCCGCCGTTCCGGAAGTTTGGTCCCCGTCTGTTGCCAGTCGTCGAGGATTTCCGCGGATTCGACGAGGAAAACGTTCCGGTCCCGTTCGTGCGTGTCCGGACCGTGCTCACACCGGTCGAAGTGCGCCCACCAGAACGACTTGCGCTCCCGGCGGTGATAGCTCACGGCCGCGGCCAGCATGGCCACGGCCTTACGGTCGTCCTCGGACAAGCCGCTGCCCGGCTCAGCAAATTCCATCAGTGCCAGCTCAGCCGGGGCAAGCGCCGCATCGGCCCGTGCCGAGCCGTCGTCGGGGCCGTCCTCCGCGCCGGACGCCGTGCCCGCTTCAGCGCCGGACGCCGCGCCCGGCTCCGCGCCGCGCGGCTCCAGCCGGCGTTCCTTGGCCAGCCCGAGCAGCCAGTTCCGGAGCTCCAGCGTGGAGAGGCAGTCGTATTCGTTGTAGTCGGAGATCCCGGCGAGGATTGTGGCCGCTTCGTCGGGCCGCTCATTGTCCCTCGCGTCGCAGAACCGTGCATAGGCAATCACGGAGGCGCCGGCGTCCTTCACTTCGCCAGTTCGAAGGTTCGCCCCCATGTAGAGCGGCTCGAGCTTCTTGATGCTGTAAGAGTTTTCGGAGATCCTGATGCTGTTCCGGACCGTTTGGTACAGGTCCACCAGCAGGCCTTCGCGGAGCCACTCGTCCACGATGTCCTCCCCGGCAACGTGCATCACCGAGAGTTTTCGAAGCGCCGTTTTTTCATACGGTGCGTAGTGGTAGACGTGCATGTCCGGGTGGTCCCGCCGGCGTTTCTCGACATAGTCAAGGAAGTCCAGGAACGCCTGCTTCTCCGCCTCCCGGCTGTGGGCCCAGAATGGCCGGAAAATCCCCGGACTGCCGGGCTCGGTGGGCGCCTCGATCACGCCGAACAGGTACTCGAGCCCCCACACTCCCGTGGCGCGGTCCTGCCACAGCGGATCGCCCTCGAAGTCGAAGAAAATATCGCCCCGGCTCGGTGGGGGCAGCTCGGCCAGGGTGTTCCCGGGCAGGACGCCGTAGCGGATGGTGTGCTCTTCGCCGTCCTTGCGGTAGCAGACTTCTCCGTCGGCAGGGCCAACGCCGCTCTGCATCCGCGCCTGTTCCTGCAGGCGCAGGAGCGTAGGTGTGGGCTTGGTGAGGGTCGCTTGCGCCAGTCCAGTGACTGAACGAATCCCACGTTCGTGGAGGTTCTTGCGCTGCACGGAGTTCATCCGGGCCACGAGGAGGAGATCGTCGGTAGCTTTGACTTGCTCCTGGCAGTAATCGCAGCGGCCACAGGCGGTGAGCCCGGGCGCGCCCCAGCCCACTGGTCCCGGCTGTGCAATGTGCGCGGCGGTCAGCGCGAGGAAACGCTCGCGGCGCTCACGGAAGACCGGCAGGATCTCGGAGAGGTTGTGGTGGCTTCGCACGTAGTCGAATCCGCCGTCGGGCAGCTGAACCGTCGAGCCGAGGACGAGTGTCACCGCCGGGTCCACCGGGATCCCGGCCTTCAGCAGCTGGTCGCCGTAGGCGGCCATCTGGAGCAGGGCCGTCACCTTTGCGTGGCGGGCGAGCTTGGTGTCGAACACGGCGTAGCTGCCGTCGGACTGCCGTACGAGGAAATCGGAGCGGCCGTGGAACTGGCCGTCGAAGAAGGCGGCCTGGAAGACGACGTCGGCTCCCGAGCGCAGCGCCCCAATGGACTCGGCGTGCTTGGCCGCCAGCATGGCGCGGTCCATGGCCTCGGCCGGGACGACGTCGTACACGCCGTGCCCGGTGGCCGGATCCCAGTCGCCAAACTCCGCAACGAAACCGCCGAGGACCGTGCGCTCGTGGAGGTCACCCAACACCGCTGCGTGCTTGAGCATCTCGTCGTCTTCGAATGTAGCTCTGGGGGACCGGCCCAGCTTCTCGTCGAGTTTGCGCAGCAGCTGATACTCGCAACTAGCGGCCACCACGAGGTCGCTCGCGGAGTAGACCAGGTCCGGTGATGAGCCCGGTACCTCAGGTTCAAGAAAAAACACTGTGCCCCCGTTGTTGGTGCCCCGTTGTTGGTGCCCCCCGCTATTCAAGCTATCAAAGCCCTCTGACAGTTAAACATGGGACAGGAACCAGGCAAGGGCCTCTGGTTCCTGTCGTAGGACCGGCGTAGGGTCTGAGGATTATGACGGAACAACAACCGTATGAGCTGGTCCAGCGCTACGCGCACTTCGAGCTGCGCCGCTATCCGGCGTACGCTGTGGCGGAAATAGAGGTCAATGCGACCTTCGACCGCGCCGGGAATGCCGCCTTCCGGCACCTGTTCAACTACATCAGCGGCAGCAACACAGCGCAACGGAAGCTGGCGATGACGGCCCCGGTGATCCAGGAACCTGGGTCGTCGCAAAAGCTGGCGATGACCGCTCCGGTACTGCAAAGCGGACCGCTCCCGGGAAGCGCAGAGCCCGCTGATTTCATCGTCGCCTTCGTGCTCCCCGCCGGGGTGACGGCGGAGACGGCGCCGGTCCCGGCCAACCCCGACGTCAGAGTCCGGACCCTGCCGGGTTCTTTGGCAGCCGCTCTTCGGTTCTCGGGCAGCGGGTCGGAGGCGGCCTTTCTACGGCGAAACGAAGGCCTCCAAGAGGCACTCAGGCTGGCCGGGCTGAAGGGTGTTGGGCCGCCACGATTCGCCCGTTTTGATCCGCCGTTCAAGCCGTGGTTCCTGCGCCGCAACGAGGTTGTTCAGGACGTGCAGGAGCCCCTTCCGTCTTCAGGCGAGCCCGGCCGCTGACCGGGGTAGGGCAAAATGGTTTGGTGACCCAACACCCGCAGCGACCCGTCAACCCCGCCTCGCCCGCCTCCGGCCCGTCCGCGAAGGCCGGCGCAGCACAGACCGGCATGCCGCATTCCCAGGAGTCCGGCATCGCCGCCCAGATCGCCGGCGAGCTCGGCGTCCTGCCGTGGCAGGTCAAGGCCGCCGTGGATCTGCTCGACGCCGGGTCCACCGTGCCCTTCATCGCCCGCTACCGGAAGGAAGCGACCGGCACCCTGGACGATACCCAGCTCCGCGAGCTGGAGGAGCGGCTGCGCTACCTGCGCGAGCTTGAGGACCGCCGCCGGAGTATCCTCGAGGCGATTGCCGCCCAGGGCGCGCTGACCCCGGAACTGCAGGCCGCCGTCGTCGGCGCGGACACGAAGTCGCGGCTGGAGGACATCTACCTCCCGTTCAAAACCAAGCGGCGCACCAAGGCGCAGATCGCCCGCGAAGCCGGGCTGGAGCCGCTCGCCGACGCCCTGCTCAAGCGCCCCGAACTGGACCCGGAGCGCGAGGCGGCCAAGTACCTCAACGCCGAACACTCGATCGGGGACCCCGCCGCGGCGCTCGCCGGTGCCCGCTCCATCCTGGTGGAACGCGTTGCGCAGGACGCCGACCTGGCCGCCACGCTCCGGGAACGGCTCTGGACCCAGGGCCGGATGGTGTCACGGGTGAAGAAAGGCAAGGAAGCCGAAGGCCAGAAATTCAAGGACTACTTCGAGTTCTCCCAGCAGCCGGCCGGAATGCCCTCGCACCGTGTCCTGGCGCTGCTGCGCGGAGAAAAGGACGGCGCGCTGGAGCTGGATCTCGCCGAGGCTGATCCGAACGACGACGCCGCCCTCACCGCCGCGCGCGGCCGGTACGAGGCGGCCGTGGCCAGGTTCCTCGGGGTCGCCGACCGCGGCCGGGCCGCCGATGCCTGGCTGCTGCAGACCGCGCAGCTGGCCTGGCGCTCGCGCGTCCTGGCGCGGCTAACGGCAGACCTGCGCAGCCGGATGTTCGCCGCCGCCGAGGACGAGGCGGTGCGCGTGTTCGCCGCGAACCTGCGCGATGTGCTGCTCGCCGCGCCGGCCGGGAACCGCGCCACCCTGGGCCTGGACCCGGGACTGCGCACCGGCGTCAAGGTCGCCGTGGTGGATGGAACCGGCAAGGTGGTCGCAACGGACACCGTCTACCCGCACGCCCCGGCCCGGAAATGGGACGAGGCGCTGCGGACCCTCGTGGGCCTCGCCACGAAGCACGGGGTCGAACTCGTAGCGATCGGCAACGGCACGGCGTCGAGGGAGACGGACAAGCTCGCCGCCGAACTGCTCAAGCAGCTCTCCTCCGGGGCAGAAAACAAGCCGCAGAAAATTGTGGTGTCCGAGGCCGGGGCGTCGGTGTATTCGGCGTCGGCGCTCGCCGCGGCGGAGCTGCCCGGCATGGACGTGTCCCTGCGCGGCGCCGTCTCGATCGCCCGGCGGCTGCAGGACCCGCTCGCGGAGCTGGTGAAGATTGAGCCGAAGTCGATCGGCGTCGGGCAGTACCAGCACGACGTCACGGCCGCGAAGCTGGACCGCAGCCTGGACGCGGTGGTCGAGGACTGCGTGAACGCGGTGGGCGTGGACGTCAACACCGCCTCGCCCGCACTGCTGAGCCGGGTGGCAGGGGTCGGGCCGCTGCTGAGCGAGAACATTGTGGCGTACCGGAACGAGCACGGGCCCTTCGCCAAGCGCAGCGAGCTGAAGAAGGTCCCGCGGCTGGGCGCCAAGGCGTTTGAGCAGTGCGCCGGCTTCCTGCGGATCACCGGGGGAGCGGAGCCGCTGGACGCTTCCAGCGTGCACCCGGAGGCCTACCCCGTGGCCCGGAAAATCAAGGCGGCCGCCGGTAAAGCGCCCGCTGCGGGAAGCTTTGCGGCGCTGAACCCGCAGGACTTCGTGGACGGCTCCTTCGGCCTGCCCACCGTGCAGGACATCATCGCCGAGCTCGAGAAGCCCGGCCGTGACCCGCGTCCGGCCTTCGCGGCGGCAGCGTTTTCTGAAGGCATCGAGAAGATCTCGGACCTCAGGCCCGGCATGGTGCTGGAGGGAACGGTGACCAACGTGGCCGCGTTCGGCGCGTTCGTCGACGTCGGGGTGCACCAGGACGGGCTCGTGCACGTGTCGGCCCTGGCCAACCGCTTTGTCTCTGATCCCCGTGAGGTGGTGAAGTCCGGGCAGGTGGTCCGGGTCAAGGTGCTGGAGGCGGATCCGGAGCGGAAGCGCATCTCGCTCACCCTCAGGCTCGACGACGAACCGGCCTCCGGCGGCCGTGCGGCGGGCGGCCGCACTGCCGGAGACCGCCCGGCTGGCGGTCGTGCGGACTCGCGGCCGGAACGTCCGCGGCAGGCGACGTCGCAGCCGGCGTCGCAAGCGCCGTCGACCCAGCCGTCGACCCAGCCGTCGAATCAACCGTCCGGAAGGCAGCCGTCCGGGAAACCGGCAGCCGACCGGCGGACGCAGGGCAGGCAACCGCAGAAGCAGGCACCCACGCCGTCGCCCGTCAACACCGCGATGGCCGAGGCGCTCCGGAAGGCCGGCCTGGGCAAGTAGCGCCCGGGTGCGGCTGCCGCACCACCGTTCGTCGCGGATTCCCTACCGCTTGGCGCATAACTAGTACGTTTGCTGACGATCTGCACCATGATTGCCGGAGGCAACGGCCCTCTACCGGAAGCTCGGTCAGAGGCCCTGGCAGAGGGCCGTTTCCGCAATGTGCTGGACACCGATGTCGTTGACGAGCAGGGGGAGTACTTATGGGTTGGCTGGACCGCGAACGAACCATCGCCCCGCCGGGATTTAACCGGTGGCTCGTCCCCCCGGCAGCCCTCGCGGTGCACCTGTGCATCGGCCAGGCCTACGCGACGAGCGTCTACAAGACCGCGCTGGTGAAGCACTTCGGCGCGAGCCTGACCGAGATCGGCGTGATCTTCTCCGTTGCGATCGTGATGCTGGGCCTCTCGGCCGCCATCATGGGCACCTGGGTGGACAGGAACGGGCCCCGCAAGGCGATGTTCACCTCCGCCGCGTTCTGGGCGAGCGGCTTCCTGATCGGCTCCCTGGGCATCTTCAGCCACCAGCTCTGGCTCGTCTACCTCGGCTACGGCGTCGTCGGCGGCATCGGACTGGGGATCGGTTACATCTCCCCGGTCTCCACCCTGATCAAATGGTTCCCGGACCGGCCCGGACTGGCCACGGGCATGGCGATCATGGGGTTCGGCGGCGGCGCCCTGATCGCCAGCCCGGTCTCCACGGCCCTGCTGAAAATGTACGATCCCAACTCCGGGGCCAAGGGCTGGGTGGCCAGTGGTGAGTCGGTGGGCAAGCTCTTCCTGACCCTCGCCGTCGTCTATCTGGCCTACATGATGTTCGGCGCGTTCACCATCAAGGTCCCGGCCGAGGGCTGGAAACCGGCAGGTTTCGACCCCGCAAAGGTCAAGGCCGCCTCGCTGGTCACCACGGACAATGTCTCCGCCCGGAACGCGGTCAAGACCAGGCAGTTCTGGCTCGTCTGGATCGCCCTGTTCTGCAATGTCACGGCAGGGATCGGCATCCTTGAGCAGGCCGCTCCGATGATCCAGGACTTCTTCCGCCAGCCCGACGGCACGTCCCTGGCCAGCGCCGCAGTGGCCGCCGGCTTCGTGGGGCTGCTCTCGATCGGCAACATGTCCGGCCGCTTTGCCTGGTCCGCCACCTCCGATGTCACCGGCCGCAAGCGCATCTACATGGTCTACCTCGGCGTCGGCGCCGTGCTCTACACCGTGCTGGCGCTGGCCGGCTCTACGTCCACCGTCCTCTACGTGGCCCTCGCGTTCGTCATCATCTCCTTCTACGGCGGTGGGTTCGCGACGGCCCCCGCCTACCTGCGCGACCTCTTCGGCACGTTCCAGGTCGGAGCCATCCACGGCCGGCTCCTGACGGCCTGGTCCGCGGCGGGTATCGCCGGGCCGCTGATCGTCAACGCTTTCCTGGACGCGCAGGGCAAGCCCGGCGCGCTCAACGCCGCGTCCTACCAGCCCGCCTTGCTGACCATGGTGGGGCTGCTGGTGATCGGTTTCGTGGCGAACCTCTTGGTCACGCCGGTGGACGCACGATTCCACGAACCACGTCCTGGCCGCGTCCGGTCCGAAGAACCTGCCTTGGAGGGCTGAAATGAGCAGTGCACAGAGTTCCGTCACACCGTCCACCGGGAGGTTGGTCATCGCCTGGGCGCTTGTCGGCGTGCCGCTCGCGTATGGCGTCTATGAGACCCTCACCCGCGTGGCGGCCCTCTTTGGCTGACACGGTGGTGACAGAAGTCTTCGGTGATAGTCCGCGCGCCGTGAGCGCACCGTTCACACGCCCGGAGGCGTTCACCACCCGCCCCACGCTGCAGGGCACGTTTGGGATGAGCGCGTCCACGCATTGGCTTGCGACGGCGGCGGCCCAGTCCGTGTTGGAGCGCGGTGGGAACGCCTTCGACGCCGCGGTGGCGGGAGCGTTCGTGCTCCATGTGGTGGAGCCGCACCTCAACGGGCCCGGCGGAGACATGACCGGGATCTTCGTCACCGTGGACCGGCCGGAGCAGCCCATAGTCCTGATGGGGCAGGGCCCGGCGCCGGCCGGGGCCACGGTGGAGCACTACGTGGCCGAAGGCCTGGACCTCGTTCCGGGATCGGGTGCCCTGGCCGCCGCGGTGCCTGCCGCCGTCGACGCCTGGCTCCTGCTGCTGCGTGACCACGGGACGTGGGAGCTGGACGCGGTCCTGGACTTCGCGATCGGCTACGCGCGGGACGGCCACCCGGTGCTCGGCCGGGTCGGAACCACCATCGCGGCCGTGTCCGCGCTGTTCGAGGCGCACTGGCCCACGTCGGCTGAGCTGTGGATGCCGGGCGGCCGAGTCCCGGTTGAGGGCGAGCTGGTGTGGAACCCGGCCTATGCCCGCACCCTGGAACGGCTCGTGCAGGCCGGAGTCAGGGAATCCACCCGCGAGGCGGGAATTGATGCGGCCCGCCGCGAGTGGCGGGAGGGGTTCGTGGCCCGCGCCATGGTGGAGTCGGTTCAGTCCCCGCACCGGCATTCCTCGGGCACGGATCACCGCGGAGTGCTCGCCTTGGACGATCTCGCGGGATTCGAAGCCGGGTATGAGGCGGCCGCCACTGTGGAGTTCCGGGGCCACACGATTGCCAAGACCGGGCCGTGGGGCCAGGGGCCGGCGCTGCTGCAGACCCTGGCCATCCTGTCCGGTTTCGAGGACCGGTTCCTTGATCCGTCCACCGAGCTGGGGGCGCACACCGTCCTGGAGGCGCAGAAGCTCGCGCTCGCGGACCGGGAGGCGTACTACGGCGACACGGACGTGCCGCTCGATTACCTGCTCTCGGAGGACTACTGCGCCGGCCGCCGTGCCTTGATCACGGAGCGGGCGTCCCACGACTTCCGGCCTGGCACCGTGCCCGGGCGGGAGCCGTACAGGCCACCACTGCGCACCAGTTACACGCCGCGGGCGCTCGCGGGCCATGCCGCCGCGGCCGGACTCGGCGTCGGCGAGCCCACCGTGACATCCGCGGGGGAGACCCGCGGCGATACCTGCCATATCGACGTCGTGGACCGCTGGGGCAACATGGTCTCCGCCACTCCGTCCGGCGGCTGGCTGCAGTCCTCCCCGGCGATCCCGGAGCTGGGCTTCTGCCTGGGCACCCGGCTGCAGATGACCTGGCTGGAGCCCGGGACGCCGTCCACGCTGACGCCCGGCAAACGCCCGCGCACCACCTTGACGCCGACTCTCGTGCTGCGGGACGGCCACGCCGTGACCGCGCTGGGGTCGCCCGGCGGCGACCAGCAGGACCAGTGGCAGCTGCCGTACCTGCTGCGGACCATCGTGGGCGGGTATTCGCCGCAGCAGGCCATCGACGCACCGACGTTCCATACGACGTCGATGCCCGGGTCCTTCTGGCCGCGCACCTGGGAGCCCGGCGGCGCCGTCGTCGAGGACCGGCTCGGTGAGGACGTCATCGCGGGGCTGGAACGCCGCGGGCATGTGGTCAGCCGGGCTGGTGACTGGGCGCTGGGGCGGTTGTCCGCCGTCATGCGGGATCCTGAGACCGGGGTCATGCAGGCTGCCGCGAATCCGCGCGGTGCGCAGGGGTACGCCGCGGGCCGGTAGCGGTTGGCGGTGCCTAGCGGTGGAGCTGAGGAATGCTCGCTTCCTAGCCGGAAGCCCTGAGCCGGTCCATGAAGCGGAGCGACTCGGCAACTATCTGCTGCTGCGCCTCGTTGCGGCTGATGCCCGGCTCGCCGTCCCCGGGCTGCTCACCGTAGTCACCGAAGAACGCGTGCACGCCGCCCACAACAGTTGCGTAGGTGGTGGTTGGCGGGAGCAGGGACTTCGACGCCGCGATCTTGTCCGGCGTGCTCAGGCCATCGTTTGAGCCGGAGATGGAGAGCACCGGGAGGCCCTGCGCGTCCGCCATGTTCTCTGCGGGGTACGAAGCAAAGAGCAGCAGCCCGGAGACGTCGGGATTCGACGCCGCGAAGGATGATGCGCTCACGCCGCCCAACGAATGACCACCGACGGCCCAGGAAGCGACTTCGGGATGCCGGTCCATGGCTGCGCGGGCCTGGTTGGTGTCCAACAGGGAGACGCCAAGGGGTACTTTCAGGATGACGACTAGATGACCCGCGGCCGCGAGCGGCTGCAACAGGTCCTGATAGGCGTGCG
>Ga0207683_10004076_pt1 | contig 12625 bp, 12 predicted proteins | sample KBSM73metaG_FD_184333 | JGI IMG/M metagenome (GOLD analysis project Ga0207683, IMG submission 184333) | Miscanthus rhizosphere microbial communities from Kellogg Biological Station, Michigan, USA - KBS M7-3 metaG (SPAdes) (version 2) | ecosystem: Host-associated > Plants > Roots > Rhizosphere >...
GATCCCCGAGCGTTTCACCTTGCGCGGCTGAAACACCACATCGCCGTCCGAGAGAATGACCGTCGGACCCCATGAACGGAACCGCTCAAGCACATCGAGTGATCCGGGATAAAGACGGTTGGCAAACGGGTAATCCACCAGGAACGACGACATCGAGAGCAGGTGAGATTCTCGAGGGTGCTCCACTCGAAAGCGCTGCAGAGCGCCGAGATAATCGCGGTAGCCCAGATCAGTGAAGAGCTGTTCGAGGATCGCCCAGTAACGGTCGCGACAGTCAGCGCCGAACTCACGTTCGAGGTGGCGCTTGAGATCGTCTTGAATGCGGTCGTTATCGAGCAGAGTGTTATCGACGTCCACCAAAAACACGATGGGTTCAATTAGCGCCATGCGCTACTTCACTCCACGGGAGACGGCTTCACGTTCCAGATTTCGGCTGCATATTCACCGATGGTTCGGTCGCTCGAGAATTTTCCGGAGCCGGCAATGTTTAAGGTCGCCTTGCGCGCCCAAGCGTCTGGATCTGCGTACAGGTCGCATAGCCGTTCGTCTGCATCGAGATACGATTTGAGATCTGCCAGATGCATGTAATAGTCTCCGTGCGTCAGCAGCGCATCACGTAATGGATTAAAGACCCCCGGCTCATACCGACTGAAATGATTGGAGAAGATGAGATCCAATGCCGCACGAGTCTCCGGTTCGTGATCGTAGTGCCAGTGTGGGTTGTACCAGCCGCGGCTGTCGGCGACCTGGTCCGCCGTAAGACCGAAAAGAAAAAAATTCTCTTCGCCCGCTTCTTCTGCCATTTCGATGGTCGCGCCATCGCGCGTACCGATCGTCAGGGCTCCGTTCATCATGAATTTCATGTTACTGGTGCCGCTGGCTTCGTAGCCGGCGGTGGAAATCTGGTTCGAGACATCACTCGCCGGGATCAGCCGCTCTGCCAGTGAAACACAATAGTCGGGCAGAAAAAGAACCTTGAGCCGGCCGCGCATCGCCGGATCACCGTCGATGGTACCGGCAAGATTGTTGATGAACTTGATAATGACCTTGGCGAGTTGATAGGCAGGCGCCGCCTTGCCGGAGAAGAAGAATGTTCTCGGCGCCATGTGAAGGTTTGGATTCTCGCGCAGCCGATTGTACAGCACCACGATCCGGAGGGCGTTCAGCAGTTGGCGCTTGTATTCGTGTATGCGCTTGATCTGGCAATCGAAGATACTATTCGGGTCAACGGTCTCGCCGGAAGTGCGTTTGAGCCAACCGACAAAGTTCGTCTTGGCCTCGCGCTTGGACTTTTGGAAATCATCCCGCAAACTCTTATCGTCGGCCAGCGGCTTCAACGTGCTCAATTCACTGAGGTTGGTCATCCAGCGGTCCCCGATAGCGGCGGTGATCGTCGACGCGAGCGCTGGGTTTGCCATCCGCAGCCAGCGGCGTGGTGTGACCCCGTTGGTTTTATTGTTGAAACGCTCGGGATAGATTTCAGCCAAGTCTTTGACGGTCGTCATGCGTAGGAGTCGTGAGTGTACGGCGGCGACACCGTTCGTGCTGTGCGAGCCGACGATCGCCAGATTGGCCATGCGAATTTTGCGCTGGGCGCCCTCCTCGACGAGGCTTACGCGTTGGACGCGGCCTTCATCTCCGGGAAAACGCGTTCTGACCTGATCGAGCAGGCGGCGATTGATCTCGACGATCATCTCGAGGTGACGCGGCAGCATGATCTCGAACCATGCGAGCGGCCATTTCTCGAGAGCTTCGGGCAGTAAGGTGTGATTCGTATACCCAAGAGTTTTTTGCGTAAGCTCCCAGGCTTCATCCCATCCGAGGTGTGCTTCGTCCAACAAAATTCGCATCAACTCAGGAACCGCCAACGCTGGATGGGTATCGTTGAGTTGGATGGCTACTTTCCCAGGAAGGTCTCTCCAGTCAGTATGGCTCGTGCGAAAACGCCTGATCAGATCGGCCAGCGAACAGGCAACAAGGAAATACTCCTGGACAAAACGTAATCCCTGGCCCATCGTAGTGTGATCGTCCGGATACAGAACTCGTGTCAGAGATTCGGCCTCGAGCGTCTCGGCTAGTGCGCCGACGAAATCACCGCTGCTGAATTCTTGAAAGTTGAAGTAGTCCTGCGCGGCCGCGGCCCAGAGCCGCAGCGTATTAATGGTCTTGCCGCCATAACCAACAACCGGACGGTCGAACGGGACACCGATGAGAGTCGATGGGCTGCCGGTGACTGCGCGCAAGCTACCGCCGCGTATTTCAAACGAACAGTTGAGCTTTACCTCGACTGTCTCGTAGGGACGCGCGACTTCCCAGGGATCAGGACGACGGAGCCAGTTATCAGGTAATTCCTGCTGCCAGCCGTCCTGGATGGTCTGTTTGAAGATACCGTATTCGTAGCGCAGGCCATACCCCATCGCTGGAATTTGCATCGTAGCCATTGAATCGAGAAAGCAGGCCGCGAGTCGTCCGAGACCACCGTTACCCAGACCCGCGTCTGGCTCCTGTTCCAGCAATTCGAACCAATCGAGATTTTTTTTCCTAACGAATTCTCTCGCGATCGGATCGAGGAGAAGGTTCGTAACATTGTTCGCGAGCGAGCGCCCGATAAGAAATTCCATCGAGAGATAATAAACCCGCTTTGGATTCCTGCGCTCATAGGTTTTTTCCGTATGCACCCATCGCTGCGAAAGAATATCGCGCACCGAGCGGGCCATCGCCTCAAAACGCTCTCGCGCTCCGAGCGTCGACGCTTCCATAACGTTGTCAAAGAAGAGGTGCCGCTCGTAGAGCGCATCGTTCGCTCCGCCGAGCTGAACCGGCCCGCAGCCGTATTGCTCAAGTAGTTTCGCTCGGTCGTCGGATCTCTTTGAGGCGGCGTCAACGGACCCTTTTGGCGTCTGAGCTTTCACCATGTTTACGCCTTTCTCATCGAGTCTTCCGTTGCCGCCAGTCCTTTTTACTTCATATCACCAGTGCCGGCTAGAAACGCTGGTCGGGCTAATCGGGGGGACCTTAAAGGGTTTCAGCATGACGCTTCCGCCGAAATTCCAACACCTCCGATCCCTTTCCTAACAACACCACATCCGCCAGATTAATAAAGAGCCCATGCTCGACCACACCGGGTATTTCGCTCAGCATACGTGCCAGGGCGGGCGGATCGGGGATCTTCCCAAAGTGACAATCGAGGATGTGATTACCTTCATCAGTGACGAATGGTTCTCCTGCTCTGTCCTTCCGCAACTGCACTGTGGCACCCAGAGCAGAGATTTTCTTACTAACGACTGCCTGCGCGAATCGGATCACCTCGACCGGCAAGGGACAATTGCCAAGTACTGAAACCTGCTTGGTGGAATCAGCAATAATGATTTTTTCTCGGCTGGCAGAAGCGACGATCTTCTCGCGTAACAACGCGCCGCCGCCACCTTTGATGAGCCGCAGTTCAGGATCGAACTCATCCGTGCCATCGATCGTCACATCGATCTCCTGAACTTCATCTAACGTGATCAGGGGAATTTCCAGGGAGACGGCTAGGCTCTGAGTTTGGATCGACGTGGCAACACCTCGAACCTTCAAGCCCGCGCGAACGCGCTCTCCCAAAAACCGGACGGCATACGCCGCCGTTGAGCCCGAGCCCAGACCTACAATGTCGCCGGCGCGCACGAATTGGAGGCTGGCATGGGCGGCCAACTGTTTTTCTTGATCATTGGCCATGACAGATCAGCGAAAAATCCCGGTGCATCTATGTTCTCGCTAAACGGCGTCTGTTGTAAAGTCCGCCCCGTCACCGGGACCAACGGATCAGCGAAAGTTACTGTACAAGTTGGCAGCGAGCCTGCACCAAAGCTCATGCCGGCCGCTGTTTGGGACCACCCTCGGATGGGTCTCTACTGGGTTCATCGCGATGGAGCAGTTCGATAGTAAGCCTGAGGCTCCGCGCCTCAGCTGCGCAGCTCGAACAGACTCTTAAGTCTCTAGAGCATCGCTATGGATCCGGTATTTGGCTTCCTGATCTTGTGAACATCGCTGGCATTTCATGGATTACCCTATTTACGCTCGACCGTTGCCAAACATTCTTCGGTTGTCGCTCTGCCTATGGAATTCTTCGATCCTTCGGCTGTACCGCGGCCGTTGTTGAGACCAACTTTCCCGATCGTGCGGGCGATCAACTCCCGCCCCCGCCACCGTCACCACCGCCGCCATATCTTCGCGATTCGTCGCGGCGCGCTTTGTCGATTTCCTCGTCGAACTGATCTCCGATGCGCTCGGCTGCGATAGCAAGCTGCGCGTCGTCCAGTTTGGCGGCTAATGTTTTTCGAATATCATTGCGAATTTCCATGTTCGGATCCCAAAAATACCCGTAGACGAGATCTTGTGAGATGTACTCCAGCGTACCATCAATCGCTCTCAGGCCGTTTTCTACTTCACTACGGCCCCGATCCCGCTCGCCTGTCTTCAACAAAGCAATCCCGAGATACAGATGCGCGAACGGGTCGTCTGGAGCCAGACTGACCGCTCTTTCCAAAGTCTGGCGAGCTTCTTTGTCTCTGCCCGTTTCGAGATATGCTCGTCCCAAATAACCCAATACGCCTGCAGGAACTCGGTAAGGAATCTTGTAATTGGGATCGGCGTCGGCTGCACGCGTCAAATACCCGACAGCATCGTCGGCGTGCCCGATTTGTAGTGCGTTGCGACCAGCTTGAACATCCCCGCCGACGCTGGAGCAGGCCGAAACGAACAGCAACACCGAAAAATAGATCGGCATAAAAATACGGTGTGACGTCACAAAGTTATCTCCCGTTTTCGCTGTTATAGATCTAGAGTTGCATCCGATGGGCGGCTTTCCTTCACGGCGACAACCAACGGAAATGCAATGAAGCGACCAAGCTTAAGCTCCGGAAATGTCGATGATAGATAAGAAAACCACTGCCGATAGTTCAGCAACGTGACGAAGTGTCGACTTTTCCTGAGACAGGCTCTGTGCACTTTTTCTCTCTGCCAATGAAGTTGCGCTTCCTGACCCACTCGGGCGAACGCCCGAGCTTATGATTCAGTACTCTGGAAGCCTTTACGATCCCGAGCTCCAGACATTCACCAGGGTTTTCATTCAAAAAAAAGTGTTCTCATCGCTTAGGCGTATCTGCGGTCGTCAGACCGACAGCTTGCGCCGGTCCGACCCAGAGCAACCAACGGCCTATATAAGCGAGAATTCACACGGCGGCAAAAACACTATCGAAAAATGTGCGCACGGTTTTCACAATCGACTCACAGTATGCTCGTTCAACTATCAATAATCTGTCGCCCGGGCGTTCGAGGCTATCGATCCATAAACCCTTTTTTGTTTTAGACAGATGTTCGAGACGATTCTTATGTTTTGAGGCATCTATTCGACCACCAAAGTGAACAATACAATTCCGAATCTTTACCATGTCGTGAAGCTCTCGCCAGAGGTTATCACTGACAGTTTTCACGTCGGCTTGCTTGATAAGAAATTCCTTTGCTTGTTCAAGCGCCGATTCTTTGCCTTTTGTTGTCGATGATTGCAGAGATCTTTCTATAGCTACGGAATTACAGAAAATCCGGAGCTCGCTCTCGAATAGTAAACCGACAAAGGCAACAAAGGAGTAACGCAAGCAGCGCGGAAATACCGAATTCAGTGGCGAATAGGGCGTATTCGGCGCATCAGGGTCATCACAGCCCCATCTTTGCTGCAGGATCTCCACATCTGCGTCGGTTTCTAAACTATCCCCAAAAGTGTCGATTAGCGCTTGGTCAAGATTTTTGACTTCGTTCCCCTGTCGTTCCTGCTCCTTCTGGAGATGAGATTCGGCAAATTCGAGATATATCTCGAGATTTTCCATACCGAATTCGATTCGTTGTTTTACCAACTCAACGCGGGTGACGTCAGGCATTTTTTCTGCCCCTGGCTCTCCTGTGCGATTTTCTTCTAGCAAAGTACTGGCAAAGTGGAGAAATTCGCGTGTTATTCTTCTACTTACACGCGCTACGAGAATTGGCAATCCTCATGTCGGATGGATTCCATTTGCTGCAAAACACGCCGACCACTGGGCGGACACCTGATAGAGATTTGATTGATAATCAAGTTCGTTCCCGGTTCAGCCGTCTGCGCTATCGAGCCAAGAGGTTCAAATTCGACCAAATACGTAAAACGCCTGAATGATGCAACCGAGTATCGCAAGAAGAAAAATGGTCCCGAGCGCCCCTGCGGTCTTTAGGGTAAGCCTACGGTCTTTGGCGAGCCGAGCCACCAGCGGTAAATTCACAATGGCGCTCATCGCCGAAGCGATAACAGCACCGTTGCCGGCAACGTAGGGAGGCAGTGTTCCAGCCGACGAAAGATTAGCCGCAGAGGCGACCGCACTCGCGCTTGAGACCAGACCACCGACTGCACTCACAAGATAAAACCCAGTTTCTCCAAGCGCCCGTTGCGCAAGTGTGCCAGCTACATCTAGGGCGAGAAAAATAATGCCGAATTTGAACGCGGCTGTGAGCGAGAATGGCGATTGTAATGTTGGGAGCAGCGTTGTCTCGGAGGATTCAATGCTTGGGTCATCTCTACTGGACTCGCTATCGTGTGTATCGGTACGCCGCCAAGTAATGGCGATACTTGCTCCTGCAATCATTAGCGCCAGCGCAAAAATCGCATTCATCAATGCGAAAGGCGCGAGCAGCCCGAGGATAACGGCATTGCGCACCAGCATAGCTGTCGTGGCAAGGATGACACCTCGATACGCTATATTTGTGAAATTCCCATTATTGTTTCTCGCCCTTTCGGTCAGCTCGGCAACAGTTACGGTGCTATTGACGAGTCCGCCCAAAAATCCTGTGAACTCAATCCCGCGAGCGCCGTAGAGCTTCAACAGCACGTAGTTAGTGAAGCCAAGCGCAGCGACGAGAATGACCGTGATCCAAGCTGCCCGTGGGTCCACGAGTCCCCATGGATCAATACTTCCCACGGGCAAGATCGGATAGACAACAAACGCAAGGATTGCCAGTAAGATCGCTGATCGTAGCTCCGACTCAGTCAAAGCCTGGCTAAATCCGGCGAGAGGCTCTTTCCAGGCAAGTAGCGCAGCCGTCGCTATGCCGAGTGCTGAGGGCGTAAAGGTGTGACCTTGGCCTGCAAGCAGCCCTGCGAAACACGTCACAAACAGCGCCGCTGATGTTGTTATTTCCGCACCCTCGTCGGTACGGATCGTTTCTATATTGAGAAAGATGACCAGAACGGCCACCAGAAACAAAACCACCCAAGAGAATGGATCGCCGAGAAGTCCGCCGACAGCGCCGAGAACTGACGCGAATGCAAATGTGCGCAGGCCGGCTTCCTTGTGCCGTCGTTCACGCTCAATTCCGATGAACAAGCCAATGGCCAGAGCCAAACCGAGTCTTGCGAGCGTGGGAAGATAGGGCCATGACGGAAACTGCGTAATCATCATTTTGAACGAGTATACATCAAGCGGTCCGGTTGTATATGGAAGCACATTCTTGTGATGCCCTAAAGGCTGGGCGAATCGACTCCGGCTACGGCGACTGTGCTTGTTTTATGCTAGTTCAATCGACAATGATTAGCAGCCACGGACAGGCAACAGGGGAGAGAAGCGGCTGATGAACAGTCTCTTGTTCATCGGTGAACGAGTGAAACAAGCGCTGTTTTTTCTGGAGGCCAATGAAGTCGCTAAGTCAAATCTGAGGTTCTGCTTCTATCCGATGAAGCATCCCGAAGAAGGTTCGTTGCGCTCTGACAATCCGCAGATCCGCGTGTTCGGCAAGCTTTAACGGTTCGCGGTTCCAGTGACAAGCGAAGTGTTTCGCAAACAAGTCTTCATGGCGGTCCTGCCAGCGGCCCAGCCATCCGCAATCACTGCGACCGTGCTCAAGCAGCAAAACTTTACCAGATGGCTTGGTAACACGAATCATCTCCTGAAGTGCTTTTGACGGATTGGGAAACGTGCAGGTGCTAAAGGTTGAAACAACAGTATCAAAGAGGTGGGTGCGAAACGGCAGGTCACCCGCATCCGCTAAAGTGAAATGAACATCCCGTTGCAGTTTTGCGGCCCGTTCTCGCGCCACTTTCAACATTTCGGTGCTGATGTCTGCGCCAACGATCTCGCAATCGCTTCGATAATGATAAAGATTCTTTCCCGTTCCGACAGCGACTTCTAAGACTTTACCGGATGCGGCCGAAACCACTCCGTTTCGGAGGTTCTCTACTCCAAGAAAGCCTAAGACAGCTTCTACGCGGTCATACCCGCGAGCAAAGCGATCATACTTTTCAGCTATATCTCTTGAGGCAGATTCCACCGAGTCCAGTGGCAGCGCTCAAATCTGCTGTGGCGTGGCTGATAGCTACTTGCTTGGCTGCTCTTTTTTCTGCTCTGACCGATCACTCATCATTTGGCTGCACATATCCATCATCTTGGACATTCGGCCCATCATTTCCTTCATTCCCTGCATCATGTCATGCGACTGTTCGCCCGGCTTTTGCTGGCTCAGCATCCCCATCATTCCGTGCATCATCCCGCCCATCGAAGAGCCGCTCTTTTGCTCTTCAGCCTGATAAGCGCTGACCGCTGTGGCAAGGAACACGCCCGCTACGATTCCGAACATGATCTTTTTCATGGGTTACCCTCGCTTTCGTACTGGCCAAAACTCTTTGAAATTCTCTGGCACGTGCGGTGTTGGAGTCGATGGTCCATAGTGGCTATAGGTTTTGTCGATGTATGCCCGGATTTCTTTCAATCGCTTGCCTTCGTCCATCATCTTCATCACGTCACGCGTGATGCCTATGCAGATCTTTCAACCGATGCTCATGGGGTCGAACTCTGGCTTCGCAGGCGGCGAGTTATCCTTGACGTAGCAGGACGCATTGCTCGTGTGACCGTCGTTTACACATCCGCAATAACATGGAATGTAGTGGAGCGTTTCTCGATTAAGGACGGCGAAACGATAACTGTCACGGATTTCGGGCGGGGTATTCCAAAGTCCATCGGGAAGGATGGAGATCGGAGCCAGCTTGTAGACGTGGCGATCCGCTCCAAACGAGAGAACGGGTCGTACAGAAAACGCACCCGCCAGAAGCAATCCATTCAAAATAAAGTCGCGTCGGTCCATTGACCGTCACCCGAGGCTCGTTTGTGATTTTATCGCTTGCAGTTCCGAAATCGACTCACGTAGTATTGAAAGAGCGCTTTGCAGAAACAAAGCGGCTATACCGGCTCCGACCATTATATCCGGCCAACTCGCTTCAAAGACTTTAACGGAAAGAGCCGCCAGCAATACCGCCACATTGGCGACTATATCGTTGCGTGAGCACAGCCAGGTTGAGCGCATGTTTAGATCATCAGAGCGGTACTGATAAAGTAAAAAGAAGCAGACAGCATTGCCCAGTAAAACGAGCGTCCCGATCAACCCCATTATCTCAGCAGTAGGTAAAATTCCCGCCATCAGCTTATGGATCGCTTCCAAAAGCACACCCATGCCGAAGACTGCCATGACGACGCCTTTCAACAATGCTGCCTTCGCTTTCCATTCCGCGCTACGCCAAAGAACATAAAGGCTGAAGCCGTACACGAAAGCATCACCTAGCATGTCGAGTGAATCCGCGATGAGTGCGGTCGAGTTAGCAAGAAATCCAGCCCCAAGTTCGATACCAAAGAGAGACGCATTGATGATCAGGACAAATAGCAGAACTTTTTTGTGATTATTTTTCAGGCTTGAGAGTTCGTCTCCCTTTGCAGTGCAGCAATCGTCCATATGGACCACCCTAGCAGGTTGTTGTTGATTACAAAATCGGTGTGCCGGTTTTCTGCTGGTTATCCGGTCAAGCACTCATTGACAGCATCAGATCGAACGAATAGTGGTTCCACCCGCAAACTCAGCAGAACCCAACTGGGCTGGACCTCCGCCGGTGCTACAGACATTTTGGGGCAAAGAACCGTTCTCCCCGGCGTAAGCGGATTTTGAAAAGGAACGGGTGATTGTCCCTTGGGACGGGCGTTCGAGTGTCAGGTCGACGCCCGTTTTGACTGCTTTTCGCTGCTTGAAATCTTTTCGCCCCAAGGGACCGAGGATCAACTATCTTCGTGTCGTATAGGTTCAAGTATGGTTTACATCTTTTCTCGCTGCTACCGAGATAGATTCTGCTTGATTCGCGTCATTAATTTCTTGGCAGTTCGAGGATGCAATCTGAGCTCTGGAAAACACGTCAGAAATGGCTTCCGATAGCGCCTGATCACTGCATCGATAGCTATGCGTTGACATGTGACGGCCCCGAAAGACATATTGACAGCCTATTCCGAGAGAAGGTTATAAAGCGCTGGAAGGCAGGCGCGAGAGTTCTCATGCGAATTTTGCTACTGCTAAATGGACCCCGCGAGCGTTATCTAGGAGGTGCCGATACGGCCCGCCAAGTCACGTGGGGTGCATACTGCTCGCCTGGCACGGAACTAAGCATAGGATATCTCCCAAGCCAGAGCGAAAGTGGTGGGGCCAAGGTGTATGAGTTCGGCAGCAAAGAGGCGTTAACTTTGGGGCCACTCTATCCGGATCGCTGCGCATTGGCGGAGCGTGACGGATTCGACGCCGTCATCATTCACTGCTTTATCGATCCGGGGCTCAGCGAGTCGCGTGCGAGGGTTCGGATTCCAATCATCGGTCCCGGTGAGGTTACTCTGAGAGCCGGGGCGAGTCTCAGCCGGAAAATCGGTATCACAACCCCTAGCGGCGACACAATCGACAGCTATGCACCCTATTTGAAAGCTCTTGGAATTGAAAATACGGTCATCGGAGTCGAGTCGATCAATAGCGCACTTCTACCATTTGCACGACAGGACCCCATACAAATGACAGAGGCATTTTTGAATGCCGGGCGGAGGCTGGTCGAGCGCGGTGCGGAAATCATCTGCCCTTCCGGACTTGCATACATTCCGATCCGGGTTTCTGCTATTGAGGTTTCACAGCGCCTCGGGATCCCCGTTTTGGATCCAGGACTGCTATCGGTTCGAACGGCTGAAATGCTAGTTACGACTCTGAAGCATCACGACTGAGACGGACTAACAATCGTTACTTCACAGATCTGAGCAAAGAATAATCCACGATGTCGTTGACGGTCATTGGTTTGGAGATATCGCCTCTGCCATAGGCGGCATCCAAATACTTTTTCAAAGCGTTTTCGGGCATGAACAGATCATCCAACATCACGCCAATGATGTCGTCGTAGGCTTCCTCAGCCACACCTAACTCTACATTGAAGCTTTTTTGAATATACGGGATGAGGCCTCTCTTGTCCTGACGGATCATGCGCGACGATTCGATCATCGCTTTGAGCGCGCTTCTTATACGCTCGGGATGAGTTTGGAGCCTTTGAGTTGTGGTCACCAAACCGTTGAACGGCGAGGAGTCGATCACGTCACCGCTCCGCATGAGAATTTTAAACCCCTTGCGCGCCATCACGCCGGTGAAAGGCGGGCTCAAAACCGCCCCGTCGACGAGCCCCCGTTCGAGCGGCAACATATTTAAGGCCGTGCTTCCGGTCTGTATCCAGGTAACCTTTTTGGAGTCGGCGCCGCCCTTGTCGAGCATCATAACGCCATTTAGATGACTCTCGGACCCGATGCGCGAGACCGATATCTTTTTTCCCTCAAGCGACTTCGCGTTCGGCAGCTTGCTCAAGAGTGAGAAAAGCGGCGCGCGATAGACGACGCCGACGCCTTTCAATGGCATGCCCTTGCTGATTGCTTCGATAGCGGGACCGATGCTGGTAATAAAGTCCAAGTCACCAGATGTCAGACCTGCAAGCTGCAGATTGCTCCTGATCTGGATGATCTCCATATCCAGGCCGTTCTTTTCAAACAGCCCTTTATCCTTGGCGTAGTAGAAAGGCATCAAAACAACATTCCTTGTCGAGATTCCGAGCCGAACTTTTTCCAGCGGCCAGGCATGCTCCGGTGACAGGCCCACGAAACAGAAAATAAGCACCAATAGATGCTTCCATTTCAACTTAATCGGCATTTGGAGTCTCCATACGGCGCACGTGCGCTTATTCAGTTGGCCACATGTCGAGAACGACGTCGATGCGGTTTCCTTGAGGGTCGAGAATATAATTCTCGGCGTGGCGTCCCGGCGCGCTTTCGCCCTGGTAAACTTTCGTGATCGCCTGTATAGGTTCGTGTGACGGGACGAGGAAGCCGAAATGCCAGATGCCGCTCGGTTTATCGCTGATGGCATTGATCGCGATGTGCATGTACCCATCTGTCATGTAAACGCTGCTTTTCGTCCCCCGCGGGTTTCTCCGTACTACTTTCAAGCCAAAGGTTTTCTCGTAGAACGAGCTTAGCTCGTCAGGATTATCCGATCTGATGGCAATGTGTCTCACCTGCATTCTGTCCGGCATATTGTCCTCCTGCACAAGTGAATTTTGTCGTCGATCAATTGACAATAAAACCGTTAACCTGTCAATCGAGAAATATTTACCTGGCCTTAGCTGAGGGATTACGAGCTGACATGCGGGATGCGTTGCGTTACGGTATTAATTGCTGCGGCTTCCGAATGCAGTGACTCGATAGGAACATCTCGTGTCTAGTGAGCACACCGGAGGTTTTCTACT
>Ga0207683_10004079_pt1 | contig 12616 bp, 8 predicted proteins | sample KBSM73metaG_FD_184333 | JGI IMG/M metagenome (GOLD analysis project Ga0207683, IMG submission 184333) | Miscanthus rhizosphere microbial communities from Kellogg Biological Station, Michigan, USA - KBS M7-3 metaG (SPAdes) (version 2) | ecosystem: Host-associated > Plants > Roots > Rhizosphere >...
CGGGAGCAGCGGATACAGTCGATCGCTCTGATTCGTATCCATTTCGGCGGTGGCGGTCATGGGATTTGATTGAGAATGAGCGTGTCGGGGACGGACGGCGAAAAGATCGCGAGCTCGGCTGGACGCAGCACGCCGGCGTCGGATCCGCCCGGCCATGCATCGACGCCTGGGAACGCCCGTGCGCGGGCGCGCTGCGACGAGGTCGCGCCGTCGTCACCGAACGGATGGAGCAGGCGATCGACCTGCGCGGCGACTTCTGCCTGCGTGACGAGGCGCCGAATGCCGTCTTCTGCCGTCACGCGCTCGGGGATCGCCCCGAAAGCATCGATGTCGACATAAGCAACGCCGCGCACGCCCTGGATTGCGCCCATGACCTCGCCCAGGAGGGCCGGCTGTCCGAGGTTGCGGCGATGGAAGCCGAACGTGTCCTGCAGCTGCGCGCGCACCGTAGCAGACACCGTTTCCCACCGATAGTCCGGCGTGAGCGAGATGCGTGCGCTCAGCACGAGCGCCTTCAGCTCGCGGGTTTCGATTCGCAGCGGCAGGTCGGCGTCGCCGAACGCGCGCAGCGCCTCCCGCAGATTGCGATACAGATCCGACGTCGGGTCGATCGGTGCGTCGTCGACGCCGGCGATGGTGAGGAACAACAGCTCGCGCTGTCCGTCGCTCGCGAGCGTGGCCATGGCTTTGGCGATGCCCGCGAAGCGGCGCGTGAAGTCGGCGTAGTCCTGCACGCCGACGAGCCGATCCAGCGCCATCACAGACAGAGGTGCGTTTTCGCGCGCGAGATCGCGCGTCTCCGGGTCCGCGCCGCCCGAGGCACGCAACGGGTTGATCACGCTCTTGACGCCGAGTGGCCGGGTTTGCAGCAGGCTGATCTGCAGCGGCTGCACGTTGCCCGGCGCGCCGATGCCGTTGCGATAGCGCGCGCGCACGTTCTGCGCGCCGGTGGGCAGCCGTGCGCCATTCATGCCGTTGCCGAAGACGAGCGTGGTGTTGCCATCGTCGTCGGTCCGCGTGATGAAGCTGCGATCGGACGGTCCGAGCCACGCGAGCGAATCGTTCGCGTGCCATTCGACATCGTCGACCCATGTGTGCAGCGTGCTCTGCGCGCCTTCAGGAGTCGGCGCCGCGACGAACGTCAGCGGCTTCTGCTTCAGCGTGAAGGCTTGCAGGCTTTGCGCGCCGTCGCCGCTGCCGAGTATCTCGTCGCGCGTCTCGCCGTGCGTGGCATGCACGACGTTGCCGCTGACCACGACCGATTCGCGCTTGTACCCGTACGCGAGGTCTGTGGCGAGATGCAGCGTGGTATGCGTCTTGTCGCCGGGAAGCGTGGCGTCGTAGCCGTGCGTCAGCGCGGACACCATCATCAGTTCGTTCGCGGTCACGCCGTCCACGCCGGGAATGTCGGCACGTTCCCCGGAAACGATCACCCAGCGTCCCGACGGCAACTCTTGAAACAGTGCGGACAGCTCGATGCTGTTGCCCGCGACATCGTCGGTGACCGGCTCGTCGACGAGCGTGAGCGGATCGCTTTGCGCTAGCACCAGCGTTGCCCGCAGCACATTCATGTCGCCGGACGCGGCCTGCCACCAGTCGCGATCGAACGTGAGCCGCGTCGTCTTGCCGCTGATGCCGTAGGCCGTGCGCGACGTCGACGCGGCGCCCGTGACGCGATAGCCGCGTCTCACCAGGCGCCCGGATTCCGGAGCCTGGACCACGGCGAACCCGGTGGCATCGATCGCTTCGTGAAGCTGGTCCAGGAACAGCGCGTCCCGGCTCTCGCCATCGAGATTCCATTCCGGCCATGCGCTTTGGGGCTGCAGGTCGCCGTCCTGGTAGAACGCCTGCCGCGGGACGTTGGCGCCGAAAAGCGCTGCGGACACCCGCATCGCGAACACGCCGACGAGCGCCGGCGCAGCGTCATTGACGCGTGCGCTCGCCCACGCGGCGTAGTAGCTGTCCGCGAGCGTCGGCGCAAAGTTCACGAGCAATTGCGGGGCCGCGTCGGTGCCCGCATGGAACGAAGTGGCGAGGCTGCGGCTCAGGCGCAGGCTGTTCGCAACTTGCGGAACACGTGGCTTCAGGAGCCCGGTGACGAACGTCGCGGGGTCAGTGAGTGGTGGCGACGGCGCGTTCCCCTGCTGCTTCAGGATCAGCGCGACGTCCTCCGCGAAGCGTTTGATGTCCTTCAGCACGTCCGCGTCGATGACGCCGTCCGTGGGTGCGACGATGGCTTGTGCCCATGTCGCGGGCTCCGACGGCATGCCGAGCGAAGCGTTCTGCAAAAGCGCGTCCGCCGTCTCGATCGCGGAGCGCGTGGGAAAATCGGCATCGGAAGCGAGGGGCAGAATCGCTTCGACCAGTTGGCGCAATCGCGCAATCGTGGCCGCCACTGCGGGAGGTGTGGGGCGGAGGTCGATGATCGTCCGGTTTTCACCGAACGGCGCCGCGACGGAGCGCACGGTGCGCAGCACCGACGTGTCGCCATCGGGGTCGAACACGAACAGCAGCGCATCGCCGCTTCGCAGGTCGGTGGTCGTGCCTTCGACATAGAGATGCTCGACCGTGAACGCGGTCGCCAGCGTGATGTTCTGGGGCCGCGCGACGCGCACCTGCAGGTTGTTCCATTCGCGGCGTGCGAGGAGGTCTTCGCTGGTTTCGAACGTCTGCGGGGATTCGCCTGGCCCTGGGATGCTCTGCGCCCGCGTACCGCTGGCGATGACCGTCGGGTCGGTCTGCTTTTCGTCGAGGGTGTAGGCGAGATAGACGCTCGCAGCGACCCCCGGCCGCAGCGCATAGCCGACGAGACGCGCGAGTTCCAGCACCGAGCGGCGCTCCGTGGCCGTGCGCAGATAGCCTTCGTTGGCGATGCGTTCCTGGTAGAACGTCAACACGTCCGCGACTGTTGCGAAGCCATCCAGGAGCGCGATCGAGAAATCGCCCGGGTCGCGCGTGGTCAGCCCCTGCAGCGGCCGCAGCGTTCGCGCGACTTGCCCGTCCGCTCCGACGTCGTCGATCTCGATCGCAGCGAGCCGCGCGCGCATTGTCTGCATGAACTCGCCGTGCGTGCCGACGCGATAGGCGATTTGCGCAAGACCGGGCCGATTGAACAGGGAGGCGGGCGTCGACACTGCGACACCTTCGCAACAGCCGCAGGGCTGCTCGACGCAACCGCAGGCATGCGTGCTCATGTCTGGCTCGGAAATCGTACGGGCTGATCCATGGCATGACTCCTCAGCGGCCACCGCCGATATCGATGTGGAGCTGGCCGCGCTCCGGGTGGTCGGGATCGTTGTCGAGTTGCGCGATCTCGAAAGGCGCAAGCGGGAGCACGCCAGTCTCGAGCTCACCGTTGGGCGCGGCGAAGCTCCGATGCAGCTCGACCACGGTCGCGCAGGCGACACCCGCCACGCCCATCGCGGTGGCGACGATTCGGCTCAGGTAGATCCCGTCGCCGAACGTCAGTCGATCCGGATGGAAGAATCCCGCGTTGCCGCGCGAATCGACGCCGCTCCCGAAGCACGCCATCAGGGCCGCCCTGACGTGCCCGCGGTCGAAGCCGGGTTTGGCGCACACCTCGAGCCCGAGCGTGACCGGAACGTAGACCGCTGGCTCGACGCGGAGGTCGTGGCCCATGCGGCGGTAGCGTTCCAGGTGGTGCTGGATGCCGATGAGAAGCGTCGTTGGAGCGGATTCGCGACCCAGGGGATCGACCGCCACGTCGGCCTCGTACCAGCTTCCTGTCCACGCAAGGCGTGCGGCTGCGCGCTGCAGGCGTGTGTCCGCGGACGCGAGGCTCGCATAGTCCGCCGCAATGATCGCGCGCTCGAGCTGGCGGCGAAAGGCTCCGGGTGCGAGCAGCTTGGCTTCCTCGATCGGCTCCGGCTCGATACCTCCGGTCGCGGGAAGAGGATTGCGAACGGCGAAGGCGATGCCGTCCAGCCGCAAATCCTTCAGCACGAGGCAGGAGATCGACTCGGCGCCGACGTTTCCGGCGCATCCGCCGCCAATGCGATAGCGTGCCGACAGCGTGCTTCCGGCGGCTGGGAGCCGCCCCGATTCGCCATCGCCGAATCGAAGATGTGCGATACCCTCGTTGTCGATCTCGCAGACGAAATGCCGATCGTCCGGTCCGCTCCCCAGAAGGTCCGCCTGCACCGTCCACTCGGTACCGTCCGATTCAAGGAGCGCAAGCGCCGCGCGTGCAGCACGCGGATCGTGCGCGAGCAGGCCCGACGCCGGGATCGCGCGGCCCGATTTCGATAGCGGACTCGAGAATGCGAGCGGCGCATGATCGAGCGTTGGCCGGAACGATCCGGCGCGCGCTTCGACATCGGACGGGTGCCCCTCGCATTCGCAGCACGACACGCTGACGGCTTCGGGAACGGGACCGTGCGGTTCATCGGGCAGCGTGCGGCCGTGGTCGACCAGGACCACGTTGCCGCGGGCCAGCGTGACGTCGGCGATGTACCGGCATTCGGGTGCGGCCCCGAGCGTCGACAGACAGAGCGCAAACGGCAATGCGTCGGCCGCAGCCCATTCGATTTCGACGACGGGCGTGGCCAGCGTGCGCACCGCATCGCCTTCGCCGAATGTGACCGGATACAGCGGATCCTCGGCGCGCACGACGCGGGTGAGCCGCACGGCCCAGCGACGTTCGGGATCGGCGTCGGAGGGCAGCCCGGTGCGCGCGCCGAGCACCTCTTCGAGGATCAGCAAGTCGCCTGCGTGCAGGTCGAGCGCGCGGTCGGGCACCGGCGCGTCGTACTCGGATCCGTGCTTGCGGCGGTCGCGTGATCCGGCCGCGTCGCTCCTGGCGGCAGGTGTCGCCGCGCCCGCCGGTGAGGTGGAAGCCGACCAGTGATCGAGCAGCGTCGCGCGCGTGGCGCCTTTGCGCAGGCAGCATTCCCGCTGGCCCCAGGTGTAGAACGCGACGTCGTTGTGGGCCGTGCGCCATTGCACGGTCTTTGCCGGATCCGCGACCAGCGGCTCGAACCACTCGTACGTGGACGGTGGAATGCCGGCGAGATTCTCCGGGCTTAGCGGGCTCCCTTCCGTTTCGGCGCCGGCCTCGCTTCGCGTGACGAACGCGAGCTGCGCCGGTAGCAGCGCCGGCGGATCCTGCGAGACGTTAACGTGCACGAATGCACGTGCGTTGCATCCCTCGTGGAGGATGTAGTCGACGAGACGCGCATGCCGTCGCACCGAAATACGCTGCCGCGCCGTGCCGAGATACGCTTCGGTCGCGACGGAATCCTGGTAGTAGCTCAAGTAATCGCCGACGTAGGCGAGGAGCTCTACCAGCGTGACACCGATGTCCGGAACATGCCGTTCGCGCCAGTCGGGCACGAGAAGCGCCATGCGGTCGAAGATCAGCTGGCGAAAGCTCGCATAATCCTTGGCGAGATAGTTGAGACGGGGCTCAGCGGGAGGCACGGGCACGCAATCGTGGTGCGACGCGCAGTCGATGTCGGTCGGGCAATCGTTCCTGAACCTGAACGTCGCGGCGGCATAATGCGGATCGATTCCGCGCACGCCGTTGATGCGAAGCGTATAGGGCGAGAAGTCGCCGCCCCGGTCGAGCTCGATCACCAGGAAGTCGTCGCGCTCGGGATCGGGGTCGATGACCGGATCGACGTCGACGATCCGGATATTCCGGATGACGTCGCCGCCTTCAATGGCGAAATGGTCCGGGAGCGTGTGCCGGTCCTTGCGGAGCTCGGCCGGCAGCTTCCCGAGGAAATACGCATGCAGGTGACGCTCGTCGGCCAGCTCCACGTAATCGAGCCCGTTGCGACCCCGCGCATGGCGCACCGCCTCGCGGCGAGGGTCCGTCCGACAGTGGATGTCCATGTCCGCTCCCATGCTGCTCACGTGGTGCGCGTGAACGTCGCGCTCGTTTCCGTGCCGCTCTCGAGGACCCGATAAGCGATGTCGATGGTGAGGCGCGCATCGTCGGCAGTGACCTCGAGATTCCTGACCTCGATCACGTCGGAGAGCCACATCTGCAGCGCCGCCTGCAGCGTGAACTGGATCGTCGCGGCGAGCTCCGGGCTGTTCGGCGCAAACACGAGCTGCATCGCGCCGCTTCCGAAATCCGGACGGTTCACGCGCTCGCCGTGATTGGTGAAGATCAACGCCTCGATCATGTCGCGCACGTGATCGTCGCGGTCCGTGGATGCCGTGCGGCCCCTCGTGTCGAAGCGATAGGGGAAATCGATGTCCATGGCGAGAGGGGCTCCGTCAGGTGGCGATCACGCGCGGCTGCATGGCGCTGACCATCGGCGGTCCGTTGGGAATCTGTTCCGGGCTCTGGCAGATTCCCGGTCCCGACCCGGGGGCGGGCTGCAGCATTGCAGGCTGACCTGCGACGAGCACGCGCGTCGACGGCATCAGCCACTTCACCGTGACGCACGGCTGAGGCTTCGGTCCGGGCACCGTGAAGGGACAGCCGACGATCACGATCTGGCTCGTCATGTTGGCGACCGGCTGGCCGCTCACCAGCACGCGCGGCTGCGAGGGCACTACCTGCGCCGGCACGCCATGTGTGCACTGTATGACGGCATTCACGTGCAGAAGGTATCCGGGCATGCGGTTCTCCGTCAGGTGACCGTGAGGGCGCCGAGATTGAAGTTGATGGTCGGACCGACCATCGTCATCGTCGCGCCCTTGCCGTTGGAGATGTAGATGCCCGAGTCGTTGACGACGATCATCGCGCCCGTGCTGCTGCGCAGGATGATGCCGCCCGACATTGGCGACGGCGGCATGTCGCTGATCAGCACCATGTGCTGCAGGAGCGACTGGATGCAGATGTTGGGATCGGCGGGATTGCCGAGCAGCGCGAACGGCGGAATGTCCGACGGCGCGCCCCAGCGACAGCCGGTCCAGATCGGGAAGTTGGGATCGCCGCGCTGGAACTGGACCCACACGCCGGCACCCGGCGGCGGCACCATGTAGACGCCCATCGGCGTGCCCGTCGGCCCTGCCAGCGGCACGCAGGGCTCCGCCCACGTCGTGGGGACGAAGCCGCTGACGTCGGGCACGATCAACTGCAGCCGCCCGCGCAATTCCGGATCGACGTTCACCGACACCGTGCCGGCGTAGACGCCGAAGAACTTGTGGTCGTCGTGGTCGGGCGTCATGCCGGCACTCTCGGTGTGATGGAAATGAGGCCGTCTCGGCTCAGCTGGAAGGATTGCTTGTATTCGCCTCGCTTCAGGTTGTGCGTGACGCTGTCGACGTAATAGAGACCGTCGTAGGCGAGTCCGGCGCCGCGCACGCCGACCAGGAGACGCGAGCGCAGCACGCGTCCGTAGCGCAGCACGTCGAGCGAGCCGCTGACGGTGATCGCGTTCGCCGCGCCGCGCATCAGCCGGCCCACGGTTTCCTTCAACACCTTCGCCACCGACTTGCCGCCGGACTCGCGCGCGAAACGGATCTTCGCGGGCGGCGTGGGTCGGGCTCCGAGTGGCGGCTGGAACACGTTGATGTCGGGAATCGGGATCGGCAGCGGAATCTTGTGCGTGATCGGATCCATGACGGTGACGATCATGGTTTCCTTGGCGAGCCCGTCCAGGGCAAAGCTCATCGAATCCACGTTCGTGTGCGCATCCATGTTGATCGACAACGCCGGCTGCGGCACCGGAATGCGGATGTTCGGTCCGAAGTAGGCGATGCTTTGCCCGGGCAGCGGGCCGGGCTCGACGTAGAACACATAGCCGTTCGCATCCGCGATCTGGCGGATCAATTGCAGGTCGGTGCCGGTCTGCGCATCCCAACCCTCGGTCGGCGGCAGGAAGTCCGTGAAAAGCGGTGGCAGCACGAGCGGCACCACGCCGAATGCCGCGTAGGGGGCGAGCACTTCGTAGAGCGTGAGCGTGTCGTCGAGCGCGATGAACGGCCGCTTGATCTCGACGACGTCCATCAGCACGCTCAGGTCCTCGCCGGTGATCGTGAGCGTGCTCTGTCCGGGCTCGCTGCTCGGCGTCATCTCCTGTCGCGTCACGACGCCATCCATGATCACGTTAGGAAATCCGCCCAGCGTCACGATCACGATCACGCGCGTCGTCATCGGATCGAAGAAGCCGGCGGGCAGCAGCGTACGCTGCAGCGGCGAATCCTTGCTCATGGCGAAAGTGATCTGGAACCCGCTCTTGTCCTTGCCGCTCGTCACCTGAATGCTCTGCACGGCGTCGACGACGCTCTTCGGTGCAGGCATGGGCACGGCCGGTCCGATCAGCAACGTCAGGTGGATGCCTTGCAGCACGTCATCCCCCCGAGGCGGCCGGAATGCCTTCCGGCAGCGTGATTCGCAGCCGCCGCCCGAGCGGCACCGTGAGGTCGTCCGGGCGCAACGCATCGTTTGCGTCGCCTATCCGCCAGAACGCCTCCGGGTCGCCCAGCTCGCGTGCCGCGATGACGTCCAGGCGCTCGCCCTGCACGACGGTGTGGAAGCGCAAAAGCGCAAAGCTTGATGACGGGGGTACGAAGCGGCGCGCCAGGTAGGTCACCATCTCGCCGTCGTCGCGCACGAGCGTCCGCTGCGCCACGCCGTAGTAGCGGCTGGTCGGAGGAAAATTGAAAGTGGCCATCGCGTTCTCTCGCCGATCAGGGAATGCCGTCGATCCCGAGGGCCGCGAAGCTGCCGCCGCTTGCCTGCCGTGCCAGCCCCTCCTTGGCCTGCAGGTACGTCATGAACAGGTTGCCACCCTTGGCGTCGAAGCCCAGGTCGTCCACGGTGAGCACGCGAAGGGTGAGGCCAAGCTTGGCGCGCAGGGGGTTGAGCGCCGCATCGAATGCCTCTTCGACGATCGACATCTCGGTGATGCGGACCGGCACGATGCGTTTCGGACCGAAGACGAAGAGCGGCAGCGGCGCCAACTCGGGCGCGATCTCGAGCGAGCCCCCCGATGCTTCCGCGTTGTTCGCCAAGAGGTGCGCGCTCTGCGGATAGACGATGGTCTCCAGCGCGGCGAGCTGGGGATGAAGGCCTGCCTGGTTCGTCTGCGCGTCGTTCCCCTCCATCGCGTCGGTGGCGTCGATTTCTGCCTCCACCTTGATGGTCTCGACCGGCGGACCCTTGAGCCGCAGCGCTTCGAGGTGGTCTCCGCTTTCCGCGCCCGCGCCTTTGATTTGAAGGCTCCGGTTGAGCGTATCCGGGTTGTATTGCAGCGCGATGATGCGAAGCACCTTGCCCGTGGTCGGGTCGACCAGCACCAGGCCGCCGCGCAGCAATCGGGGAGATCCGGGGAACGCGCTCATTTGGGCGGCTTGCGGAATCCGAACTGCGTCAGCACGCGGCGCCGGAAATAGACGGTGAACAGCACGCGGTCGTAGGCCTGCTTCCGAGGTCCGACGAAAAGCTGCGCGAACCGCGGCGCACCGTGCAGCATGACCGCGAGCTCGGCTTCGAGCTGCGGCAGCGTCGTGATGCTTGCCGGGATCTGGCCCAGAGCCGCGGGTGTGCCGGCCGGCCGCCAGCGGTCGTACAGCCTCACGTGTCCGTCGTCGGTCAGCTCGACCGGAAACTCGCCGAAGCTGCCGTGGTCGTTGAGCTGCTGCGCGAACGCGGCGCTGACCTGCTTGTGGATCGTCTTCGTGGCGGCTCGACGCTGCGCCGTGGTGCCGGTGCGTTCGCGCTCGAACTCGGTGACGAACGTGCGTGCCGTCGCCTCGAGGGCTCGGACGTCAGTCTGCGGAGCGAAGCCGACTCCTGCGAGCTGCAGCAACCGCATGAGATATGTGTCCTGGCGCCGCGCTCCGATCTCCTGCTGCAACGCCGCCTCGCGGTCGAGCGATACCGGCTGTTGATGCAGCATCTGGGCGATCTCGTTTCGGCGGTCCTGTTGCCGGTTCGCGTATTCGTGGACGAGGTCGATCGTGAGCCTGGCCCGATCAGCGGTCGCGAGTGGCACCAGGTGCATCTCGTTCCCCCGAATGTCATAGTGCGCCGTCGTCCCGGCGCCGCTGGCCTGATCGAACCGCAGAATGATGTTGTCGTGCCCGAGGTCCCAGATCAGCGAGTCGAGAAGCGTCGTTACGGCGCGCACGTTGGGATTGGCGGAGGTGACCCACGCCTCGCCCGTCGGAGCCGGATGTGTGAGAAGGGTGTCGATGCGCGTCTTCGCGCTGCTGATGAAGGTGGTCAAGCCTGCCACGCCGGCGCGATCCCTTGCCTCGACCGCGACGCGCCGATCCGTGCCCGGTCGCGCGACCACCGGGCAGGGATCCTCGACGCGCACCTGCAGTACATCGTCGTAGACGCGGTTGACGCCGCTGTCCGGATCCCGCATGCCGATGCGGCTGTGCAGCTGGCCATCTTTCGTGAGCGTCAGGTCTACCGGGTCCGGCAATTGATGGTCGATGCTCGCCCCCGGGCTGTCGTAGACGGGTCTTCGATCCTCGAAGTGACGCGTGAACGAGGCCGCCGGATCCGTGGAGGTGTAGACGTAGTCGGCGGTCAGCACCGGGGGCAGGAACGGCTGGCGGCGGGCCGCGCCACCGTTGTCCACGCGGAAGCGATGCCGTTCGCGAAAATGGAGCGGATCGCGCGCGCAGTCCGCGCCGCGGAAAAGCGGCACGTCGTCGTGGAGGCGCTCGTGCCGGGTGCCGTCCTCGGTCAGGCCCGTCCGCAACGGATCGTCCGGCACGTCTGGAACAACGACGATGCGGATCATGTCCGGCGACCACGCGGCGTCGCCGACCAGGACATCCTGCAGAGGCGTCGGTGCCCACCCGCGCTGGCTGACCGACTGCGCGAGAAAGGCCAGGCGGTCGCGATGGCCCGCGTTGTCACCCGCCTTGATGTACCCGTAGAACGCCGCGAGCAGCGCTTGCTCGCGCAGGTTCGGTGCGAGGCCCAGCCATTGCGGACAAACGTGCAGGTCCCCGGCGCTGTACCAGTAGAACTGCGCGTCGTCGCAGCTGCTGTTGAGTTCCGGCTCGCATTCGAAGTCGATGTCCTCCTTGAACCTGCCTTCCGCCTTGTCGAAGGCATCGAGTGCTTTCTCGATCGTCTTCGCGTCGGTGCCGCCCAGCCAGCGCAACTCGGCGGCATTGAGGCGCGTCGCGACGTTTGACGGAGTTATTTTCGCGAATCTCACCTGTGCATTCCGGTTGCTTCGCTGCGCCGCCGCGGCGGCGGGAACCAGCTTATCGGTCCACGGTTGTGGGCAGTCCTCGACGGTATCGGTCGGCGCCCAGATGTCCTCGCTGCCAGTGGCGAGACGCTCGGCCAGAAGCGCATAGGATTCCGCGTTGGTCAGCGCATCCGCCGTCGGCAATCGGCGGACCGCGCGATCGCTGGCGTAGGCCCGGTCGGTGATGTGCGCGACGCCCGGCTGGATATGCGCGAACTCGTGTATGAGGGTCTCGGCCTGGAAGCGCTCGCCCGACTCGAAGAAGTTGCCGCAGAATGTCGCGCCCGCCGGCGGTCCTGAAATAGCGTATGCACCCGCCTTGTGGCAGGAGCGATCCCAGCCGCCAGGACAGCTCAGCTGGAAGATCGCCCAGTTCTGGAAGTCGTTGCGGACGCCGCGAAGGACGTTGCGTGCGTAGTCGATGACACGAAGGTCGAGCGTGTTGAAGCGCTCCCGGAACACGCGGGCATTGTTGCGTTGCGCGGGGGCCTGCGGTGCGTTTTGCAGGGCTTGGAGCTGAATGATCGCCTTGTCGAGCCAGCCCAGCGCGCGCCCCCGCGCCAGGCTGATAGTGAGAAGCTCTTTCGTGCTGCACGATCCCTTGCGCGTTGCCGTCTTGCCCCCGGCCGCCGGATCGGTCCACACCTGCTGGCGCGATACCGTGCGCAGGAAATCCTGGTTGTCGCGGACGTCGTCGTCGGGCAGGTTGCTGTAGAAGCGGCCGAGAATGTTGCTCCGCTGCATCGCCGCGACCGTGTCGGCGAGATCCTGCGGATTGAGCTTTTGCAGGATCACCAGCACCTCGTGCGCTTCGGAATCCGTGATGGCCCAGTCCCACGGGCGGTAGCTCAGGTTGCGGTTGATTTTTGAAAAGTCGGGCGACACCTTGCGCTGTATCCGCGCACCGCCGGCGGCCACGACGGCCGTGGGCGCGATCCCTGCCATCACGCTGTCCGCCATGCGATCGGCCTCACGCTCGGCCGCACTGTCCGGCGGGTCGATCTCCATCTTGCGGTCGAAGCCCGTCTCGCCGTTCTGCTGCACCACGTGCGCGAGCTCGTGCGCCAGAAGGTGCAATCCCTCCTGCCGCTCGGGTGCGAACTGCCCGGTGTTGAAGACAACGTTGCGGCCCACCGTGTACGCGAGCGCGCCGACTTCCGTTGCGGAGTGCGCCGCCGCGGCATCCGTGTGGACCCGGACGTCGCTGAAGTCACGGCCGAAGCGCGGCTCCATCACGGCACGCGCCGCGTCCGGGAGCGGATGCCCGCCGTGGCCGAGGACGCTGTAGACGGAAGCCGGAATCGACTCGCGGGTCGCCACCCGATCGGCCTTGCGCCGAAGCGCGGCGAGAGCGACGACGACGAGCTGTTGCGACAATCGCTGCTGCGATTCGCTGCGCCATACGATCCGGCGCTCGCGCGGGAGGCGCGCCGCTTGGCCCTGGCCTGGATCAAGGATCGCAAGGCGGTCGATCC
>Ga0207683_10004080_pt1 | contig 12614 bp, 8 predicted proteins | sample KBSM73metaG_FD_184333 | JGI IMG/M metagenome (GOLD analysis project Ga0207683, IMG submission 184333) | Miscanthus rhizosphere microbial communities from Kellogg Biological Station, Michigan, USA - KBS M7-3 metaG (SPAdes) (version 2) | ecosystem: Host-associated > Plants > Roots > Rhizosphere >...
ATGTTGCGATTGAAGGACGCGACGCCGGAATCGACGCTGAACTGGCGCGCGTCACCGGCAACGAACGATGCGATGGCATGGCGATTGCTCCGGTTTCGGCATATTTCGCAGTGGAGAACAGTCATGCCCCTTGTCCGATTTCGCCTGGTCGGCAGCGATGTGCAGGCCGACGCCATGATGACGGCCCTGCACGAACTCGATCATGTCGACCGGGTCGAGGAAGTCGCCGACCAGATGCATGACCGCGACGACACGAGCTCGAACGGTTCGTCCGAGGCTCGCGGCGCCGACTTCCACTGCATCGAGGCGCGTGCGACGAACACGAGGGGTGCGGAACAGATTCGCGACGTAGTCAGGACGACGGCGCACGAACTCAGCGCCGCCGTCGAGTTCGTCGAGCGCTTCTGACACGACTTGCTCCACTCCGAACGGGAGGACAGGCATGAGCGAGACTCCGACCCGCAAGAAATGCGCGCATGAAGGTTGCAGCTGCGAAATCGCCGACGGGCAGACGTATTGCGGTCCGCATTGCGCAACCGCCGCCGCCGAAGCCGAGGTCACACACGAGGCCGGCGGCTGCGAATGCGGCCACGCCGCGTGCCGCATGACGAAGCAGCCCGGCGCTTATTCCTGACTCACGTTGCGCGATTCAGCGCGTGCTGCCCAAGGCCGCCTCGGATGTCGCGCGGTCGCTGCGCTTGCGCGCGAGCAGCAGGACCGCAGCGAGGCCCGCGATCAGGCAGAGTTCGAACGTCGCCATGCGCCAAAGCAGAAGGGCCGTCGCCGTATCGGTCGCCGACACCCACGGCGCGAGCGCGGCGCTGAGGCCAAGCTCGGCGCCGCCGCCGCCGGCCGGCACGCCCGTCCACATCGCGGCATGCAGGATCAGCGCCTGCAACAGCAACGTGAGCGCGAACGAAACGTGATGGCCGAGCAGCGTCAACGCCGTCCACAGCACGCCGTACTTCGCGAGCCACTGCACCGCCGTCAACAAGGCGATGACGATGCCGTTGCTCGCGCCGCCCGAGACGAGCAAGCGCGAATTCGCGCCGAGGCCGGCCAGGAACCCGTGCAGGATGTGCTGGCGCCGCCGCAGCGCAGGCCAGCGCCGCACGAATGCATTGTCAGCGAGCAACCAGCGCTCGATCGGACGTCTCGCGAGCAGCGCGACGCAGCCGAGCGCAAGCATGGTCGCACCGGTAGCGAACGCAAGCAGCGCAAGCGCGTGCGGCAAGTCCGACCACAGCAGGCTGATGCCGGCGACCGGCAGGACGAGCGCGAAGAACGCAAGGTCGAGAATCTGGTCGGCGGCCGTGACCGTCGTCGCGGCGCTGATCGTCGCGCCACTGCGGTGCACGTAGTAGATACTTGCCGCGTAACCGCCCACGCCGGCGGGCGTGCTGATGTAGGCGAAATCGATCGCCAGCGAAATCGCGAACACCCGGCGCAGACCGGGGCACACGTCGAGGCGCTGCAACAACAGCCACAGTTTCAGTGCACGTGCCGTCCAGCTCACCGCCATGACGCCGAACAACAGCAGAAAGCCGCGCAAGGGAAAGCTCAGCGTTCGCAGCAGCGCGTCGCGCCCGCCAACCACGATCGGAACCGCCAGCGTTGCCAGCACCGCGACGACGATCAGCAGGCGCGCGTGGCGCAATGCCGACGATCGCGCCGTCAAGCTCATTGCACGGATCGTCGCGCGGCCATTGCCGAAACGTAGCGGGTCCCGAGAATGAAATCCCACAGCGGCGTCGTCACGCCGAAATTGCGCTCGGGATGATGATGATGGATGTGGTGCAGGGCGGCCCAGCGTGCCAACAGGCGATTGCGGAAACGCAGCGTATGGATGGCCGTGTGCACCAGCCCGTAGCCCGCGTAGCCGGCTGCGAGCGCAGCCGCGAAGAACAGCGCCCGGTCGGGCGGCAGCAACAAGGCAAGAATCCCGGCCAGCGCGACCATTCCGAGCGGCGGGAGGAAGAACGGCAGCGCGTCGTAACCGGCCGGTTCTTCGTGGTGCTTGCGATGGCCCGCCTCGACCGTGTTCTCGCGGCCGTGGAACAGCCAGCGATGGAAGCAGTACTCGATGAACGTGAAAAGCAGCAGGCCGCCGGCGATCGTCGCGACGACGGCCAGGAGGCCGGAGCGGTTGTACCACGCGCCGGCCGCGAACAGCGCCACGCTGACCACGGTGTCGGCTACGAGCCCGGCGCGCGCGTTCGCGCGCGAGGCGCCCAGCCGCGTCAGCCACCCGCGCAGGGTCGAATCGGGAATGGGCGTAGCGCTGGCTGGTTTCGTGTCGGACATGAAGACGCTTCGATGAGGCCGCGCAGCGACGGCGAGCGGCAGGCGCGGCGATGGGCTTCGCGCGCGAGCCGGTGCAAGGGCTTATTGTAAGCCCCGCATTGTAAAGAATTTCCGCAGCCGCCACTCAACGCGGTGCGCGATAGCCCCCGGGAACGCCATCGGGACTGAGCACGATCTGCCAGAGCTGGTCGCGCCGGGCACGGAACGTCGCCGCGCAAGCCGACAGGTAAAACCGCCACATGCGGCGGAAACGCTCGTCGTAGCGCCCGGCGAGGCGCGGCCACGCGTCCTCGAAATTGCGCCGCCAGGCCATCAGCGTGCGGTCGTAGTCGGCGCCGAAATTGTGCCAGTCCTCGACGACGAACAAGCCTTCCGATGCGCTGCCGATCTGCGCGGCGGACGGAATCATCGAATTCGGGAAGATGTAGCGCGCGATCCACGGGTCGGTATGGTTCGTCGACAGGTTGCCACCGATCGTGTGCAGCAGCGTCAACCCATCGGCACCGAGGCAACGGCGCACCGTCTCGAAATAGGCGCGATAATTCTTCACGCCGACGTGCTCGAACATGCCGATCGACCAGATGCGGTCGAAGCGTTCGTCGAGTTCGCGATAATCCTGGACTCGGATCTCGATCGGCAGGCCCGCGCACAGGCGGCGCGCGTACTGCGCCTGCTCCTCGGATATCGTGATCCCGACACCCGATACCCCATGGCGCTGCGCAGCAAACTTCAGCGCTTCGCCCCAGCCGCAGCCGATGACGAGCACGCGCATTCCCGGCTGCAACCCGAGCTTGCGGCAGACCAGGTCGAGTTTCGCCTCCTGCGCCGCATCGAGATCCGCGGCATCCTTCCAGTAACCGCAGCTGTAAACCAGGCGCGCGCCGAGCATCGCCTCGAACAGGTCGTTGCCGAGGTCGTAGTGGCGCTCTCCCACCTCGTAGGCACGCCGGCCGCGCTGCAGGTTGACGAGTTTGGATTGCAGGAACAACGCCGCGTCTTCGAGCCCGCCTACCCTTTCGTCGACGTGTGCGCGCAGCACGCGATACAGGAAGTCGTCGAGATCGCGCGCATCCCACCATCCGTCCATGTACGCTTCGCCGAGGCCGAGCGAACCGTGCGCGATCACGCGCGCGAACAGGCGCTGGTCGGAAACGAGCATGTCGGCCGGGGCGTCACCGTCGACGCGCACGCCCGCAATAGCGAGCAGCGATTCGACGCGGCGGCGCGCGCGGCTGTGGCGCAGCGAGGGCTTGCGGACGGCCGGTTCCGCGCGGCGCCTTCCGGCTCCATCGTGCCGCTGCGAGGCTGCGTCGTCGCGCGCGTCTCGCGGCGCGCGCCGGCCTGCGCCAGCGGCATCGCCCAAATGCGGCGTCGGGGCCAGGGCATCGGGCACACCCAGACGCGCCGGTTGCGAACGCTGCGTGGATGAAGGATTGTCCATGTCCGGCTCCGATCTTCTCCGCATGCAGTGTGTGCGGGGCGGCGCGCCACGCGGCGGCGCCGTTCCATGGCCAGCGATTTTACGATGCGTGCCGGCGCGACCGACCGCATCAAGGCGCCGCTCGTTGCCGTTGGTTCAGCACGCGCACGCGAGCATGGCGCATCCATATCCATGCAACATTGGAGGACGCGTGCCGCTCGCGCAGACCCGCCGCAAACGCGACACGAGACCGGCCGCCAAGGCAGCGCGCGCAGGCGCGGCGCGCGGCGCGAAGGCGGCCGGCACGATGGCACGAAAGTCGCTGCCGAAATCCGGATTCGCGCGCAAGGCGCTCGAGTTGCCCTCGGGCGCCGTCGCGGAGGTCGTGAAAAATGCCGCGTTCAAGCCCGAGTTGTGCAAACCGGTCGCCACGGCGCCGCACACCGCGGAATGGCTGAGCGAAGTCAAATGGGACGGCTATCGGATCCTCGCGACGGTCGTGGATGGCAAGGCGCGGCTGTGGTCGCGCAACGCGATCGAGTGGACGCAGCGACTGCCGGAACTCGTCGCGGCGATCGAACACTTGCGTCTGGACAGCGCGCAGCTCGACGGCGAGATGATCGTGTTGCGCGACGGGCGCGACGACTTCAATGCGTTGCAGGGCCGGCCGTCGGCCGGGGCGAAGGAACCTCCGGTCTACGTCTTGTTCGATCTGCCGAATTTGAACGGCATGTCGTTGCGCAAGGTAGCGCTGGTCGAGCGCAAGGCCGTGCTTGCCGGCCTGCTGAAACGCCGCCCGCACCCGCTGCTGCGTTACTCCGGGCATTCGCTCGGCGATGGCGGCGAGGCATTTGCGCGCGCGACCGCCGCAGGCCTGGAGGGCGTCGTCTGCAAGCGCATCGACAGCCCCTACGTCGGAGCGCGCAACGGCGACTGGGTCAAGGTCAAGGGCCGGCCGTCCGACGAATTCATCGTCATCGGATTCACCGAACCCAAGGGCAGCCGTTCGGGAATAGGCGCGCTTCTGCTCGCGCAATCGCGCAAGGGCGTGCTGACCTATGTCGGCCGCGTCGGGACCGGTTTGAACAACGAGCAGCTGCGTGCGCTGCGCGAGAAGCTGCAGGCGCATGTCGTCGCTGCACCAGCCGCCGACATCGAACTCCTGGCGCGCCGCGACCGCGCGCTGGCGATCTGGGTCGAACCGCGCATCGTCGTCGAAGCGTTCTTCCAGGGCGTCGGCAGTCAGGGCCTGCTGCGCCAGCCGGCATTCAAGGCGCTGCGCGAGGACAAGACGCCGCGCGACCTCGGCAGCGCGCGCGCGAAGAAACGTCCCATCCATGCCGTCGCGCCGGCGAAACGCAGCGTCAAGGTCGGGCGCAAGGCCGTTGCTTCCGCGCCGACCTCGGTGACGATCACGCATCCGGAGCGGGTCGTGTTCCCGCAACTGGGAGTCCGGAAGATCGATGTCGCGAATTACTATCGCGCCGTCGCGCCGTTGCTCGTCGCAGAGATCGCCGACCGGCCCTTGTCGCTGCTGCGCTGTCCCGGCGGCGCCGCGAAGACGTGCTTTTTCCAGAAGCACCAGACGGGCAACCTCGGCAAGCACGTCGGCAGCGTGCTCCTGCGCGATTCGAGCGGGCGGCAGAAGTACCTGCGCATCCACGACGTTCTGGGGCTCATGGAACTGGTGCAGATGAATGCGCTCGAATTTCATCCGTGGGGAGCACGCGCCGGCGATCCCGAGCACGCGGACCGCGTCGTGTTCGACCTCGATCCACACGCGGGCGTCGCATGGAAGCGCATCGTCGCCGGCGCACGCACGCTGCGAGCGCGGCTCGAGGCAATCGGGCTGAAGTCGTTCCTGCGCACCTCCGGCGGCAAGGGCCTGCACGTCGTCGTGCCGCTGAATCCGGCGCAGCCGTGGGAAGCCGTGCGGACGTTCGCCGGCGCGTTCGCGCGCACTCTGGCCGAAGCGATGCCTAAGGAATTCGTCGCGACCGCCGGCGAGAGCAAGCGCGAGGATCGCATCTTCATCGACTGGCTGCGCAACGGCCGCGGCGCGACCAGCGTCGCGTCGTATTCGCTGCGGGCGCGCGCGGACGGCGGCGTCGCGATGCCGCTCGCATGGACCCAGCTTGCGAAACTCGCACGCGCCAACCAGTACACGGTCGTCAACGCGGCGCAATACGTGGCACGCCGGCGCAGCGACCCATGGGATGGTATCGATCGCATCCGGCAGACGTTGCCGAAGAAATGACCTGCGGCGGGACAGGGGCGAGCTTCACGTAGCGGCTGGTGCGCATTCCGTCCGTCGCTTCGCCCGAAGGTTCACTTTTTATATTGCTTGCCTGCGTCGAGGCGCCCCGTCCAGGGCGGCGCGCAGGATGCCCAGTTCGCTGCGCTCCGCGAAATCGGCGAAGTCGGCCGACAGCAGCGGCCGTGCGAACAGGAAACCCTGCACGTTCGGGCAGCCGTACTCGCGCAACAGCCGCAACTGCTCGCGAGTCTCGACACCCTCGGCGACGACGCCGAGGCGCAGGCTGCGACCGAGGTCGACGATCGACTTGACGATGACGCGGTCGCCTGCGTCGGTCGCGAGGTTGCGGATGAAGGCAATGTCGATTTTGATCTGCGTGACCGGCAGCGTCTTCAGATAGGAGAGGCTGGAATAACCGGTACCGAAATCGTCGATCGCGAGGCCAATTCCGCGCGCGGCAAGGCCGTTGAGCACCGGCAGGCTGCCCGGCAGATCGTGCACGATCTGGCGCTCGGTGATTTCGAGCACGATGCGGTCGGCTGCGATCGCGCCGCTGGAGATCGCGGCATCGAGGCGATCGACGAACACGCGCGGCTGGCGCAACTGCGTCGTGGACAGGTTGATCGACAGTGTGATCGGCGCGACGCCGCGCGCCATCCAGCCGGCGTACTCGCGCACGGCTTCGTCTATGACCTGCGCGCCGAGTTCCTCGATCAGGCCGGACTCCTCCGCCAGGCCGATGAATGTCGATGGGCCGGTCTCGCCGAATTCGGGATGATCCCAGTAGACGAGCGCTTCGGCACCGACCAGGAGCAGGGTCGATGCGTCGAGGATCGGCTGGAAGCGCAGCACGAACTGGTTCTGCTCGAGCGCTACACGCAGCGCGCTGATGAGGTCGAAGCGCCGCGCGACGCCACGATCCATGTCCATGCTGAACTGCACGACCTGATTCTTGCCCAGCGCCTTGGCGCGGTACAACGCGGTGTCGGCCGCGCGTATCAGCGTCTCGCCGTCGCCCGCATCGGTCGGGAAGACACTGACCCCGGCGCTCGACGTGATCGTAACGTCACGCCGATCGACCGTGTAGCGGCGTGCGAGCAACGCAATCTGGATGCCGGCGACCCGCACCGCTTCAGCGCCATCGCGGCCGGGCATGAAGGCGACGAATTCGTCGCCGCCGAAGCGGCACACGACGACATCCTCCGGCAAGCCGGCGCGCAGCCGCCGTCCCTGCTCGATGATGATCTTGTCGCCGGCGCCGTGGCCGAGCGCATCGTTGACTTCCTTGAGACCATCCAGGTCGAAGAACACGACGGAGAGATTGCTGCGCGACGCCCGCGCCGCGACGATGAGCTGTTCGAAGTGGATGTTCGCGTAGCTGCGATTGGGCAAGCCGGTCAGCGCATCGATATAAGCCAGATGCTGGATGCGCGCGGCCGCGTAGCGCCGCTCGGAAATGTCGGAGCCGCTGTAGATGTAGAACTCGCTGCTGTTGCGCGGATCGATGACGCGCACGATCGATGCCTCGACCGGACGATCCTCGCCGCTGCGCGTGCGCGCGATCGTCTCGCCGCGCCACTGACCCGCCGTCAACACGCTGCGCCAGATCTGCTCGTACGCCTCCATGCTGACCGTCGGCGACCGCATCGCCTCGATCGACTGGCCCTGCACTTCCGCGCGGCTGTAGCCGCTCATGTCGCAGAACGCCTGGTTGACCGAAACCACCTCGCGGTCCTGGTTGACGATCAGGATGCCCTGCTGGTTGGATTCGAAAACGCTCGCGGCGAGGCGCAACTGCAATTCGTTCTCGACCTGCTCGCTGATGTCGGTGTAGGAGCCCGCCATGCGTACCGGCGAACCATCTGCGGCGTAAATCGTCTTGCTTCGCGCAAGTACCCACAGCACCTCGCCATTGCTGGTACGCATGCGCATGCGATAGCGGAGCACGGACGTCCGCCGTTCCTCCCAATGACGGTAGACCGCCGCACGCGCGGCGGGATAGTCCTCGGCCAGGATGATGCGTTGCAGGTCGTCGGGGTCGGCGCCGAGCACGCTTTCGTCGTAGCCGAGCATGTCGCGGATGCGCGGCGAGTAGTACGTCTTGCGGTTGACGACGTCGTAATCCCAGATGCCGTCGTTCGCGCCTTCGACGGCGAGCGCGTAGCGTTCCTCGCTGATGCTGAGCGCGCCGACCGCCTGCTCGCGCTGGCGCAGCGTGCGTCGCGAGAGCGCCGCGCCGATGATCACGCAGACCAAGGCGATCGCGGTGAGGCCGATGTCGAGGGCCGATTCGATCCGCCGCGACGACTCGCCAAGCGTGTTCGAAAACGCAACTTCCAGCGGCGTCAGGCGCGTGCCGATCCGGTCGATCCGGTCGATGTAGGGCTGCAACAGCGCGCGATCGTGATGTTGCTGCACGCCGTCGTGCAGAGCGGTCGCGGTGCGCAACAGCTCGTCGATCTCGGCGTCCGCGCGCCGCCAGATCTCGACGGCCCGGGCCATGCCATCGATGTCGCGAAAATTGCGGAACAGCCAGATCAGGCTCGGAACGTCGGCCGGATCGTTTGCCCCGGCGAGGAAACCGTCGCGCGCGATCGTGTAGTCCGGATCGGGCTTTTCGAGCTCGAGACGAGCGGCATGGTCGCCGAGCGGAATCGAGATCGCCCTCTGGAACGCCACGTAATCCGCTTCATCCATCGTCCGCGCGTAGCGGTCGATGAAGAAGTTCGCGTCCTTCTGGCCCTTGGACCACAGGCTCTCGCCGCCGACATACGCGCGCATCGCCGACATTACGTTGCCGCGGAACGCGCTCAATCCGGCCAGGAGGACGATCGCGACGACGAACGGCCAGATGACCTCGGTCACCCGCACCGCTGACAACATCGCCGATCGCAACAACGTCACGCCGAGCGCCCCTGTAGATCACGGATTGAATTGTGCGGCGTTGCCTCGAGATCGGCGGGTGCCGCTATCCGACGATCGTTCCGCTCATCCCTCGCTGCCGTGGTTACCGGGACTGACCGGCTTCCCGACGCTATCAAACGCAGGGGACGTTCGCGGCCATCCTAACCACAAACCGCCTCGAGCTGCCATCGCCCGCCGGTCCGCCGGCTTCGCAGCCCGGACTACATGACAGTTTCCAACGCCGGCATCCGTGCGCCATGACGCAGTTCCGCGACACGCCGCGGCGACCCTGTAGACTTCGTCGGGGGGAGTCATCGCTCATGGCTGCGATTTTCGACAACGTCCAGGTCCTCGGACTGCTGGTGCAGGCGCTCGGCGCGGCGCTGATCGGGCTGTTGTGCCTGATGTTGAACCGCGTCGTACAGGTGCCGGCACTGTCGGCCTGGACGCGTGGCTGGCTGAGCCTCGCCGCGGCACTCGTCGCCCTGCTCGTGGAGCAGGCGCTGCCCGCGACCGCTGCGTTGACGATGCCGATGTATCTGTTTGGCGAATACCTGTTCGCCTGCTGGATCGTCGAAGGCTGCGTACATTTCGCCGACCGGCGCTGGCCACGCAAGTTGATGCTGCGCCTGGTCGCACCGCTTGCGATTGCGGCGATCGTGCTGCCGCAACTGATCGGTCATGAATTCCGCGCTGTCTTCCTGGTCCAGTCACTCGTGCTGGCCAGCGCGTTCGCCGCGGCGCTCGTCGCGCTCGCGCCGGCGTTGCGGCGCGAACCGTCGAGTCCCGGCTTGCTGGCCATGCGGCTTGCGCTGCTCGTGCTGGTCGTCACGTTCCTGTATTACGTCCCGATCTTCGGCGCGAACATCCTGTTCGGCGAGCCGCTGCCGATGACGCTGCTCAAGCTCAGTTCGGCCACGCATCTGGTCTGCGAATTCATGCTCGGCTTCGGCGGCGCCGTGCTCGTGCTCGAGCAAAGCCATCGCGGGCTCGCGGCGCGCTACGAGGATCTGGCCGCGAACAATGCCAAACATCGCGCCGCCGCCGAGCGGGACTCGCTGACCGGCGCTTCGAACCGGCATGCGTTCTTCCAGATGCTCGATGCGTTCCGCGGCGCGGACGCGTCGATGCACGGATGCGTCGCGATGATAGACGTCGACGGGTTGAAGCAGCTCAACGACAACCACGGGCACGCCGTGGGCGACGCGGCGCTCGTGCGTGTCGCCGCATCCCTGCACCGGCACGTGCGCCGCGACGACCGGCTGTTTCGCTGGGGCGGCGACGAATTCCTGCTGATCGCACCTGGACTGCGCGCGACCGACCTGCTCGCGCTGCTCGCGGCGGTCAATCCCGACCTCGCCGCGCCGGATCTCGTGGCCGTGCAGGTTTCCTACGGCGTCGTGGAGTTCGAGAGCGTCAACACGCTGCTCGATTCCGTGCGCCAGGCCGACGCCGACATGTACGCACGCAAACGCGAACGCGCTGCGCTGCTGCGGCGCAACGAGTTCGAAGTGATCGAGAATTCGCGCAAGTAGGTACCTTGCAGGCCGTCGAGCGGCCGGCCAGGTTCAACTGCGGACGATAAGAAGAGCGGTGGGCCAAGGCCCACCCTACGGGCTTCCCGCAAGAAAAACTCCGTGTCAGGCGATCGACCGCGCGACGGTCGGCGCATCGCGCAACCACGCGCGCAGCGCATCCTTCTCGAGCGGCCGGCTGATGAAATAACCCTGCGCGCAATCGCAGCCATAACGGCTGAGCTGATCGAGCACCTCCTGGCTCTCGACACCCTCGGCGACGATCGTGCGCCCGAGTTCGTGGCCGAGATCGATCGTCGAGCGCACGATCGCGGCGTCGTCCTCGTTGGTCAGCAGCTCGTCGGTGAACGTGCGATCGATCTTCAATTCCGTGAATGGCAGGTGCTTGAGGTGCACGAGCGAGGAATAGCCCGTGCCGAAATCGTCGATCGACAGGCCGATGCCGATGTCGCGCAGAACCTGGAACGTCCCGGTCGCCATAACCGCATCGCTCAATATGCCGCTCTCGGTGATCTCGATCGTGAGGCGTGCGGGCTCGACGCCGTGCTGGCGCAGCGTGGCCGAAATGAAGTTGGTCAGGTTGGCGTCGCGCAGGTTGTGCGGCGACAGGTTGACCGAGACGCCGATGTCGAGTCCGGCGTCCTGCCATTCGCGGCAATCGCGGATCGCCCGGCTCAGTACCCAATGCGAAATGCGGTCGATCGTCTCGCTCGCGGCGATGAGCGGCAGGAATTCGTCGGGCAGCAGGCGGCTGCCGTCCGCGCGGTTCCAGCGCAACAAGGCTTCGACGCGCACGACCTTGCCGGTTGCGATTTCTATTTCCGGCTGATAGTGCAGCACGAGATGTTCGTCATCGATGCTGCCGCGCAATTCATTGACGAGTTGCATGCGCGCCGGCGAATGCACGTCCTGGCGCGGGTCGTAGACGAGCGTGCCGGCATGCGCGGCCTTCGCGGCGTACATCGCGACGTCGGCGCGGCGCATCAACGTCGTCGGATCGGCGCCGTGCATCGGGCAATAAACGACGCCGATGCTCGCGCCGACGACGAGTTCGTGGCCCTCGATCAGGAACGGCTTCTCGAGCGCGACGAGGAAGCGCGCCGCAAACGCGCTGCCCTCCTGCATGCCCGCCAGCACGATCGCGAATTCGTCGCCGCCGAGGCGTGCGATCGTGTCGCCGGGCCCCAGGTACGAACGCAGCCGCGCGCCAACCTGGGTCAGCAGCACGTCGCCGGTGTAGTGGCCGAACGCGTCGTTGATCTCCTTGAAACCGTCCAGGTCGAGGAACAGCAGCGCGAACGCTTCGCCGTGGCGGCGCGTCGCGAGGATGCTCTGCTCGAGCCGTTCGTGCAGCAGCACGCGATTCGGCAATCCGGTCAGCGCATCGTGCTGGGCCTGGTGCTGCAGCGCATCCAGGTGCGCCTTGCGGTCGCTGACATCGCGCAGGATCGCGATCCAGTGGCCAGGCCGGCCGGCGCTCGGTACCGGCATGATGTGCATCTCGAGCGTGTACAGCGTGCCGTCGGCGCGCACGGCGGCAACCTCCGCCTCGAACGGCATGCCGCGGCGCACGTTGTCGAACAACGCTTCCCAGACGTGCGCGTGTTCGCCGACGAGGCACGCGCGACGCGGCGAGTGGCCGAGCATTTCGCCCGGCAGGTGCCCCGTGATGCGAGTGAACCCGTGGTTGACGAAGGTCACACGCAGCGGGTCGCCGTCAGCGACCTGCTGCATGATGACGAAGCCCTCGGCCGCGTTCTCGACCGCGGAGCCGAGCAGGTCGAGTTGTTCCGTCGCCTTCTCCAGCTCGTGCGTGCGCTGACGCACGCGCTCCTCGAGTTGCGCGTTGGCCTGGTGCACTTCTTCTTCGAGGCGCTTGCGCTGGAAGAACTCCGGCACGATGCCGGCCTGGCTCAGCGTCGCCGTCGCGGCGAACGTGCCGTTGTTGCGCGCGTATTCCGCCAGATGCCCTTCGATGCGCGCGGGCGGCGCCATGATGAAGCGGCAATGTTCGCCGCCAGCGGCCAGGCACTCGACTTCCACGGCGACCAGCGGCAAGCCGAAGCTTTCCTCGCACCATCCGGACGAATAGCCGGCATTCATGATGCAGACCGGTACGTCGCTCTTCTTTTCCTTGGCACGCCACGAATGCGATTCGAACGAGAACGGATGGTCATAGAGCAGGAAATAATCC
>Ga0207683_10004082_pt1 | contig 12607 bp, 12 predicted proteins | sample KBSM73metaG_FD_184333 | JGI IMG/M metagenome (GOLD analysis project Ga0207683, IMG submission 184333) | Miscanthus rhizosphere microbial communities from Kellogg Biological Station, Michigan, USA - KBS M7-3 metaG (SPAdes) (version 2) | ecosystem: Host-associated > Plants > Roots > Rhizosphere >...
CATCGCGCCCGACCCGGCCAAGCAGGTCGTGATCACGGTGAAGTCGGTCGAAGCCACGAAGGGCGCTCCCACCGTGGTGACGCTCGAGGAGAAGATCACGCGGGACCTCACGAAGGATCCCAAGAAGCCGGTCCTCGACGAGCGCACGCTGACCACGACGATCACCTGCACGGACAAGTCGTTCGTGATCTCGCCCGACAGCTTCTTCTTCGCCGGCGAGCCGGGCGGCTACCTCGGCATGAAGATCGACAAGATCGACCACCCCAAGCCGACCAACGCGAACAGCTGGGTCGTGACCAAGGGCGGCTTCGGCGACGCGTCGTGGCGCGAGGAACTGTCGCTGCACTGGACCCGCACGCCGACCGAGGGCTCGGAGGCCAAGCTCGGCAGCGGCAAGCTCGAGCTCGAGCGCAGCTACACCCCGCAGCAGCCCGAGAACATCGTCACGGCCCTCGCCGCCTATCCCAAGTCGGAGAAGCTAGGCCTCATCACCACGGGCCGCGTCACGCTCGACGGTCCGCTCGCGCCGCAGGACAAGCCGGCCGAGCTGCCGGCGAACTGGCTGACGACGCAGTGGCTCGCCGACGGCGTCGGCCTCGTGCAGTCGCTCAACAGCTACGCGCACGAGTACCAGCTGACCGCGGTCACGCTGAAGTAGTGCCGCGCTCGCGCTGGCGCGTCACGAAGCCGCTGCGCGACCGCGTCGGCGCCGGCCACCCGTGGATCTACGATCGGGCGCTCGGCCCGCCCGGCGATGTCCGCTCCGGCGAGCTCGTCACGCTCGTCGACGAACGCGGTCCGCTCGCGACGGCGCTCGCCGATCCAGCGTCGCCGCTGCGCGCGCGCGTGCTCGATCGCGATCCCGATGCGGCGTGTGACGATCGCTGGGCCGGTGCGCGTGCCGAGGCGGCGGCGGCGCGGCGCGTGCGCGATCCGCTGCTCGCGGGCTGCACCGGCTGGCGCGTGATTCACGGCGAGGCCGATGCGTGCCCCGGGCTCGTGATCGACGTCTACGCCGCGACCGCGGTCGTCGTCTACGACGGCCCGGCCGCGACGGCGTTCTGGCGCACGCGGCTGCCTGCCGTGCTCGCCGGCATCGAGCGCGCCGGCATCGCGCTGTCGCACGTCTGGGTGCGCGGCGAGCGTGGCTCTCGTCATGAAGGCGAAGCCGTGCGCGGCGATCCGCCGGCCGAGGTCGTGATCGCCGAGGACGAGGCGCGGTTCGCCGTCGACGTGCGCCACGGCCAGAAGACTGGCTTCTTCCTCGACCAGCGCGACAACCGCCGCACGGTGCGCCGCCACGCCGCCGGCCAGAGCGTGCTGAACCTCTTCTGCTACACCGGCGGGTTCTCGCTGCACGCTGCGCTCGGCGGCGCGTCGCGCGTCACGTCGGTCGATCTCGCCGCGCCCGCGATCGCCGCGATCGAGACTAACCTCGCGCTCTCGAGCCTGCCTGCGGAGACGCACGAGCGCATCGTGGGCGACTGCTTCGACGTGCTCGCGCGCGCTCGCAAGGACCGCCGCACGTGGGACCTGGTGATCGTCGACCCGCCGAGCTTCGCGCCGAGCGAGCGCGCAAAGCCTGCAGCGCTGAAGGCGTATCAGCGGCTCACCGAGGCCGCGCTCGAGGTCGTGGAGCCCAGCGGCCGGTTCGCGCTCGCGTCGTGCTCGAGCCACGTCACCGAGACCGACCTGCTCGGGCTCGTACCGGGCGATCTACGGCTGCGACACACGGCCGGCGCGGCGAGCGATCACCCCGTGCTGCCGGCGTTCCCGGAGGGCCGATACCTGAAGTTCCTGCTGTTTGATCGTGGCTAGTTCAGTAGCCACTGCCCACGGTGATTTGCGGGCAGAAATCGCTAGTTGACCCCGCGCGTACACTTCGCTACAGGTCGTGCCCATGCGCGCGATCCGGTGGCTCTTCCTCTCCGCAGTAATCGCTTCGTTTGCTGCGTGTGGCGGTGGCGCCAACGGCGGCAAGAAAGCGCAGTGCAACGACGGCAAGGATAACGACGGCGACGGGATGATCGACTTCCCGGACGACCCCGGCTGCACCAGCGCCGAGGACGACTCCGAGGACAGCCAGGCTGCGCCGCAGTGCAAGGACGGCCGCGACAACGACGGCGACGGCAAGATCGACTTCCCCGACGATCCGGGCTGCTACGCGCCGAACCAGGACGACGAGAAGGACGACTGTCCGGACGGCCCGCAGTGCCCGCAGTGCAGCAACGGCAAGGACGACGACATGAACGGGGCGACCGACTACCCGCAGGACCAGGGCTGCCTCGCGGCCTCGGACACCGACGAGTACACGGACAACCCGCAGGCGTGCGGCGCGAACGTGCTGATCAAGAAGCTGCCGCCCAACGGCCACGTCGCGAACGGCATGCTCACGAGCGGAACGTCGCAGCTGAGCTCGATGATGTGCGGCGGCCCCGGCACCGAGGACGTCTACGAGCTGCGCGTCCAGCACCCGAAGGTCATCGTCGCGACGACCGACATGGGCGCGACCAGCGCCGACACCGTGCTCTACATCCGCGGCGCGATGTGCTCGCAGGCTTCGAGCGAGCTCGCGTGCAACGACGACATCTCGACCACCGACCACAACTCGAGCGTGACGTACTCCGCGGCGACGCCGGGCACGTACTACCTCGTGGTCGACACGAAGAGCTCGGCCGGCGGCTCGTACGACCTCAACGTCCAGTTCCTCGTCGGCGAAGGCGACCCGTGCTCGACCGGCGATGACTGCGGCCCCGGCCTCGTGTGCCGCGTCCCGCTCGGCGGCTCGGCGAAGGTCTGCGCGAAGCACGTCTGTCAGGACGGCGTGGACGACGACACCGACGGCAAGAACGACTACCCGGAAGACCCGGGCTGTGCGAGCCCGACCGACGACGACGAGACCGACGACTGCCCGAGCGGCCCGAACTGCCCGGAGTGCGGCGACGGTCGCGACAACGACGGCGACGGCAAGATCGACTTCCCGTTGGACCTGCAGTGCCAGGCGGCATCGTCGACGTCGGAGGCATGCGCGACTCACGAGCTCGTCCCCGAGCTGACCAGCGCGACCACGATGGGCGACACGACCTCGGCGACCGACGACTTCCTCGCGACCTGCGCGTTCGGCAGTGGCGCCCCGGACCTGAACTATCGCCTCGACGTGCCGGCGCTCAACAGCCTCGACGTCTCGATCGATACCGGCAGCTCGTTCTGGTTGGCGGATATCGAGCTGCTCGCTTCGACGTGCGCCACCACGGCCACCGACGCGTGCAACTACTCCGCGCTTTCGAAGACCAACGTCGCGGCTGGGACGTACTACCTGCTCGTCGACGGCGACGACACGGGCGAGGCGGGGCCGTTCACGCTGACCGTCAGCGGCACGATCAAGAACGGCGAGAGCTGCGAGAGCCCGCTCGCGCAGTCGGGCGCGCTCAAGTGCAACACCGGCTACGCATGCGCGGGCACGATGGGCTCGCGTACGTGCCGGCCGGCCCTTTGCTCCGACGGCATCGACAACGACGGCGACGGCAAGATCGACTTCCCGAACGACCCGGGCTGCTCCGACCCTGCCGACAACGACGAGGCGAACCCGGCGACGCTGCCGGCGTGCTCGAACTCCACCGACGACGACAGCGACGGCCAGACCGACTGGCCGAACGACTTCGGCTGCTCGTCGGCGGCGGGTACCAGCGAGGTGTTCTGTGTCGGCGAGACCGACCCGACCTCGAAGATCACGACGAAGACGGTGACCGGCACCACGACGGGCAAGGCGAACGATCACCAGCCCACGCTGTGCTCGCTGTCGTCGTCGTCGAACGCGAGCGACGTCTCCTACGCGCTGCAGCTGCCCGTGCCGGTCGACACGCTGACGATCGACACGGTCGGCAGCTCGTTCGACACGATGCTCTACGTGCGAGACGCGCAGTGCACCTCGCCCGACTACGCCTGTGACGACGACGGCGCGAGCCCGCAGTCGACGATCACGATGACCGGCGTGTCGGCCGGCGGCTACTCGATCACCGTCGACGGCTACAGCTCGGCCAACGGTACGTACACGCTGAACGTCCACGGCGTCGTCGCCGTCGGCACGGTGTGCAACACGCCGCTGTTCTCGGGCGGTGCGAGCGCGGTGCTGTCGTGTCCGTCGAGCTGCAGCGCGACGACGCACAAGTGCTTGTAGCTAATCGGCGCAGGTGAGCGGGTTCTGGTCGACGATCAGATCGTCGACCCAGATGTCCATCGCCGCCTGCGCCGTCACGACGTAGCCCATCAGGCGGCACGGACGCGGCCGGATCGACGAGCCTCGCGGCGCAGCGCGGCGGCACGGCCGTTCATCACGGCCTCCTCGGCGTCGTCGCGGTGGTCATAGCCGAGCAGGTGACACAGCCCGTGCGACGCCAGGTGCACCAGCTCGGCGTAGAGCCCTCGCCTGGCCTGCCGGCGCGCCGTCTCGACGCTGATCACGATGTCGCCGAGCAGCTGGGCATCGGCGGCCGCGGCCTCGCGCTGAGCGAATGCCAGCACGTCGGTCGGCTTGTTCTTGCCGCGCCAGTCGCGGTTGAGCGCGTGGATCGTCGGATCGTCGGTGAGGCGCAGCGCGACGTCGAGATCGCGGCGGCCCTCGGTGAGCGCGGCGGCCTTGACCATGCGTGCGACCTCGCGCCGGATGCGCGTTCGCAGCGGAGCCGGAAGCGCGACGCCGGGGTCGAGCGAGAGGTCGAGTGCCATCAGCTGCTGCGCGACGTCAGCTTGTACACGCCCGACTGGACGAACACGTCGAACAGATCCTGGTCGAGCTGGCCGCGCTTGACATCGGACGACAGGATGTCGAGCGCCTTCTCGGCGGGCATCGCCTTCTTGTAGGGGCGATCGCTCGCGGTGAGCGCGTCGTAGATGTCGCTGATCGCCATCATCCGGGCGGGCACCGGAATCTGGTCGCCCTTCAGGCGCCGCGGGTAGCCCGACCCGTCGAGCTTCTCGTGGTGCGCGCCCGCGATCTCGGGGACGTCGCGGAGCGTGCGGCTCCATGGGATGCGATTGAGGAAGTTGTAGGTGTGGACGACGTGGCTGTTGATCTCGACGCGCTCCGACTCGGTCAGCGAGCCGCGCTTGATCTGCAGGCAGCCGGCCTCGTCGCACGTGAGGAACGGCAGCTGCGCGCCTTCCTCGTCGCGGTAGGCCATGCCCGCAATCTCCGCGATCCGCTCGAAACCGCCCTGCTCCAGCACGGTGGGTTCGTTTGCGGCGAGGACGAACTTGATGATGTCGTCGAGCTCGGCGACGCGGTCCTCGAACGACTTGTCGATGCCTGCGAGCTGAGCGGCGACCTGCTCGCGCGACGCCTCGGTCAGGTAGCGGACCTTGCTCTCGAGCCCCTCGATCTTGTAGCCGCGCTTGATCAGCTGGAAGCGCTGCAGGATCAGCTCGCGCTCGTGCTCGTACAGCTTCTTGGCCTTGACGAGGATGTTCTCGCGAACGCCGACCTTGCCGAAGTCGTGGAGCAGCGCCGCGTACTGGATCTGCGTCAGCGTGTCGTCGGAGAACTGGACCTGGCGGTACTGGCCCTGGTCCGCCTTGTTGACCGCGCGCGCGAGGCCGACCGTGAGCTCGGCGACACGCTCGGAGTGACCGGAGGTGGTCGGGTCGCGCGATTCGATCGCGGTGACCGCGGCCTTCACGAACGAATCGAACAGGCCCTTGACCTCTTCGTAGAGCAGCACGTTCTCGAGCGCGATACCGGCCTGCGACGCGAGCGCCTGCACGTACGTCTCCGACACCGAGTCGAACGGCACGACGCCGTCCTCGAAGTCCGACGGGTCCTTCAGCTCGATCCAGCCCTTGGCGCGCTTGTTGATCAGCTGGATGACGCCGATCACCTCGTCGCGCGCCGAGATCATCGGCACCGCGAGCACCGAGCGCGTCTGGTAGCGGTACTTGTCGTCGAACGTACGGTCGTGGACGAAGCCCCACTGGTTGTTGCCGGTGCCCGGCTCGTCGAGGCTGTAGAGATCGGGAACGCTGATGCGCTCGCTGGAGATCACGGTGCGCCCGACGATCGAGGTCTCGTTGACCGACATCGTGAAGCCCGCCGGCTGCACGACCCGCGAGTCGTTCTGGCTCGCCGCGAACCGCAGCTTGCGCTCCTCGACCGCCTCGTCGTGGCCCTCGACGATGTAGACGCTTCCCGCGTCGGCGTTCGTGACCTCGCACGCGCGCCGCAGAATGATCTCGAGCAGCTTCTCGATCTTGCGCTCCTGCGAGAGCGCGCGACCGATCGAGATCAGCATGTCGTTCTCGTGGCGCGACCTTTCGAGCTCGAGCTCGATCGTCGCCGCGGCCATGCGCATCGCGATCGCCTCGGCGCGGTTGCGCAGCAGCAGCAGCAGCCGGACCATCGAGATCGGCGCATTGAGCGCGGTCAGGTCGGCATCCGCGGACATCGCGTCGACGCGCGCCTCCTCGAGCTGGGCATCGTTGCCGACGAGGATCAGGCCGTAGTTACCTGCGCGCGCGCGGATCAGGTGCGGATCGAGCGCCGTCTTGTCGGACCAGACCTCGGGCCACGCGAGCACCAGCAGCACCGGGCTGCGCGCGCGCTGCGCGATGACCTCGAGCTCGATCCAGCCCTCACCCTGGCGGCGCACGCGATAGCCGACCATGCGCCGGTCGCGAGCGACTGCGCTGACCAGGTCATCGGGGCTGGCCACCACCATCAAGTAGCTAGTCTATCTCGTCGGGAACATCTTGTGGGGCGCGCTGGGCACGGCGTTCCCGGGCCTCGGACTGCGCCCGGTCGCGGCTGTCGTACGCGCGGATCAGCGCGGCGACCAGAGGATGTCGCACGACGTCGGCGTCGGTGAAGTGGATCGTGCCGATGCCGCGGATTCCCTCGACGAGGTCGAGCGCGTCGCGCAGGCCGCTGCGCTGGCCGGGCGGCAGGTCGGTCTGCGTGATGTCGCCGGTGATCACGACCTTGGCGCCGTAGCCCATGCGCGTGAGGAACATCTTCATCTGCGCGGGCGTGGTGTTCTGCGCCTCGTCGAGCACGATGAAGCTCTCGTTGAGCGTGCGGCCGCGCAGGAACGCGAGCGGCGCGATCTCGATCGTGTGATCCTCGACGAGCCGCTGCGTGCGCTCGAGGTCGAGCATGTCGTAGAGCGCGTCGAACAGCGGGCGCAGGTACGGATCGATCTTCTCCTCGAGCGTGCCGGGCAGAAAGCCGAGCCGCTCGCCGGCCTCGACGGCCGGGCGCGTCAGGATGATCCGGCGGATCTGCTTGTCGAGCAGCGCACGCACCGCGAGTGCCATCGCCAGGTACGTCTTGCCGGTACCGGCGGGGCCGACCGCGAACACGATGTCGTTCTGGCGCACCAGGTCGACGTATTTCTTCTGCGTGGCGCCCTTGGGCGCGATCGGCCGGCCGGCGCGCGGCGTGATGATCGTGTCGCCGAACACCTGCGCGAGCGTCTGCTGGCCATCGCCCTGGAGGAGCTTGACCGCGCGCACGACGTCGTCCGAGCTCAGCGGCTTGCCCTCGAGCGCCATGTCGTAGAGCTGCTCGATCGCGTTCTTCGCGGTGTCGGTGGCCGCCTGCTCGCCCTCGATCGTGATCTCGTTGCCGCGCAGGTGCACCTCGGCCCCTGCCGTCCGCTCGATCAGCTTGAGCCGGCTGTTGTTGCTCCCACAGAGCGCCTGCAGCGCCTGGGGATCATCGAATGCGAGTTTCTCGCGAATGATCGACTTGGCCACGACGAGGACGGCGGTATAGCACGTGACATGCCGCCCGGAGCCTCGCTCGCCCGCCTGGTCGAAATCATGGACCGCCTGCTCGCCCCCGACGGCTGCCCGTGGGACCGCGAGCAAACGCTCGACTCGCTGCGCCCGTTCCTCGTCGAGGAAACCTACGAGGTGCTCGACGCGCTATCGACCGGCGACGTCGCGCACCACTGCGAGGAGCTCGGCGACCTGTTGATGCAGATCGTCTTCCAGGCGGCGCTGCGCCGGCAGGAAGGCGCCTTCGACATCGACGCGGTCGTCGCGGGCATCTCCGACAAGCTGGTGCGCCGCCACCCGCACGTGTTCGGCGACACCGCCGGGGTCGACACCGCCGACAAGGTCCTCGCCCAGTGGGACCAGATCAAGGCGGCCGAGAAGCCGGCGAAGAAGCGCGTGCTCGAGGGCGTCCCCGCCGGCCCTGCGCTCGCCCGCGCCCAGAAGATCGGCTCGCGGTGCGGCAAGATCGGCTTCGACTGGCCGGGCTGGGAAGGCTCGTTCGACAAGGTCGAGGAGGAGGTCCAGGAGGTCCAGACCGCGATCGGTCAGCAGGACGCCGCCGAGATCCACGCCGAGATCGGCGACCTCTTGCTCGCGGTCGTGAACCTGGCTCGCAAGGTCGGCGTCGATGCCGAGAACGCCCTGATCGACGCGACGACCAAGTTCACGCGCCGGTTCGAGTTCGTCGAAGACCGGCTCGCCGAGCGTGGCAAGACTCCACAGCAATCCAACCTCGAGGAGATGGATGCTCTGTGGAACGATGCGAAGAAATCCGGCGCAGGAAAGTGACGCTTTTTTGTGCAGGCGCGGTCGAGTGGGTGCGATCTCGCCTAGATCGGGCGCCTACTCACCAGTCTGATCGCAAGTTATCCACAGAACCCTACGCGTACTCCCGTAATCATCCTCGGTGAATGCGATGCACCGGGGCTACGAACCACCCTCAGGCGCCAGCGCTTGACAGCCCCCTCCCGGGCACGGTAAACGCTGCGTCCTCCAGGAGATAGCACGTGGCCAATATTCGCTCGGCGGAGAAGCAGAACCGCAAGATGATCAAGCATCGCGCGCGCAATCGCGCAGCGATGGCGGGCCTGCGTACCGCCGTGAAGACCGCCCGCACCGCGGTCGATGGCAAGACTGCCAATGCCCCCGACCTCGTGAAGAAGGCCGTGTCGATCATCGACAGCGCCGTCACCAAGGGCATCCTCAAGCGCCAGACCGCTTCGCGTTACGTCTCGCGCCTGTCGTCCCGCGGCCGCGCCTGATCGTTCGCCCTGCCCGTCCGACGGACGCGCCGGCACTGGCGCGCGTCTACGAAGCCGCGGAGGGAGCGGTGCGTGCATCGCTGGGGCTCGCGCCCGTGCACACCGAGCCGCTCGAGCGGTGGTGGCAGGAGCGCCTCGCCGCGGCAACCATCTTCGTCGCCACCTCGGCGGGTGATGTCGACGGCTCGTGCGATCCGATCGGCTTCATCGAGGTCGTGCCGGGCGAGCTGCACGCGCTCTACGTGGTGCCAACGCACTGGGGCACCGGCGCCGCGGACGCGCTGCACCACCGCGCGCTCGCAGTCCTCGGCGACGCGACGCTCACCGTGATCCGCGACAACGCCCGCGCGCGCCGGTTCTACGAGCGCAACGGCTGGGTGCTCGACGGTGACGACGAGCCGCACGACTTCGACGGCACGAGTGTCCCGTTCGTGCGCTACCGGCGCTAGCGACCGCCGCTGGCTACAGCCCCAGGAACGACAGCAGGCCCTTCTTCTTGGTCGCGAGCGTCGCGGCCGGGAAGAGCTGCTGGATCCGAGCCTCGTGTCCCGGATCGATCCCGCCAAGCCCGAGCGCGTGCGTCTTTCCGGCGCCGTCCGCGACCGAGACGATCCGCAGGACCTCGACGCCCATCTGCTTCTCGCGCGCGATCGTGACGGTCTTGACGTCGCCGTTCGGGATCAACGTGACATCGCCGGTCGACGCCTCGACGATCACGCGCCGATCGGTGACCGCCTTGCGCGTCTCCTTCGACGAGCCGCCGAGCGACACGCCCTGCACCTGAAAGCTCGAGCTCGATGTCTCGAGCGAGATCCCGAACACGATGTTCTCACCGGGCTCGAGCTGAACGATCGCAAACGACTCCGCCATGATCACCCTCCTGTTTGGCCGACTGTACCGCGCGTCACGGACTGGCTACATCGCGGCATACTTCGAAGTCGTGACCATCAATGAGAAAGCCGCGCGGACCGCTGCCGCCCGCTCGCCAAAGCTGCAAGAGGCCAGTCACCTCGGCGACGCGCAGGAGCTGAGAGACGGATGGTTCTTCGCGTTCCACTCGACCACCGTCGCCGGCTGCAACGGTGTGATTGTGAACAAGGACACGGGAGCGTTGTTCCATCTCGGATCGGCGTTCCCGCCCGAGCGCGATCTCGAGCTGTACGACCGCGGTTATCAGTTCGAGAGATACGACCTCGTGATTCGTGAGGTCCGCGATCGAGCCAAGACCTTGGTTGCGCTCCTCGGCTTGCGCTTTCTGGTCGTCGAGCTCGTCCTCGAACACGGAACCACATGGCGGATACCTCGCGACATGAGCCGCGACGAGCTGTCCGCGAGGCTCGACGAGCTGCCCTGTACGTTCACGGACGTCTCGCTGTACTTCAAGGTCGAGCTCCTCGAGGAGGCTCGCGCCGCCAGCTGGTTCGTGTTCGAGGCCCGGGAACACGTGAGCACGCAGTAGGGCTACGGATCCTGACCGGGTTCCACCTGGACTCGCGTCACGAGGCTCCGGCTCCGCCCATGCTCGGCCGAGTCCACGTGGGCTCGGACCTGCGGCTCGACCTCATCGGCCAGGTCCAGGTCGTCCGGATCGGAGTCGCCCGGCCCAGGAGCTACAGCCGCGCGCATCTCGAACGCCAGGTCCGGCGCACGTCCGGTGATCCGGACCGCGCCGCGATGATGCGCATCGTGGTGCCCGCCGCACAGCGACGTCAGGTTCTCCGGGCGATGGTCACCGCCCTGCGCACGATGCTCGACGTGATGCACCTCGATGAACCGAGATGCGCGGCATCCCGGCACGGTGCAGCGATCACCGTCACGCCTCAACACGAACCGCCGCGTCTTCGGTGGAATGTCCTGCGTCGCGCGCCGAGGTGGGCCCTCGAGTGAGCCGATTCGCTGCGCATCGCACTCCGCGCGCGCAACATCCGCCGGCTCGATCGCGATCGTGCGTCCCGCGGCGTGCTGCCAGCCCTGCTTGCAGAGCGAACAGATCGAGACCGCGATCTGGTACTTCGCGCGGCCGCGTCTCTTCTCGGCCGCCTGCGTCGCCACCTTCGAGCCCTTCGAGGCAGCAGCAGCCGGCGGACCATCGATCGTCAGGGCGCACATCGCCGCAAACACCTGGTGCTCCTCCATACTCGCGCCCTGCTCTTCCTGCACCTGCTGCCGCGCTTGCCGCCAGAGCGCGTACTCGGCGGCATTCAGCTCGAGCCGCACGACGAACTTCTGCAGCTCCGGCCGCCGCGGCGAGTCGGGCCGATCGCCCTCCGCGCGCTGTGAGACGAGCTCTTCGATCTGTCGCAGGTTCTTGCCGCGACATGCGTCGACCCAGTCCTCCTCCGTCGCCGAGATCGCGACCCGCGAGATCTCGCGCACGGCGCTGTACGGCAGCTCGCCCGACGCGAGCGCCTTCGCCAGCACGGGCATCGCATCGAGCACGCCCGCGACCCTCAGCCGCTCGTTCGCCGCGCGCGGGCCATATCCCAGCACGCGCTCGAGATACTCACGCATCGACGCAGCACCGACCTCGCGCCACACCTGCACGCGGATCGCGTCCCGCAACGCGAGCATCTCTTCGTGATCGAGCCGCGCGCGCCGTCTCCGCAGCGTCAGCAAACGCGCATGCACCTGCCGGCAGTCTGGCGCCCGATCCTCCCACGTCTCAACGCCACCCGTTCCATCCACCACGCCGTTGCCGCTCGTCAGCATGTTGACCTCGCTTGTGAGCTTCCGTTCTACACCCGAGGTTTTCGGCGCTCTCCGCTGCTCGCTCGCGCACGTTTCGCACACCAACAAGTCGATTCGACCGGAAGACGCGGAACGAGAGCGAGACCGCAAACCATCGCGTTCTCGACGAGGATTTGCATCGCTCCGTGAACACGGCCATCGACGCGGACGAAACCTTGCCAAGCACGTTCGACTCACACCCGCTGACACGTTCACGCCTTCGGCTCGTGATCGTGTTGTCCGACTTCCGGACATCCGGCTCTTCGATCGACTGTCGATCGAAGCGGTCGAGCTCTGCGGGCTCGCTTCGATTCGCCGCTCGCTAACGGTGCCCGCAGACTGACGCCGCGCCCGACTCGAAGCTCGCTAGCGGTGCCCGCAGACAGACGCCGCGCCCGACGTCGAACACGAGTCCACGTGGACTCGCCCTGTTCGCACGCTCCTGCTCGAACACGCCCTGCTCGAACACGCCCTGCTCGAACACGCCCTGCTCGAACACGCCCTGCTCGAACACGCTCTACTCGACGCCCCGCACACGCCCTGCTCGAACACGCCCTGCTCCTCTCCCAGGAGCTCCTAGGGCCTTGCCGGAGCGAGGGCTCTCTCGCCTGAGGCGAGGAGCGCGCACGCGCCATGACAACCGCGCGACCGAGCCCCGGGGGTCGATCCGCGGGCCGCGCCGCGCGCCGTTGGCAGGGCGCGATGCGCAAGCGACGAGCCGGGCGAGAGCCCGAGCGGAGGACCGGACGGCGACGGCTACGGCGACGGCTACGGCGCCTTCGCTTCCCACTGGCGCTCCCGCTCGTGGATCGCCAGCGCGAGCTTGTCGCGACCGACCTCGAGCTCCT
>Ga0207683_10004084_pt1 | contig 12604 bp, 13 predicted proteins | sample KBSM73metaG_FD_184333 | JGI IMG/M metagenome (GOLD analysis project Ga0207683, IMG submission 184333) | Miscanthus rhizosphere microbial communities from Kellogg Biological Station, Michigan, USA - KBS M7-3 metaG (SPAdes) (version 2) | ecosystem: Host-associated > Plants > Roots > Rhizosphere >...
CCGTATCGTCGATCCCATCATCCGCGACGACGCGATCGGCATCCGACCGGTCCTCTTCGTAGCCGCGCTGCGAATCCATAAACGTCCCCTGGGCGCACACCGCCCTGCACAGAGCGTGTTTTGCCCCGGGCGTGGTAAACGAAGCGTAAAGGGTGTTGGGGTGGGGTGATTTTGAGCTTCAGAACTGCCGGGATGAGCGCTCACCTATTGGCGATCGATATCAATGTTGATATCAACTCCCGACGGAGGGAGGCAAATGACCATCGATCTCGGATACACAATCCCGGCCGGTAAGAGCGTTCTCGATCATCTCGGGCGCAGCCCGACATTTGCCGCCAAGGCCAAGCTCGCCGTCATCATCGCCAAGACCATTCAGGAGCTTGGGCTCAGCCAGCGGCAGGTCCAGCAGCGAACCGGAATCCCTCAGGCCAGAATCTCGGAGATTTGTCGGGGAAAGCTGAAGGACATCTCGCGGGAGCGTCTGGAAGATTGTCTGCGACAGCTTGGGCATGACGTGATCATCACCGTTGCCACTGGTCGACATGATGGCGTGGGCGAACTCCGCGTGGAGCAGGCTGGTAGGGCGCTGGAGAGGGCGTGAGCGAAAGTTGGCCGTCGCAAGGAATTGAGACTGTCATTGTCGCGGTAGGTATCGGTTGGAGCGTTTGATGAGAGATAGCTCCATTATGGTTGAAACACCTCGACGCCCGTGGGGCGGCCCTGACATTCTTGGGTCACGCGGCTCGGGTCAGCTTGAGAACGCGTTATGTTCATGATATGTTCTTTTCGATTGCAGGAGTTGGAACTTGCTGGATGACCTAATCGATGGCAATGCAGCGCATCGCCGCGGAACGCTGTGGAATGGGGTGAACATGCGCAGCGCTGAATTATTCGCCGGTTGCGGAGGCCTTGCCCTTGGGATGTCGCGGGCTGGTTTTAGCCATTCCCTTATGGCCGAATATGACTTCGATGCTGTGGCAACCGCGCAGTTCGATAAGGACCGCGCTCTTAAGCATGTGAAGCACTGGCCAGTTGCTCAGACCGATGTTCGAGAGATCAATTGACCGACACCGCCAAGCCCACATTCTATGAATTTTTCGCTGGCGGGGGAATGGCTCGGGCCGGCTTAGGCGAAACCTGGAAGTGCGTTTTTTCCAACGACTTCGATTTCAAGAAAGGCGCGGTGTACCAAGCTAATTGGGACAAGGGCTCGCAAACGGTACTCAAAGTCGACGACATTCGACGGGTCGAACCGAGCGAATTGCCTGGCGTTGCCGATCTGGCATGGGCTTCCTTCCCTTGCCAAGACCTCTCGCTTGCCGGTGGCGGTGCGGGACTGAGAGGCGAGCGCTCCGGCACGTTCTATCCGTTCTGGGACTTAGTGAAGCTTCTGATCAACGACGGTCGCGCACCTCGCATTGTCGCTCTAGAGAATGTCACCGGAACGCTAACGAGCCATAACGGAAAAGACTTCGAGGCGATCTGCCAAACGTTCGCTGAAAATGGGTATCGCTACGGCGCGCTGGTGATTGATGCCGCATTGTTCGTGCCTCACTCGAGGCCGCGTCTCTTCGTCATCGGCGTGCGGGATGATATAGAGATTGACGAGGCGCTGGTGTCCCCTGGACCAATTGGGCCTTTTCATACGCGCGGACTGCGAGCTGCGTATGACCGGGTTAACGATGATGTCAAAAACAAGTGGCTCTGGTGGAACATCCCCACTCCGCACCATCGAAATATAGTATTTGCAGATCTCATTGAGGACGATCCGCAGAGTGTGAAATGGCATAGTGCGGCGGAGACAGCCAAGTTGCTCGGTCAGATGTCGCCCATTAATCTGGCAAAAGTCGAAGTTGCCAAGCGTGCTGGCCGGCGGATGGTTGGCGCCGTGTATAAGCGCACCCGTATGGAGGACGGCGTGAAATACCAGCGGGCGGAGGTACGTTTCGACGATCTGGCCGGTTGCCTGCGTACTCCCGCCGGAGGCTCCTCGCGTCAGGTGATTATTGTGGTAGATGGCAACCGCATCCGCTCTCGCCTGATCTCTTCCCGCGAAACCGCGCGCTTGATGGGCCTCGACGAGGAGTACGTTCTACCAAAGAACTATAATGAAGCTTATCATCTCACCGGCGACGGCGTCGCGGTGCCGGTGGTGAGGCATTTGGCTCAGCACGTAATTGAGCCGCTTCTCAATCGTCTTAAGGCTAGTGAAGCTGCTGCTGCATGAGTGTAATTCCCTGCGAACAGAACGCCGGGTTGCGAGATCAGATCGAACGCTTTGCGGAGGTTCTTAAGACTCAAGCTCATCTTCTCGGCGACCACGGGTTAGACGAGAAAGACTTCTACAATTCCGGCCTTTTCAGAGGCGCGATCGAGCGGATTCGCGGGCAGTTCTCGGCAACAATGCGACCGAAGCGTGAGTTCGTTCAACACGTCCTCAATCATATGGAAGATGCAGGCCTGATTGAGGGCTGGAATCTCAGCGAGGCGGCCGAGCGTAGCGATTACTGGGTGCGCTTGCCAAACAGCCGAATCGCAGTGATCGCGCTGACTGGGGGCATGGATGGCAACAACGTCACTTTGTTCGAGCGTCCGGATGCGGCGAACGAGTTTATTATATGGAGCATGATGACAAACGCTGCAGGCGATCCGCGACGCAACGCTTGGTCCGGAATACACACTCGTTTGTCAGCGGAGATGATCGCTCGCGATCAGCAGGTGGATGGGGTAGTCGTTTGGGACATGGTCTGTGGGACCGTTGGCCGGCCCTGTCCAAAGATTGTGGGCCAAGAGACGTTAAGACTCACGGACATTGGCCCATTTCGTGTTCCGCCACCGTGCATCTACATGTTCCCTGCCATTGTGCCCGGGGGCGCGGTTACGAAGGCAATAGCGCAGCCAATTGAAGAAGTTGCAATCCTTCAGGCGTTTCACTCCTGCTTTCAGGGCCAGGATAACGAAATCAATTTCGTGGATTTCGAGGTGCAGCTATCAGGGGCGGAAACCTGGCGCAGGACGACGGTGACGCGCGCCGGTATAGTCCAGGCCGAATCGGAGATGACGCCAATTCGGAGGGGCTGAGTGGCAGAAGACAACAAGCCGGACGATACCAACGTCCCGCCATTCGAGACTGAGGACCTCAGGCGGAATCTCACCATTTTCCTCGACCACAAAATAGACGATCCGATCGCGGGTGCAAAGCGTCGCGTGGGTAACTTCAAGTGGGGAGTCTACATCTTCTACGACTATGACGGTGAGCCCATCTACGTTGGGCAAACCAATGAGATGCTGCGCACGCGCATCCGACGCCACCTGACTAATCAACGGACCGATGCAGTCGCCATGTCTGTCCTCGACCCGTTCGAAGTGTACGAAATTGAGGTCTATCCTTTGCCTCAGTTCCAAAGCCTTACCAGCGCTACCGATCGCGAAGCAGCGCGTGCCCATTTGAACGCCTTAGAATACGCGGTTTACAGTAGGGCCATTGAGGGAAGCCAATTCAAGGCTATTCTAAACGAGAAGGATCCGCCCACTCCGACAGTGGCAGTCGAAATCCCTTTGTCGCTCCGAATGAGAGTCGTTTCAGACGACGTCTCCAGGATTCGGAGCCACCCTGATTTTCGTATCGCCCGCCGCAGCTTGATAATCTCGCGGTTGGCTCAGGTGATTTCTGAGCGGAAAGTCCAGGGCGGTTTGCGCCGCGTATTGCTGACGCAAGCGAAGCGCCTGCAATGGCTTGCGGAGCGACGCTATCAAGCGCTGGGCGGCGCGGCATCCGTTGAGATTGAGGCGGATGAAAAGAGCGACAACGACTGACGTCGCACGCAGTGCGATCATGCGAGCGGTTAAGTCAAAGAACACGACGCCTGAGATGATCGTGCGCCGGCTCATCCACGGGCTTGGTTTCCGATTCCGACTCCACCGCAAGGATTTGCCAGGAAAGCCCGACTTGGTATTCCCCGGCCGGCGCAAGATCGTTTTCGTCAATGGTTGCTTCTGGCACGGGCACGACTGCCCAAGAGGAGCTAGGCAACCGAAAGCCAATGCCGACTACTGGCGAAAGAAGATTAGTAGGAACGTCGATCGCGACGGCCGAAATATTGCGGCTCTTCGCGATTGCGGCTGGGAGCCCATGATTGTCTGGGAGTGCGAAACGCAAAAGACCAAACGGGCAGCCTTGAGCGATAAGCTCGAAGCCTTCCTCAAATAACGGGGAAGCATGGCTGGCAGGTGGCGCGAAAAGGCCGGTGTGCTGGACCCTCGCTTGCACCATTTGTGCGTTGCCTATGCGACTTTCCTAGCGGGCCGGGGGTGACCATCGGTAGGTGCGGCATTTTCGACTGCGGCCTATTTGGGGAAAAGACCCTGCAGGTACCTCGTTGCTAATGCCCTCCTTGCGACGAACGGTGCATTTTCCCCTACCAATCCGATGGGAATTGCGCCATAGGCACCGCCGGACTGACCCAGGACCAATTCGCGAGGCGCTGTGCCGAGCGGGGGCGCGGCCTGGATTTTACGGAGATTTGTCCATGAAGAAGCTCGTAGTTCTTTCGGTGATTGCTCCTGTCGTGCTCGGCCTCGCGGCTTGCGGCGGCAACAAGGCGGCCGACAACGCCGTCGTCGTCACCAACACCGACGACGTGAACCTGACCGACACCACCAACATCACCGACGAGAACGTCAGCGACGTCGCGGGCAACGCCAGCAACGTCTCCGAGTAATCGGTCGGCGGCGGGGCGACCCGCCACCGGAACAACAGGCCGCGCGGTCCGATGGGATCGCGCGGCCTTCGTTTTTTTGGCGGCGGCGCTCGCTGTCTTGCCGGTTTAGCGATCCAGCATTTCGTCGAGCAGGCTGATGTGCAGCCACATCCGGTCGAGCAGATCCTCGGGCTCGTCGATCCCGCTCGCGGCGCACGCGGCGGCGAGTTCGCTGTCGATGTCGAGCAGGTCGCGGTCGGGGTCGGCGGCGATCGGCGTGCCCGCCTCCAGCCGCTCGTTGGCGCGACAGAAAAAGGCGAAATAGGCGTCGGCCGCGGCGATGAACGCGGTCGCGCCCTGCGACTCCAGATAATCGGCGACCACGCCCGCCTTTCCGAACTCGCCGTGCGCGGCCAGCGGATCGGGATAGGGCACGAAATGCACCTTGCCCGCGGCATCGATCACGCGGCCGAGCGGGAACAAGCGACAGACCAGCGGCCGGTCGGCATGGACGGTGCAACCCTGATCGCCCAGGAAGATGCAGCGCCCATCCTCCTGCTGGCGTAGCGCGCTGTCGATGGTGAACTGGTCGCGCGCCTGGGCAGTGGAGACGCCGCGGTTGCGCGCCAGCCGCGCGATCTCATACGGATTGACCTGGATGCGCTTGTCGACGCAGCAGCTGTTGCAGCGCGTGCAGCGGTAACTGAACCGCGTATCGGCCGTCATCGGCGCCGCCATTGGGGCCGCCGTCGGGTCGTCGGACAGCATGTCCGCCTCCTCTCCTTCGCCTGATCCCGAGCATAGCCGGGCAGGGGGGTTATCGGATAGGAACGATGCGACTCCTCTTCCAGAAAGATTCCATGCGCTTCTCCATCGACGCCCGGCTCGACTATTGGCTCGCCGCGCCGGCCGACCTGCTGTTCGCGCTAGAGGTCGCGCAGACGCCCGACCAGCATCTGGTCACCGACCTGTTGCGCATCGGTGGGGTGGAGGCGTTGCGCCCGATTGCGGCGGATAACGGGCTGGGGCGGCGCACCTGGACGCGGGGGGAGGGGCGAGTGACCGCGCATTACACCGCGACGGTGGAGGTCGATCGCGCGGGGGCGACTCTCCACGGCCTCGCCGCCGACGACATCAAGCTGCTGCCGGCGGAAGTGGTGCCGTTCCTGTTCCCCAGCCGCTATTGCGAAGCCGACCGGTTCGATGCGCTCGTCCGGCGCGAGTTCGGCGCGCTGTCGGGCGGCGACCGGGTCGAGGCGATGGCGGAATGGATCCGCGGGCACCTCGATTATGTCGTCGGGTCGAGCGATGTGAAGACGACCGCCGCCGACACCTATGTCGCGCATCGCGGCGTGTGCCGCGATTTCGCGCACCTGCTGATCGCCTTCGTGCGCGCCGCGGATATCCCGGCGCGGATGGTCGCGGCCTATGCCTGGCGGCTCGATCCGCCCGATTTCCACGCGGTGGTCGAAGTGTGGCTGGACGGCGCGTGGCGGCTGATCGACCCCACCGGGCTGGCGCCGGTCGAAGGGCTGGTGCGGATCGGCGTCGGGCGCGACGCCACCGATATCAGCTTCATGACCATCTTCGGCGAAGCGGAATGCCTGTCGCAGAGTGTTACGGTCGAGCGGGTGGCATAAACTCCCCTCCCGCTCGCGGGAGGGGAATTAGCCACCCTAAACCTTCAACACCCACCCCCGCCGCCGCAGCAACAGCGTGATCACGATCGAGATCCCACCAGCAATCACCGCATACAGCATCGACACCCAATCGAGCGGCAGGCCGGTCGCGGTGATCGCCGCCAGCAGCTTTTCGCCGAGATGCACGCCGCCGATCGGCACCATCATCAGCACGATCGCCACCGCATCATGGACGACATAGAGGGTCAGCGACACCGCGCCGAGCGCGGCGACCGTCTGCGCGATCCGCGACGCGCCGATCCGCGGCCAGACGATCTTGAGCAACGCCAGCAGGCCGAGCCCGATCGCCGCGTTGATCAGGGTGAAGGTCGGCGTCCACAAATTCTTGTTGATCGGCCAGAACCAGGCGGCGCCGAGCGTCAGGCCCAGGCACAATATGGCGACGGCGGCGATCATGATCACCGGCTTCTTGCGGCGCACCGACATGCGCTGGACCGCGATCCCGATCATCGTCGTGGCGATCGCCGACAGCGTCGACAGCGGCCCTTCGGGATCGAAGGGCGGGGCGTTATCGGGATGGCCGTAGAGCCGTGTGCCGCCCAGGATCGCGCGGTCGAGCCAGCCGCTCATCCCTTCGCCCGGCGCCATGCTGGCGATCAGGTCGCCCGGCGCGGGCAGATGGAGCAGGACGCCATGGACCAGCATCAGCACGCCGGCGGCGATGGCGGGCGCTTTCCAGGTCGTCGTCTGGCGGCACGCGATCGCGCAGACCAGATAGACGATGCCGATCCGCTCGAGCACGCCGGTGAAGCGGATATCCTCCAGCCTGAAGCTGAATTGGACGATGAAACCGATCGCGAAGCCGATGAACCACAATAACGCCGAGCGCCGTACGATCTTCGCGATCGACGGCCGCGGCATCTTCCCGTCCATCGTCAACGGCAAGGCGAGCCCGACCGCGAGCAGGAACATCGGGAACACCAGATCGGCGAAGGTCAGCCCGTTCCACGGTGCGTGGTTGATCCACCAGAAAGCGTGCTCCTCCGACCCCTGAAGATTGGCGAGCACCATCCCGAAGATGGCGATCCCGCGCAGCGCATCAAGCGCTTCGTCGCGGACGCGGACCGGTTTCGACATATCCATTGACCCTGTCCCTAATCAGCCCGCGATCACCGTGCCACCCTTCATCACCATCCGCACATGGCGGACCGCGGCGATGTCGACGGTGGGATCGCCATCGACCGCGATCAGGTCGGCGAGCAGGCCCGGTTTGACCGCGCCGAGCTTGCCGTCGAGGTGGAACCAGCGCGCATTGCCCCAGGTCGCGGCGATCAGCACGTCGGCGGGGCTCATCCCGCCGGCGACCATCAGCTCCATCTCGCGCGCGTTCTGGCCATGCGCGAACACGCCGACATCGCCGCCCATGCAGAGATGGACGCCGGCCTTCATCGCCATCTGGAAGCTTTTGCGGTTGATCTGGACGGCGTCGGGTGCCGGCTCGGCCCCGCTCCAGCCACGATAGCGCGACGTCGCGTCCGATGCGGCGAGCGTCGGACAGAGCGCGATGCCCTTCTTCGCCATCTCGGCGAAAATCTCGGGCGTGCCGCCATAGCCATGCTCGATCGTGTCGACCCCGGCGGCGATCGCGCGGCGCATGCCCTCGGCGGTCGCCGAATGGACCGCGACCGGGCGGCCGGCATCGTGCGCGGCGGCGACCGCGGCCTTCATTTCCTCCAGGCTGAGCGTGGGGCGGCTGTCCTCGCCGGGGCGCCAGCGATAATCGGCATAGAGCTTCACCCAATCGGCGCCGCCCGCAATCTGGCGACGCACCGCGGCGACAATCGATTCGACACCCGACACTTCCTCGGCGCCTTGCGGGATGGCGACGCCGGGCTCGAATCCCTTGGGGCCGTAAGCGCCCAGCGCGACGATCGCGCGGGTGGCGACGTTGAGCCGGGGGCCGGGCACGATCCCCTGGTCGATCGCCGCCTTCAGCCCGACATCGGCATAGCCAGCGCCTTCGGTGCCGAGGTCGCGCTCGCTGGTGAAGCCGGCGAGCAGGGTCGCCTTGGCGCTCGCCACCGCGCGCGCGGTCCTGAGCGCGAGCGGCTCGTGCAACACCTGATCGTCCCAGCTCGTCTCGTTATAGGGGTGGAGGAACAGATGGCCGTGCCCCTCGATCATTCCCGGCATCAGCGTCTCGCCGGGCAAGTCGATGATCTTCGCGTCGGCGGGCGCCGACAGGTTCGGGCCGACCGCGGCGATGCGGTCGCCCTCGACCAGCACTTGCCAGCCGGCATGCACTTTGCCGTCCAGCCCGTCGAACACGCGCGCAGGCTTGATCAGCACGGTCTGCCTGGGCGGTTCGGCGGCGGGGAGGGTGGTCGCCGGCCCGAGCAACAAGGCCAATACAAGTGCCAGCCGGCGCATGGTTTTCTCCCGATTGTCGCGTTACGCTGGCGCAATGGATAGAGCCCTCCGCCTCCCGCTCCTAGCCCCAGCTGCACTGGCCATGGCACTCACCATGGCACCGACCGCGCCGGATCCCGCTGCTGCCGACATGGCGCGCTGGCGAGCCGAGGCCGCGCGGGTGACGATCACGCGCGACGATTGGGGCATCCCGCACGTCCGCGGGCAGAGCGATGCCGACGCGGTGTTCGGGATGATCTATGCCCAGGCCGAGGACGACTTCTCCCGCGTCGAGGCGAACTATCTGACTGCGCTCGGCCGCACCGCCGAGGCGGAGGGCGAGGACGCGCTCTGGGGCGATCTGCGCCAGCGGCTCTATGTCGATCCCGCCGAACTCAAGGCGCAATATGCCGGCAGCGCGCCGTGGCTGAAGTCGCTGATGAACGCCTGGGCCGACGGGCTCAATTTCTATCTGGCAACGCATCCCGGTACCAAGCCCAAGGTGCTCAAGCATTTCGAGCCGTGGATGGCGCTGAGCTTCACCGAAGGCAGTATCGGCGGCGATATCGAGCGGATCTCGCTCAGCGATCTCAAGACCTTCTACGGCAAGCCGACGCCCCCGACGCCCGAGGAACTCGGCATGGTGCCGCGCGAGCCATCGGGATCGAACGGCATCGCGATCGCGCCCAAGCTGACCTCGGGCGGCAAGGCGCTGCTGCTGATCAATCCGCACACCAGTTTCTACTTCCGCTCCGAAGCGCAGATGTCGAGCGCGCAGGGCCTGGATGCTTATGGCGCGTCCACCTGGGGGCAGTTCTTCATCTACCAGGGGTTCAACGCCAAAGCGGGGTGGATGCACACCTCGTCCACCGTCGACAATGTCGACGAGTTCGCCGAGCGCGTGACGAAGCGGGGCGACGGCTATGTCTATCGCTACGGCACTGCCGAGCGGCCGGTGGCGAGCGCGACGGTGACCTTGCGCTACCGCAAGCCCGACGGGTCGCTGGGCGAACGGCGCTTCACCACCTGGCGCACGCATCACGGACCGATCGTCGCCACGAAGAACGGGCGCTGGATCGCCGAGGCGCTGATGTGGAAACCCGTGCCCGCGCTCGAACAGAGCTGGCTGCGCACCAAGACCAGCGACCTCAAGAGCTTCCTCCAGGTCGCGTCGCGCCGGGCGAATTCGTCGAACGATACCTTATTCGCCGACAGCAAGGGCGAGATCGCGTTCCTGATGCCGCAATTCATGCCGCTGCGCGACAATCGCTTCGACTATACCCGGCCAGTCGACGGCGCCGATCCCGCGGCCGACTGGAAAGGACTGCACACGCTGCCCAGCTTGCCGAGCGTGCTCAACCCGCGCGTCGGCTGGGTGCACAACACCAATGACTGGCCATGGGATGCGGCGGGGCCGGACAGCCCCAGGGCTAAAGATTACCCACGCTATATGGATCAGACGGGCCCCAATGCGCGCGGTGCGCATGCCGACCTGCTGCTCAAGGGCAAGAGCGGCTGGACGCCGGAGAAGCTGCGCGTCGCGGCGTTCGACAGCTATTTGCCTGCCTTCGCCGAGCTGATCCCCGGACTGGTCAAGGCATGGGACGCGCTACCGGCCGACGACCCGCGCCGCGCAAAGCTGGCCGAACCGATCGCCTCGCTGCGCGGCTGGGATCGCCGCTGGGGCTATGAGTCGACCGCGACCAGCCTCGCGGTGTTCTGGGGCGATCAATTGTGGCGCGAGGTGGGCGGTTTCGCCCAGGCCGAGCGGATGAACGTGCCCGATTATATCGCAACCCGCGTCAAGGCGTCGGACAAGCTCGACGCGCTGACGGCCGCCGCCGATCGGCTCAAGCGCGACTTCGGCGACTGGCGCGTGCCGTGGCGACAGATCAACCGTTTCCAACGGCTCGACGACGCCATCGCCCCGCATTTCGACGACGCCGGGGATTCGACCCCCGTGTCCTTCACCTCGGCGCAATGGGGCAGCCTCGCCTCGTTCGGCGCCAGGACCTGGCCGGGAACCAAGCGCTATTACGGCACCAGCGGTAACAGCTTCGTCGCGGTGGTCGAATTCGGGCCGCGGGTGAAGGCGATGGCGGTGATGGCCGGGGGGCAAAGCGGCGATCCCGCCTCGCGCCACTTCGCCGACCAGATCGGCCGCTATGCCGAGGGACGGCTGCGTCCGGTCTATTTCTATCCGGAAGAGCTCAAGGGCCATGTCGAACGGCGCTACCGTCCGGGCGAATAGGGTCAGGACGGCGGCGACTCGCCCTGTGTCGGGCCAGCGGGACCGGTCAGGCTGCTCTGTGGCAGCGCGATGCGTATGAGTTTCCAAGCGAACAGGCCGCGCCGTTCGAAGACGAGGTTTACAGGGTCGCTGGCCGCGCCCTGGCGTCGCAAGGTGACGTCGAAGCGATTGAGCGCGACATAATGAAAGCCGTAGTCGACCCGTCGGGGCGCCGCCGAATCCGTGTCGGCGCGGCCGACCTTGCCCGCGCGGAACAGGGCCGCGATCCCCTCGGGAGTGACGAGGCTATCGATCATCCTGTCGAGGATCGAAGGCATCAGCATCGCGCCAAGCCCGGCGAGCGGATTGTCCCGCATCTGCGGATCGCGCTCCATTCGCGTCGTCACCGCCGCGGCCAGTTGCGGTTTCAGGTCGGCGCGCACCGCCGGAAAATCGACTGAGCCGCGCAGCTTCTCCGCGTCGCCTTGTTTCGCCGCGGCGACGAAGCCGCGCACCGCGAGGTAAGGCGAGGCGCCATAGGCCAGCACCAACAATGCGGCCGCGATGCCGATGGCGATGATCCAGCTTTTGCGCATGCGATCCTTTCGGCCCCGTGCCCAACTTAGGGTGGCGGATTCCTCCCGGCAATGCGCCGGCGCATCGGGGCATGCCGATGCTGTGCGTGATTCTACGATAGTAGATTCCCAGCGTGGCGCGTTAACCATCAATGCCCCGATACGACTCCCCGACATTGCAGCGAGTCGGGGGAAACGATCATGAGCTTTATGGACACTATCGAGGCGGTGATGCCACGGATCGCCGTTTTCGGCGTCGGCGGTGCTGGCGGCAACGGTGTCGCCGGGCTGGTTGAGGAGAATCTGCCGAACGTCGAATTGATCGTCGCCAATACCGATGCCCAAGCGCTGCGTATGTTGGGAGTGCGCCAGCAGCTGCAACTCGGGCGGATGGCGACGCGAGGGCTGGGCGCCGGCGCCTGGCCGGAGGTCGGTCGCGCCGCCGCGCAGGAAGTCGTCGACGAGATCGACGCGGCGCTCGAGGATGTCGATTTCTGCTTCATCGCCGCCGGGATGGGCGGCGGGACCGGGACCGGCGCAGCGCCGATCTTTGCCGAGCGCGCCCGGCTGCGCGGCATTCCGACCGTCGCGGTGGTGACCCGTCCATTCGAGTTCGAAGGATTGCGGCGGGCCGGCAGGGCGGATCAGGGCATCGCCACGCTTGAGCCGCTGGTCGACGCCATGATCGTCGTTCCCAACCAGCGGTTGCTGGGGATCGGCGATCTCGAGATGACCTTCAAATCGGCCATGCTGGAGTCCAATGCGGTGCTAGCCGATGCGGTTGGCGGGATCGCACATCTCTTGGTGACGCCCGGGCTCAAGCAGATCGGCTTCGCCGAGATGCGCAACGTGATTGCCGAGATGGGCCGGGCGGTGATCGGGTTCGGCGAAGCGACCGAGCGCACGGACCGCGCGGTCCTCGCCGCGGAACGGGCGATGGCCTGCCCGCTGATCGACGACGAGATTGCGGGTGCGGGCAAGCTGATGATCTCGATCAGCGGCGGCACCGATATGTCGCTGATGGAACTCGACGCGATCGTCGCAACCATC
>Ga0207683_10004087_pt1 | contig 12598 bp, 10 predicted proteins | sample KBSM73metaG_FD_184333 | JGI IMG/M metagenome (GOLD analysis project Ga0207683, IMG submission 184333) | Miscanthus rhizosphere microbial communities from Kellogg Biological Station, Michigan, USA - KBS M7-3 metaG (SPAdes) (version 2) | ecosystem: Host-associated > Plants > Roots > Rhizosphere >...
CTGCGCTCATTCGGCACCTACAAGACCGGCGTGCACCGCCCGACCTTTTCGCCGGACGACATCGCGGCGCGGAACTGGTTCGCCGCGCAATGCACCGCCGCGGGGCTGGAGACCACGATCGACGGCATCGGCAACATTCTGGGAAAGAGCAAGGCGGGCGGCGCGAAGGCCCTGTCCGGCTCGCATCTGGAAAGCCAGAATCATGCGGGATGGCTCGACGGGCCGCTCGGCTGCGTCTACGCGCTGGAGGCGTCGCGGGCGATCAAGGAAGCCGGCGGCGATGCGGGTGTCGACGTCGTGGTGTTCTGCGATGAGGAGGGGCACTACGGGTCGTTTCTCGGATCGAAGTCGTTCACCGGGCTCTTGAAGGGCGAGGACATCGACAAGGCGGCGAACCGCCACGACGGTACGCCGATGCGCGAGGCGCTCAAGAAAGCCGGGTGGGACGGACGGCCGCGCGTGCAGATAGAGCCGTCGCGCTACAAGGCCTTCTTCGAGGCGCATATCGAACAGGGCGACACGCTGGAAAGCGAGAAGCTGCGCATCGGCGTCGTCACTGCGATCGTGGCGATCTGGCAGTACTCATTCAGCGCGACCGGCGAGCAGAACCACGCCGGCACCACCTCGATGGCGCGGCGGCGCGACGCCGGTCTTGCGCTGGTGCGCCTGCTCTCCGCGATCGACAAGCGCTTTCCGGAAATCTGCGGGCCGCGCACGGTGTGGACCACGGGCCGCATCACGCTCGAGCCCGGCAGCCACAGCATCATCCCGGGCAGCGCCTCGTCGTTGTTCCAGTTGCGCGATGCCGATCCGGCCGTGCTCGACCGGCTGCACGCCGAACTGTTCAAGCTGGTCGAGGAGGCGAACCGCGAGAGCCGCTGCAAGCTCGAGATCAACGTGATCTCGCAATCGACGCCGGCGAAGATGGACGAACGGCTGATGAGCGCGCTCGATGCTGCCGCCGAGCGCCACGCGCCGGGCAAGCACATCCGCATGCCGAGCGGCGCCGGCCACGACGCGCAGTGGCTCGCGCGCAAGCTGCCGGCGGCCATGATGTTCGTGCCGTCGATCGGCGGCATCAGCCATCACTGGAGCGAGAATACCTCCGACGAGGATTTGGTGCTCGGCGCGCAGGTGTTCACTGACGCCATTGCGGATTCGCTGAAGACTTAGCATTTGCTCCGTCATGGCCGGGCTTGTCCCGGCCATCCCGAAAAGGGACGCGAGATCGTGCCCGTCCAAGCGGGATGCCCGGCCATCAGGGCGTTCACGCCCGTCTTCGACGGGCTACGGCCGGGCATGACGGGGTGCCTCCGGAACTATTTGACTGGTCAGCGAATTCCTTATCCCTGCTGGGTAAGGAACTTTATTTATGTCGGACGTCAGTCAAGGGCCGGGCGGACAGGCGGCGCGAAAGCTCAAGTCGCGCCTCGGCGCGCTCACCATGAAGCGCCTCGGCCTGCGCTATATCTCGACCGACGCCCTGAAGATCCGGCGACGCAAGAACGGGGACGGCTACACCTTCGTCTCGGCGCGCGGCCGCACGATCAAGAACGAGATCATGCGCGCGCGCTTGAAGCGCCTCGCGGTGCCGCCGGCCTACGAAGAGGTGCTCTACGCCGCCGATCCGCGTGCGCACATCCAGGCGATCGGGCGCGATGCGGCCGGCCGGCTGCAGTACCGCTATCATCCGGATTGGGAAAAGGTGCGCGAGAAGCGCAAGGCGCGCCGCCTGCAGCGCCTCGTCGAAGCGCTGCCGCGCATTCGCCGCGCTGTGAACAAGCATCTCGGCGCGGCCGAGCCGACGCGCGGGTTTGCGCTTTCTGCGGTGATCGAGCTGGTGGCGTGCAGCGCGATCCGCCCCGGCAGCGAGAGCTACGCCAAGGCAAACGGCACGCGCGGCGCCGCGACCCTGCACAAGTCGAACGTGGCGGTGAGCGGCGCGACGGTGGCGTTAAAGTTTCGCGCCAAGGGCGGCAAGGCGATCGACAAGGAATTCCATTGCCCGCGCGTCGCCGGCGCGATCAACCTGCTGCTTGAAATTCCGGGCAAGCGCCTGTTCCAGTATCGCGGCGACGACGGCGTGCGCATCGTCACGGCGAGCGACGTCAATGCATTCTTGCGCGAAATCGCGGGCGTGAAGATCTCGCTGAAGGATTTCCGCACGCTGTGCGCCTCGGCGGCCGCGCTCGAAGCGCTCGCGCACATCGCGCCGGCGAGCAGCGAGCGTGGGCGCAGGCGCCAGGTGCGCGTGGCCGTCACCGCGGTGTCGGAGGAGCTGTCCAACACGCCGGCGATCTGCGCGAAGAGCTACGTGCACAAGACCGTGGTGGCGGCGTTCGAGAGCGGCAAGCTGGAGAGATTCAGCGAGACCCTGAAGCGCCGCCGCTCGCCGGCGCACCGCGAGCAGTTGCTGGCGCAGGTGGTGGCCACGATGGCGGCTTAGTTACCCTCCCCCTTGTGGGGAGGGTCGGCGAGCGAAGCGAGCCGGGGTGGGGGTCGCGAGACTGCGCACATCTCTCGACCCCCACCCCCAACCCCTCCCCACAAGGGGGAGGGGAGCACAACGAAGCGTGCGGCTACCCCTTCACCCCGCCCATCTGACAAATCTGCTTCCACTCCTCGTCGGTCACCGGCTGCACCGAAAGGCGCGGCTCGCGCGCGAGCTTCATCGTCTTCAGCTTCGCATCCGCCTTCACGGTGGCGAGTGTCACGAATGTCTTGAACGGCTGCACCGCCCGCGTATCGACCGCATAGAACACGCCCTTCTCGTCGGTCGGGTCCTTGTAGGCCTCGCGGATGATCTCCACGATGCCGACGATCTGCTTCTCCTTGCCGGTATGATAGAAGAAGGCATGCTCGCCTTTCTTCATGGCTTTCAGGTTTCCGCGCGCGATGAAGTTGCGCACGCCGGTCCACGGCTCGCCCTTGGCGCCGCGCTGCACCTGGTCGTCCCAGGAAAATTCCTCCGGTTCCGTCTTCAGCAGCCAATGCGCCATTGCCCTACTCCCTTGCGGCCTACGCTTTCATGCGCGTGATCTTATCCGAAAACCGGTTCCCGCTGATCACGCGCTCACGCCGCCCATCCGGCACACGATCTTCCATTCCTCCGCCGTCACCGGCTGCACCGAGAGGCGCGAGTATTTCAGCAACGCCATGTCCTTGAGCTTTGGGACGGTCTTCACGTCGGCCATCGTCACCGGTTTTGCCAACGGCGTCTGCGCGATCACGTCGGTGACCACCCACGGCGATCCCGCCTCGGCGGTCGCGTCCGGATAGTGGTCACGAATGATTTCGCCGATGCCGACGACCTCCTTGCCGATATTGGAATGATAGAAGAAGAACCGCTCGCCCTTCTTCATCTTCATCAGGTTCAGCTTGGCGGTGTGATTGCGCACCCCGTTCCACGGCTCGCCCGTCGCGCCCTTGCCGACCAGATCGTCCCAGGAGAACACGTCCGGCTCGGATTTCATCAGCCAATACGCCACACAGTCCCTCCGTTGCGATGCGGCCCATGATTGGGCAATGTTGCGCACAACGATAACCGGAAAATTCCGGCCTGCGAAATGAGGGAGGGCACGATGAAAAAGATCATTCTGCTTGCGGCGGCTGTCGTCGCATTCGCGACAACCGCGCAGGCGCAGCAGTTTCCCACGCGGCCGGTGACCTTGATCGTGCCGTGGCCGCCGGGTGGTTCGACGGACATTGCGATGCGCGCACTCGCGACCGCGACCGAAAAACATCTCGGCCAGTCGATCGTGATCGAGAACCGGCCGGGCGCGGCGGGCACGCTCGGCCCCGGCAACATGGCGGGGAGTGCGCGGCCGGACGGCTACACGGTGGCGCAGTTTCCGATCAGCATTTTCCGGATACCTTATATCCAGAAGACGTCGTGGGATCCGGCCAAGGACTTCACCTATATCATCCACCTCACGGGCTACACGTTCGGTGCGGTGGTGCGCGCGGATGCGCCATGGAAGACATTCCAGGAATTGATGGACTACGCGAAGGCAAATCCCGGCAAGGTCAACTACGGCACGCCCGGCACCGGTACGAGCCTGCACATCACGATGGAGCAGATCGCGAAGGCAAAAGGCCTCAAGTGGACGCAGGTGCCGTTCAAGGGCGGCGCCGACAACATGAACGCGCTGCTCGGCGGCCACATCGACGTGACGACGGACTCGACCGGCTGGGCCGAGCTGGTCAATGCGGGAAAATTCCGCCTGCTGGTGACCTGGGGCGCGCAGCGCACGAAGAACTGGCCCAACGTGCCGATCCTGAAAGAGGTCGGCATCGACATGGTGTCGAATTCGCCGTTCGGCATCGGCGGCCCGAAGGGCATGGATCCGGCGGTGGTGAAGGTCCTGCACGATGCGTTCAAGAAGGGCATGGAGGAGCAGTTCTACAAGGACACGATCCTCAAGCTCGACATGGAGCCCTATTATCTGAGCACCGGCGACTATCACGCCTACGCGATGCAGCAGAACACCGAGCAGAAACAGCTCGTGGAGGAACTGGGATTGAGGCAGCAATAGGAGGGACGTCAAACTCTCTCCCGCTCATGCCCGCGAAAGCGGGCATCCAGTTCTTGGCTCTGGGTCCCCGCTTTCGCGGGGACGAGCGGATGAGAGTCATTCCGCCCGGAACGGCCGCGTCAGCAGCGACTCGATCGCCTGATCGATGCTGAGCCGGCCGTCGAGCACGGCCGCGATCGCAACCGCGATCGGCATCTCGACGGATTTCTCCGCCGCCATCTCGGCGAGCGCGGAGGCCGTGAAGGCGCCTTCGGCGAGCTTGCCTTCGGCGGCACGGCCCTCGCCGAGCGCGATGCCGAGCGAGAAGTTGCGCGACTGCGGCGACGAGCACGTCAGGATAAGGTCGCCGAGGCCCGACAGTCCGATCAGCGTTTCGCTGCGCGCCCCGTAGGCGCGGCCGAAGCGCGCGAGCTCGGCAAAGCCGCGCGTCACCAGCGCCGCGGTCGCGCTGGCGCCGAGCTTGCGCCCCTCGACGATACCGGCCGCGATCGCGAGCACGTTCTTTGCTGCGCCGCCGATCTCGACGCCGCGCACGTCGCTCGTGTGATAGGGGCGGAACGTCGGCGAGCCGAGCGCGCGTGCGAGCGCTTGCGCGACCGCCTCGTCGGCGCAGGCGAGGGTCACGGCGGTCGGCAGCCCGCGCGCCACATCGCCGGCGAAGCTCGGGCCGGACAGGATCGCGGGTGTCGCGTTCGGCAGGGTCTCGGCGATCACCTCGGTCATGAATTTGTGCGTGCCGCGCTCGATGCCCTTGGCGCAGGCGATGACCGGAATGCCCTTGGCGATCTGCTTCGCGAGTCCGCTCGCGGCGGCGCGCAGGTCCTGCGCCGGAACAACGAGCAGCACGGCTTGCGCATTCGCCAAATCCGCGATCGCGCCGGTCGCGGCGATGCGCTCATCGAGACGAACGCCGGGCAGTCGCGGGCTCACCCGCGTCGCCATCATGTCGGCGACCGCGGCGGGATCGCGCGCCCACAGCGTCACCTCGCGGCCCGCGCGCGCTGTGCAGTTCGCCAGCGCCGTACCCCACTCACCCGCGCCGACGACCGCGATGCGCTCGAAACTCACCGTCATCGGGCGAAGGCCGGATCGAGCGCCCAGCGCGCGCGGGGCGCCACGTCGAGCGTGTCGGTCAGTCCGAGCGCGAGACGTTCGCAGCCGGCCCATGCGATCATCGCGCCGTTGTCGGTGCACAGTTCCGGCGGCGGTGCGACCAGCACGGTTCCTTCATCTCGCGCCACGCGATTGAGCGCGCGGCGGATCGACTGGTTCACTGCGACGCCGCCGGCGACGACGAGCGCGGTCGGCCCGCCGAACTGCTCGCGGAACAGGCGCAGACCGGCATGCAGGCGATCCATCACGACGTCCACCACCGCCTGCTGGAATGCGGCGCACAGATCCGCGACATCCTGATCGCTCAACGGCGCGACCTTCTCGGCCTCGACGCGCAATGCGGTCTTCAGCCCGGAGAGCGAGAAGTCCGCTTCCGGCCGGCCGAGCATCGGGCGCGGCAGGATGAAGCGCTGCGCATCGCCGTTCTTCGCCTCGCGCTCGACTTCCGGTCCGCCCGGATAGGCGAGCCCCAACAGCTTGGCGGTCTTGTCGAACGCCTCGCCGATCGCGTCGTCCTGCGTGGTGCCGAGCCGCACATACTTGCCGACACCGAGCACGGCGACGATCTGCGTGTGGCCGCCGGAGGCGAGGAACAGGCAATAGGGAAACTCCGTGCCGTCGGTCAGCCGGGCGGTCAGCGCATGCGCCTCGAGATGATTGACCGCGACCAGCGGCTTCTCGGCGACCAGCGCGATGGCCTTGGCGGTGGTCAACCCGACGATCACGCCGCCGATCAGGCCGGGACCGGCCGCCGCCGCGACGCCGTCGAGCATCGCGAAGCTCGCATTCGCCTCGATCATCGCCTGCGTCACGATGGTGTCGAGCACCTCGACATGCGCGCGTGCCGCGATCTCGGGAACCACGCCGCCATAGGGGGCATGCGCGTCGTTCTGCGACAGCACGATATTGGAAAGGATCTCGCCGCGCCCGTCCGCGCCGAGCCGCACCACCGCGGCGGCGGTCTCGTCGCAGGTCGTCTCGATGCCGAGCACGAGCATTTGTTTGACCAAACTCACGATATAAGGTTTCGCTCCGCGTAGCATTCGGAGGTCCCTTGACGCAATCGATTCGCATCGGAACGCGCGGCAGTCCGCTCGCGCTGGCGCAGGCGCGCCTGGTGCGCGCGGCGCTCGCTGCTGCGCATGGGTGGCACGAGGACGCGATCGAGATCGTCACGATCCGCACCTCGGGCGACCGCATCCAGGATCGCCCGCTGAGCGAGGCGGGCGGCAAGGGCCTGTTCACCAAGGAGATCGAGGAGGCGCTGCTTGGCTGTGCGATCGACCTCGCGGTGCATTCCGCCAAGGACATGCCGACGGTGCTGCCGGACGGGCTGATGCTTGCCGCGTGTCTGCCGCGCGAGGATGTGCGCGACGCGTTCATCAGCCGCAAGGCCGCGAGCCTGCGCGAGCTGCCGCATGGCGCGGTCGTCGGCACCGCGTCGCTGCGGCGACAGGCGCAGGTGAAGCGGTTGCGGCCGGATCTTTCGACGATCGTGCTCCGCGGCAATGTCGAGACGCGGCTGCGCAAGCTCGATGCCGGCGAAGTCGATGCCACCTTGCTGGCGCTCGCGGGGCTGCGGCGGCTCGGCCTAGTGGATCATGTGACCGCGCTGCTCGATATCGACACGTTTCTGCCCGCCGTCGGGCAGGGCGCCGTGACCATCGAGGCGCGCATCGACGATGCGCGCACGCGCGATCTGCTGGCGAAGATCGATCATGCCGATACGAGCGTGGCGCTCGCCTGTGAGCGCGCGTTCCTGGCCGTGCTCGATGGCTCATGTCGCACGCCGATCGCCGGCCATGCGACGCTGCAAGGCGACAGCCTGCGCTTTCGCGGCATGATTTTAAGGCCGGACGGCAGCGCGGCGTTCGAAACGAGCCGCAGCGGAAGCCGCAAGGATGCGGTTGCGCTTGGCGCGGACGCGGGCGCCGAATTGAAGGCGCGCGCGCCCGCCGACTTCTTCGCAGGCTGACATGCACCTGCTCGTCACACGGCCGGAAGCCGATGCGGCACGCACCGCCGCGGCCTTGCGCGCGCTTGGGCACGAGGCCGTGCTCGCGCCGCTCTTCCGCGTTGAATCAGTTCATGCGGAGTTCGACGGGCCGTTCGATGCCGTCCTGATGACCAGTGCCAATGCGGCGCGCGCCATTGCGGCGCATCCGCGCGCTCCGGAATTATTTTCGCTTCCATGCCTGACAGTCGGAGACCGCAGCGCCGAAGCCGCGCGCGCCGCCGGCTTCGCGCACGTCGAGTCGGCGGACGGTGCGCTGGCCGATCTGGTGCGGCTTGCGGCGCAGCGCCACGCCGGCTGCCGGCTGCTCTATCTCGCAGGCGAGGACCGTGCCGGCGATCTTGCGGAAGAGCTTTCCGGGCACCGCATCCGCGTCGAAACCGCGGTGATCTATCGCGCCGTCGCGGTTGAGAACCTTCCGGCGGGCATCGCGCGGGCACGCCTCGACGGCGTGCTGCACTACTCGCGCCGCAGCACCACGACCTTGCTGCGTCTCGCCGGAGAGGCCGGTGCGCTCAACACCGTGCTCGGTCTTGCGCACTACTGTCTCTCGGCCGAGGTCGCGGCACCGCTGCGTGCGGCGGGCGCGCAGCGGATCGCGGTCGCCGCATCGCCGACCGAATCTGCGTTATTGACGTTGTTGAAGTGACATTGTCCCGGTATGCCGGGGCAACCCCGGAGACGTCAGATGGCGGATGACAAGCGCGACGCACCGGATCCGAAACGGCGGCGGCCGGCCACGATCGACCTGAAGGCGACCGAGATCGCGTCCGAACCGGGTAAGCCGGCTGAACCGGTTGAAAAGACTGCCGAAACGCCGCACGCCGCGCCCGCCCCCGAGGCGGCTGCGGCTGCATCCGTATCGCCGCAACCGCCGCGCCCGCCGGGCGCGCAATCGTGGCGTCCGGAGTGGCTCGATACCGCGGCGTTGAACGAGCGCTTCTCCGGCCTACGCGACCGGTTCGACTGGCGGCTGGCGGCGGCCGGCGCCACCGGTGCGGCTGCGGTGTTCCTGCTGTTCCTCGTGATGTGGGCAGCCGGCGCATTCAGCCCGCGCGACGATTTCACGGCGCCGTTCACCACGCGAATGGCCGGCCTCGAAAAGCGGGTCGCGGATCTCGCAGGCAGGCCGCAGCCGGCGGCTGCCGATCCGCGCGCGGTCGCGGAACTCGGTACGCGCGTTGCCGCCGCCGAACAGGCGATGGGCCGGCTCGCCGATCTCGACGGCCGGCTCGGCAAGGCAGAGCAGGGCGTCGCCAAGGCGGAGCAGGTGGCCGCGGCGCCGCGTGGCGCGCAGGCCGATCAGGCGTTGACTGCGCGGGTCGCGGCGCTCGAAACCGCGATGCGTCCGCTCGCCGAGATCGCGTCGCGGCTCGATACGGCGAATGTTGCCGCGCGCGACGCGAAGTCGCGCGCCGATGCGGCGTTCGATGCGGCACAGAAAAATGCCGCGGCTCCGGCCGCGCAGGCCGCCGACCACAAGGAGATCGAGGCATTGGCCGCGCGCGTCGCCGCGCTGGAGCAGGCGCTCAAATCGTCCGAAGCGCGCATCGCGACCACGGCCGGCGCCGACAAGGCGGGCCGCCTCGCCTTCGTTGCCGTCGCGCTGCGTGCGACCGTCGAGCGCGGCGATCCATTTGCGCAAGAGCTCGCGGCCGTGCGTCCGCTCGTTGCCGATGCGAAAGCGCTTGGCCCGCTCGAGCCGTTCGCCGCGTCCGGCGTGCCGCGCGCGGCGGTGTTCGCGCGCGAGCTTTCGGCCCTCACCGGGCCGATGCTTGCCGCTGCGGGCGGCCCGCCGCGCGAAGGCTTCATCGACCGGCTGCAAGCCAATGCCGAGCGGCTGGTGCGCATCCGCCCGATCAACGAAGCGCCGGGCGACGATCCCGCGACCGTCATCGGCCGCGCCGACGTGAAGGCGACGCACGGCGATCTTGCCGGCGCGGTCGCCGAACTCGGCGGCCTGCCGGTCGCGGTGCGCGCACCGGCGGACGGTTTCATCGCGCGCGCAAAGGCGCGCGAGGCGGCGCTCGCCGCCGCGCGAAAACTTGCCGATGACGCGGTCGGCGCTCTCGCGAAAGCCGGACAGTAAGCATGATCCGTGTCGTTGCGTTCCTGGTCGCCGTTACGCTGATCGCGCTCGGCGTGGTGTGGCTCGCCGACCGGCCCGGCACGGTGACGATCACTTGGCTCGGCCAGCGCGCCGACCTGTCGGTGATGGTGGCGATCGCCGGCGTCGGCCTCGTCGCGATCGCGGCGGTGTTTCTCTGGTCGCTCGTCCGGCTGCTGTTTCGGACACCAAAAGCAGTTTCGCTCGCGATGCGCGACCGGGCGCGCCGCAAGGGCTTTACCGCCGTCTCGCGTGGGCTCGTGGCGATCGGTGCAGGCGATGCGCGCGCCGCGTTGCAATTCGCCGCGCATGCCGACCGCAGCCTGGGCGACGAGCCGCTCGCGCTGCTGCTGCGGGCGCAGGCCGCGCAGCTCAACGGTGACCGCGCCGGCGCCGATGCGGCGTTCCGCGCGATGGCGGAGCGCCCCGACACGCGCATGCTCGGCCTGCGCGGATTGTTCGTCGAGGCGCAGCGGCACAACGATCCGGTGGCGGCGCGGCTTGCCGCCGAGCAGGCCGCGAAGGATGCGCCCGCGCTGCCGTGGGCGGGCGAGGCCGTGCTCGAATTCCGTTGCGCGGCGGGCGACTGGGAAGGCGCGCTGTCCATCCTGGAGACCCAGCGCCGCAATGGCGTGCTCAGCCGCGCGGACGGGCGGCGCCGCCGCGCCGTGCTGCTCACCGCGCGCGCGATCACCATCGAGGACCAGCAGCGCGACGTCGCGCGCTCGCTCGCCATCGAGGCGACGCGGCTCGCGCCCGAGCTCGTGCCGGCCGCCGAACTCGCAGGGCGCCTGCTGGCGGAAGCCGGCGAGCGGCGCAAGGCGGCGAAGATCATCGAGACCGCGTGGAAGGCGAGCCCGCATCCCGATCTCGCCGAAGGCTATGCGCATGTGCGCCTCTCGGATTCGGCGCGCGACCGGCTCGCGCGCATGCAGGCGCTGGCGCGCATGACGCCGCACCATGCCGAAGCCGCGCTCGCCGTCGCACGCGCCGCGCTCGATGCGCGCGAGTTTTCCGCCGCGCGAGCAGCGCTCGAGCCGCTGGCGGAAGAGCCGACGCAGCGCGTCGCCATGCTGATGGCCGAGCTGAACGAGCTCGAAGGCGACGAGGGCCGCGCGCGCGAATGGATGGGCCGCGCGCTCAACGCGGCGCGCGATCCGGCCTGGACCGCGGACGGCATCGTGTCGGAGCGCTGGCTGCCGGTGTCGCCGGTGACCGGGCGTCTCGACGCATTCCGGTGGAAGGTGCCGGTCGCCGACATCGGCGAAAGAACGCCGGTGCTGATCGAGGCGACGCGCGAAATCGTCTCGCCGCCGCTCGGCGACACCGCGCCGGAAAACGGCGCCGCCGCGCCGGCCGCCATTCCGGCGCCAGCTCCCGGACCAGGCCCGGCTGCGGCCGCGCGGCCGGCCCCGATCGTCCCGCTGACGCAGGTGCCCGACGATCCCGGCCCCGCGCCGGAACGCGAGGACCTTGACCCGCCGCCCGACCGAGCGGGCTGGCAACGGATTCGTCAGCTTTTTCGGTGATGCTGGCCCCGTCCGGTACCGGGCCGGCCGGCTCCATGCGTACCCCCGTGCGTGGTTTCGGGATTGTAGCCGGCCGTCATGTTCTTGCGGTTTTGGGCGCATATCGGTATTCAGGCGCCAGCGAGATTGGGTCGCTGACCCGCTCGTCCCCGCGAAAGCGGGGACCCAGTTCTTGGCCCTGGATTCCCGCTTGCGCGGGAATGAGCGGATCGGGGTCAATGCTCCGGATGCCGCGGTAGCTCAGCTGGTAGAGCACCTCATTCGTAATGAGGGGGTCGGGGGTTCGAGTCCCTTCCGCGGCACCAATAAGCCCTTCGGATTACATGCGTTTTTAGTTTTCACAAGGCGCGCCTTTCCTCAAATCGCCTTGCGCGCCAATACGCGTGTTCCGCTGCACGGGCCTCGTCAGCCCTCTCGCCAGGCAGTGCGAAGCGCTCACGCCACCAGAATACGAATCTGGAGTCAGGAGTTCGAATTTCTCCGGGCGCGCCACCCTCTCGGACGCAGTCTGCTGATCGGAGGAAAGTCGGCATCGACGTATCGTCTCATCGCGGAATGTACAGCGCGCGGGTGGGAAAGCCGGCGAATGTGCTTTCCGGTACTTGGAAGTTCGTAGCCAACAATGCGGGCGAATTCGCCGCCAACCACGCACTGAGCGAAATCGACTCATAAGTGCCGTTGTTGAAAACGACGACAACGTCGAGATCCTCGGTCCCAATGTTCTCGATGTAGTGTCCGTATCCCTGAGGCACATAGCCGACGTCGCCCGCGCCGAATTGATCGGTTCGAACGCGGCCGTGCGATCCAAACACGGACATGGAGGCGCGACCGCCGAGATAGTACTGCCATTCATCGGCATTGGGGTGCCAATGCAACTCGCGTATGGCGCCGGGCTTTAGGCGCATGTGGGCACCGGTCATGGTGGTCGAGATGGGAAATTCGCGCTGGGAAACGAGGCGATTCGTGCCGCCTGGATAGTCCTCGGGCTTTTGATCCAGCAAGCGATACCGATGCGTCAGCGAAGTCGCATCGAGCGACCCTGCTCGGTTGGGGGAGAGGGGAGGCGGCACTGCACCCTTGGCGATAAAGACCTCGCGTTTGGGAAAATCCGCAAAGCGCTGGGCCGGCACGCCCAGGCTTTTCTGCAGCACTTCGGGAGGTACATGGCCCAGCCAGTCGCTGATACTGAAACTGCCGAATTCCGAAAAATATCCATTGTCGAAAACGAGAATGAACAGACAATCTTCATGACCGATGCCCTGGATCGAATGACCATGGCCGCGCGGGAAATACCAAACGT
>Ga0207683_10004090_pt1 | contig 12595 bp, 8 predicted proteins | sample KBSM73metaG_FD_184333 | JGI IMG/M metagenome (GOLD analysis project Ga0207683, IMG submission 184333) | Miscanthus rhizosphere microbial communities from Kellogg Biological Station, Michigan, USA - KBS M7-3 metaG (SPAdes) (version 2) | ecosystem: Host-associated > Plants > Roots > Rhizosphere >...
CCACCAGCCGCAAAGCCTCGCCGGCATCGAGTCGGCGGCCGACCACTTCCCCGGCGTGCCGCAGGTGGCCTGCTTCGACACCAGCTTCCACCGCGGCCGTCCGGCGGTCGCCGACCTCGTCCCGCTCCCGCAGGAGATCCGCCGCGCCAGCGGGGGAATCCAGCGGTACGGTTTCCACGGACTCTCGTACGAGTACATCGCCTCGACCCTGGCCGAGGCGGCTCCGGAGATCGCCGGCGGGAGGGTGATCGTCGCGCACCTCGGCAGCGGGGCGAGTCTCTGCGCGCTCGAGGCCGGACGGAGCGTGGACACGACCATGGGCTTCACGCCGCTCGACGGCCTCTGCATGGGCACCCGGCCGGGCGCCCTCGACCCGGGAGTCGTCCTTCACCTCTTTCAGACGCTCGGGTATTCGGCGGCGGACGTCGAGAAGACGCTCTACGAGAGATCGGGGCTCCTCGGCCTCTCCGGAGTCAGCGGCGACATGCGCGAGCTGCTGGACGCGGCGACCCCGGCCGCGCGAATGGCCGTCGACTACTACGTGTACCGGGCGGCGAAGGAGATCGGCGCGCTGGCGGCGGTGCTCGGCGGAATCGACGGCCTGGTCTTCACCGCGGGCATCGGCGAGAACTCGGCCCCGATCCGCGAGCGCATCGCGAAGGCGTCGAGGTGGTTGGGGATCGAGCTCGACTCCCGCGCCAACGCGGAGGGCGGGCCCCGCATCTCCCGCCCCGGCAGCGCCGCCTCGGCGTGGGTGATCCCGACGGACGAGGAGCGGATGATCGCGCGTCACACCGCGACTCTTCTCGGATCGTCCGAGCTCCGAGCGTGAGGACGCGTCCGATCGAATGTAAGCTGCGTGGCGTTGCACACACACAAAGACCGGAGGAACGCCGTGAACGAAGGAATCGCACGCGAGGGACAGGGGCCCAACACCTCCGAGCCGAAGGCCGCTTCGCCCGAGCTGCAGACACAGCACCCCAGGTCGCGGCCGAAACCGGCCGCCCTGGAGAGTCGCCGCGATCTCAAGGACGCGGCGCGGCGCCTGGCGAAGAAATACCGGGTTCGAGACGGGAAGGGTTTCCGCCTCAAGGACGTCGACCCGGGAGAAACCGCGTGGCTCGAGTCCGAGGACAAGCAGGACGCGAAGCAGGTCCTCCAGGAGGGAGTCTCTCTCCTCGCGCGCCTGCAGGACATGCTCTACGCCCAGGACCGCTGGGCGTTGCTCCTGATCTTCCAGGCGATGGACGCGGCGGGAAAGGACGGAGCGATCAAGCACGTCATGTCGGGAATCAACCCGCAGGGCTGCCAGGTCTTTTCCTTCAAGGCGCCCTCCGCGGAGGACCTGGACCACGACTTCCTCTGGCGCTGCTCGAAGGACATGCCCGAGCGCGGCCGGATCGGCATCTTCAACCGGTCGTACTACGAGGAGGTGCTCGTCGTCCGGGTGCATTCGAATCTGCTCGAGAAGCAGAGGCTGCCGGAGGAGCGCGTCACGAAGCGCATCTGGAAGGACCGCTACCGCGACATCCGCAGCTACGAGCGCTACCTCGACAACAACGGCGTCGTCGTGCGCAAGTTCTTCCTCCACGTGTCGCGCAAGGAGCAGAAGCGCCGCTTCCTCGAGCGAATCGACAACCCGGCGAAGAACTGGAAGTTCTCGGCCACGGACGCCCAGGAGCGCGGCTACTGGAAGCAGTACATGACCGCCTACGAGGACATGATCCGCGGCACGGCGACCAAGCGCGCGCCCTGGTACGTCATCCCGGCGGACAACAAGTGGTTCACGCGGATCGCCGTGGCGGCCGCCGTCGTCGAGACGCTCGATTCTCTCGGCCTCGCCTATCCGGAGGTCGGGAAGGAGAAGCTCGCGGAGCTCGCGCGGACCCGCCGCGCGCTGATGGCCGAGAAGTGACCCCGCGGTGACCGCAGCGGAGGTCGCCGTCGCGCGGTACCAGTCGCGCGAGGCGGGGGTCCCCGTCTAGCAGGCTGCTGAAAAATGGATGCGGGCGTCGTGTCCGGCACTTTGCATCCGGCGCCCGTTCGGGTCTGTTGCAACTTGACTCGTCACGGCAACTTAGCGGCCACCGGCAAAGTGCCGGCCACCCTTCGGGTTACGGCGGCGCGAGGCCATCTGCGGCGTCATCGCTCCTCGACGATGCGAACGCATCGCCGTCGTCGCGCTTCCTTGCATCTGACCCCGCGGCGCTCGTAACGCCATCCCACACCCTTTTTCACCAACCTGCTAGTTCAGCCGGATCGAGAGCGAGACCGTCAGGATCTCGTGCCCGGCGAGCGGCTTCGAGCTCCACTCGATCGTCGGAGCCTCGACGAGGATGTCGACGATGCCCGCGTTGAACGCGATTCCGAAGCGCGACCCCGCCTGGAAGTAGTACTGGCTGCCGAGGGAGCCGTGCACGCCGGGTGACGTGTCGAGCTCCTCGTCGCCGCGGACCTTCGGCCCGCCCTCGACGCGGACCGGCGTCACGGAGAACCCCAGCGGGCCGAACGCGTACCACCGCAGTCCCACGCCCAGGCCGCCGGTCAGGTAGGCGGACTCGCCCGAGGTGGTCTTCGCGGAGAGGTCGAGCGCGACGTCCGGCGCCCAGGCGAATCTCCCTCCCCAGCGGTCCCGGTCCCACATCACGATTCCGCCGATCGATCCCTCTCCGTACTGGCGGCCCGGGCTCGTGATCTCCGGGAGCTGGACGGTCGTGATCCCGACGCCGGCGTACCACGAGGCGGTCCGGCCCTCCAGGCGTCCGTAGGGCGCGACGGGCGGAGTCCAGGTCTCTGCCCGGCGCTCGACCTTGTCCTCGTGATGCTCGACGAGCGGGCGGCCCGCGAGGCGCGGATCGGTCAGCGAGTACATCAGCCCGAGGCCGAACGACAGCTCGGCCGCCGGGCGGCGCCAGTTCACGGTGAGCGGACCACGGAACGTGAGAGCGAGTCGGTCGCTCAGGAGGTAGTCGAACCTCAGGAACTCCGACGTGAGCTCCGATGCGGTCCGGTCGGCGCCGAAGGCGATGCGCCACGCCGCGGGCACGAACCCGAATGCGGCCCGCTTTCCGATCGGAACGATGAGGTCGAGCTCGAGCCCCGCCAGCCCCGCGGTCTGTCCCTCGTCGTAATGACGCGCTCCGAGCTCGCCGGCGAGGGCGTAGATGAACGGGTTCAGGCCGGAGCTGTACTTCAGGATCGTTCCGGTCGCGGCGGCGTCGAAGAACTTCCGGCTCGTGTTGTACGCGGTGGAGAGCCCGAGGAATCCGTACCCGCCGGGGAGAAGGTCCGCCGGCTGGCGCACGGCGCACTCCTCGCCCTCGCAGGCGTAGACGCCGGCGAACCAGGTCAGCTTGTACCGGCGCCAGGCCTCCGAGGTCTCCGGCGAATCGGTAGCCTGCGGCGCGGCGAGATGCGCGAGCCGCAGGTCGTGGACGGTGACGAGCATGTCCACGAGCGAGCGCCTCGCGGCGTCGCCCTCCGCCGACAGGCACTCGTAGGGGACCTTGTAGGGATGGTCGGTCAGGTCGCCGCAACGCGCGCCGTCGGCCGTGCGGCGATCGACGACCACGTAGGTCTTGTCGCGTATGTCGTTCCACTTGTGAAACGCGGAGTCGGGAATCCGCCGGGTCGCCTCCGGCGAGATGCCCGGGATCCGCGTCAGCGGCCGCCACACCCGCAGCTCCTCGATCTCGAGGGTCCCCGGCCGCCGCTGCGTGTGAGACCCCGAGAAGGAGTCGCCCACCGCGTGCATCAGCTCGTAGAGCCCGTATCCGCCGTTGCGCGTGCCGGGGCCGCCGTCGATGACGACCTGGCGCACGAGAACGTCCATGAGGTCGTGGCAGCGGACGAGCGCCTTCGTCGCGAGGTTGCGAGGAATGTCGGTCCCCGCGATGGGCTCCGATTCGGCGTCCTGGAGCAGCGCCATGAAGTGGAAGCACTGGCCTGCGTCGCTGAACTGCCGGCGGAACGCGGCGTCCGGCTCATCCGTGAGCGGCTCCGGCCAGTCGAGGAGAGGGTTCGACTTCGCGGCATCCGAGCAGAAGGCCGGAGCGTCCTGGCCCCATCCGTAGCAGAGGGGCGGGGACAGCGCTCCGTCGTTGAAGAGATCCCGCAGGATGTCCGGACGCGGCGGATTGCCGTCGTGCCCCTCGATCAGGCTGCGGTAGGCGAGCGCCTCGATGACGAGGTGGCCCTTGCTGTCGAAGGCGAGCAGCCGATCGCGCAGCAGCAGAGCCGCGACCGCCGCGGCGACGACTGCGCGGGAGCGGCTCGTGAGCCTGCAACCGCCGGTCCGACTCACTCTCTGCGCCATCGCGGACCCTTCGCGGCCGCTGTTCAGTGCGGCGGCACCGCGGTCGGGGCCGCCTTGGGAACGTCGCCGGGGGAGGCGACGACCGCCGACGGCGGCGCGTACGCGTCCGACGTTCCCGGCTGCCCTTCGTAGCGCCAGTTGCCGGGATTCGACGAGTCGGCCGGCGCTCCGGCGGCCGGCTGCGCCGGCGGCGCGTTGATGATCGTCGCGCTCCCGCCCTCCATCGGGAGGTTCGCGTTCAGCGACGCGCCCCGCTCCTCCTGCTGGATGCGGAAGGCGGCGATCCCCGTCGCCTTCGTGACCGACTTGACGTCGTCCTTGCGAAGGCTCATCAGCGTTCCGTCGCGCCAGGTGTGGAACACGTAGGTCTTGCCGTTCTGGAGCTTCGGGTCTTCGCGCGCGATCATGCGCCCGGTCGGGACGAGCGCGATGACGTAGACGGCCTCCTTCTCGAGGTCCTTCGTGCGCTGGGTGACCTTCTTGACCTTCGTCCTGGAGAGATGAACGGTCTGATGGTCTGGCCACGCCTGGAAGACGTAGGCGTCGCCCTCGAGGACGGGCTGGCCGAAGGAGAAGGCCGTCCCGGACGGGTCGAGGTCGACCTGCCAGATCTGGAGGAGCGCGGCGTGCGCCGCCGTCGGCGGCGGCTTCGGCGTCTGCGCCGGGGCCGAGGAAGGCTGCTGCGCATGGACCGGCGGCGCCGCGGCGAGGAGCGCCGCGAGAAGCCAGGCTCGACTCTTCATGGACTCTCCTTACGCGGCGATCAGGGGTGTTCCACGGGATTGACCCAGGTGGACGCGGTGGTCGGAGACTCCCAGTTGGGTCCCGGGATGGTCCAGCCTCCGCCGAGCGCGCGGTAGATGTCGACGTAGTCGAGGATCAGGTCGAGGCGGACGCGCGCGAGCGCGATCTCGGCCGGATAGAGCTGCTGCATCGCGTAGATGACCTCGAAGTAGCTCGAGAGGCCACTCGAGTAGCGAAGGTTCGTCAGGCGGACCATCTCCTGGTAGTCGCCGACCGTGTGCTCGAGCTCGGCGACGGAGGCGGCGAGCTTCTCTCGGGCGTAGAGCACGGTGGTCGTCTCCGCGAAGGCGCCCGTGACCGTCTGCTCGTAGAAGAGCTTCGACTCCGCCCACTGGGCGTACGCGACGTCGTACTCGCTGTGCAGCCGTCCGCCCTGGAAGACCGGCGCCACGAGACCCGCGGCGAACGACCACACCTGGCCGGCGGGGAAGAGGTTGGAGACCTGGGGGCTGACCGCGCCGAAGAGGCCCGTGAGGCTGATCGTGGGGAAGAAGTTCGCCACGGCCACGCCGATCCGCGCGTTGGCGGCGACGAGCTGCTGCTCGGCCTCACGCACGTCCGGCCGCCGCTGCAGGAGGTCGGATGGCACTCCCGCCGGGATCTCCGGCGGCAGCGACTGCGCCGCCAGCTCGGGGCCGCGGACGATCGAGGACGGGTTGCGGGCGAGCAGGAGGCTCAGGGTGTTTTCGGTCGCCTCGATCCGGCGCTCGAGCTCAGGGACCTGCGCGGCGACCTGGCTGAGGGCCGCCGTCGAGTACGACGTCTCGAGGGCGGAGGCCGCTCCCTCCTGGAGCTTGCGCTCGAACAGGTCCACGTTCTCCTGGAACGCCGCGACCGTGTTCTTCGCGATGACGAGCTCCTCGTCGAGCTCGCGCAGCGTGAAGTAGTTTCGCGCCACCTCGGCGACGAGCGAGATGAGGACGCCGCGCCGCGCCTCCTCCGAGGCGAGGTACTCGGCCTTCGCCGCCTCGTTGAGACGGCGGATCCGTCCCCAGAGGTCGAGCTCCCACCCGAAGTTGATGTTGGCGGAGACCGAGTTGAACGTCGCGTGGCTTCCGGGCGCGACGAAAGTCGAGTTCTGCTGCCGCTGCCAGCCGCCGCCCGTCGCGACCTGCGGGAAGAACTCGGATCGGGCGATGCCGGCGCGGGCGCGCGCCTGCTCGACGCGCCAGGCGGCGATCCGAACGTCGTAGTTCGTTCCGACCGCCTCGTCGACCAGCGCCTTGAGCGAGGGGTCCGCGAACACCTCCCACCACGGCAGGTCGGCGAGCGAGGCCGCGGGCTCGGGGGGACCCGGAACGTCGCGGAAGTGGTCGGGCGCATTGACCGGCGGTTGCTGGTAGTTCGGCCCGACCGCGCAACCGCAAAACAGGGCGAGCGCCAGGCTGGCCGCGGCGATGCGGCGCACGTCAGTGACCCGCCACGGGCGGCGCGGCGTGCGCCGGAGCGGGAGCTCCGGGAGGAGTGCCGGGAGTCGGCGCCGGGACCTTCGCGGGCTTGTCCTTGCCCGAGAGCTTCTCCACCAGCACGAAGAGCGCCGGGATCAGGAAGATCGCGAGGCCGGTCGCCGCGAGCATGCCCGCGATGACGACGGTTCCGAGGATCTTGCGGGACTCCGCGCCCGAGCCGCTCGCCGTGTAGAGCGGCACGCAGCCGAGGATGAACGCGAACGACGTCATCAGGATCGGGCGCAGCCGCAGCTTCGCGCCCTCGAGCGCCGCGTCGACGAGGTTCATGCCCTTCTCCTTCTGCTGGAGGACGGCGAACTCGACGATCAGGATCGCGTTCTTCGCCGCGAGACCGATCAGCATGACGAGCCCGATCTGGCCGTACACGTCGAGGTCGAACTTGCGAAGCATCAGCCCGACGAAGGCGCCGAAGACCGCGACCGGAACGGACAGCAGCACGCCGAAGGGCAGCGACCAGCTCTCGTAGAGAGCGGCGAGGATCAGGAGGACGAAGACGAGCGACATGACGAAGACCTTGGCGCCGGCGCCCGCCGCCTTCACCTCCTGGTACGACATGTCCGCCCAGTCGTAGCCCATCTCCCGCGGCATGACCTCGCGGAAGACTTCCTGGAGGGCCGTGGTCGCCTGCCCCGAGCTGTAGCCCGGCGCCGGGACGCCCGTGATCTGCGCCGCCCGGAACAGGTTGAAGCGATTCGTGAACTCGGGGCCCGAGATCGCCTTGGTCGTCACGACCGACGACAGCGGGACCATCCCGCCGCCGTTGTTCTTGACGTAGAACTGGTTGATGTCCTCGGGACGGACTCGCCCGGTGGACTCCGCCTGCATGAAGACCTTCCACTGGCGTCCGAAGCGGTTGAACTGGTTGACGTAGATCCCGCCGAGGAAGGCCTGGAGCGTCTGGTAGACGTCGGCGACCGCGACGCCCTGCTTCAGGACCTTGTCGCGGTTGATGTCGGCGTAGACCTGGGGCACCGAGGGCCGCCAAACGCTGTTGACGTTGGCGATCTCGGGTCGCTTGCGGGCGGCCTCCAGGAACTTCTGCAGGTTCTGTTGCAGGAACTCGACGCTGCCCCCGCTGCGATCCTGGAGCCAGAAGGAGAACCCGCCGCCGGTGCCGAGGCCCTGGATCGCGGGAGGCGGGAACGCCACGGCGCTGGCCTCCACGATCTTGGCGCGCAGGACCCCGTTGAGCCTCTGCATGATCGCGTTGGCGGCCATGTCCTTCTCCTTGCGCTCGTCCCAGGGCTCGAGCGAGACGAAGTAGAAGGCCGTGTACGGAGCCGAGGCGCCGGAGAGGAGGCTGAATCCCGCCACGGTGGTGACGTACTTCACGCCCTTCGTCTCCGCCAGGATCTTCTCGACCTTCTGGCAGACCGCATCCGTGCGCTGGAGCGACGAGGCGTCCGGGAGCTGGATGTTGAGGAAGAAGTAGCCCTGGTCCTCGTTCGGGAGGAAGCCCGCCGGGAGGCGCTTTCCGAGAAGCGCGCACAGCGCGACGAAGCCGACGAGGATCAGAACGCTCACGACCATCTTGCGAATCAGAAGGGCGGAGAGGCTGACGTAGCCCTCCGTCGCCTTGTTGAAGACGCGGTTGAACCACCCGAAGAACTTCCCGAGGATCCCCTTCGACGGCTTCTTCGGCTTCAGGATCAGGGAGCAGAGCGCGGGCGAGAGAGACAGCGCGTTGAACGCGGAGATGCAGACCGAGACGGCGATCGTGATGGCGAACTGCATGTTCATCCGGCCCTGGATGCCGCCCATGAAGGCGACCGGGATGAACACGGCCGAGAGGACGAGCGCGATCCCGATGACCGGCGTGGTGACTTCCTCCATGGCCTTGAGCGTCGCTTCCCGGGGCGACATCCCGTGCTCGATGTGGTGCTCGACCGCCTCCACGACGACGATCGCGTCGTCGACGACGAGACCGATCGCCAGCACCAGGCCGAAGAGCGAGAGCGTGTTGATCGAGAAGCCGAGTCCCGGGAAGAAGATGAACGTGCCGACGAGGGACACCGGCACGGCGAGCAGCGGGATCAGCGTCGCGCGCCAGCCCTGGAGGAACAGGAAGACGACGATGATGACGAGGCCGATCGCCTCGAACAGGGTGTGCTCGATCTCCTTGATGCCCTCCGTGACCGGGAGCGTCGTGTCGAGCGCGACGACGTAGTCCATGTCGTCGGGGAAGCGCTCCTTGAGCTGCTTCATGGCCGCCTTGACGCCGTCCGCGACCGCGATCGCGTTGGAGCCCGGGACCTGGAAGATGCCGATCGGACATGCGGGCTTTCCGTTCAGGCGCGCGCGCTGCTGGTAGTTCACCGCGCCGAGGTCGATGCGGGCGACGTCCTTCATGCGCACGACGGAGCCGTCGGGATTCAGGCGCACGACGACGTCCCCGAACTGCTCCGCGGTGACGAGGCGCCCCGTGGACCGGACCGTGTACGTGAACTCCTGTCCCTTCGGGGCGGGCTCCGTGCCGATGCCGCCCGATGGATTGACCGTGTTCTGCTGCTTGACCGCGTTCAGGAGATCCGGGACCGTGAGGCCGAGACTCGCCAGTCGCTCCGGCTTGACCCAGATGCGCATCGCGTAGTCGGCCGTCCCGTAGTTCTGGATCTGCCCGACGCCGGGAACGCGGTACAGGGCGTCGTTGACGTTGATGGTCGCGTAGTTTCCGAGGAAGAGCGCGTCGTACGTCCCCTTCGGCGAATACAGCGAGATGACGAGCAGCGGGTTGCTCGTGGACTTCTTGACCGTCAGGCCGAACGTATTGACGTCGGGGGGAAAGTTGGGCTGCGCCTGGGAGACGCGGTTCTGGGTGTTGACCTGGTCGATGTTGATGTCGGTCTCGACGTCGAACGTGACGTTCTCCGTCATCGTGCCGTCGTTGGCGTTGATGGACTGCATGTAGATCATGTTGTCCACGCCGTTCATCTGCTGCTCGAGCGGCGTGGCGACGGACTGCTCGATCGTGAGCGCGTCGGCTCCCGTGTAGGTCGTCGTGATCTTGATCTGCGGCGGAACGATGTCCGGATACTGCGCCGTCGGCAGCTTCGACATCGCGACGGCGCCCGCGATCGTCGTCAGGATCGCGATGACGATCGCGATGATCGGCCGGCGAACGAAGAATGCGCCCATCGTGCTAGGTTCCCGCCTTCTCGGCCGCCGGCTCGCTCGACGCCGTCGTCGGAACCACGGTCATCCCGGACCTCACGCGCTGGATCCCTTCGACGACGATCCGGTCGCCGGGCTTGAGCCCCTCGTCCACGACGTACTGGCTCCCATCGGGCGGTCCGAGCTTGACGACCTTCATCGTGACCTTGTTGGCGGAGTCCACCACCGCGACCTGATAGCTGCCCTGCAGCTCGGAGACCGCCCGCTGCGGGATGAGGATCGCGCCCTTGCGGACGTCGACGGCGACGCGGACCTTGCCGTACTGGCCCGGGCGCAGGACGTTCCCGGGATTGGGAAACGCGCCCGCGATCTGGATCGTGCCGGTCTTGGCGTCGACCTCGCGGCCGACCAGGAACGGCTTGCCGTGGTGCGGGAAGACGGTCCCGTCCGAAAGGATGAGCTCGAGCTTGCCCTTCTCGAGGTCTTTCTCCTGCTCGGCCTCGCGCAGCGTCTTCTCCACGGCGCCGTAGCGCGCGACCCAGGCGAGGTACTCCTGCTCGCTCGGGTTGAAGTAGACCTTGATCGGATTCACCTGCGAGACGGTGGTCATCACGGTCTGGCGGTTGACGAGGTCGCCGACCTGGGACTTCGAGACGCCCGCGATGCCGTTGATCGGCGAGACGACCTTCGTCCAGCCGAGGCTCAGCTTCGCCCGCTCGAGCGCGGCGCGCGCGGATTCGAGGTTCGCCTGAGCGGTCCGCTGGCGCGTGACGGCGTCGTCGAGCTCCTGCTGGCTGATCGCCTTCTGCGCGGCCAAAGGCGTGTACCGGTCGACGGTGGTCTTCGCGTTGGCGACGGTCGCCTCGTACTGGGTGACGTTGCCGTTCGCCTGGTCGTACGCCGCCTTGAACTCCCGCGCGTCGATCTCGAAGAGCGGTTCGCCCTCCTTGACGAGCGACCCCTCACGGTAGACCTGGCGCAGCAGATAGCCCTCGATCTGCGGGCGGATCTCGGCGTTGACGTAGCCCTCGAGGGAGCCGATCCACTCCTGGTAGACCGCGACGTCCTTCTGCACGACCGGCTCGACCTGGACGGAAGGGGGCGGCGGAGGCGGAGGAACCTCCTTCTTGCAGCCGGAAGACAACGGCGCGATCGCCGCCAACACCAAGGCGATGCGTCCCAGTACCGGTCGCGCCATAGACCCCACCTCCAGGCTCCGTCGGTCCGCTCGAATTCCCGGGGATTCTATGTCGCCCGGGCGACGCCGCGACTAGTACGAAGGTTGAAGTCGCGGAGAGCGGGAGGCGGAAGCCCGGCGACGTGCAACCCTTCCGGCTTCGCGCGTCACTCAATCTGCGAGGAGGACGTCCATGGATGCACCGACCATTGCAGCGCTTTCGCTCCTTCTGACGGCCTTTCCGGTGTCGAGGTCGGACGGACCGGCCGTTCCCTCGGCGCAGGCCGCGCGCGACGCTTTTGCGCACATCCAGGCCCTCGCCGGGACGTGGGAGGGCCGCAGCACGAAAGGCTGGACGGAGACGCTCCGTTATCAGGTCATTGCCGGAGGCTCCGCGGTCCTCGAGACGTCCGTCGAAGCGCACCCCGGAGAGACGATGGCGACCGTGTTCCACATGGACGGCGACCGGCTCGTCCTGACGCACTACTGCGTCGCCAGGAACCAGCCGACGCTCGAGGCGACTTCGTTCTCAAACGGAGGCCGGACGGTGACCTTCACGTTCCGGGACGGTGCGAACATCCCGACGCGCGACAAGGGCCACATGGACTCGGCCGTGTTCACGTTCGACGGCCCGGACCGCGTCGTCTCGCGCTGGTCGTGGTACGAGAACGGGGGAGAGAGATGGTTCGAGGACATCGTGCAGACGCGCCGCGCCGATGAGCGGACCGGAAACTGACGGGCCGGGAATGAGCGCGAGGGATGGGCTCGGGCCACGCGAGCTTCCGGCAGGGGCCGGCCCGTCGAACGCCGATCCGAGCGACGCCGATCTGGTCGCGCGTTTCCTGGCCCGGCGGGACGAGGACGCTTTCCGGGCGCTCTACCGCCGCCACGCGGCCCGCCTGTACGGGCTCCTGCTCCGGCTCACGGATGGCCGCGGTTCGGAGGCGGACGAGGGGATGCAGGAGACGTGGGTGCGCGCGATCCGCGGTCTCGAGCGCTTCGAGGGAAGATCGATGCTGTCGACCTGGCTCGCCGGCATCGCCCTCCGCTGGTGGCGCGAAGAGTCGCGTAAACGCACTCGGGAAGTCGAGCTCCCCGGGGAAGACCGCCTCCCGCCGGCCGCGCCGATGCGGCGAGAGATCGCTCGCGTGGATCTGGAGAGGGCGCTCGCCAGGCTGCCCGGCGGCTACCGCGAGGCCATCCTGCTACACGACGTGCAGGGGTACACGCACGAGGAGATCGCCGCGATGACCGCGGTCGAGCCGGGGACGTCGAAGAGCCAGCTGTCGCGTGCGCGCTCCGCGCTGCGCGCGCATCTCGCAGGAGGAAGAGCATGACGCAGATGGAAGACGAGCTCACGCCGGAGGAGAAGCGGGCGCTGACGGCCCTCGGAGACGCCACGCCTCCTCCGCCCGGTCTCGAGGAGGCGACGCTCTCGCGGCTGCGCGCGGAAGGGCTCGTCCGCCGGCGCGGAAGGAGCGGGAACGCGTCGCGGCTCCTCGCGGCGGCGGCCGCGCTCGCGCTCTTCGCCGCCGGTCTCGCCGTGGGCCGGCGCAGCTTTCCCTCGACGACGACGGCGGCCGCGGCCGCGGCGACGGCGTCGAGCGGGGTCGAGGGCCCGCGCTTCGTTTTGTTTCTCTACGACGCTCCGACGGAACCGGCGATGTCGGAGGCCCAGATGCAGGACCGCGTCTCGGAGTACCGGAACTGGGCGAGCGG
>Ga0207683_10004091_pt1 | contig 12594 bp, 11 predicted proteins | sample KBSM73metaG_FD_184333 | JGI IMG/M metagenome (GOLD analysis project Ga0207683, IMG submission 184333) | Miscanthus rhizosphere microbial communities from Kellogg Biological Station, Michigan, USA - KBS M7-3 metaG (SPAdes) (version 2) | ecosystem: Host-associated > Plants > Roots > Rhizosphere >...
CTGCGCGACGATCGGCTCCGCGATCACGCTCGCGACGCGCCAGCGCGGGTTGAGGCTGGCGTAAGGGTCCTGGAAGATCATCTGCATCCCGCGCCGCGCTGCGCGTTGGGTGGCGCCGTCCGCTGCGCCGTCGCCCGCCAGCGCGACGCCGTCGAATTCGATCGTGCCGCGCGTCGGCGTGTACAGGCCGACGATGAGGCGCGCGACCGTCGATTTGCCGCAGCCGGACTCGCCGACGAGGCCGAGCGTTTCGCCCGGGGCGATTGCCAGGCTGACGCCGTCGACGGCCTTGAGCAGTGCTCGCGGCTTGCGCTCGAGTACGCGATCGAGCCACGGCGGCGAGACGTCGAAGGACCGCGCGACGTCGGTGAGCGTCAGCAGCGCGTCGGACATGGGATCAGGCGGCGAGCGTGGGGATACGACATCACGCTTGGGCCACCCAGCAGGCGGCGCGCGTCGCGCCGACCGGAAGGAGCTCCGGACGATCTTGCCGGCAGCGCGCGATGGCGCGCTTGCATCTCGGATGGAACGCGCAGCCGCCTGGCACCGCATCGAGGCGCGGCATTACGCCGTCGATCTGGGCAAGGCGATCGCAATCCGCGACGATCGAAGGGATAGACCCCATGAGGCCCAGTGTGTAGGGATGCGCGGGACGATGGATGACATCGGCGACCGGGCCGATCTCCACGATGCGTCCCGCGTACATCACGGCCACGCGTTGCGCCGCCTCGGCGATCACGCCCATGTCGTGCGTGATCAGCATGACCGCCGTCCCGTGGTCGCGACAGAGCCGCTTCAGGAGCTCGATGATCTGCGCCTGAATCGACACATCCAACGCGGTCGTGGGCTCGTCGGCAATCACGAGCCGCGGGCGTCCCGCGAGCGCGAGCGCGATCACGACGCGCTGCCGCATGCCGCCGGAAAACTGATGCGGATAGTGGCCGAAGCGGCGCGCAGCCGCCGGAATGCCGACTTCGTCGAGGAGCTCGATCGCCCGGGCGCGGGCTTCCGCTGCTCCCAGCGGCAGGTGCGTCTGGATGGTCTCGACGAGTTGCGCGCCGATCGTATACAGCGGGTTGAGCGAGGTCAGCGGATCCTGGAAGATGGCGCCGATCTCGCGCCCCCGGATTGCCCGGAACGTCTCGTAAGGCAGGTTGTCGATGCGGCGGCCGGAGAGGCGGATCTCGCCGCCATTGATGCGCCCGGGTGCATCGATGAGGCCGATGATCGCCGCGCCGGTGAGCGACTTCCCGGCCCCGGATTCGCCGACCACCCCGAGGATCTCGCCCGGGGCGATTTCGAACGAAACGTCGTGGACCGCCCGCAACGTGCCGTGGCGCGTGGGAAATTCGACGTTCAAGCCCGAGACCGCCAGCAGCGGGCCGCCGGCAGTCGACGCAGCGTGCGCTGCGCCGAGCATCATCGCAATTTCGGGTTAAGGGCGTCACGCATCCAGTCGCCCAGCAGGTTGATCGCGAGCACCATGATCACCAGCGCGGCTCCCGGGAAGACGGCAATCCACCACTCGCCCGAAAACAGAAAATCGTTGCCGACGCGGATCAGCGTACCGAGCGACGGCTGCGTCGGGGGCACCCCGACGCCAAGGAAGGACAGCGTGGCTTCGGTGATGATCGCGGTGGCGATGTTGATCGTCGCAAGCACGAGCACCGGGCCAAGGACGTTGGGCAAAAGGTGACGGCGCATGATGCCGAACGGCGAGATGCCGATCACGCGCGCGGCCTGAACGTACTCCTTGCTCTTCTCGACCATCGTCGAACCGCGGACCGTGCGCGCATATTGCACCCAATTGGCCGCGCCGATGGCGAGGATCAGCACGAAGAGCGCGACGCTCGAATGCGCGTCGCGCGGCAGCATGGCGCGAGCGACGCCATCGATGAGCAGCGCGATGAGAATGGCCGGAAAGGAGAGCTGGACGTCGGCGACGCGCATGATGAACGCATCGAGCTTGCCTCCGACATAGCCGGCGATGAGCCCGAGCGAAACCCCGATCACCATCGCGAGCGCGACGGCCGCGAGACCGACGAGGAGCGAGATCCGCGTGCCGAACATGATGGCGGAAAGCACGTCGCGTCCCTGGTCGTCGGTGCCGAGGAGGTACCCCGCTTTGCTGCCCGTCATGCCCGCCGGAGGCGACAGCGCGTCGAGGAGATTGAGCGTCTTCAGGTCGAACGGGTTGTGCGGGGCCACCCACGGCGCGAAAAGGGCGGCGGCGAGACAGACGAAGAGCACGACTGCCGAGACGATCGCCACCGGCGAATGCCGGAAGGAAAAGCCGATGTCGCTGTTCCACGCCGCCGAAAGGCGCACCGGTAGCGTCGGCAGCGTGGCTTTGTCGGTGACTGTCAGTTGAGGCATGTCTGTCATAAGCAGGATACGTGATTCGTTTGTTGCGGAGACCCCTGATTCCAGACGGACGGCGCGGCGTCGCGTGAATTCGTGCGGGGGCGCGTCGCTCCGTATCGCCGAGTCGTCTTCTAGGTGGAGGGCTCCGCCAACCGCTCGACGGTCCGGAGCGCCGCGGTACGCGCCTGGGCGTAGACCTGCTCCTTCCAGTCGTCGGCATCGACGTAGAACGCGTCGCGCATCTGCTGGCGGATCGGCGCCCGCAGCGCCGCGGGCGCCTCCGGGTGAATGTGCAGCCAGTGGTCGGCGCGCAGCGCCTGGAAAACCTGGGGCAGCGGCACGGTCCCGTATTCGAGGGCCATCGCGGTGAACTCGGTATCGCCGCACTCCTCATAGCCCGTGCTGGTGACGAACCCCACGACGTTCGCCGACGTCGACGAGCCGTCGTAGAAGGACGTCACTTCGTCGCCCCACCAGGCTCGGGCGCGAGCGAGCTCCGCCGGAACGTTGCGGCCGGCATAGATCTTTTCGCCGTGCCCGCGGGGGCCCAGCGCCGTGTGATAGTCGATCCACGCAACGCGTCTGCGGCCGGACGCGTAGCGCTGCAGCACCGAGCGCAACGTGCGATTGCTCCACGTCGCGTGCGTACCGCCGAAAAAGAGGCCGTCCGGGAAAGCGTACTGCCCGCCCGTGAGGGCCGCCTGGAATGCGCGCTCGCCATGCTTCGCGATAAACGCGCCGATCGCTTCCTCGCTCTCCCTCGGCGGGGGCCAGGTCGCGGGAAGCAGCATCGAATGCACTTCCGCGTACGCCGCGTTGACGGGCAGCGGCGCCGCGAAGTCGTGGAAGTTCCGATTGAGGTCGACGTTGTCCTCGTTGACGCGGCGGCCGTAGGAAAATCCGTGCGGATTGACCGCGTGCACCATGAGGACGGCAACGCCTGCGGCTTGCACCGCCCGCACGAATTCCTCGTCGTGCAGGAGGCCGACCTGGGCACCGGAACCGCAATAGCCTTCGATGCCATGCGTCGCCGACGTCAAGACGAGCACGGATTCGGTCTCGCGCTCGCCGAGCACGGCGACGTCCATCGCGAGCACCTCGCCTTCGACGCCGCGCAGGTCCGGCAACTCTTGCGAGTCGAGCGCGAGATCACGGGCGCGGGCCGCTGCGAGGAATTTGGCGCGCGCGTCGGCATAGCTCCGCGCGAAATGAGGGATGGCATTCATCGAGGGCAGGAACTTCCGGAGAAGTGTCTCGCGACCGCTACTTTCCGACCGGCATCGCGCGCTCCGCGATTGCCGCCAGGAACCCCGCGCCCAGCGGAATCACGTCGTCGTTGAAATCGTACGTGCTGTTGTGCAGGAAGCAGCCGCCCTCGGCCCCGCCTTGTCCGAGCCGCGCCATCGCGCCGGGCTTCGCCTGCAGCATGAACGAAAAGTCTTCCGAGCCCATCGACGGGTCGAGGTTGCGCACCACGTTGTCGCGGCCGACCAGCGATTCCGCGACGGTCATCGCGAGATCCGCCTCGCGCGGATGATTGATCGTAGCGGGATAGATCCGTTCGTATTTGACCGTCGCCTTCGCGCCGAAGGCGGCGGCGATCGCCGGCACCAGCTCGGATAGCCGCCGCTCGATCATGTCCTGAGTCGCCGGCCGGAACGTGCGCACGGTGCCGACAAGCTTCGCGTGCGAGGGAATGACGCTCATCGCGCCCGGGTTGCCCGCCTGCATCGCGCACAGACTCACCACGGCAGTGTCGATCGGGCTCACGTTGCGCGAGACGATCGACTGCGCCGACGTGATGATGTGGCCGGCGACGAGCACTGGATCGACGGCGGCGTGAGGGTGTGCGCCGTGACCACCCTTGCCGTCGATCGTGATTTCGATCCGGTCCGCCGCCGCCATCGCAGGGCCCGGCGTGATGCCGATGCGGCCCGGCGGCAAGCCCGGCCAGTTGTGCAAGGCATACACCTGCTCCGCCGGAAACCGCTCGAAAAGGCCGTCCTCGATCATCGCCTTGGCGCCGGCATAACCCTCCTCTCCAGGCTGGAAGATGAGGTAGGCGGTGCCGTCGAAATTGCGCGTCTCATTGAGGTAGCGCGCGGCGGCGAGCAGCATCGTCGTGTGCCCGTCGTGACCGCAGCCGTGCATCCGGCCGTCGTAGCGGGACTTGTGCGCGAAGTCGTTCTCCTCCTGCATCGGCAGCGCGTCCATGTCGGCGCGAAGACCGACGGCGCGCCCGCTCGCGTCGGATCGGCCGCGCACCACCGCGACGACGCCGGTCTTGCCGATGCCGGCGTGATGCTCGATTCCCAGTGCAGCCAGCCGCTCGCAGACGATCTTCGCGGTCCGGTGTTCTTCGAAGCCGAGCTCCGGGTGCATGTGGAGATCTCGACGCACTGCCGCGAATTCGGCCTGCCAGGCAGAGATGTGCGCAACGGGATTGGTCATGGGGAGGATCAGTGAGCGGCGTCGCGCTCGATGCGCAGGCGCGGGTCAACGGCGTAATACATGAGGTCGACGACGAGGTTGATGAGGACGAACACGAGCGCGATGAAGCAAAGATACGCCGCCATCACCGGGATGTCAGCGAAATTGATCGCCTGGATGAAGAGCAGGCCCATGCCGGGCCATTGGAACACGGTTTCGGTGACGATCGCGAACGCGATGATGCCCCCGAGCTGCAGTCCCGTGATCGTGATCACGGGCACCAGGGTGTTCTTGAGCGCGTGCCCGAAATGGATGGCGCGGTCGGTGAGCCCACGCGCGCGGGCGAACTTGATGTAGTCGGTGCGCAGCACTTCGAGCATCTCCGCGCGCACGAGCCGCATGATGAGCGTCATCTGGAAAAGCGACAGCGTGATCGCGGGAAGGATCAGCGCCTTCAATCCGCTCTTCGTCAGGAGGCCGGTCGTCCACCAGCCGAGCGCGACGGTTTCCCCGCGTCCGAACGACGGCAGCCAGCCCAGGAGCACGGCGAACACGAGGATCAGCAGGATGCCGATCAGGAACGTCGGCAGGCTCACGCCGACGAGCGAGCCTGCGAGCAGCAACTGCGCGAGCCAGCTGTCCCGCCGCAGCGCGGTGTAGACGCCGAGCGGGATCCCCACGCACAGCGCAAGCAGCGCGGCCGCCGCCGACAATTCGATCGTGGCGGGAAGCCGCTCCTTGAGCAGCGTGGCCACCGACCGGCCCTGACGTAGAGAAATGCCGAATTCACCCTGCACGGCGTTGCCGACGAATCGGGCGAATTGCACGACCGACGGCTGATCGAGCCCGAGATCCGCGCGCAGCCGCGCCTTTTCTTCCGCCGTCGCGTCCTGCCCCACCATGAAGCTGACCGGATCGCCGGTGAAATTGAAGAGGCCGAAGGCGACGAACGCCACGACCGCCATGACGGCCGCCGATTGCAGGATGCGGCGAAGGACGAAGGCGAGCAAGCGGGCCGGGGCAAAGGCGTGGAAAGGGGTGGTGCAATAGCTTAAGGCATCCTACACTTCCTGCACTGCGAGGCGGGCGGGGGAGGCCGCGCCCGAAGCCGCAGTCCCCAGGCTGCCACATGCTGCGCTTCCTGCTCTCCCGGATCACCCTTGTCATACCGACCTTCATCGGCATGACGCTCCTTGCGTTCTTCCTCATTCGGATCGTCCCGGGCGATCCGATCGAAACCATGGCGGGCGAGCGCGGCATCGATGCCGCGCGCCATGAGGCGCTGCTCAAGGAGTACGGGCTCGACCGGCCGGTCCTCGTCCAGTACGGCATCTACATCGGGCGCGTCCTTCACGGCGACCTGGGGAAGTCGATGATCACGCAGGAGCCGGTTGTGCGCGAGTTCTTCACGCTGTTTCCCGCGACCATCGAGCTCGCCGTCTGCGCAATCCTCTTCGCGCTCATCCTCGGCATTCCCGCCGGCATGATCGCTGCGGTGCGGCGCAACTCGGTGTTCGACCATGGCGTCATGGGCGTATCGCTGACCGGGTATTCGATGCCGATCTTCTGGTGGGGACTCCTGCTGATCCTGCTCTTCTCGGTGCAACTCGGCTGGACGCCCGTGTCCGGCCGCATCGCGGTCCTGTACGACGTCCCGCCGGTGACCGGGTTCCTGCTGATCGACTCTCTCATGTCGGACGACAAGGGCGCGTTCAAGTCGGCTCTGTCGCACCTCATCCTGCCGATGATCGTGCTCGGTACGAACCCGCTCGCGATCATCGCGCGAATGACGCGCTCGGCGATGCTCGAAGTGCTCGGCGAGGACTACATCCGCACGGCCCGGGCGAAGGGGCTCTCCAACATCCGGGTGATCGCGCTGCACGCGTTTCGCAACGCGCTGATTCCGGTGATTACGGTCATCGGCCTTCAGGTCGGCGTGCTGTTCACAGGCGCGATACTGACCGAAACCATCTTCTCCTGGCCGGGCGTGGGCAAGTGGCTCATCGAGGCGATCAACCGGCGCGACTATCCCGTGCTGCAGGGCGGCCTTCTGATGCTGGGCGTGGTCGTGATGATGGTCAACCTCCTCGTCGACGTCACGTACGGCATCATCAACCCGCGAATCAGGCGTTCATCGTCGTGACGACCGAGACCATCACCGCGCCCCCCGCTGCGGCAGCGCCGCCCGGACCGCTGCGCGAGTTCTGGGGATACTTCCGGGCGAACCACGGCGCCGTCGGCGGACTGGTCGTCGTGATCGTCGTCCTGCTGATGGCGGCGTTCGCCGACGTGCTGGCACCCTACCCGCCCAATCTCACCAACAACGCGGTGTTCCTGCAGCCGCCGGCGTGGCAGACAGGCGGCTCGTGGGCCTATCCGCTGGGGACGGATGCCATCGGCCGCGACATCCTCTCGCGGCTCATTTACGGCGCGCGTTTGTCGCTCCTGATCGGCCTCGCCGTCGTCGCGCTGTCGATCGTCGTGGGGATCGCTCTCGGCCTCGTCGCCGGATTCGCACGCGGCATCACCGAGATCGCGATCATGCGGCTCATGGACATCATCCTCACGCTGCCGAGCCTGCTGCTCGCGATCGTCATCGTCGCCATCCTCGGGCCAGGGCTCATGAACGCGATGCTCGCGGTGGCCGTGGTCATCCTGCCGCACTATGTCCGCCTCACCCGCGCAGCCGTGATCACCGAGACGTCCAAGGACTATGTCACGGCGGCCCGGGCCAACGGTGCCGGGGTGTTCCGGCTCATGTTCAGCGAGGTTCTGCCCAACTGCGCCGCGCCGCTGATCGTGCAGGCCTCGCTCGGCGTCTCCACCGCTATTCTTGACGCGGCCGCGTTGGGATTCCTGGGCCTGGGCGCCCAGCCGCCGGCCTCCGAATGGGGAACGATGCTCGCCGACGCGCGCGAATTCGTGTTGCGCGCGTGGTGGGTCGTGACGTTCCCCGGATTGATGATCCTCATCACCGTGCTTGCGTTCAATCTGCTGGGCGACGGACTGCGCGACGCGCTCGACCCGAAGCTCAAGCGCTGACGACAACGGCTGCCGACGCGATGGCACTCCTCGAGATCGAAGACCTGCACGTCGATTTCCCGACACAGGGAGGCGTGCTGCACGCGGTCGACGGCGTCAGCCTGACGGTCGACGAGGGCGAAGTCCTGGGCATCGTCGGCGAATCGGGATCGGGCAAGAGCGTCACCATGCTGGCGGTGCTCGGGCTCGTCGCCTACCCCGGCCGCGTCAATGCGCGCCGGCTCCGCTTTGCCGGGCGCGATCTGCCGAGTCTTTCCGATCAGGAACGCCGTCAGGTCGTCGGCAAGGACGTGGCGATGATCTTCCAGGACCCGACCACGAGTCTCAATCCGTGCTTCACGATCGGCTTTCAGCTCACCGAAACGCTGCGACTCCATCTCGGACTGGATCGCAAGGCCGCGCTTCGCAAGGCCGAGGAACTGCTGGAACAGGTCGGCATTCCGGCCCCGGGCGCCCGTCTCCGGGATTTTCCCCACCAGCTTTCGGGCGGGATGAATCAGCGCGTGATGATCGCGATGGCAATCGCGTGCAACCCGCGCCTTCTGATCGCCGACGAGCCGACGACGGCGCTCGACGTCACCATCCAGGCGCAGATTCTCGATCTCCTGCGCGGACTGCAGCGCGAGCGGGGCATGGCGCTCGTGCTCGTGACGCACAACATGGGCGTAGTGTCCGAAATGGCGCGGCGTGTCGCCGTGATGTATGCCGGGCAGGTCGTCGAGGAGCGCGCCGCCGAAGTGCTCTTCGCAGAGCCACAGCACCCGTACACGGCCGCCTTGCTTGCGGCGATGCCCGAGCGCAGCACCGGCGAGCGTCGTCTCGCCACGATTCCGGGCATGGTGCCGGGCCTCTACGATCGTCCCGCCGGCTGCCTCTTCGCGCCCCGCTGCAAATACGACACCGGCCACCTGTGCCGCGTGCGGCCGGACCTCCGCCCGTGGGCCGGCGGCGTGGTGCGTTGCCACTTCCCGCTCGGCGACCCCGATCGCGACGCCGCGCTCGCCCGCGACCGCCAGCTCGCAAGGCCCGCCGCATGAGCCCCGCGATCTCGGCTGCTCCGTCCGCCGCGCCCCACGGGTCGCTGGTCGCCGAGGCACGCGACCTGCGGCAGGTGTACTCGATCCCGCGCGGGCTCATGCGAGAACCTGCCCGCCTGCACGCGGTAGGCGGCGTGTCGTTCGCCATCGAGGCCTCACGGACGCTCGCCGTCGTGGGGGAATCGGGCTGCGGCAAGTCTACGCTCGCGCGCATCGTCGCCCTCATCGAAAAGCCGACCGACGGCTCGCTCGCGCTGGGAGGCGTCGATGCGGTCAAGGCCTCACCCGCCGAACGCGTGCGGCTGCGCAAGGCGGTCCAGATGGTGTTCCAGAACCCCTACGGGTCGCTCAATCCGCGCAAGAAGATTGGCGCGATCCTCGAGGCGCCGCTCGCGATCAGCACGGATCTCTCCGCTGCGGAACAGGCCGACCGGGCGCGCGCGATGCTGAGGAAGGTCGGGTTGCGACCCGAGCACTATGGGCGATATCCGCACATGTTCTCCGGCGGGCAGCGACAACGGATCGCCATCGCCCGGGCACTCATGCTCAACCCGGCGCTCGTCGTGGCGGACGAACCGGTCTCCGCGCTCGACGTCTCGGTGCAAGCGCAGGTGCTGAACCTTCTCGCCGACCTGCAGGGAGAGCTCGGCCTCGCGTATCTCTTCATATCGCACGACCTGGGCGTCGTGCGCCACATCTCGCACGAAGTGCTGGTGATGTACCTGGGCCTCGCGATGGAGCAAGGACCGAAGGAGAAGATCTTCGCGCGCCCGCTTCACCCGTACACCCAGGCGCTGCTCGCGTCGACGCCCGGGATGGCGATCCCGAGATCCGAACGGATCGTGCTCAAGGGCGAACGGCCGTCGCCGCTCAACCCGCCGTCGGGATGCGTCTTTTCGACGCGCTGCGCCTACGTCATCGACCGGTGCCGGACGGAGCGCCCGGCACCCCGGCCGCTCGACGGGCGGATGGTCGCGTGCCATCGCGCGGAGGAGTTCCTCGACCCGGCCGGCCCACCGGCGGGTCGAACCGGTCCATAATATTGCCCCGTGACGCAAGTCCCCGGCTGCGCTTTGGACGCGGCAACCCATTCAGAGGAGGCAACCTTTATGACGAAGTCCCGACTAACCCAAACGCGGCCGGGCACTCGGCGCGCGCTGTTCGCAGCGCTGGCCGTGCCCGCGCTGCTTCTCGCCGCGAACCTCTCGGCCAAGACGCTCGTGTTCTGCTCCGAGGGCAGCCCCGAGAATTTCTATCCGGCCGTCAATACGACCGGCACTTCCTTCGACGCCAACAGCCAGATCTATAGCCGCATCGTCGACTTCGAGCGCGGCGGCACCGCAGTCGTGCCCGGACTTGCCCAGAGCTGGGACATCTCGCCCGACGGCAAGGTCTACACCTTCCACCTGCGCAAGGGCGTGAAGTGGCACAACCACCGGGCGTGGAAGCCGACGCGCGACTTCAACGCCGACGACATGATCTTCGCCATCGAGCGGCAGTGGAAGGAATCCAATCCCTACTTCAAGGTCACGAGCTCGAACCACTCCTACTTCAACGACATGGGCATGCCCAAGCTGCTGAAGTCGGTGGAGAAGGTCGACGACTACACCGTGCGGATCACGCTCGAGAAGCCCGAGGCGCCCTTCCTGTCGGATCTCGCGATGGAATATGCCGGCGTGCAGTCGAAGGAATACGCCGACGCGATGCTGAAGGCCGGCACGCCCGAGAAGATCGACCAGGAGCCGATCGGCACCGGTCCGTTCTACCTCGATCGCTACATCAAGGACGCGATCATCCGCTACAAGGCGTTTCCGCAGTTCTGGGGCGGCAAGGCGAAGATCGACGACCTGATCTTCGCGATCACGCCTGACGCCTCGGTACGCTGGGCCAAGCTCCAGAAGGGCGAATGCCATGTGATGCCCTACCCCAATCCCGCCGACCTCGACACCATGCGCAAGGATCCGAACGTCGTGATCCTGGAGCAGCCCGGGCTCAACGTCGGCTACCTCGCCTACAACGTCACCAAGAAGCCGTTCGACGACGTGCGCGTGCGCAAGGCCGTGAACATGGCGATCAACAAGAAGGCGATCATCGACGCCGTGTTCCTCACTGCCGGCGTCCCGGCGACGAACCCGATTCCGCCGACGATGTGGTCGTACAACAAGGCGATCAAGGACGACCCGTACGATCCCGCCGCCGCCAAGAAGCTGCTGGCCGACGCCGGCTACCCCAACGGCTTCACCACCGATCTGTGGGCGATGCCGGTGCAGCGGCCGTACAACCCCAACGCGCGGCGCATTGCGGAGCTCATGCAGGCCGACCTCGCGAAGGTTGGCGTGACCGCCGAGATCAAGAGCTTCGAGTGGGGCGAGTACCGCAAGCGGATGCAGAACGGCGAACACCAGATGGGCATGCTGGGGTGGACCGGCGACAACGGCGACCCGGACAACTTCCTTGCCGTGCTGCTGGGCTGCGATGCGGCCAAGTCGAACGGCAGTAACGTCTCGAAGTGGTGCTATCAGCCGTTCGAGGACTTGATCCAGAAGGCGAAGACGATTTCGAACCAGAAGCAGCGCACGGAGCTCTACGAGAAGTCGCAGGCGATCTTCAAGGAGCAGGCGCCGTGGTTCACGATCGCGCACGCCGTGCAGCTGAAACCGGTGCGCAAGGAAGTCGTCGACTACAAGCTCTCCCCGTTCGGCCGTCACACGTTCTACGGCGTCGACATCAAGGAACCGTAGATCGTTGCACCGCCGTCGCGGAGCGCCGCGGCGGCGGACTGAAGCCGGAACCCGTGCGGCGCATCGCGCCCACGGGTTTTTTCTTGCTCCGCATCAGTGACGCGGGCCGCGCGCCTTTCGCGCTGCATACAGGCAGATCCCGCTTGCGACGGCGACGTTCAGGCTTTCGACGGAGCCGCACAAGGGAATGCCGATGAGGCGGTCGCACGATTCGCGAGTGAGCCGGCGCAGCCCGCTGCCTTCGGCGCCGAGCACCCATGCGACGGGCCCGCCGACATCGGCGTCGAACAAATTTTCGCCGCCCGCGTCGGCGCCCAGAATCCAGACACCGCGCACCTTGAGGTCGCGGAGCGTTCGCGCGAGGTTGGTGACGGTGATGACGGGAATCGTGTCGGCCGCGCCGCTCGCCGCCTTCGCCACCGTCGCGTTGACGCCGACCGCGCGGTCCTTCGGGACGACGACCGCGTGCGCACCGAACGCATCGGCATTGCGCAGGCACGCGCCGAGATTCTGCGGATCGGTGACGCCGTCGAGAACGAGAAAGAGCGCGGGCTCGGCCAGCGATTCGAAGACGTCGTCGAGCGTGACGTACGGAACCGCGGCGTCGACGACGGCAACCACACCCTGGTGCGTCGCCTTGCCGGCGAGCTCCAGGAGCCGCTCGTCGTCGACAAAGTGAATGATGCGGCCGGCGGCTTCCGCTCGTGCGACGAGATCGCGCGAACGCGCGTCGCGTCTCGCCGCCGCGAGATAGATCGCCTGCACTGAACCCGGGGCGTGCCGCAGGCGCGCGTTGACCGCGTGGAATCCGAAAAGGGAGCGGGTGGCGGACAAGAATCCTCGGGCAAGCGGCGCGTCGCACGACGCGGGAAGGGCGTGCTAGTGTAGCGCAGCAGTTCGCGCCGCCGCGCATCGACCGATCGATCGAGATCCGAGTGAACCCCGACCTGCGCCATCTCGTTGAAGATTTTCTGCTCCTT
>Ga0207683_10004094_pt1 | contig 12591 bp, 12 predicted proteins | sample KBSM73metaG_FD_184333 | JGI IMG/M metagenome (GOLD analysis project Ga0207683, IMG submission 184333) | Miscanthus rhizosphere microbial communities from Kellogg Biological Station, Michigan, USA - KBS M7-3 metaG (SPAdes) (version 2) | ecosystem: Host-associated > Plants > Roots > Rhizosphere >...
CGAAGTACGCCGTTACGCCGCTCGATGGCATTCGTAAACGCGCCGGCAATGCGATTCAGGTGACCTCGGCCCTTGGAGTAGGCATGGAAGGCGAAGACGCAGCGCAGGACACTCCCGAGGCACGCGCAAAAGCACTGAAGGAAGCTACTGACGCAGCTGCGAAAGCCGACCTTGCAGTGGTTGTAGTCGGGCGCTATTCCAAAAACGAAGGAGAAGGCTTCGATGTGAAGACGATGGACTTGCCGGCGGGACAGGATGAATTAATCGCCGCGGTTGAACAAGCCAATCCACGCACCGTTGTGGTCCTCAATACCGGCAATCCCGTAACGATGACCAGGTGGATCGATAAGACTCCTACGCTTCTCGATATGTGGTTCGATGGACAAGAGGGTGGAACTGCGCTGGCATCCATTCTTTTTGGGGATGCAAGTCCCTCGGGGAAACTGCCCGTTTCTCTGCCGAAGAAGTTTTCAGATTCACCGGCGGCCGCGAACTATCCCGGCAAGAACCTGGAGGTAAATTACGCCGAGGGAATTTACGTTGGCTATCGCTACTACGACACCAGGAGCGTCGAGCCGCAGTTCCCGTTTGGCTTTGGATTGAGCTACACGACGTTCGAGTACAGCGATCTGAAAGTCACACCAGAGAAGGCCGCCGGAGATCAGCCGGTCCAGGTCAGTCTGAAAGTTCGCAACACGGGCAAGCGCGCCGGCGCCGAGGTTGTGCAAGTGTACGTTCATGACGGCCATTCGAAAATTGACAGGCCCGTGCATGAACTCAAAGCATTCAGCCGCGTAGACCTCAAACCAGGCGAGACTAAGACCGTGCAGATGAAGTTGGACCGTGCTGCATTCTCTTACTGGAGCCCCGACCAGAAAACCTGGGTTGCAGAGCCCGGTACATTCGAGGTCCAGGCCGCAGCTTCGTCGCGCGATATCCGCCTGCGTGCCCCAATTGAGCTGACCCGCTAACTCGGAGCATATTGGCCACAAGATTTCCTGACCATCAGCCAAAGATGGCAGACTAGCTACAGGAAGCGACATGGCCAGGCAGGTTCATTACAACGCGGCAGAACAAATCTCCGAGCGGACCCCAAAGGATCCGTACCTTCGTCCTGCCTTTTCCTTCCGAGATCGACTCCGGCGGTTCGGCTGGACTATCTGCTGGGCTCTTCTTTATCGCCTCTCACCACGGCCCTTTCACTCGTGGCGCGCCCTGCTTCTTCGCATCTTCGGCGCGCAGATGGGGCCAAGTTGCCACTTTTATCCTGGCTCGAAAGTTTGGGCACCGTGGAACCTCATATGTGGTGATCAGGTTACTGCAGGCGATGGGGCGGAAATTTATAATCCATCTCCGATCCGCCTTGGTTCCCACGCAATCCTTTCCCAGGGTGCCTATCTTTGCGGTGCCACGCATGATTTCGACGACCCGGCATTTCCCCTGCTTGCCTACGCAATGGAGATCGGCCCCTATGCATGGATCTGTGCGAGAGCCTCAGTGAGCCCGGGCGTGAATGTCGGCGAAGGTGCCGTGCTGGGATTGGCCTCGGTTGCAACTCGCGATTTGGAACCCTGGGGTATCTACGCTGGCGTGCCCGCCGTCAAGCTCAAGCAGCGCAACCACGTCTACGGCGAATCTGTTGCCGATGCGCACCAAACAGGCGAGACCCTGACGCCCCACGTCTGAGATTCAAGTACCCGCTCTGGAGTCTGCTGCTACTGCGGAGGCTCGTAAGGCTCGACGCGCAACATGTCCGAGAGAACGCTGCGTTCCTCTGGGCTGAACGCGTTCTGATAGCGGCTTGAGTTAAGCACCATCGGCCGTTGCTCGGGTGGAACGGCGCGCAGATCCTTGAACGCATTTCTCATCACGGCCTGCCGATCGGGAGGCATCGAGGTCCACCGTCGCGCCGACATATTTACCTGCGCGCGATCCTGAGGCGAAAGGCGCTCAAGGTTGTAAGCTCTCGCAAGGCGGCGCTCACGTTTTGCATCGGGCATGCGGTCTACCTGATGCAACTGCTGGACAAGCCTCTGCTGATCGCCCTGCGGCAGTCTGTTGAAACTTGGGTTGCCGCGCAGCATCCGTTCCTGCTCCTGCACTGGCACCCCTTTATGCTGGTCGAGCCATGCGCCCAGGTGCCCCGGAGGAGCATATTCCGGCTGCCCCAGCCGTGGTTGCGAGGATCGCGGTTGCGCATAATTGGGCTGGCCATTGCCGGTCTGACCGTAGCCAGGTCGCACGTTGCCCGAGCTTCCAAGACGTGGGTAGTCTTGCCCTGGGCGGGGATAGCCCTGCCCCGGGTAAGGAGCAGGAGCGTTGAGATAATTTCCTCGCATCCCCGGCTGCGGAGTCGCCGGTGGCCGTTGCGCCCCGGGGTTGTTGCGAAACGGAGAAGCCGACGGCCGCTGATAAGGTTGGCCACCCGTCTGCGGTCGATATGGGGGATACTGCTGGCCTGGTCTTACCTGATTTTGCGGCCTCGAATTCTGGGGTTGAGGTTGCTGACGTGGAGCCGAGTAACGTGGCGAAGAGTTTTGCGGTTGCGCGTTATGCGGCTGAGAGTTGTGCTGCGGTCCGGAGTGCGAATCGTGTGGACGCTGGCCGAGTGCGTCCGAAAGGGGAAGACACAGCGCGACGAAACCGGCTGCGATCGAAATCGCATGCCGCGTCCCTCTTAAGGCGCGTGTATACATTTCCCCATTCATTGTGTCTCTCGGCCCCCGCCGTTTTGACTCAAACTACTGCGAATACTCCGAGTCGTCGATGTTGGGATTGTCGGTAATCGATTCGAGTTGATCCAGAAGCTGAGCGTTGTTCTCCAGCGTTTGCAGGTCGTGTACTACCGCCGCATCGCCTTGTGGCGCAGGTGGCTGCTCCCAATTGGTCACGCCTAGGTATGTCCCGCCCCCAACCAGCAGCATCACGGTCAGAGCTAAGGCAGCCAACGGACGAGCGTGCATCGAAGGCCCATAGGTCAACCGAGCCCGCAGACGCTCCCACCAACTAGCTGGAGGCGCTTGGCGCTCTTCCCGCATCCGCGCGTCCAGCCTCGTCAGAAAATACGGGCTTGGCTCGGGAGCTACCCAGCCGTCAAGCAGACCCATCGTCGCACGAAGTTCCTCGAGTTCCTTTTGGCACGAGTCGCACTCCGCAACATGAGTCTTTACCTTGGCAGACGCCGAGTCGGGATCGAGCAGCAGTTCCGCCAGCTTCGTTTCCATCTCGGTGCATTTGTTCAGCGTTTTCATTGGTGCCACCTACTCCCGGCCTGTACTGCCCGGGCTTAATCTCTTTAGACGAAATCCTTCAGTTTGTCGCGCAGTGTCTGGTAAGCGCGAAAGAGCAGCGACTTCGTCGCTGATTCGCTCAGCTTGAGTACCTCACCAATCTGCTTGTAATCCATCCCTTGGTACTTATGCATCAAAACCGCCATCCGTTGGCGCTCCGGCAATGCGATTACGTGGGCACGAATTGCCGCCATCCGCTCATCGCGCACCAGTCGCTGCTCCACCGTCGGTTCATCATCCGCGACGTCCGGTGTGGTGCCGGTCTCTTCATCCGGAGCGTCAAGGTATACGTTTTGAGCTGCTCGTTCGTGCTTGGTATCGCGTGCATGGTTAACGGCCAGGTTCGTGGCGATTCGATAGAGCCAGGTGGTGAATTTGGCTTCTGCGCGATAGCTCTCACGGGAACGATAAACTCGCAGAAACACTTCCTGCGCCAATTCTTCTGCTACAGCCTGGTTGCGCACCATTCGAAACAAAAAACTGATCATCGCCCGGTGGTATTTTCCCGCCAGGTAATTAAACGCCGACTCGTCGCCCGCCGCCACGCGCAACATGATCGCGGCATCGCTCGACTCGTCCTCGGCGTAGTTCCCTACTCGTCGCGGATCAGGCATAGAGCCCGGCCGCAGCGCCTCGCTTTTTCCCAGGGCCGGATTGTTCAGGACCAGGGTTGCCATATCTTCAGAAACCCTATCCTCTTCGGAAGGTTGCGCTAAATCGGGGAATTCCGAGCTGGATTTTGGCTTTTTTGGATGATTTTCATCACCTGAGTGCTCAGAATCCGAGCGTCTCGCGGGTTCGTCCGCGCGGCGAAGCGCAGCCATAGAGAGAATACCAATACCGGATGCCAAATTACCGGCCTTCTGGAACCCGCCAATCCCGCCAAATAGGGCAGTCTTGCGCTCGTTCGGGATTGAGATTGCTCGCCAGCGCATGAATGTTTTGTGCAGGTTGCGGCCCAGCAGTGCGCCGAACGCACGAGTTGGCCCCAAAGCTCCGCTGGTGTTACTCTAACCTACGGGATGCCCCTCTGGCGCTGCGTCGCCACCCCCTCCCCCTTGGGGCGCTTAACTCAGCGGTAGAGTGCCACCTTCACACGGTGGAAGTCGCAGGTTCGAATCCTGCAGCGCCCACCATCCAAGCCAAGCCCGTTTAGCACCCTTCCAAGCTTCCCCCAAACCTAAGGCGGAATAAGCACTCTACGCTTGAGACACCGCACCATTCCGATGAACCATGGGAAGTGCTCTTGATACCTTTCCGCCAAGTGGTTCTGTCGTTTACAACTTAATTGGCTCATTCCAAGTCTAAAATAGATACAGCCTGTCTTTGAAGTGCGGAAGACCGGAATTTGGCCTGGAAGAACTTCCACCGACGTTGAGCGACCTCCGCGCCAGAGATCGATCGGGGCTTCCGCGAGGTTTCGCGATGATCCTGTTTCTGCGAAAGAATTCCTTCAGAGTCTTCCAAGCGGGCGCTCGCGTTTTTGCTCTCCTGATTCCGGCCCGGTATTGGTATCGGGCCGTCCTTCAGCTCTGCCGGCTTCAAGCGTTCTTTCTGCGGCCCTTAATTGCAATCTCTCCCTATCGCGGAGATCGCAGAGGTTCAGTACTCGTCGCCTGGCTCATGAATTCGTGGTTCCAGCAACTGTCCGCTCTTCACCGGCCTTTTCCAATCTCCGTGCGCTCAACCGGAGATCAAGTCGTTCATCAGGCGGCTTCCAATCCAAAAGGCTTTGTGATTTGCTCTGGCCATTTGCCGTTGGTTCACTGCCTGGTGCGCTCTCTGACTGACATGGGTCACCCTCCGACAGCCGTAGTCTCCAGAGAAAAGGGATCGAACGAAGGGAAATACTGGGTTTGGGGATCGGGAGAGGCGTTGCCGGCAATGCTCCCCAGTAGAGATGTGCTGATCAAAGTGCGAACGATTCTCCGCCACGGCGGTTCAGTTGCAGCCTTGGTTGATCGGGGCATCAGCCGAACTTTCCACCACAACATCTTTCGCCTGATTCATTCTCTTGAGGCCCAGGTTGTATTCGCAACCGTTGCGCTCCAGCCAGACGGAGAGATTTTGGTCGAATACTTTGCGCCACCCGATCCGTTTTTCAGTTCCGACGAGACCATCGCCATCAACCTTCAGGCCCTGCAAGCCGGAATTGATCGCGCCCTGATGCCCTCTTCAACGCTGACTGCCGCGCCGGTTCTCCCCCCAAAAAACATCCCGCCCGAATCTGCTGCCAACTTCAGTCGCCGGAACTCTATTCTGCGATCTGATTCCGAAGCGTCGAATAGGTAACTGGGAATGAGTAACTGGGTTATCTATGAATCGGTAACTGGAGATTAGTAACTGGGCTATCCATTCATCAATGATTATTGTGGCAATGAGCAACGACCAAATTTTATTTGGCATCTCTCCATCATCCGTAACTATACTGTCGCAACGCCTTTTAATGGCCCAATTCGGAGGAACCAGATGAAGCTGAACGTTGGACGTACTCTCGTGCTCACACTCGCTCTGGGTAGTGCCATGCTCGCTGGCTCGGCTCAGGCTCAGGATACAAACTCGTACCTTTACCTTGCCCATGCCGCGTCCGGACGCAATATTTCATCCGGCACGAATCCAGAAGTCCCCATCGACGTAAGTGTCAACGGTACTTGCATTGCCGAGGGATTGAGTTTCGGTGAAATTCGGGGCCCATTCGCTATTCACGCGGCCACTGAAGCCTTTCGCGTGAGCAAGGCAAACGCGGAGCTTCCATGCAGCGAACCAGCGATCTTCACCGCGAATTCTGCCATGGCGGCGACTGTCACCTACGTGGGCGTTGTTTCGCTTGACAACTCCAACAACATCACTGGTCAACTCTATCCTGCGAACTTGACACCGCTTGCCGTAGGCCAGACGCGTGCGCTGGTTGTTAATGCCACACATCAGAACTTGAGTTCCACAATTACATACGAGCCAAGAACAGATGGAAGTGGCGGTCAATTCCCTATACCGGCTGGCTCTATCAAAGCGGGTGCGGCTCCCCCCGGCGTGACCTTCGTGTCAATCTATTCTACCGGGACCAATACTCTCCAGGCTGGGCCTATCAGCATTCAAACTCTGAAACGGAATGTCTACATCTACGTTTTGGCCGGATCGGCTACCAATGGAACGGTGCAATTACTCGGCCCAAAAGTAGTGTGGGGTGTGTACTAAGAGCGAGCACGGTTGAGTCCAGCGCCGGAATAGCACGACCCTCTCTTGGCAGGTCGTTAACCCTGGCGCTGGTTCCCAAAACCTGACAGGACCACCCGTAAATCTTTGCCCGCATTCTTTGCTGTTCCAGCTTTATGATTTCCCCATGTCTAAGAAGCTTCGCTGGGGAGTCCTGAGCACCGCCAACATTGGTCTTAAAAAAGTCCTGCCGGCAATGCAGCTTGGCCGGCACAGCGTAGTTGCGGCCATCGCATCCAGGGATATTCATAAGGCTCGGGAAGCAGCCGCGACACTGCAGATTCCGGCGGCGTACGGATCGTACGAAGAGTTACTCGCCGATCCAAATATTGATGCGATCTACAATCCTCTCCCCAACCAACTTCACATTCCCTGGACCGTAAGAGCCGCCGAAGCAGGCAAGCACGTGCTTTGCGAGAAACCGCTCAGCCTGAGTGTTGCTGAAGCAAAATCGCTTCTCGCTGTTCGTGAACGCACTGGGGTCAAAATCGGTGAAGCGTTCATGATCCGCAGTTACACCCAGTGGCTCCGGTTGCGCGAGCTGCTGAGTGAGGGTCGCATTGGAGCGTTGCGCTCAGTCATCGGCTTTTTCAGCTACTTCAACAATGATCCCACCAATATTCGCAACCAGGTGGAGTGCGGCGGTGGTGCGCTGCTCGATATCGGATGCTACTGCATTCACGCCTCTCGTTATGCGTTCGGCGAGGAGCCGACGCGCGTTGTAGGCCTCGTCGAACGCGACCCCGCAATGACAATTGACCGGCTCACCTCGGCCATCCTCGACTTTCCGGGCGGGCAGGCGATCTTTACCTGCAGCACACAGCTCATCCCACACCAGCGCGTGCAATTTCTCGGGACGAAGGGGCGAATCGAAATTGAGATCCCATTCAATGCCCCCAAGGATCGCCCCACACGCCTGTTCATCGATTCAACCGGCGACCTGTCCGGCAGCGGAATCACCACTGAGGAATTCCCGATCGCCGACCAGTACACGATGCAAGGCGATGCCTTCTCAAAGGCCGTTCTCGATGGAACCGAAGTGCCCGTGCCGCTCGAAGACGCCATCGCCAACATGGCAGTCATCGAAGCGGTATTCCGCTCAGGCGAGACCGGACGGTGGGAATCGCCGGTGAGTTGAACGGCCAAAGCATGTTAAAGGCCGCTATCCTTCAATTCGACTTTTTCTGATCGGTATTTGGTGGGCTCTGTCACACCTCGAGTCGGCAAAACGGGATAAACTTCTCCCGTTGCTTCAATCTCGTAAATGCCTGCTTGTGAAATGCTTTCTACCCTGAGCCATACGCGCGGCCCGAACCGGCCGCTACTCGAGCTGACAATCGGCGGCCTGCTTGATCGGACCGCAAGCCTTTATCCCGATCGTCTTGCCGTGGCTTCGTGTCACCAGTCGAAGAGAATGACATGGGCCGAACTGACCGCTGCGGCTGACAGCGTGGCGCGCGGTTTATGGTCGCTTGGTATTCGACATGGCGATCGAGTGGGCCTGTGGTCTACAAACTGCTTGGAATGGATCATGATGCACATGGGCTGCGCGCGGGCCGGCGCTGCCCTCGTCAATGTAAATCCTGCCTACCGCTCCCACGAACTGGGATACACGCTTACACGTTCGCGCATGAAGGCGCTGTTCCTGTGGCACAAGGACAAGCGGGCAAACTACGAGGAGATTCTCGAGCGCGCTCGTCACGGGCTGAGCCTGGAACTCAAACACACCATCTATTTCGATTCTCCGGAATGGCCCGCCCTGCTGGATGCCCCGGGGCAGCTCCCAGCTCATGTGGCCGTAGACGACGTGGCGAATATTCAATACACCAGCGGAACAACAGGTCTGCCCAAAGGCGTGATGTTGACGCACCACAACGTTGTGAACAACGGACAGTTTCTAGCTCAGGGGTTTCATTACACCGAACAAGACCGCATCGTTGTGCCTGTACCCTTGTTTCACTGTTACGGCTGCGTGATCGGCACCATGAGCGCGTTGAACTCCGGCGCAGCGATCATTCTGCCCAACTGGACGTTCGATGCGCACGCTACTCTTCAGGCGGTTCACGACGAGAAAGCGACGTCTGTGTATGGCGTTCCCGCGATGTATGTGGCCGAGTTTGGTCTGCCCGATTTTGCGAGCTTCGATTTAACCAGCCTGCGCACAGGAATGATGAGCGGCGCCCCCTGCCCGGTGGAGTTGATGAAGCGCGTACTGAATGAAATGCACATTCGCGAGCTGGTAATCGCCTACGGGCAAACCGAGACCTCACCCGTGGTCACAATGAGCGATGCGGGAGATTCGATTGAAATTCGCGTGAACACCGTAGGCCGCGCAATGCCGCAGACCGAAATTCAGGTGATTTCAACTGTGTCCGGCGAAACGCTGCCCATCGGCGAGCAGGGCGAGATCTGTGCTCGCGGTTATGCGGTCATGAAGGGCTATGACGGCGATCCGGAGGCCACGGCACAGGTGGTGAAGCCAGACGGCTGGCTGCATACCGGCGATCTGGGCGTGATGCATGAAGATGAATGTATTCATCTAACCGGAAGATCGAGAGACGTGATCATTCGCGGCGGGGAAAACATTTATCCCCGCGAAGTTGAAGAATTTCTTTATACACATCCAAAGGTCGGAGAAGTGCAGGTTGTCGGCATTCCCAACTTGCGACTCGGCGAGATCGTAGTGGCATGGGTCCGACTGCGGCCGGGAGAGGAAGCTACCGAAGAAGAGATTCGCAGCTGGTGTCAGGGCCAGATCGCGTACTACAAGGTTCCAGAGCACGTGCGTTTCGTCGACGACTTTCCAGCAACGCTGTCAGGAAAAATTCAGAAGTACAAAATCAGGGAATTTGAAATCGAAGCGCGTGGGCTGCAAACTGTTGCGCAGACGGCAACCGCATAGACGCTCTCTCTGTCATCGCACCCATCCCGAACGATGCAGATCGGTTGGAATAAATTTCCCTCCTCAGATCCTCATTCTGACGAATTATCGCGGGACTGCCGTATCATCGCAACGACGCGGGAATAAGTCTGCGCACCTCTGAGGAACAAATACGGTGTCTAATCGAAAGCTTCTCCCTCTTTTTGCGTTCACTCTAGTCCTGGCGGCCACAATCGGCCAAACAGCACATGCGTCTCAGAAGACAGTTCGGCTCGCAATCTGCCAGATTCTCGTTATCGATAGTGATCGCGAAGGCAACTTCCGCCGTATTGAATACGCCCTCGCCGACGCTGAGACAAAGAATGCAGATATAGCGATTTTTCCTGAGTCATCGATTTTAGGATGGGAAAATCCCGAGGCGCACCGTCTGGCTCGTCCGATTCCTGGTCCGGACAGCGACCGAATTGCTGAGTTGGCGCGAAAGTACAAAGTGATGATCGCAATTGGACTCGACGAGAAGGATGGCGACAGACTGTACGACTCCGCGATCCTCGTCGACAAATCAGGCAAGCTGCTTTGGAAGCATCGGAAAATTAATGTCCTTCCCGAGTTAATGACGCCACCGTACTCACAGGGACGTTCCGAAGACATCGGTGTGGTTGAGACGGAGTTTGGGCGAATCGCAGTGTTGATCTGCGCGGACACGTTCACTGATGCCCACCTGCAACGGTTGAAGGCACTCAAACCGGACCTCATGCTTGTGCCCTACGGCTGGGCTGCTCCCAACGATAAGTGGCCGGATCACTCCAAGGAACTCGAAGCTCTCGTGAAGAAGCGTGCCGCGCAAGTAGGTTGCCCTATGGCCGGCGTAGATCTGGTTGGCGAAATGACGCATGGCCCCTGGCAAGGTCAGACGTACGGTGGATCGAGCTTCGTAGCAGACGCGTCGGGCAGAATTCTACTCACTCTTCGCGACCGCGACACGGATATGCAGGTGATTTCCGTTCCGGTTGGTTCGCAGGCAAATTAGAACTGCCAAACGAGCCCGCGCTCGATGTCTACTGCGTTTCGCCGGTACGAAGCGTGGCTTCAATACGCTTGTTGTAGTGGCCAGTAAGGGCATTCCAACGGATCGTCGCGAGTTCCTTCAGCATCTGCAAACCATCTCTGAGATAGCTCATGCGTGAGCGTTCATCGTGAGCCCAACTCACCGGAACTTCCTTGATACGAAAACCGCGCTTGATGGCAATGAAGAGGATCTCTGGATCAAAACCCCAACGCTGGATGGTTTGGAGTTGAAACACCGTTTGAGCTGCTGCACGAGTAAAGGCTTTGAATCCGCATTGCGTATCGGCGAAGGGCAGTCGCATCACCATGCGGCACACGGCGTTGAAGCAACGTCCGAAAAATTGTCTGTAGAGCGGCTGACGATGTGTCTGACGGCCGCTTTCGAGCCACCGCGAGCCAATTGCGATATCCGCGCCGCCGGCGATTGCGGCGAACAGACGGTCCGCCTCTTCGATCGGTGCGGAAAGGTCCGAGTCGGTGAACATAACTACGTCGCCGAGGGCCTGCAGAATGCCCGATCGCACACTGTATCCTTTGCCTCGATTGCCCGGGTTTTCTATCAGCCGGACCTCGGGCGCGTCCTGGGCAATTTTGCTTACCAGATCGGCCGTATTGTCGGTCGATCCATCGTTAACCACAATGATCTCAGCGGGCCAGCGGTTGGCCCGCACACAGGCGATGACGGACTGAAGCGTCGCAGGAATACGCGCGCTCTCGTTGTAAGCCGGGATGACAATGCTGTACTTGGGATACTGCGCCACGCGAACTCCCCCAGCGCCTTCTCATTCAAAGTAACAGAGAAATACTGCGGCAATAATAACGCCCCCGGGCGGCATTCATGGCACAAAAGGGGCAGAACCTTCGCCGGAACCGAGAGCAATCCCGATCAAGTGGCGTAATTCCACAGATAAATCCCTTTTTTCTTAACCTCATGTACCGAATGCGTTTATGCTGTGAGACGGAGGCCAGAGGACATGACCAAAGCAGATCTGGTGGAAAAGGTCACCCGGTTAGGCGACCTGACTCGGCGCGATGGCGAGGTTATCGTGGAGACTGTGTTCGATTCCGTGATTTCCGCACTGCAGAGTGGTGACAAAATCGAAATTCGCGGCTTCGGCTCATTCCGCATTCGCCAACGCAATCCCCGCATTGGCCGTAACCCAAAAACTGGAGAGCGCGTGGAAGTTCCCGCCAAGCGGGTGCCTTATTTCAAACCGTCGAAAGAGCTACGCGACTTAGTCAATCCTGGCGAAGCAGCAGCGGCATCCTGATCGCCGATCTCATCTTAAAGGCAAGCGCTGCTGCTTCTTGAGTCCGAACCGGGGCTTGGAAGCAGCAGTTCCGCTACTCAGTGTCCAATTCTCAATTCCGACCTGGATCGACAAGGCTACGCTAGCCCGAGATCCCAATGACGCTCATCATGCGCCCCGCGTGCCCACCCGAGCCTCGATGCGAGAAAAACAGCTCCGGTTGGCAATTGGTGCATCCTCCAACAACATGGATTGCGTCCAGTCTGACCCCCGAATCAAGCAGTTGTCGACGGTTGGCCTCTACCAGATCGAGATGCAGGCTTGGGCCGATTGGGGAGTGGCCCGGAGCGCGCTGGGTGAGGAAAAGCATCGGATACTTTGTCCGCACGGGATCGGAGTCGAAGACGTCGTGAAAGAGCTCCCGGGCATAGGCAAACTGCGATTCAAAACCGGCGAGCACCTCATCTCCAACGGAGTAGCAGCAGACGCCAATGCAAGGCCCGATCGCCGCCACCAAGTCCTCAGGGACGGACCCAAATTCCATGCGCATTCGCCCCACTCCGCTCTCAACAATGCGTTTTACCGTCCCTCGCCAGCCCGCATGGAAAGCCCCTACGGCACGGCGCTTGCGATCCGCGACCAGCACAGGTACGCAGTCCGCCGTTTGAATAGCCAACAATACTCCAGGATCAGAGGTAATGAGCCCGTCACCCTTTGGGGGCGTCTGGCGGTTTGAATCTGCAATGTGAGACAGGACTGTGAGATTGGAATGAATTTGGCGCAGGGTGACGAGGGGAGTTGCCGGATTTCCAGTAACTGCCTCCGCCAGACGCCGACGATTCTCCAGCACGGCATCCCGTGAGTCAGAAGCTGAATCCGAGAAGATCGG
>Ga0207683_10004095_pt1 | contig 12588 bp, 11 predicted proteins | sample KBSM73metaG_FD_184333 | JGI IMG/M metagenome (GOLD analysis project Ga0207683, IMG submission 184333) | Miscanthus rhizosphere microbial communities from Kellogg Biological Station, Michigan, USA - KBS M7-3 metaG (SPAdes) (version 2) | ecosystem: Host-associated > Plants > Roots > Rhizosphere >...
TCGAGTCCCGTGCTGGACGCCGGCGATCCGGCGCTAACGAATGGCAGCGATCAACGCGGCTTGTCGAGGGTCGTCAACGGGCGTGCCGACATGGGCGCCGTGGAACGCCAGTATCCCGAAGACGTCATCTTCCGCGACGGCTTCGATTCATCGTGAATCCGGCGAGGGCGAGCTAGCCGTGCGGCACCGATGCGAGTCGCATCGTGATCGTGTCGCCGTTTTTCTCGACCTGCTCGATCTGCACGGGCAGCCAGTTGCGCTGTGGCGCAAACCAGCTCGTCGTCGTGCGCTTGCTGTCGCCGTCGCGCAGGCGGTCGACGCGCACCGCGTCGATCGATCCGGCGGGCAGGGACAGTGACTCGCGCCGGCCGATGTCGTAGCGCTGTTCGCCGACATGATCCTTGTCGACGACCGGAAATGTCGCGGTCGTCGCGCCGGACTTCAACACCGACATCAGGGCGACGGTCACGAGGCTGCGATCCATCGCATTGCCGCGCAACGGCGCAATCCAGCTGTCCTTGCCGTCGTCGCTGTGCGCCTCCCGCGCGTTCCAGTCGAACTGGGTGCTGCGCCGGCGCGACTTGACCGCGGCCTCCTGCGAATAGGTGTAGTTCAGGCCCTGCGGCTGGCCGTCGTTCCAGCGGAACGAGGACTTCTCCGCCACGTCCAGCCCGAGCAGGCTGGCCATGCCCTTCGTGCCTTGCGTGTGGTTGCTGAACTCCCACGTGCCATTCCCGGCTGGCCGCAGGGCCAGCGTCGCATGACCGAGTTCCTTGCCGTTGCGCAGAACCTGATAGTCGGCCTGGAACGCCTGCACGGGCGCAGAGGAATCCGTGGCGAGCGCGCTGCTGCCAGCAAGGAGCGCGGCCAAAGCGGCGGCGCGGATGATCCATGACTGCTGCATCACTTGAAAACTCCGGGCTCTGAGGAGTGAAAGTCTGCCAGCGCGAAGCTGAACGAATTGTAGCGACGCGCAGAGGAATGTCCGGTCCGGGCTGCAACCCCGTAATTCGACAGTGACGGGTATCCGCCGTCGCTTTCGAGGTCACTGCCGTGTACAGCTCAATTCCTGCTCGTTCATTTTCCACCCGGTCGGCCACCGCACGGCGCAAAGCCCGATCATGGATCAGGCGCCTGGGTATTCTGGCGCTCGCAGCCGCATTCATGGGGAGCATGCCCGGGCTCGCCGGCGCGGTGAGCGTCGTCTATTGCGTCAGCGATTCCGCGCAGCTCGGCAGCGTCCTGACCGGCGCCAACGACGGAGCGAGCGTTCCGATCGACATCCGCATCAGGCAGGGCACGTACCACATCGGCTCGACGAGCTACAGCTTCATCGCGCCGACGACGATTCGTGGCGGCTATTCCGACATCGATTGCACGGTGCGCAATGCGAATCCGTACAACACCGTGATCGACATGTCCGGCGGCTATCTGAGCCTGGCGCAGCCCAAGGGTCCGTCGCGCGCGGCGCTGACGATCGACGGCGTGACGATCCGCAACGGTTCCACCGTGAGATTGCGCTCGGGCACCGGACATGAATTCTCGAACGACCAGGGCGACATGACCATCCGCCGAACGCGCTTCACTAACCTCGCCGGCGCGGCCGCGAAGGATACGATCGAGCTGCTGGTCTACACGGGCAGCGGGTTGCTTGAGAACGTCCTGTTCGATCATATCGCGAGCAGCGCGTTTCCATACTGCCCCCTCTCCGAGCTCGTCGACGGTGCCGGCGCGCAATTCAACATGAACTTCGTGACCGCGGATTTCGGCGGCCAGGTGTGCCTGTACGGCGGCGGTTCCAATGTCACGACTAACTACTTCGCCGTGTCGAACAGCATCTTCTGGCATATCGGCTACGGGCTGCCCGAGCTCGTGATCTACAACGGCAACGGCACGTCGAACGTCTACGCGCAATACCAGTACACGCTCGCGATCAACGCGTATGACCAGGACGGAAAGGTTCAGAACATTTACGGCGGCTTTGCCGCCGACCCGAAATGGCTCGATCCTGCGAATGGCGACTACGGCCTCGGCGTGGGTTCGCCGGCGCTCAATGCCGGAGCGTCGAATGGACTGCTCGGCCTGCCGACGAACGACATGATCGGCCAGGCGCGCAACCTCGGCGCGAATCCGGACATGGGCGCGCTCGAATCGAACGGCAGCACGGTGCCGACGTACATCGTCAGCAACACGGCAGATTCCGGCGCCGGCAGCCTGCGCCAGGCGATCATCGATGCGAACGCGAATGCGCAGGATCCCGGCGAGATCGTCTTCCAGCTTCCAGGCGGCTGTCCGCAGGTCATCGCGCCGACTTCGCCTCTGCCCGACATCGTCTCGCCGGTGCGCATATCCGGCTACAGCCAATACGGCAGTGCGGCGAATGCCGATGCCTCCTACTTCTATCCGACGTTGTGCGTGCTGCTCAAGCCGGCGGCGACGCTCGGTTACGCGCTGCGCGTTCCGGCGAGCGCGGCCACCGGCGCGCTCGATGTCAGCGGCCTGGGCTTCGGCAACTTCCTCCAGCCGGTCGCGATACTCGGCGGCACGCGGCACCGTATCGCTGGCAATCAGTTCGGCGGCAATTACTACGGCACGAGCCTGCCCGGCGCCGGAATAAACGCGATCGTCGTGGCTGGCCTCGGCTACGGCAGCGACCTGATGATCGGCGGCCCGAGCCCGGGCGAGCGCAACATGATCAGCGGCGCAGCAGACGGCAGCGGCGTGCAGATCCAGAGCTCGGTACTGCCCGATCCGGGTGGGCATTGCCAGATAGTCAACAACATCATCGGCGCGAACCAGAACTTCAGCTCCGCGGTGCCGAATCAGTGGGGCATCAATCTCAGCGGCAACAACTGCCTCGTGCAGGACAACCGCATCGTCGGCAACACGTACGACGGAATCTGGATCAACGGCGGATCGTCCAATACCGTGCGCCGCAACGTGATCGGCATCGCCAGCGACGGCGGCCCGCTCGGACTCAATGCGGGCTGGGGCGTACGCGTGTCCGGCAGCGGCAACGTCATCGGCGCGGCGGCAGACGCGCCGGGGCTCAGCGGGACGCTCGACGCGAACACGATCGCGTACATGGCGAAGGGCGGCATTGCCGTGATAGGCGTGGACATGGTCCTGCGCAACACCATGCGCGACAACCTGATCGCCAACAACGGCGTCGGCGGGCAGGCGCCCGCGATCGATCTGGGCGCCGACGGCAGCACGGCGAACGACGCCACGGACGCCGACAACGGGCCGAACCTGTTGTTGAACTATCCGGCGTTGACCGCGGTGAAATACACGTACGGCTTTCCCGCGGCGGGCGAGCAGGACGTTTACGCATATCTGTACGGCAAGATGTCCGGCGCGCCTGGCCTGTACCGCATCGACGCGTACTTCTACCAGGGCTATTGCCAATACGGCCAGCGCGGACAGGCGCAGGCTTACCTGGGATCGTGGAACGCGGTGATAGACGCCGGCGGGTCGTCTGCGGCCTTCAACTACCAGGTGCAGTTGCCCAACGTGGCTGCCAATGCCGCGGTTTCATTCACTGCGACTGACAGCACCGGCAATACGTCGGAATTCGGCGCCTGCTACCCGCTCGCGAAGGCGGTCATCGGCGACGACATCTTCAACGACGATTTCGAATTGTTCTAGGTTGCGGCGGCGCGTGAGCGTCAGGCGACGGCCACGCGAACGCTGGCGGCTTCGACCACGCAATTGCGGCCGCGCGCCTTCGCCGCATACAGCGCGCGGTCGACAGCCCGCATCCAGTCGTCGAGGCTTTCCTGGCCGTCGAACAACGCGACGCCGATGCTCGCGGTGACCTCGCCGGGCTTGATGACGCCGGAGACGGTCACGCCGGCGACGGCCTCGCGCAATTCCTCGGCCAGGTCCATCGCTGCATCGTGGCCGGCGGCTGCCAGCATGACGGCAAACTCCTCGCCGCCGAGCCGTGCCAGAGTGCCGCGGCCGGCCAGTGCGGCGGACAGCCGTTCGGCGACGGCGACCAGCACCGCATCCCCGGCCGGGTGGCCATAACTGTCGTTGACGCGCTTGAAGTGATCGAGGTCGACCAGCAGCAGCGCGTGCGGCCGCGGAGGCGGCGCGGCGCCGAGCAGTTCGCGCATTTGCGTGAACAGCGCGCGGCGGTTGTCTACTCCGGTGAGCGGATCGCGCAGCGCCTGTTTGCTCAACTCGGCGCCGTGGCGGCGTTGTGCGCGCAACAACAGGAACAGCAGAGCGACGATCACCGCGAGCGCTAGCAAGCCGATCGTGACACCGATCAGGATCAACCCTTGCCGCGCCATTGCATCTTCGTGCAGTACGGCCTGCGCGTTGGCCGCGGTCAGTTCGACCTGCTTGACGTGGTTGGCGTGCTCAAGCTCGCGAATCTGCAGTTCCTTTTCGCGGGCGCTGAATCGCGCCTCGAGTTCGGCAATCGACGTCGATTCGGTCTGCTTCGTCGCGTTCTCGTCGAGGTCGTTCGATTCGCGCAGCGACTTGAGCGCCAGCTTCAGGTCGCCCGCCGCTTCGGCGATGCGGCTCTGCGTGTCGAGCAGGTCGGGCAAGGTCGAGCGCAGCTTGAGTTCGCGCGCCTCGCCGACGGCTGCGTCGATCTCGCTCTGCGCTTCTTGGTGGCGTTTCAATGCGCTCAGAGCGCGCGAAACGTTCGCACGAGCAAGGACGGCATATTGCGCCCGGCCGGTGGCGCGATCGATGGCGACGGCGTGGCGGGCGAGCTCGAGCGCCTCCGCCGCATTTCCGTTTTCGATATACAGGCGCGCCAGGTTGTCGTCCATCGACACAACCATCGAATCCTCGCCGAGCGAACTGAATCGCGCGCGCGCTTCCGAAAGCAGGCTGATCGCCGTCGCGTTGTCCTTCTGGTTGAAGCGCACGAGAGCTTCCAGATTGATCGCCCGCCCCTCGTTGTATGTGTCGCGGGTCTCGCGCCAGCGCTCGCGGGCGCGCTGGCAGAACGGCAGCGCGCGGGCGAACTCCTCGACCTCGAAGTACGCGTCGCACAGGTTGTAGTCCGAGACCGCGAGCAGGCGCGGATCCTTGGTCTCCTGCAGCAGGTCGGCACTGCTCAGCGCTTCGACCAGCCCTTCGCGCGCGCGGCTCTGCGTCTGCAATCGCTGCGCGCGCAGGAATCCCGCATAGGCCTTCGCCACCGTGTCGTTGTGCGTCTGAGCGAGCCCGTCGAGGCGCAGTACGATTTCGGCGATTGCCGCGTCGTCGGACAGGACCATCGCCGCGCGCCCCATCCAGCGCAGCGCTTCGCGCGCCTGAGCGGCGTCGTCGCTGAACGTTCCGCCATCAAGGAGCTTCCGGCCCTCGGCCAATGCCTGCGCGGGTTCGGCGTCGGACAGATGACGCAGGCGCGTAATGTCCTGCTCGCCCGCAACGGCTGCGGACGCAAAGGCCAAGGCCAGCAAGAACACACGCAACATCCGGACTCCCCCCGATTGTCCGTCTGACCGGACTTCGACCCGCCTCGCGCAAAAGTTGCGGACGCAGGGATCGAACATCCTAGACTAGCAACACGCCGCCCGTCCGTTCGGTATGCCGGTCACAACCCGGAAAAGCCGCCGTCCGCGTCCATGATCAGCGGCCGCTCGAGCCGAAGGCCGTCCAGCTCGACCGCATCGCCGGTCAGGGCCAGGCGCCGTTCGGCGATCAATTTCACTACGCCGATCAAGAGGTTCTGCTCGGCCGGCCGCAGCCGGGCTGCCATGAGGTCCGGCGTGTCGCCCGGCAGGATCGGCAGTTCGACCTGCGCGATGACCGGGCCGCCGTCGAGCTGCGACGTCACGTAATGGATGCTCGCGCCGAACGTATTTTCCGCGGCCGCCAGTGCGCGAGCGTAGGTATCCAGACCCGGAAACTTCGGCAGCAGCGAGGGATGGAGGTTGATGATCCGCCCGGCCCAGTCGGCGACCACCGCCGCATCGATGATGCGCATGTAGCCGGCCAGGACGATCAACTCCGGCGCGAATGCGGCGGCACGAGCGAACAGCGCGCGATCGAATTGCACGCGATCCGGAAAATCGCGCGGCCGCAGGGCGACCGTCGCGATGCCTGCGGATTCGGCGATCTCGAGGACCGGCGCGGTGCGACGATCCGACAGCAGCGCCCGGATGTCGACGGCGAGCCGGCCGTTGCGCTGCGCCGCGTTCAGCGCCGCGAACGTGCCGCCGCGGCCCGAGGCGAGCACGACGATCGGAAGGGGTGTGACCATGCTGCGCTTCAGCACCGAAGCTGGAGCGGCGAACCGGATGGTCGGAAGGCTAACGGCCTCGTGCGACCCGCGCGCTGTTCCCGCTCACCGCTCACCGCTGACCGCTCACTTGATGTGCACACGCTCTTCGCCACGCGCCGGCACGACTTCGCCGATCGTGCGCGCAGGCAGGCCCAGCCGCGCGAGCGCCGCGATCATCCCGGCGGCGGAGTCACGGCCGGTGATCACGGTGTAGCCTATTCCACAATTGAACGTTCTCCACATTTCAGTCTTTGCGACGTTGCCTTCGCGTTGCAGCCAGTCGAAGACGGGCGGCGGCGTCCACGTGCCGCTGTCCAGCGCGATGCCCAGGCCGTCGGGCACGACGCGGATGATGTTCTCCGTCAGGCCGCCGCCGGTGATGTGGGCCATGCCGTGGACAGCCGGGCCCCGGGAGGGGCTCGCATCCGGCGTTCCGGCCAGCAACGCGAGAATCGGCTTGACGTAGATCGTCGTCGGCGCAATCAGCGCGTCGGCGAGCTTGATGCCGCCGAGGTCCAGGTCGAATCCCCCGTTGTCCGCCGTGATGCCGGCGCGAGAGACGATCTTGCGGATCAGCGAATAGCCGTTCGAATGCGGTCCGCTCGATTCGATGCCGACGATTGCATCGCCGGCGCGTATGCGGCTGCCATCGATCAGCGCTGCTTTCTCGACGGCGCCGACCGCGAATCCGGCCAGGTCGTATTCGCCCGGTGCGTACATGTCCGGCATCTCGGCGGTCTCGCCGCCGATCAGCGCGCAGCCGGCGAGCTCGCAGCCGCGCGCGATGCCGCCGATGACACTGACGGTCGTGGCAACGTCGAGCTTGCCGGTCGCGAAGTAGTCGAGAAAGAACAGCGGCTCGGCGCCCTGCACGAGCACGTCGTTCACGCACATCGCGACGAGGTCGATGCCGATCGTGTCGTGCCGTCCCAGCGTCTGCGCCAGCTTCAACTTCGTGCCGACGCCGTCCGTTCCCGACACGAGCACCGGATCGCGAAAACGGCCGCCGAGTTCGAACAGGGCGCCGAAGCCGCCCAGTCCGGCCATGACTTCCTTGCGATACGTACGCGCGACGAGTGGCTTGATGCGTTCGACGACTTCCTCGCCGGCATCGATGTCGACGCCCGCGGCGCGATAGGTCAGGGATTCTTTTTCTTGGGTCATGACGGCCAGGCTGGAGTGGCGGCTCGCGAACACGCCTTGATCAGGCGGCATGATAGACGTTCGCGCCGCGATTAGGCAGACTGGACGACCATCGATCCACCGGACCTTATCGTGCGACTGCGTGTTGCCGCCATCCCGTTGTGCATCCTGACGATGACGTTGTTCCTGGCGAGCAGCACTTGTCGGGCAGGGGGCCTGTACGCCGGGCAGGCGCCGGTTGCGTCGCAGAGCGACGCCGACCGCGTGGAAGGGCTCAAGAACGCGCTCGGCCAGGTGCTGGTCAGGATCAGCGACAATCCGGGTGCGTTGGCGAAACCCGAGGTCGTCAAGGCGCTCGGCTCCGCCGAGCGATACGTCCAGCAATTCCAGTACCAACAGGAGGTTGCCACCGATGCTTCGGGGCAGCCCGTCGTCCGGCTGACGCTCGTGGCGCAGTTCGATCGCGGCGCGGTCGACAAGCTCGTGCGCGACCTCGGACTCGTGAAGAACGCGTCGCCGCAGGACGATGCGGCGGATGCGTCCGCGGCCGTCGACTCGACGCCCGGCACCTATCACGTCTGGGTCGGTGGCGTGCGTTCGGGCCGGGATTACGCGCGCATGATCGGGGCGTTGTCCGGCAACCAGTACGTGCGCGACGTGCAGGTCGAGATGGCGCACGGCGATGGCGTCCAGCTGCGCCTGGCGACGGCGACATCGCTGTCGCGCGTGCTCGATTCCCTCAACGCCGGGCCGGTCATGCGCGTGACCAATGCGAAGCCGCCGATCGACGGCGTCGATGCGCTGCTGGACCTCAAGCCGTGAGGCGATTGCGCCGAGCGTGCCCATAAATCGTGCCCATGAAACCGTGCCCATGAAATCGCCGTCGGCCGAGCCGCAGATCATGGCCGCTGGCACATCGCCATGGCGGCATCTGCCGAACGCGCTGACCGCATTGCGCATGCTGCTGGTCGTGCCGCTGGCCTGGCTGATTCGCGAAGGACACTACAACGGCGCGCTGCTGATCGCCGCCGGAGCGGGCGCGACAGACGCGCTGGACGGATTGATCGCCAAGCGTTACGGCTGGCAGAGCTGGCTCGGCGGCGTGCTCGACCCGCTCGCGGACAAGCTGATGCTGCTCGCGTGCTTCCTGTCGCTCGGCATAATTGGCGCGCAGCCGATCTGGATCACCTGGCTCGTCATCGGGCGCGACGTCGTCATCGTGGCCGGCGCGGTCGCCTATCACCATCTCGTCGGGCGGCTCAACGCGCAGCCGACGCCGTTGTCGAAAGTCACGACGTGCCTGCAGATCGTCTACGTGCTGGCCCAGCTGCTCACCCTGACGACCTGGTTCCACGTGCCGATCCTTACCGGAGTCCTGATGTGGGCCACCGTCGTCGCGACGGTCCTGAGCGGCGTGCAATACGTCGTGGTCTGGTCGCTCAAGGCGCAGCGCGAGATGCGTTCGCGTAATGCCGGGGGGCGGACATGAGCATGACCGTCGAACTGCGCTGGCAACTCCTGGTCCTCGTCATCGTGGTCGGCGCAGTGATCTACCTGCTCGCACCGGTGCTGACGCCGTTCGCGGTCGCGGCGATGTTCGCGTACCTGTTCGACCCTCTCGTCAGCCAGCTGCAGCGGCTGAAACTGAGCCGCGCTGCTGCGACCGGTGTCGTGTTCCTCACTCTTACCGTGTTGCTCGTCCTGCTGCTGCTGGCGCTGATTCCGTTCCTCGAGCATCAGGTTTCCTTGCTGATCGGCCGCCTGCCGGACTGGATCGCCTGGCTGCAGAAAGACGCGATCGGCTGGCTCAACGCGACGTTCGACCTCAGCCTGGAAATGCCCGATTCGCAGCAGCTCGCGACGATCCTGCAGGAACACTGGAAGGAAGCCGGGGGCACGGCGGCCATCGTCGTGGCCAAGGTGTCGAAGTCGGGCCTGGCGATCGTCGCGTTCATCACCCACCTCATAGTCGTCCCGGTCGCATTCTTCTACCTGCTGCGCGACTGGCACGTGCTGCTCGGCCGGATCCGCGAACTCTTGCCACGCTCGTTCGAGGAACCGACGCTGCGCCTGGCCCGCGAATCGGACGAGACCTTGAGCGGCTTCGTGCGCGGCCAGCTGTCCGTGATGCTCGTGCTCGGGCTGATCTATGCGGTCGGCCTGCGCCTTGTCGGCCTCGACGTCGGTCCGCTGATCGGCATCATCTCGGGCCTGATCAGCTTCGTGCCGTACCTGGGCGGGATACTCGGCGTGCTGGCCGGCGTCATCGCCGCGCTGGTCCAGTATCACGACTGGCTGCACGTGATCCTGGTCCTGATCGTGTTCGGCGTCGGCCATCTGCTCGAGTCCTACGTGCTCGTGCCGCGACTGGTCGGCGAGAAGATCGGCCTGCATCCGCTCGCGGTAATCTTCGCGATCCTGGCGGGCGGCGAGCTGTTCGGATTTCTCGGCGTGCTTTTGGCGCTTCCGGTCGCGTCGGTCATCAACGTGCTGCTGCGCTATGCCCACGAGCGCTACACCGACAGCGCGATGTATCACGCGGGCCACGAGCCGGTGATCGTCGTGCCCGGCAGCGACAACGCGTCTGCGCCGGCCGCACCGCCGTCTCCACCAGCCAGCAACGCATGAGCAGCCAGTTGCCGCTCGCGCTGCGCTGGCCGGCGCAGCAGCGGTTTGACACGTTCCTGGCGGGCGCCAACGGTGTGGCGCTCGGGCTGCTGCGCGACGCGGCCGCCTCGCCATTGGCGCCGTGGGTATATGTCGCAGGCCCGTCCGGCAGCGGCCGTACCCATCTGCTGATCGCCGCCTGCGCACAGGCCGACGCCGAGGGTCGCAGCGCTCAATACATCGCCTTGCGCCGCCGCCGCGACGATTCCGCCGCGGGTCGCTCCATGGGCGACCAGGCCGAGGCATTGCGTACGCTCGGCGGCAGCGATGTCCTCGCGCTGGATGACATCGATGTGCTTGCCGGCGACCGCGATGCCGAAGTTGCGCTCTTCGATCTTTACAATCGCTGCAAGGTGGACAAATCCACATTGTTGTTCAGTGCGGGCGCCGCCCCGGGCCAGCTCGGCATCGAGCTGCCCGATCTCGTGTCGCGGCTTTCGGCGTGCGCGCAGGTGGCCCTGAAGCCGCTGTCGGACGCGGAACGGCGCGAGGCGCTGCGGCAACGCGCGCAGGCGCGTGGCCTCACCCTCGACGACAGCGTGCTGGACTGGTTGTTCGCCCGCACTCAGCGCGACCTCGGCAGCCTGACCGCGCTGCTCGAGCGCCTCGATCGCGAATCGCTGGCCGCGCAACGGCGCATCACGGTGCCGTTCCTGCGCCAGCTATTCGGCGGATCCTGAAGCGCCGGGGCGCAGGTCGCGGTCGAGTTGCGCGAGGCGCTGCGGCGTTCCGACATCCGTCCACGCGCCGCGATGGCGTTCGCCGCTGACCAGACCCGAGCGCATCGCCGCGCGCAGAACGGGGATTATTGAAAACTTTGGGATCATCGAAAACTTTCCCGGCTGCCGTCCGGCGAGCAGGTCTGCGCGGTACACGCCGATGCCCGCGAACGTCAGCCGCGGCGACGACTCGTCGTGCAGCAGGCCGTCGCGCAGCACGAAGTCACCGGCAGGATGGTGCGGCGGATTGTCGACGACGACCAGGTGCGCGAGTCCGCCCGGCCCTGGCGGCAGCGTCGGGAAATCGAAGTCGGTCCAGATGTCGCCGTTGACTGCGATGAACGGTTGCGAGCCGAGAAACGGCAACGCCTGGAGCATTCCGCCGCCGCTTTCCAGCGGCTCCGGACCCTCGTGCGAATAGGCGATGCGCACGCCCCAGCGCGCGCCGTCGCCGAGCGCCGCGGGAAACTGCTCGGCCAGGTGCGACGTGTTGATGACGATGTGTTGCACGCCAGCAGCGGCGAGCTTTTCGATGTGCCATTCGATCAGGCGCTTGCCGCCGGCCGGCAGCAGCGGCTTCGGCGTCGTCTCGCTCAGAGGGCGCATGCGCTCGCCCCGGCCCGCGGCGAAGATCAACGCATGGCGGATCATGCGGTCGCAGGCGCGGGCTGCGACAGCGGTTGCGTGATGTCGCGCTCGCCGACCGCCCTGCGCAGCAACGCGGCGAAGTCGAGCAGTTCCGGATAAAGCTCTGCGATGCCGATCACGTAGTCGAGCACGCGCGGCAGGTCGGCCAGATATCCGCGCTTGCCATCTCGATACCACAGCCGGCAGAAGATGCCGAGCACCTTGATGTGGCGCTGCAGGCCGATCAGGTCGAACCAGCGCCGGAACCGCGCGCCCGGCACGTCGACGATCCGCTCCGCGACGAGGCGCTGGCGAAAGTCCTCGACCCACGCGTCGACGCGTTCGATCGGCCAGGCGATGTAGCAGTCGCGCAGCAGCGACGCCAGGTCGTAGGTGACCGGCCCGAGCATCGCGCCCTGGAAGTCGATGATCCCGGGGTTCGCCTTCTGCGCGGCGGATGGCTCTTGTGCGCCGACTGCGGGATGGTCTTCGCGGGGTTTATCCTCGACGATCAGCAGATTGCGGCTGTGGAAGTCGCGATGCATGAACCGGCGCGGCTGCTCGTCGCAGCTCGCTGCCAGCATCCGGAACGCATGCTCGATCACGTCCCAGTCGTCGCAGGCCGGCGCAAAACCCAGGTGCCGTTCGAGAAACCACGGGCCGAACAATTCCATTTCCGGAATCGAGCGCGTGGCGTCGAACACCGGCAGGTCCGCCGCGTCGACATCGCGCTGCATGCGCAACAGCGCATGCAGCGCATCCTTGTACAGCGTCGCTGCGGTCGCGTAATTCAGTTCGGCCAGGTAGGCGCGCGTGCCGAGATCCTCCATGACGATGAAACCCTGGTCGGCGTCGGCAGCAAACACCTCGGGCGCGTGCAGCCCGCGCGCGCGCAGGCGCGCGCCGATATCCAGCCACGGGCGGACATCTTCCTGGCCCGGCGGCGCATCCATGACGATCCAGCTCTGATCGCCCGAGCGCGCGCGCCAATAACTGCGAAAGCTCGCATCGGCAGAAGCGACCTCGAGCGCGATCTGCGCATCGGCGAAGTGCTTCTGAACGAACGCGAGGCGCGCACGTGCGCGATCGGTATGGAGGGCGACGACATTCATGGATCGGCATTCATGCTGGGGCACTCATGATCGGGCTAGTTTAACGGCTGAATACGACGTTTTC